>Ga0153915_10005068_pt1 | contig 12229 bp, 14 predicted proteins | sample Opewatmetagenome_2_FD_107003 | JGI IMG/M metagenome (GOLD analysis project Ga0153915, IMG submission 107003) | Freshwater wetland microbial communities from Ohio, USA - Open water 3 Core 3 Depth 3 metaG | ecosystem: Environmental > Aquatic > Freshwater > Wetlands | place: USA: Ohio, Lake Erie... | reverse complement strand
TCAACAGAACTTTACGAGCGAGCAGTTTTTCCTTCGTCATCTCGTCTCCAGCACAACAGAATTTTGAGGTCCCTGCGATTGTACCTGAAGGGGGACCTCGGAGTCAAGAGCTTTCTTAGCTGGACGACTTGTCGTCCCAATCGCCGTCGCCGACCTGAATCTTGCTGCCGCGCAAGCCAGCCGTCGCGGACGGACGCTTCGTCGCGCCTTCACCGCTGGATCGCTTGTCCGGCGTCGGATGACTGGATTTACTACCGGAACTCCACGGAGCTTTTCCGCCTTCGCTGAACTTGCTGCCAGCATTGGTTTTTCCCTGAGAAGCCTTGCCCGTGCCAGAGCGAGGACTCGATTGCTGATCGTTCTGCCAAAGTCCTGAGTCTTTCATTATAACCTCCAAAGGTTTATTGTACTACGAAGTCTCATACTCGTGCTTCGAACCCTTGTGTTGATCTCCGCAAATTACCTTGCCGGTCCAACTCGTCTTGCCGGTCGGATGAATTTCGATCGCACCACCGGGACCGATGTCGAACGCATCGGCAGAACCAGTCAGCATCGTGCCGATCTCGTGAATGTTACTTGCGTGGCAAACAACGAGAATCGGTCCCTTGTACTTTTTCGCTTCATCCATGATTGCGCGGATCGCGGGACGAAATCGCTTGCGAAATTCGTTGAGCGATTCGCCTTCGGGAAGTGGCTTGTCGGGATGCTTGACGGCGTAATCGATCGTGTCCTTGTGTTCGGCTTTCTTCTCACCGGCCAATTCACCGACATCCCAAGGACGCATCGCTTCGTGTGTTTTCGGCTTTCGACCAGCGATGATCTTCGCGGTATCAGACGCGCGTTGCAAATCGCTGGAATGCACGTCACTGAATGAAATCTTGAAGTGCTCTTTGAGCCTTTTTGCTTCCTCTTCACCGTGCGCGTCGAGAGGGAAATCCACCCACCCGCGAAATTCCTTGTCCTTGTTCGCGGCGGTTTCCCCGTGTCGCACGAGATACACAGATTGCTTGAGAGGCATTCACTTCTCCAGCGGTTTAATCAACCGATCACGCTTTGTCGGAACTCCCGGCTTGTTGACCACATCAATCGTCGAAAGACCAGCCGGAACAGGCTTTTTCGGCTCCTCTGCTTTCACGTACTGCGAGACATTCTTTGCTTTCGCTTCGAGTTCTTCGGGAGGCACCGGAGACGAAAATACCGATTTCGCCTTTTTCCAGTAGTCGCCAATTCCTGCAAGTCCGTCCGCCATTAGATTGACGCTAACCCTTTCTTCGATTTCTTTTCGGGAAGTCTCTTGAAATCCGTCTTCGCTGCCCACTCCGCGAGCTTCTTCTTGCCGCCGATCTTCTCAGGATGAGCGTACAAAAAGCCTTGCTGCGCTTTCGATTGAAACGGCATAAAGGTCCCCCTTATGATTACGTTGCGAATCCGCCGCCCATTGAAACGTCCGCGCCGGAATACGGATACCGAGAGAGCGAACCTTCTGGCGAGGCTTCAGGTACGCCAAGAGGTCTCACAGGCATCGGCATCGGGCGTCTGCGGAGCATCGACGTTGCAGGAGCCGGTTGATCCATCAAATTTGCGCTTAATCCTGCAAGACCTTGCGAGAGACCACCCATTGCGCCTTTGAAACCGCCTTGTGGTGTATTAGCAAGATCGGGTGATCCACCACCACCTAATGCGCCGAGTGCGCTTTTACCAATTCCTGCGAGACCGCCGAGAAAGCCCATAATGAATCCCCTTCAGAAATTATTGTACCACTTACTGCAAAAAACCCCCGAAATTCACAAACCATTTCATTGAAGTTGCCGTTGCTGGTGTACAAACTATTTGAATGACTTGTCCGGCTGCAATGTCGTCAAGCGTATTTGACGAAAGACTCAAATCGATTCTTGCAGCAGTCGGGGCGACAAGACAAGTCGTATATCGTTTTGTTCCTGCGGGAAATTCCACACTAATTTCTCCAAGCGCAATAGGATTTGAATTTCCGGGAAGCACCGTTAATTTTCCGAAGAAACTCAAATAATTGAAACAGAAATTCCTATTCGCCGGAACTGTGTAGGTCAAAATAATTTGATTTGCAGTGACAGCAGTCGTGACAAGCTGTCCGCTTTGAAAAATGGCTTGCATTTAATTCCTTCTTTCCTGCCAAGTGATCGATGCTGCCGTGTTCGCGGTGCCGGAGAGAGACGTAATTACGATACTGAAGATATCTCCTGTTCCGGCCAAACTGACTCCAGCAGCGAGCAATAGTGAACTAAAATCAAGCAAGATGCCGTTCTTCGAAGAACCGCCGCCGACTGAAACATAACCAGAATCCACAATGATGCCGCCTGAGATCGTCGTTGAACCGACATCTTTGTTCGTGCCGGAGTAAGTCGCGTCAACTGCTGTGAACGATGTACCGCCGCCGCCGAGGGTGCCGTTGTACACAAGCTCCCATAGAATCGATGCATCAGTCTCAATTGTCACCGTCTTCAAACGGGCTGCGACATGATTGGGAATGCTGTTGAAAGTCGCCTGTGATTGAATCGATAAAATCGGCTGACGAGAGGTTACACCAATCGGCGCAATAACATTATTCGTTGTGAACTGTTTTGAATTCGGCGCTTCCTCGCCGCCCTCAGAGATCACGGAACCGCAGACCATCGTCATCGTCGTGCCGGATGCAGCGGTTCCAGTATTGAAGATTTCGGCGCGCACCGGAAGACGACCAGTGTTCATGTAAGGAACAGATAATACGTTTGCACTGAGAATTTGATGACAATAAACAAGAATACCGGCGACGTTGAAACCGAAACGCACGCGACCAGAACCTAACCATTGAAAATCGATGACGAAAACCTGTTCTTTGCTGAAATCCAGAGTGATTCCAGACGGTCCACTGCCATTCATTGTATCCAAATTCCAGTTTGCTTGTAGAATCGGGGCATCTGCGGGAGACCCCGATGTGTGCGTGCGAGTGTTCACCGCAGCGCCATTCGTGCCGTCCATTTCGAAATAGCAGCCGTTGTTGGCGTCGAAATAGCCGTATCGACTACGAACATTCGCTTTTTGAGCACCGAGAACGCCGGTAAGCATAATCATTTGCGCTTTTCCGGCTTCGTATCGCCAATAACGATGCGACTGCATAATTGTGCCGTCGCCATTCGTTGTACCGCCCGTATTAAGCGTCACTGAAGAAATGTTCGAGGTTTTTGTCGTTGTTCCGCCGCCCGTGTTCGCAATATCAAAGAGCAGAGGTTGTGCATTGAATTCGAAATTGAATGCGAACAAAGTTGTAGGATTGCCGATGCGAGCGCGACCAAAGGCGTCCACAGAGGAACCGCCAGTACCGAAACCAACCTGAAGATTTCCTGCATTATCTGTGAGCACATTGATGTACTTATTGCCGAAGACGCTCTTACCAGTAAGCACGGAATTACACAGCAATGATAATTGCGAATCGGTTGGCGGCTGCGAAAGGAAACGCTTCGTGAGTTCAACGGCACTCGGCATCAATCTCGTCGAAAGACGAAACGAGGCTTGACCGACAGTGCCATTTGTGTACACAACACGAAACCATTTCTCGCGGCGTCCACTTGGGACTGTGACTCCTACGCTTCCACCGGGATACGTCGTTGCAGCCACGAAGTCCCAATTCGTGCCGTTCGATGAAAATTGCAGTGACAAACCGTTCGTCGCGCTTGCGACATCAGAGATCACGCCGACCTGTACAGTTGCATACGCGGAAACATCTGTCGCTGTGCCTGTGAACACTGCGCCAATACCCAAGGTCGCAACGCTACTGTTGTTCGCATCAGGAATACTTGGTTGCGGTGGTATGTATGCCATAAAAATCCTCTTAGAAAATCTGCCAATTGGTTCCGTCGAAAACGACATCGATCGCTTGATTATCCACGGTCAAAATCGCGTTTGCTGCGTCGTCGATCAAACCGGATGCTGGTGTAATTGTAAGCGTCAGACTTGCGCCTTTCAGTTTGATGCGAAATGTTTTTCCTGCGGGCATCGATGCTGGTAAAGTTGCTGTCGCAGTTGCCGTGAACACCACGGCAGAATCGGTTTCGACCAAAGCGTAATTGCCGCTCTTACTAACATACGAAGATACCATATTCGACAGCGTTAAAACACCGCTGTCTGAAAAAGTAAACAATACAGTATCGATAGACCCAACTCGCTTTGCAATTTCAAATTGATAAATGCCAGTGCCGTCTCCCGCATAAAGCCGACCTAACGGTGTACGAAATACACCAGCCGACCAATTATCGATAGTTGATGTACCAGCAGTTCCAAAACCGCCGAGTCCCGGCGAACCGGATGTGATCGCTGTATCAACAACTGAAAACATACTGACACCATTTTTATAAACTGTGAGAGTTGAACCTTGCACAGTCAAAAGAACGACATCATTTACGGCTAATGTGCCAATTGAACTCCCGCCGTTGAAAACAGTTCGTGATCCCGCGATCATTTTGCTCAAAAAGACCGTTGCACCATTGAAATACAATACATAACCTGTTTTTGTACTTCCTGATGCCGCCCTTACAGACAAACCAATATAAACGCCTCCACCACTAACTGCCGTTACTGTTGCTTGTGCCCATTGATCATTGATGAAAGAAACTGCACTATAATGATTGAATTCAATGGCGTCGGCGGTAGAGTTACAAGCAGCACGATTTGAAACTATTTTGAAAGCACCTGCGTTGTCTGTCCAATTAGCTCCAAGAGCGCCATCTGCTCTATTGAAGTCATCACTTGCCAATTGAATTTGAACAGACGAATCTGATGCATAACCAGAGCCGATGTACAATGATCCTTGAGCATCGGTTGGTAAAGATGCATTTCCTGTAATTTTGAGTGTATCACCGCTTAATACTGTGCCTGCCGTAATTGTAGTTACAGCCGTGATAGATGTACCTGCTGCAACTAACGTACCCGCATTTATTGAAGCACCAGCATAAATGTTCGCAGGACGAGTCGCACCAACAGCACCGATATTGGATACATTATCGTTTGTGAACAGAATGTTTCCATTACCCGTTGTGCCTTTGGTAAAAGTCACATCACCGTTCAAAGCTATTTTGAATCTTTCCTTTATCGTTCCGCCTTGACCTTCACGAAAAATTATTGCCGAAGTTGCCGCAGAACCACAATCGAAGAACATCTGTCCTTGCAGAGTAGTAGCACTCGCATAAGTGTTCGGAAAAACTTGCCAGCCGGGTTGTCCTAAAGCTCCTGCGCCTGTGACAAATGGGCCTAAACGAAAAGCATTGACATTACCAGCTAAATCATAGGCTACTGCACTTGCATTCCATTTCAATTCCAAATTTCCTGTGCCGCCAGTAATTTGCACATCAGGCGTAATGACTGATGTACCAAGATAGATCGTACGCGGACGAGTCGCACCGGATGCACCGATATCTTTTGTGTTGTCTAAGCTGAAAAGCAGATCGCCTGTTAGAGTTCCACCAGCAAGCGGCAAATAAGCCAAGCTCGGAACATCTCCAGCTTGAATTGCACTGCTAACAAAATTCGTACCATTGCCGCGCAAGTAATTACCTGATGTAGCTGCTCCCGCTATCTGGAATCCAGTAGCAGCATTAAATAGTGGAGCAAGAACCGAAGTACCAACATAAATCGTTCGGGGACGTGTGGCTCCCGATGCGCCAATATCGTGCGTATTATCAAGACTGAATAACAGGTCGCCTGTAAGTGTTCCTCCCGTTAGGGGCAACGCTGCCGCAGGAGTACCAGACAAATCACCATAGTCAAGTTGGGCGTCCACATAATTCGTGCCATTCGCACGAAGGACATGTCCCGGAGTGGCGGCTGCGCCTCCAATCTGGAAACCCGTTGCAGCGTTAAACAGCGGCGCAATCATTGAAGTCCCTGCATAAACAATTGCTGGACGAGTTGCACCAACCGCACCGATATTATGTGTGTTGTCCAAACTGAAAAGCAAATCACCAGTCAGCGTTCCGCCTGTCAATGGCAAAGTCGCCACGATATTGCTAATGATGATCATGTTAGTTCTTCGTGTACCAAATCGAACCACTAACCTGCACGGCATTGCTGGAATTGATCACGAATGCATTTCCCGCAGTGGTGTAAAAGTGCGGTTCGCCCTCGTCAGTCATCGTGATGCTGGAACCCACAGCGATTAAATCAATCGCTCCAGAAAGCGCGGTGGCACCATCCTTGAATGTGATAAGCGTTGCACCCGCGACTGTCAACATCAAACGATAAACCTTGACGATCTTCGAAGGCGAAGATGCAATCGTTGTGTTGTCACCACCACCGGAGAAGTCGATCTTCACCACGAACAATGATGGAGAAATCGTCGTGAGAATTGCGCCCGTATTGGAAGCCAGTTTGAACCAACCAGCGCGATCGGCATAATGCAACTCTTCGCCTGCGCTCAACATCACTTTGATCAATTCAATTGTGCTTGTACCGTCGTAATGTCTTATCGTAATGGTGTTTGACGAAGAAGCATCACGATTACGAATCGTAATCGTTTTCACATTACGATACGTCGTTGCATCTGAGGGAGACCCAATGATCGTTGTGGTCGTTGCAGTCGTAATGAGCGTGTTGGTTCTTCCGGGTGTTACCGATTCAACGCCGGTCGCGGACTGATAATCGAGCCAAGACGCATGTACGTCAAGATTCGTCGCGGTATCGGTAACGATCGAGATCAGATCAGCAACACTCGTCAATAGAAGCACGTTACTCTCCTATCTGACGTGGCTGTTGAATCTTGGAAACGCCGGGGGGCATCGTCACACCGCCGATTTCTTGTGGTCCCATTGCGAGATCAGGGGGACCTGCACCGGCAGCGGCCTTACCCGGAGCCGCCGCGCCCTGCGCGTTGAGCCGATCATCCGGTCCCATCGCACCGGATGGAACGCCACCGTTCTGACCAGCAGCCGCCAACGCAGCCGCCTGCGCGTCACCGGAGGTCATGATGCCGCCCATATTCGGATCGGCAGGATTGATCCCGGCCATCGCCAACGCTTGCTGACGCTGCATCATGTCGGTGACGTGCGCGCGAATGTGAGCGATCCAGAGGTCTTGTTGCGGTTGCGGAAGCTCAAGGAACTCGTCTTCCTTCGCAAAGTCCGTGTGATACATCAAGTGAACAACCGAATTGTCCACCATCGGACGAAGCACAGGCGGCTTCCCTTCGGTGAGAAATTCGTCAGCCTCGCGCTGTGCGTACTTCACATCGAGATCGGACGAACCCTTCAAGTTCGCCTCGCCGAATTTCTGGAGAATCTGATAATTCACTTCGGGGTCCTGCGGATTCAGAACACCCAACTGCACCAACTGACCGATCGTCGCGCGTTCCGTGGCGAGAGACTTCGGCTGCAACCCTTCATAATTGATCTTGATGTTGATCGCGCCTTGCAGGTCCGCGCCCATGAACTGCTTGACCTGCCATTTCTTGTTGCGACCAGCGATGACGCGGAGCCGATTGTCATTCCACTTGTCGCGGACGATCTCAATGCAAAACTCCTCCCAACGCTTCCACCCCTTTGCCCACTCATGCATCAAAGGCGACATCGACTTCGATGCGCGCTCGCCGAGATAAGCGAGTGCCGATGCCGCTGTCACGCCGGGAGGGGTATCCCCACCCTGTAAGAAGAACGTGCCTGAGACACGCTCCATCGAATCATCGCACTTGTTCATCATCTGAATAAGCGGAGCCAAGTTCGAAAGCTCGGCAGGGATTCTTTCAGGCTTCACGATGTTCGTGCCGCCCATCGAAACGGGATTGTAAGGCACGACTTGTCCGGGTTCACCGGTGAGACCGCTGACGCCGGAACCCTTGGGGTCCAGCCAGATCGGATTTCCCATGCGCTGAATCGTGAGCCGCAAATTCGCCTCGATCGTGTTGCGGAAAATCTGCAACGGGATCATGTCGTCCATGCGGGTTTTCTTCCACAGGCGACCGGGAATCGTGTCGAAACCGAAGTACAGGAGACCGAGACGCTTCTGACCTTGTAGTGGACCAGCCTTGACCTCGGTCTTCAACTCCTCGGCGAAGACAATTTTCGACGTGCCAAGCTGGATCGCGTGCAGACCTTCGGGGAAGTCATCACTCGGTAATTCGAAGAACTCATAAGCAGTGACCTTGGGATTCTTCGGCGAGGAAGGTCCCCCTCCGATGAAGCCTCCACTGGAGGCGCTGAAACTCCCCGTTACCTGCGACAGTACGTCGAGATAATACTGTGAAAGGTCCTGTCCGTTGTCCGGCAGGACATCGTCGAGATCGAAAAGCGATTTGGCTTCGTCGCAATCGTAACGGCGCATACGGATGAAACGCTTCTGATCTTCGAAACGCCGGATGCGGTGATCGAGACGAATTTCGAACGGCGAACACACGTCGGATTTCAAACACCCAATCGGATACGTTTCACCGAGGTCTTCGCCGTCCGCAGTCGCGGGTTCAAATTTCGCGATGGGTTCCGGCACAGCAGCGCCAGTCGGCGCGCGCATCATTTCGTCGCCCATGTTCGGCGTATATTCGGTTCCTGCCGCGACGTTCGGATTCGGTTCGGTGTCCGGCCATGATTGCGTATTCGGATACGTGCTTTCGGCAGGAATTCCGGTCACGTCGCTCTGTATCGCACCATCAGAAGGGGGACCTTCTGCGCCTGCTTCTGCCGGGACGCTGTTGCAGGCCGGACAGGAGCCTTGATTCTTTTCGATATCGAGCGGTCTGGAGACCGCACCGCAGAGCGTACAGCGCATAGATTGGACGAAGGTCATGCCGGTCTCAGGATCGTCGTCGTACCACGGGAGCAGGAAGCCGTTACCGCAGAGGACAACCCATGTCGCCAATTCCATCGTGAGGTTGTCGATGCCTGCCTCTTGGTACATAACCTCGCGAGCATCCATGTAAATTTCGGAAGTCCCTTGGGATTGTGGGTCCTCGTTGGCCGGTTCTGCAAAGATCGGAACGCGACCAGCCTGCATGAGCGCACTGATTACGTCGTTTGCTTTCTCGGCGAACTTGTTAGTTTGGGCACGAGGTTACTCACGGGAACCATGCCGGAAGAGCGCGTAGTCTCCATCTACCTCGTTCGTAAATTATCCAGTGTTGGTCAACCCGCGTAAAAGAGTACGTTTCTAAACCACTCACGTTCAAAAAGCGATCGCTGGAAACGATCCACTTCGAGTGTCTTCTGAATCCGTTTCGAAATCTTCAACTTGATGTCTGGATTTGTGAAATCATACGGATTCAGTCGCTCGGCATCGGTCAAATCGATGTCGTATTTAGAAAGGTAACTTTTACGCGAATCCCCTAAACTATTTTGCACTTGTTCCGGCATAGTTCCTCGTGGGCACCTCCCTTCCGAAAGAGGTCGCGGCCTCGACCAATTCGAAAATAGAAAGCAGTTGATGAGGACAGCAAGCGCCGATACCCTTCATACAATTGCAATTATAGCAGAGAATTTGAATGCGGCATTCAGGGGGAAAGTTGTTCTTCACAAGCCAATGATAGAACTTCATGCCGCCGCCAATTGTGCGCCGATCTTCTGCACCATTGCCGTCGATGTGATCTGCGGTCAAAGCGCGAGGATCGTCTTCACCGCAACAAACACAGGTTCGTCCGTAATGATCGAGAACAGCAATTTTGTATTGGTCATTGAGTTCTTTGCGCCGTGCCGGATTGGCGAGATGCCAAGCTCGATTGGCCGCTGCTTGTTTCGCTTGATTCTTCATATACCAGCGATGCGCGGCAGCTTTGCGACCACCACTAAAAGGTTTTCCCATGATTTCTCATTATACCGTTTTCGCCGTCTCTTCGTCAAGCGAAATCTGTGCTTCTGGCTCCTGTTCCTCCACCCCATCCCCGTAGATTTCCGCAAGCTGTTTCTGCATGATATCCATCGTCGCTTTAGCGAGCACTTCTTGTTTATCCAACCGCTCAAGGCCGATCTCGGAGACCGGGAGCGAACCACGAGAAGTGAGCAATTCGTCGCTCAGACGATCGCCGCGCAATCGCTCTTCGTCAAACCGCTTGCGGTAGTAAATTAATTCGTTGTTGATGAGGTCGTACTCTCGTCTGCTGATCCACATCGCGTCAACTCCAATCTTGTGCCAGTGGCACGATCCATATACCAAACACGAGAGAAGAAATTACGTTTTGAAAACCACACCAAGATCACTAATGGACAAAACCACCGCATCCACCAACGCCATGACCAATAAGGATTGTGTCGCATTTCAACCCTCCCATTCGAAAACTTTGCTTCCGGGGCCGACGTTCTTCACGTATACCTCATCGTCGCCGTCTTTGTAAGCCTCGTGCAGAATGTAACGCCCTGCGGCTTTGTCCTGACGTTCCTTGATCCGTTTATCAAGTTCGAACCACGCCTTCGCGCTCAAGGGATCGGCGTTTTGCAAATGCTTATACTGCGCCATGAGTTCGATGTCCGTCTCGACCTTCGAAGGTTGCGGTCTCGCCATGAGCACGTATCGCGTGGCATCGCAAGTATCGAAACGCTTCGTGCCTGTCTTGAGAGGTTCGTTCGGACGATTGGGATTCCACACATACGTGTCATGCTCTTCACGCCATTCACGGAAGGTACGGAAAACGAAGATGCGTGGAGAACCGGCGTCCTTGAATTGATCGATGCGCGCTTGCGGCTGCGTCTCGTAGTACCACTTCGGCAACGGATAGCCCTTGCGAATGCTGAAGTACGTACCGACGCGGATCAGGCCGGTCATGATGTGCTTCACCGCAGGACGGCAGTGAATTCCATACTCAGCGAGTTCGAGCATCGCGAGTTTGTTTTCCCAATCGATCGTGAACAAGCATTTTGGACTGTTCCAAGGCGTGTTCATTTTGATCCACGCCGCGATCTCGCGCGTGTTCATCGTCGGCTTCACCAATCCCGGCACAACTATCTGATTTCCAACCTCGTCGCTGTAAATTGGCACCACAGCCCACGGACTGTCACCGCCCACGTCGATGCCGACTGTGCAATCCCAATGACTCCGGATGTCAAAGGGTTCGATATTGTGAACGCTGGAGTAATCCGGATCGTCGAGCGAAGCGCGATAGCTTTTGTAGATTTTACCGGTGAAGTCGTCGAACGAACAGTAGATGTAGCGATCGCGCCACTGAGAATCATACTGCCGTAACAGAGAGTCAAAATAATCATCATCGAGGAAACCTCCGTTGCTCTTGCGGTTCTCTTCGCTGTTCACCGCAATGCCGATGACATTGTGCGAAGGATGACAGACTTGCATAAGGGGGACCTGTCCGTTCTTGTCTTTTGGAAGGTCTTCCCATTTGCGATACTGCGGAAAGAACATCTTGTAGCACCAGTCATGCCCGTTCGGGTTGATCGCGCCGAATCCGAACTGTTTCTTGGCGTGCGGGTTTCTCAAACGGGAAATCATCACGGACCAATGCTCTTGCTCGACCTCTTCCATCTGATCGATGAAGAACCAACCGAGGTTTGCGCCTGCTCTTCGCGTCTTGCCGCCGCCCTTCGCGTTGGGATCATGAAGGTGACGGAACATGATCACGGAGCCGTTCTTCAAGGTCAGCGTTTTCGCCTGTTTGTTGTAATCAGCGATCCAAGAGGGAGGACAGATTTCGAAGAACACCGGAATCACGCGGTCCTGCATGTCCGTACCATGAAAACACAGGATCATCCCGATGTTGCCGGGAAAGAGCGCAGAAAGAATCAAACCTTTGAGACAACCGGCGCGTGTCTTGCCACTACCGTAACCGCCTGCGATACATGCAAATCGCTCCGGCGAAAAGATATACTCGCGTTGTGACGGCAGGAGTTTGCCGATCTGCGACTCAAGTTCCCAGAATTGTTGTTTTTCAGCCATGTGATTCCAGCACTTAGCTTACTACATTGTCAACTTTTACTGCAACAAAACTCGACGATTGTCAACCTTTACGATTACATCGGCCCGATCGCGGCTAATCCGCGTTTCTTGAAATTCCCTTGGGGAAATAACGACGGCCCGGTTCCCGGTTTCGTCGGTGCATTGATCGCGTCTTCGCCGGGAAGTTTCGGTGTCTTCGTCTGGTGACTGAACGTGTTTACGCTCGTCATCTGATGAGCCATTGATTTATGCAGGCTCTTTTTGCGGAAGCTCATCGGTTTACGCTTCGAAGGTCCCCCTTCGCTCGTTCCGCCCTTGGGGATCGAAGGCATCTTGTCACCGCCGATGCCCTTGAGACCGCCGC
>Ga0153915_10005067_pt1 | contig 12230 bp, 13 predicted proteins | sample Opewatmetagenome_2_FD_107003 | JGI IMG/M metagenome (GOLD analysis project Ga0153915, IMG submission 107003) | Freshwater wetland microbial communities from Ohio, USA - Open water 3 Core 3 Depth 3 metaG | ecosystem: Environmental > Aquatic > Freshwater > Wetlands | place: USA: Ohio, Lake Erie... | reverse complement strand
TCAAAGAGTATCTTTTTAAGTTAGGTTTTCGGGATGGGTTGCCAGGGTTCATCATCATCGTCTCAACCATGTTCTATGTTTTTATCAAATATGCCAAACTATGGGAGTTGACCCATTCGACAACGCCAAGCCCATCCTTTGAAGAAAAAATAGAGAGCCGCCGCTCAGGGTCAACCCTGAGCGAGCCACAGGCTTTTGGTGGGGAAGCCGAAGGGTTGACGATTTCCCAAAAGGAGAAGAAGAATGGCTCCTGATCAAGAAGTTTTCAGAGGAAAGAGGGTATTGGTGACAGGGGGGTTGGGTTTTATTGGGTCCAATCTATCGGCTCAATTGATTGGATTGGGAGCGAAGGTGACGATTGTCGATAATATGATACCCCGCCTGGGAGGAAACCTCTTCAACGTGAAAGAGATCGCTGATCGCATCCAGCTTAACTTTAGTGATGTGAGGGATGCCCATTCCATGGATTATTTGGTGAAGGGGCAGGAGATCATTTTCCATCTTGCCGGACAGGTGAATCATGTGGACAGCATCCGGAATCCAACCCAAGATTTGGACATCAACTGTCGAGGGACATTGGTTCTCCTCGAATCCTGCAGAAAATATAATCGAGAGGCGAAAGTCATTTTTGCTGGGACGAGGGGAGAATATGGTTCGAGTGTGACCTTGCCGGTGGGAGAAGATCATCCTACCAATCCAAAGGGAATTTATGCCGTGACCAATTTAACAGCGGAAAAAATGGTGTTAGTCTATTCCGATGTTCACAAAATTCCGGGGTCCTGTCTTCGGATCACGAACACCTATGGGCCCCGACACCAGATGGCTCATGATGAGTATGGTGTTCTCAATTGGTTTATCCGAAAGGCCATTGATGATGAAGTCCTCCCCGTCTTTGGAGACGGTCGGATCTTAAGAGATTTTCTCTATGTAGATGACCTGGTCGATTGTTTTCTGCAAGTAGCCAATTGTCATCAGGCTTATGGAGAAGTATTTAATGTAGGGACCGGCATTCCCATCAGCTTCATCGACCTGGCAAAAAAGATTGTAAAAATTGCCGGAACGGGTAAGGCGGCCTTTACCGAATTTACTCAAGAGCGAATGGAAGTCGAACCAGGGGATTATTATACAAATATCTCCAAGATCAAACATGTGGTGGGCTGGGAGCCGAAGATCGATTTGGAGGAGGGGCTCCGAAGGACGATCGAATTCTACAGAAGGTATAAAAAAGAATATTGGGGCTGAACACAGTTATGAGTTCGGAGATTTAAACCAAACACTACGAACTAATGGCTCTCCGAATGAAATGAGGGACGGATGGTTCCTTTCTTAGATTTAACCAGGCAGTATAAAAAAATTAAAAAAGAAATCCTTACGGCGACCCAGAGAGTTTATGAGAAAGGCCATTTCATTCTGGGGGAGGAAGTTTCAACTTTTGAGAAGGAATTTTCTCATTATTGTGGGGTTCGATATGGTGTCGGAGTAGGCTCTGGAACCGATGCTCTCTATTTGGCCATGAAAGCAGTCGGCATTGGAGAGGGAGATGAAGTCGTTACGGTGGCGAATTCTTTTATCGCCACAGCCCTCGCCATCTCCTTTATAGGCGCAAGGCCCCTCTTTGTCGATATCGATCCGAAAACTTACACCATGGATCCCAATTGTTTGGAACTTCTTTTGAAACGTCAAAAAGCAAAGAGCATTGGGCGAAAGATCAAGGCCGTTCTTCCTGTTCATCTTTTTGGCCATCCAGCAGAGATGGATTCGATTATGGAGATTGCAAGTCGCTATGATCTCATCGTCATTGAAGATGCTTGCCAAGCTCATGGGGCGAAATATGGAAGAAAGAAAGTGGGTTCATTCGGGGCTATGGGTTGTTTCAGTTTTTATCCAACCAAGAACTTGGGGGGATATGGGGATGGCGGGATGGTGTTGACCGACCATAAAAAGTTTGGTCAGAAACTCAGACTTCTTCGATGTTACGGAGAGAGAAAAAAATATCAACACATCGTGAAGGGGCACAACAGTCGGTTGGACGAAATCCAGGCGGCAATCCTCCGAGTCAAATTAAAATATTTGGATCAATGGAATGAGGAGAGAAGGAGAAAGGCCAAGCTCTATACCCAGATGCTTAACCCTTCGGGAGTGATATGTCCCATAGAGAAGAAAGGAATCCGACATGTCTTTCATCTCTATTCGATCAAAACGAGGAAGAGGGATTCTCTTCAAGCGTTTTTAAAAAAGAAGGGGATTGAGACACTCATCCATTACCCTATCCCGATCCCTCTCCAGAAGGCTTATCGGGAATTGGGAGTTCGAAGAGAGGATCTTCCCTTAACGAACCAGTGGTCTAGAAAAATTCTCTCCCTTCCTTTTTTTCCAGAAATGAAGGAGTCAGAGATGGAAGAAGTAGCGCAGCAAATCAAGAATTATTCTATGGGAAACAGGAATCGATGAAGGTTAAGTCATGGATGATCAAAGTCTTGGGACTTCAACACCCTCATAATAAGGTGGTCGAAATCATTACCCGCTATGGTGATCATGGAAAATTATTGGATGCACCCGCAGGACCAGGGACCATCTCCCAGAAATTGAAAGAATCAGGGTTTGATGTCGCCGCCGTGGATATCAACCCGCATTATTTTTGTGTTCAAGGGATTTCATGTGAAAGGGCCGATCTCAACTTCGACTTACCCTTTTCAGATAGGACCTTCGACTATGTCCTCTATTCCAATGGCATTGAGCATCTGGAAAATCCAGTTCATTTTATCAGAGAATGTTTTCGAATCCTCAAGGAGAGAGGGAAATTCTTAATCACCACACCGAATATTTTAAATTTGAAGTCAAGATTGGCAAACCTCTTAGTAGGCTTTAATCTCTTTACGGGAAGACCTTGCAACGAAGTGGACGATTTTTTAGGAGGGGAGCACATCCATCTCGCCAACTATTATGAATTGAGAACCCACCTTCATCGAAACGGATTTCGGATCTTGGAGGCGACCACCCATTGTTACAGCCATCGGGCCATGCTGTTCACTCCTCTCTATCCTTTCGTCTATTTAGCCACGTGGCGGGCGTTCCGAAGAGAAAGAAACCTGAAACAAAAGGAGAAGAACAAAGAAATTCTGAGGCATGTGTTATCCGCTGATCTCATACTTGGGAAGAAGCTTTTTCTGATGGCAGAAAAAGATCCTGATTATGTCAAAGCCAAGGAATGTAAAAACGAAATGGACAAATGATACAGAGAGACATTCATGTTCGTTGAATTAGCTACTCCTCAAGTAATTCGGTTTCATTTATGGAAAAGATAAGGTTTGCGATAGGTCTGATGGACTTCTCTAAAAAGAGGGGGGGAGCTGAAAGATATTTAGTCGACTTATGCACTCAAATGGCCACAGAGGGTTACGAGGTTCATGTTTATACAGAACATCACGATGAAGAAGACCCAGGGATCTATTTTCATTCTGTCAAGACGATTCCGTTCCCAAAGAGCCTTCGACTTCTGTCTTTTGCAATCAAGGCGACGAGAGAGATAAAGAATGGGAATTATGACATTGCCTTCGGAGTAGGAAATACACTTAAGGCAGATGTCCTTCAACCTCACGGAGGGGTGCATTGGGCGTGGTTTTGGCGGAGCCTCAGGGCTTACGACCATCCGATTCTGTGGATGATAAAATTTTTAGGGAGAGTTTTAAGTCTTAAACAATGGATCAGCGGATGGATCGAAGATGCCCCTTATAAAAAGGCAAGATTTGCCAAGATTATTGCTATTTCTGAGATGGTCAAAAAGGACATGATTCGTTGGTATCAGATCCCTGAGGAAAAAATCACGGTGGTTTATAATGGGGTTGATATTGAACACTTCCACCCCCGAAATCGTCAATACCGGGAGGAGATCAGAAGACGACATGGTATCGGAGACGAGCTGGTGATCCTCTTTGTCTCAAACAACTTTCGGATGAAGGGACTGGGTTTCCTGATCAAGGCATTGAGTAAAATTAAAAAAAGGGACCATCCTCTTTTCAAACTTCTTATTCTGGGGAGGGATCGTCAAGGTTCTTACTTGCGTTTGGCCAGGGAGAACGGGATTTTCGAAGAAATGGTTTTTGTGGGTTCCACAAATGAACCAGAAAAATATTATGGTGCCTCAGACTTTCTCGTCCATCCCACTTTCTACGATGCCTGTTCACTTACCGTATTAGAAGCTTTGGCAAGTGGGCTTCCAGTGATCACCACACATTCCAATGGAGTAGGTGGGATTATTACCCAAGGTCAAGAGGGTTTTGTCATCTCTGATCCTAGAGATGAGAAGATCTTGATCGAAAAAATCTCATTCCTTTTGAACCCTGAGAGGGTAGAAAAGGCTTCGATTGCCGCCCGCCGATTAGCCGAAAACTACTCCCTTGAGAAAAACTGGAATGAGATGAAAAATATCTTTCAGAGGAACTTTATAGAAGGAGTTACTCAAAGATGAAAAAGTGGTTCTGGTATCCAGTTGCCAATATCAAAAATCGTGTCCTCTTCGGAGCCTACGGGAAGGATGTTTACATCGAACCCGGGGTAGTGATCAATCGACCACGGTTTGTCCATGTGGGAGATCATGTGAGAATTAAAAGGAATACCAGCATCAACCTCCACCCGAAAGATAAGAAATCAAAAGAAATCCTTCTATTCATTGGAGATAATGTGATCATTTCAGAGAGCTGTTTTATCAGTGCCTGTAACCGTATCGTCATCGAGGAGAATGTTGGGATCTCGCCGAACGTAATGGTCATTGACAACTCACGGAAACCAGGAGATATCCGTCGTCCTAGTAAGGAGCAAGATTTGAAGATCGGTTATGTTCATATTGGAGCGGATTCCTGGATTGCTTATGGGGCCTGCGTCTTACCGAATGTGACCATTGGAAGGCATTGCATCATCGGTGCCCTCTCCGTGGTGAATGAGAATATTCCACCTTATTCGGTAGCGGTCGGTTCCCCTGCCAAGGTGGTGAAACGATATGATTTTGAGAAAAAGGAATGGGTAAAGGTTCCCGGGAGGGACGAAACCCATTGATCGACTGAACCAGCAATGAAAAGGGTATTCTGGCGGCACATTAAAAATTTCAAGAACCGGATGATATTCGGACATTATGGCCGGAATGTTTACATCTTCCCCGGAGTGCATATTGTGAGGCCTCAATTCATCTCAATTGGGGACCATGTGACGATCGGAAGAGGGACGGACATTTATGTCCATCAGACCCATTCAGATTTGAAGGATTATATTATTCGGATTGGCAACAATGTTCATGTCGGAAGTCACAATATTATCGGGGCACGAAAAAGTATTGTCTTAGAGGACAATGTCTTGATTGGACCTCATGTCATGATCGGAGACCATAGCCACCATTATGAGAATATAGAGATTCCCATAAAGCTGCAGGAGGCCACAGAAGGAAGGCCTGTTCGAATCGAAAGAGATAGCTGGATTGGGGCGAACGTTTTCATTTTACCCAATGTGACCATTGGCCAGCATTCGGTGGTCGGGGCCAATTCGGTGGTCAACCATGATATCCCGCCCTATTCAGTCGCTGTGGGGGTTCCAGCCCGGGTTATCAAACGGTATGATTTTAACCTTAAAAAATGGGTGAGAGTGGATGGATAAGGAAATTTTCTGGTCAAAGCTATTTGATTACCGGGATCAGATTCACCACCGCTATCCTGAGATCTGGGATCTGAGGATCCTCCGGAAGCGATTTCCCTTGATGGTCAAGACGATTCAGGACGGTGAGAAGGTCTTGGACATTGGGGCTTCGAACCGAAATCTTCAGGGGCGATTAAAGCGCCATTTTCCAAAACTGATTTATAAGAGCATGGATATTGATCGAGAACAGTTTCATGACTTTTATTCAATGGAGGAAATTCAAGAGCCTTTCGATGTCGTTTTTCTATTTGAGGTCATCGAACATTTAGGTCTTGAAGAAGGGGTCCAACTTTTAAAGGGGATTTATCATCTTCTCAATGAGGGTGGGCGTTTGATCCTGACCACTCCCAATGTCTTCAATCCTAGTCGGTTTTGGAGGGATGCCACACACAAAGTGGCCTATTGTTATGATGAACTGGGTGGCCTTCTCCTTGCCCAGGGTTTCCAAATCAGGGGGATGTATCGGACCTATAACGATGCTTTTCACCGTTACCTCTTTAGACTCTATGTGATGGCTCCTCTCCATCGGTATCTGTGTATCGATTTTGCTAAATCAATTTTAGTGATCGCGGAGAAGAAGCCGAACAACATAAAATGAGAATCATCTTCCTCACCCATTCTAGCGATCAAGGCCACCGGTTCCGGGTGGAACAGTATTTCCCTTATCTCATCGCTCACCAGGTGGAACCAAAGTGGCAACCCCTCTCCGGGTCATGGAGAAAACGGCTCATCCTTTACCGGCAACTTCCCTTCTTCAATGTGGTTTGTATTCAAAGGAGATTATTGTCCCCATTTGAATTTTATTGGATCCGAAAAAACTCTTCAAAGGTCCTTTTCGATCTCGATGATGCCGTAATGTACCGATCTTCCAGCTCCCCTCGCCCCCATTCTTTATCGAGGCGGCTAAAATTCAGATGGATGGTAAAAGGAAGTGACGTCGTGACGGTGGGAAATCAGTTCTTAAAGAATGAAGTCCTCAAAGTGGATCGGGGGAAAAATGTCTTTGTTATCCCGACATGCATCGATATGAATCTTTATCCACACAAAAAGAAGATCTCAAACAGTCAGGAGATCATTTTGGGATGGATTGGGACGAAAGGGAATTTAAAATACCTTAAAAGATTAGAACCTGTCTTTGAGATTATCCGCCAAAGATTCCCTCAAGCCAAATTAAAAATCGTGAGCAATGATTTTTATGATTCCTCCCATCTTTCCACAATTAAGAAACCTTGGAAATTGGAAGAAGAGAATGAAGACCTGATCTCTTTCGATATTGGGCTGATGCCCCTCAACGATGATTTGTGGTCGAGAGGGAAATGTGGATTGAAGATCATCCAATATCTCAGCGTCGGTGTGCCTGCCGTCTGCACCCCCGTAGGGATCAACTCGGATATTATCAAAGACGGGGGGAATGGTTTTTGGGCAACGAATGATCAGGAATGGGTGGATCGCTTAACGACGCTCATCCAAAATCAAGAACTCAGGTACCAAATGGGTTTAAAGGGGATAGAGACGGTGGAGCAAGAGTATTCTTTGGGGGTGACCTCTGAAAAGTTTTTTCATGTTCTCCAAAGCCTCGATCGGGGTGAAAGATAGATGAAAGTTCTATTTCTAGTTCAAGGTTTTTCTGTCGCCGCCAGTCGGTATCGCGTGCTTCAATATATTCCCTATTTGAAGTCCAAAGGAGTGGATGCCACGGTCAGCCTTTATCCCAAAACCTTGAAAGAGAATTTTCAATTCTTCAATAATCTCTCCCAATACGATATTGTTTTTCTTCAGAGAAAAAGATTCAACCAACCCCGACTTGGATTATTGCGGAGAAGAGCCAAACGGATCATATATGATTTTGATGATTCGGTAATGTATCGAAACTCAAAGGCCAAAGATCCTATTTCTTCAAGCCGGCGAAGGCGTTTTGTCCAGATGATCAAAAACTCTGATTTTGTCATTGCTGGAAATGAATTTTTGAAGAATGAGGTGCTTCCATTTAATCCAAATGTTGAGGTGATCCCCACAGCCATTGATCAGGAAAGATATTATTTAAAAAACTATCCGCGCCAGCAAGAGAAGGTGATACTGGGGTGGATCGGGGATCATGGCTCAATCCATTATTTAGAAAAAATGAGACCCATTTTCGAAAGGATAGGGGGAAAATATCCTTATGTGGAATTGAAGATTGTCTGTGACACTTTTTTCAACTGTGAGCGGATGAAGGTGATAAAAAAGAATTGGAGTTTAGAGGAGGAGGTAGCTGATCTTCAGGGATTTGATATTGGGCTCATGCCACTCGTTGATGATCCATGGTCCTGGGGGAAATGTGCCCTCAAGATTATCCAGTATCAAGGGGTAGGTGTTCCGGTGCTCTGTACCCCAGTGGGGATCAACAAGGATTTGGTCGAGGATGGGATTAATGGATATTGGGCGATGACTCCAGAGGAATGGGAAAAGAAGCTTTCCCTGCTGATTGAAAATTCTGAGTTGAGGGAACGGATGGGTCGAGAGGGGAGAAAGAAGGTTATGGAAAACTATACCTACCAGGTCTGTGCCCCTCGTCTCTTTTCCGTCCTGACCCGGGCGATCGAGAAACCCTATGGAGGGGAAAGGAGATCTGATTGAGAGAAGCGATTGTCAATTATGTAAAATGGGCCATTGCACGTTTCCCCTTTGAGGAACCCATCCTTGATACCTGCGCTGGATGGGAACCGAATTTTTATCAACCCCTCTTTCCAGGGAAACGGTATATTAAGCAGGATATGAGAGACTTTGATCCACCCTGTATTGACATTATCTGTGATATAGTGAACATGAAGTCGATTCCCAGTGAGAGCATCGGATTGGTGTTGAACCTCGAATCCCTTGAGCACCTCCCTTATCCTCAAAAGGCGATCGATGAAATCCATCGTGTGCTTCGACCAGATGGACTTCTCATCTTGACCACTGTCATGCACTTTAAGATTCATCGCGCTCCCAAGGACTATTGGCGATTTACGCCGGATGGGATTGAGCTTTTATTGGGTCAATTTAAAATTCTAGATTGTACTTTGGAAGGAGATTTAAAAAGACCAAAGGGAATATGGGTCACGGCTCAGAAGACTTCTGATCCAGAGGAGTCTGGTAAACTCCCTTTGTTGAAAAGAGTTGGAAGTGATGATCAGATCTTGAAAAAGTTAGGTCGGAGGTTGGCTCGTCTCAAACGCAGATAAGGAGAGCATGGATAGAAGTGTCTATGTTGCCTCCAAGGAGTAGTTGAGGAGAGGTGAGGTTGGAAGGAGGAAATCATACAGATACAAAATGGATCTTTGGGGCTGTTCCTTTAGCCAGGGATGAAATCCACGATAAAGTCATTGAGATGATGGATAAAGAGCCCAGGGGAAAAGTCTTAGATGTTCCTACAGGAACAGGAATTTTAGCAGACCGGCTGAGAAAGAAGGGGTTTGATGTCTCATGTTGTGACATCAACTCCTCCTATTTTTCAATCTCTGATTTGGCCCTTGAGATTGGTGATCTAAATCATTCTCTTCCTTATTCCTCTACATCATTTAATTTTATCATATGTATTGAAGGAATAGAACATCTAGAAAACCCTTTTAATGCAGTTCGTGAATTCTCCCGGCTTTTGAAGCCTGGTGGTAAAGCGGTTCTCTCCCTTCCTAATTATCTTAACATCGAGAGAAGGTTAAGGTTTCTTATCACAGGTCTTTTCTCAAAAATTCCTTCCCCCAAGAAATGGGGAAGCGATCGCTTTGAGCATCTCTGGATGCTTCACCTCAATGCATTGACCTACCCGATACTGAAATTGTTTATGGAACATTGTGGACTTAAAATCATTTATATTGGAAAGGATAAAGTGAAGAAGCGGATGAAATGGCTCCTCCCCATTGTGTGGGGCATTCGATGCTACTGTCTGTTTTGGTCAAAGGAGAAAAAAGAAGACTATCATTTGGCGGATACCCTTTCTCCACGGCTGATGATGGGGGGAAATACCTTGATCTTGGTAGCAGAGAAAGAAGGACCGAAGGACGATAGGAGATGAAAATAGGATATTTCATCAGGAATTATGTTTTGGAAGATGGTTACGGAAAGCCTGCGATGGCAGGTGGAGTCAAAGTGGTTTCCCAACATGTGAAGATACTTAATGAGACGGGGTACGAGACGTTTCTCATAACCAGAAATGTAAAAAAAGATTTGAATCTGACGGAGTTGAATTTATACGAAAAACCTATCCTTGTTGAATCAGAGGATGACATCCCGGATTGTGATTTATATGTCGGGTCAGTATTCAATGATGTCAGGTGGCTCTTCAGTAGAGGGAAGGGTAGGGTTGTCTATCTTTGCCAAAGTTATGAACCCATCGACTATCTATCCAGAATAAAAGGTGAGACCCTCACAGAGCGATATTGGAGGAGAGGCACGTTCTCCCCGATTCGCAAATATATAGATGCGCTGAAGTTTAAAAGGAAAGTGAAAGAGATTGAGGCCGTTTATGCTCTCCCAACAGTTAAAGCGGCCGTGTCAAGACATCTGGTCGAGTTGATTGAAAAGAAGTATCGCCAGAAATGTTCTCTTATCCAAAACGGAATTGATCCCAATATTTTTTATCCTAACGAAGAGAGAATCTGGGGTGAAAACGGAAAAACAAGAATTTTATCTGTTGGTCCAATCAATGTGGGCTGTAAGGGTATTCCTGATACCCTCCAATCAATAAAAATATTGAGGGATAAAGGAATAAAAATGGAATTCATAAGAGTTTCCCCTGAGCCTCCTTCTGAGAGAGAGGAACTGAGAAAAGTGGTGGATCAATATTACATCAACTTAAAGGAAAAAGAGATGGCCGAGCTCTACCGGAGTACGGACATCTTTATCTCCTCTTCCCTTGAGGGGGAAGGGTTTGGTTTGCCGGCCATGGAAGCCCTTGCTTCTGGGGTTCCTTCCATTCTCACGGAAATATCGAGTTATAAGAGTTTTGATACAAGGAGAGATTTTGCTTATTTTGTTCCAACTCATCGACCGGATAAAATTGCAGAAGGAGTCCTCGCTTTTATGGAAGATAAAGAACTGAGAGCGAAGTGTGTAGAGAGAGGAATTGATGTGGCAAAAGGGTTCACCCTGGAGAGGACGAAACAGGACCTTACCAATTTTTTAAAAGGGCTCGTGTGATGGCGGAGTTGAGAGAATATACTTCAGGAGGAGTCCATGAAAAGGTGTTGAATTGTCTGGCAGGTTTGCCGAAAGGAATGGTCCTCGACGTCCCTTCAGGCCAAGGGGTTCTTTCAAAGTCCCTCGAAAACCTTGGATTTAAAGTTTTTCAAGGAGATATCGAAATGAAAAATATTCTTTACAGAAATAGCAGATGTGTTCAACTCGATTTGAATCTTTTTTTACCTTTCAAATAGATGGCATTTGATTATGTGGTGTGTACCGAGGGGATAGAGCATATCGAGAACCCTAATCACCTTATCAGAGAATTTGGAAGGCTCATCAAGAATGACGGTTATTTGATCGTCACAACCCCGAACGTGATGACCATTAAATCCAGGCTGAGATTTTTATTTTATAGTTATCTCGATTTTTTCAAATATTATGGTCCTCTACCGCCTGAGGCAAGATATACGATCAAGGAACATGACCATCAGCATTTAAATCCAATCTTCTGCGGGGAAATGAAGTTTATTTTCGAAAAATATGGGTTCAAAACAGAAAGAGCGGAAACGAACAGGATGGTAAGGAAGTGGAAGGTTATCTCTTCCTTGATTAATTGGTTTATTAAATGTAAGACAAAAAAGAAATTTCCAAAGGATCCCCTGTATCTCTCTGATGTTATTTTAGAAGGGGAGGATCTGATATTTGTTGCAAAAAAGAAGAGCGGCTGAATGGTTCAGTTGTCCATTATTATTGTGAATTGGAATACAAAAGAATTTTTACTTCCCTGTTTGAGTTCCATTTTTGAAAAGGAACAAAGGATTTCCAGGGAGGTCATCATTGTGGACAATGGTTCCCGAGATGGAAGTGTCAATGAAGTAAGAAACACGTTTCCACTCGTTCATCTCATCGAAAATGAGAAAAACCTGGGATTTGCAAAAGCCGTTAATCAGGGGCTTCAAAAAGCATCCGGGAGATATGCCCTTCTACTGAATCCAGACACTCAGGTGAAGAACGGAGCTATTGAAAGATTGGTATCATTTATGGATGCCCATTCCGATGTCGGGGTAGCAGGGGCGCAACTTTTGAATGCCGATGGATCTAAGCAGAACTCCATTGCCAATTTCCCATCGTTGGGGACAGAGCTCCTGAACAAAAGTCTCTTGAGGTGGTTGTTCCCGAAAAAGTTCCCAGGAAAGGAGAGAAATTACTCTGAACCCATTGAAGTAGATTCAGTGATCGGTGCCTGTATGATGGTGAGACGGGATACTTTGGATCAGGTTGGCTTATTGGATGAGGATTATTTTCTTTTTCTCGAAGAGACAGACTGGTGCTATCGGATGAAGAAGGCGGGTTGGAAGATCTATCATGTCCCCCAGGCCGAAATCTATCATTTTCAAGGGAAGAGC
>Ga0153915_10005066_pt1 | contig 12231 bp, 14 predicted proteins | sample Opewatmetagenome_2_FD_107003 | JGI IMG/M metagenome (GOLD analysis project Ga0153915, IMG submission 107003) | Freshwater wetland microbial communities from Ohio, USA - Open water 3 Core 3 Depth 3 metaG | ecosystem: Environmental > Aquatic > Freshwater > Wetlands | place: USA: Ohio, Lake Erie... | reverse complement strand
CACATTGTCATTCTGAGGAGCGTAGCGACGAAGAATCTTCGGTTTTAACAATGGGAATCAAGATTCTTCACTCCCTACGGTCGTTCAGAATGACAGAGAACCAAAAATGTCGGAGTAGTAATAACTGTCTCAAATTTAAATAAACCCAAATTATCCAGATGCTGGATAATATATATGTTGGGTGTCAAATGATGTAAGGAAGGAGGATCGTATTCATGAGAGTTTTTGATAGACCAGGGCCGGTCAATACGGATGAAGTCATTGAGATTGTTAAGGCAGCCTCATCCAAGTACAAGTATCTGGTAGCGGCTTCAATTACAGGAGATTCTGCGCTTAAACTGTCAGAGAGAATAGGAGATAAGGAAATAATATGTGTTACCTGTCCTCAAGGGATGAACTGGGAAATTGAGAAAATGAGCGAAGGCCCTTTTGCCACCATCCCTGAACTGGAACAGATTCGGACTGAATGGGTAGAACAAGACTTAGCAAGAGTACCTATGGGGATTACTCAGGAGAAGAAGGTTAGGCTTGAGAAACTCAAGATCAAGATTGTCCAAGGAACTATTCCGCTTTTTGGTCCCACTTTTTCTATGCGTCTGCATCTTCAGAAGACCACCGACCTTGACCTGATGGCAAAGACTCTTGAATTGATATCCACCGGGACCTTGGTCTGTCTCGAATGTGTTCTAATGTCCGTTGACGCTGGTGTAGTTCCCGAAGGTGAGGAAGTCATTGCATTGGCGGGGACCGAACGTGGACTTGATACAGCCTGGGTAATCAGAGCAAGTGCCTCGCACAACTTGTTCCACCCCTCGAAAGGGACTCGCTTTATTGAACTGTTAGCAAAGCCTGGTATTCCAACAATACCAGATGTCAACATAGAGTATTTAAGATGAACGCACCCAACATTGCGGTCGAGAGGGACGCTCTGCAAGCGGCGCTGCCGCTCGCTCTACGCCCCTCACCTCTACGTTTGGGCGTCTGAATGTTGCTGGTAACCGGGGATAGGGATTGAACACTTATGAGTAAGACATTCGACCAAGGCAAAGATGAAGTTGCAAAGCTGTGTCAGTATTTCACTACGAACCAGCAGTCCTTCCTCGCCCCTGGTGTCAAGGAAGCCCATGTCCGCCAATCGCTCATAGACCCTTTTTTTGAGGCTCTTGGTTGGGACGTGCGCAACGACTCCATGTCCGCGCCCCAGTGACAAGGCCAGTCATGCCCGTATCCAGTATTTACGTTTCACCGAGTATCCTGACTGTTGGCGGAAGATTTGGGACGTGTACTACACCCCCGCCTATATCGTGAACTACATCGTCCATAACACCATCGGCAAACAGATTGAAGAAAAGCCCCTCCGATCTCGCGGGCGGCAAAACCACGCCCCCCTTTCGCGTACTCGACATGGCATGCGGCAGCGGCTCCTTCCTCCTCGGCGCCTATCAGTGCCTGCTCGACCATTGCCTGAAATGGTATCAGGCCAACCTCTCCAAAAAACACGCCAAAGCCGTCTATCAGAACGCCAAAGGTGAAACCCGTCTCACCATCGGCGAACGCAAACGCATCCTCACCACCCACATCTACGGCGTCGATATCGACCGGCAGGCCGTCGAAACCACCAAGCTCTCTTTACTGTTGAAAGCCCTCGAAGGCGAAAACGACACCACCCTCTCCCGGCAGATGACCCTCTTCCACGAACGCGCATTGCCTAATCTATCCCATAACATCAAATGCGGGAACTCCCTTATCGCCTCCGACTTCTCCATGATTCCAGAAGAGCTCGCTTCCGGAGCCTGTAAAGATGGTTATGCAGTCCATTGTCGACCTTGCCAATGGCAACAAGCATTGGCAAATGACGCACCCAAATAGCTTGAAAAGCCAAGTGGTCACGGAAGTCCACGAGAAAATAGTCGGCGATTGGTATGCGTATTTCGTTGCAGGCCCAATGGTGTACGTCGATTTTGGCGACTACCGACTCAGTATGTTTGAGCTGATGCATCAGGTACTCGGGTACTTCAAATGGATATTCGAAGACGATAACATCGCCTTTCCGCTGGAGCTACAAAACCAACTTGAGCTGTGTAGGATTCGCCCAGAAACGTAACGCAGATCTCTCCGGAAAGGTCGTGTGGTAATGTGGGGCTCTTAAGGTTCTAAGTTAACAAACAAAGTTTAAAATAGCATGAGATCTTTTTTATGAAATAGGGAACCCAACACTTGAAATTTGCAGAAATTTTTTCATGTGATGAAGGTCATCCCAAGACAACCCCGCATAGACGCACTTGGGGCATTGCAACATGTAATAGGCTGTGGAATCGGGAAAAGAACAATTTTTGATGATACGGATAGCTTTTCAGCAGCCCAATTATATTTAATCGTTATTGACTGATGTAACGATCTCCGTTACAATTCATTATGATTAAAAACTGGAAACATAAAGGTCTTAAGGAATTATTCCTGACAGGGAGTAAAAATAGATTTGGAGGATTATCATGGAAAATAAACAGGAATCATGGACAAGAATATGCAAAAATTCGTTCTGTCCCGGAAGCTATCTCGATTTAAGCTATTAACGCGGCAATAAAGAAAGAGGAATTCGATCAAGGGGGAGGACATCAAATGATTGAGACAAAAAAGATTATTCAAGCGGTCTGTTATATCCTGCAACAGATCGGTAGATCAGACAAGCTTAAGCTTGTAAAACTCCTCTATCTGGCCGATAAATGCCACTTGATGCGTTATGTATCAATGATTGGTGCATCATTCATTTTAAAGATAACTGCCATACTCCGGAAGCCCCATCTCATTTTAAAAGGACTTGCCGCAGCAACTTCCGGGACCGGCGCAACCGGCATTAGACCGGCTTGAGCCGCAGCAGGCGTTGTCGCCTGAACCGGGAAAACCGGAATTGGATGCGCCTGAAAAGGAGGAAGGTTTCGACATAACCTTCCTCAAATTTTTGCCCCCGCATGACGCGCACGTTGGTTCATCCTTTGAACCGGTGATAAGGATCTCGCTTTGTTTTCCGCAATCATCACACAGATAATCAAATATCGGCATGTCAATCTCCTTTTAATTTTTCCGTTGCCGAACCCGGGCTGATGCCGAAGCGTACAACCCGGGTTCACATAATTCATTAAAAACTACGCTAAAGAAAGCTTCTCTATCTGCTCAACCATCTTTTTAAACTCGGCTGCGAATGGGGAGTTCTCCATTTTAAGATTGGAAAAGTCTCCTGTGTCTCCCATCTTTACCAACTCAGGTTCGATAGGCAGACTTGCAAGAAGCCTCAGTCCTTCTTTTTTAGCTGTGGTCTGACCACCGCCTGTCTTAAATAGATCAATGGACTTGCCGCAATGGGGACAGGCCAGACCGCTCATGTTTTCCACAATGCCTAATACCTCCATTTTCATCTGACGACAAAAATTAATGGATTTTCTCACATCGGCAAGGGATACCTCCTGGGGCGTTGTGACAATCAGGGCCTTTGCGTCCGGGATAGTCTGGGCCACTGTCAACGGCTCATCTCCGGTGCCTGGAGGGGAATCAATAATGAGATAATCCAGCTCAGGCCATTGAATATCCGATATAAACTGTCTTATAACGCCTATCTTGACCGGCCCTCTCCAGATAAGCGCGGCATCTTTATCTTCTCCCATTAAAGATTCGATTGAAATAATATGCAGGTTGGGCAGGACGCTTACAGGTATAGCCTTGCCCCCCTCAGTAGCTCGAATGCCTTCTTTGACGCCCAGCATCCTGGGGATGCTTGGGCCGTGAAGGTCAACATCCATCAACCCTACCTTGTGGCCGTTCTTTGCCAAGAAGATGGAAAGATAGGCCGCTACGCTGCTCTTGCCTACCCCGCCCTTTCCGCTCATTACAAGAATCTTATTCTTGATCTGTTTTAATCTTTCATTTATTTCTCTATCCTGTTTAGCGCGCGGGTCTTCAGCTTTGCCTCCACAGGCGTTTCCGCTCCCACCACATGCACTGCTGCTTCCACATGTACTGCTGCATTCGTTTGACATCCTCAGATATCCTCCTTATTTATTTTAAACACATATGATTAGACTGATAGCTGAACGCTGAGTGCTGACAGCCATATAATATCAGTTCTGATGACACCCGTCATGGTGCTCATGGCATCCGATCCCCGAATCAATTATATTGCCCTCAAGCCATTTCTCGGCAACGGTTTTAACATCGCCGACGCATCCTCTTAAGACCTGGATGCCGTGGTTGTTTAAAACATTGACAGCCCCTTCTCCCATATTGCCGGCCAGCATCACATTAACGCCGAGTTGTGCTAATGTTTGGCCAATGTTTGATTTACACCCGCAGCCTACAGGAGATTTAACAATATCTTCTGAGGTTATCTCTTTATTCTCGTTGACTGTAAATACTGTGAAATATTCACAATGACCGAAATGATTATCTACCTTGTTTTCGTTTGATGGTAATGCAATTTTCATAATTTTGTTTTCCTCGATATAGTTTAAAATTTTATTTTTACGTATCAACTGAACAGACCAAAGTTCTGTCATTCCCGCGAAGGCGGGAATCCATAACTTATTACCTTTTTAAGCTTTAAATCCCTTCATATCTCCAACCTCAACTTCACCACCTTCAATTTTTAATGCCTTGCCGTGAATCAAGACCTCTGCAATTTTTTTATGAGCAGAGTCAATAATCCGGCCAAAGGTCTGCCGTGAGATATTCATCTTATTTGCGGCCTGCTCTTGATATAACCCCTCAAAGTCAGCAAGTTTTATTGCCTCGAATTCATCTAAAGTCAAATGCACTTCTTCCAATAACGAAGAAGGTATCCCCCTGGGTTTGTAATAAGTTACATCCGGACCACAACGAATTTTTCTGCAGCATTTAGGTCTTGTCATTATATTTCCTGGTTTTAAACATTATGAGCATATGCTCATAATAAGTCAAGAGATATTTTTTGGCTGATATTCCATATAAAATCTGTAGAAGGCGGCCAGGATCAGTGAATGCGTGATCTCCCCATCCTTTATGAGCCTCGGTATCTCTTCCAGGGGTTTTATCACTATCTCAATATCTTCCTTGTCATCCAGTTCCTGTTGCCCTGCCGGATATACATCCTTTGCCAGATAGGTATAACAGATATTATTCAGGATGGCCGGATTTGCATGGACACTCCCCAACAGGATCATCTCTGATCCCCTGTATCCTGTCTCCTCATACAATTCCCTCCCTGCCGCCCCCTCAGGAGAATCGTCATGCTCTATGATGCCCCCCGGTATCTCCAGCGTTATATCCTGTATCCCGTGACGGTACTGGCGTATAAGTATAACCTCCTTGTTTGGTGTCAAAGGGATTACATTGACCCACCCGGCTGATTCAAGGACATAGAAATCATGTGTAATGTTGGTGCGGGGCGAGATGGCCTTGTCCGTACGCAAATTAAAAAATTTTATTAACTCATCACGTTTGCTTGATATTATTTTCCATGGTTTTAAAGACAAAATAGCCTCCTTATTATTTAAAAAACTTCCGCACATCCCCCAACTCATGTGTTACCGGTATCTCCGGAAGGCTTTCAAAGAAAAGGCTGCCGTATCTGCTCTTTATTATCCTGTTATCCAGGATGGAAAGAACCCCCCGGTCGGACCTCTTTCTTATGAGCCTGCCCAGCCCCTGCTTGAGAGATATAATAGCTGAGGGCAACTGGTAATCCATGAAAGGATTCCCTTCACGTTCCCTTATGGCTTCGATCCGTGCCGATACCAGCGGATCGCCTGGAGAATCAAAGGGCAGTTTATCCACTATAAGACAACTGAGGGACTCTCCCGGGACATCCACGCCCTGCCAGAAGGAACCTGTAGCCAGGAGCACCGAGTTTGTGTCGTTCTTGAACTCTTCCAGCAACGCGGACTTTGGCGCGTCGCCCTGTCTCAAAACCTTGTAAGGCAATGCGCCTTTTATCTTCTGATAGACGATATTCATATTAGAATAGCTTGTAAAAAGGACAAGGGCGCGTCCGAAGGAAATTTCAAGCATCTCCATGATCCGCTCCGATGCCCTGACCGCGAAATCCGCGGCGCTCGGTCCCGGCAGATCCAGAGGGATATAGAATAATGCCTGCTCCCTGAAATCAAAATGAGAGGGATAGATGCCCTCGACCGCGTCTTCGGGGATACCGAGCCTTGACCTAATGTAGTCAAATCTTCCGTTTGTCGATAATGTGGCCGAGGTAAAGATTATAGTCTTTATCTCATCGTAAAGATGTTCCCTTATAGTCTGTGAGATATCGAGAGGAGATGCGTGGAATGTGACGCCCTTCTTTCTTTTTTCATACCAGTTAAGCCAGTCAGGTCTACGGCAAGAGAAGATCATTTCAAGAGATTGAATCAATCCGTCCGCCCTTGTGGAAATAATCTGTCCTGCCCTTTGACGTATAAGGTTAAGCCCCATCCTTATATCCTTCGATGCCCCTTCGTGGATCATGGAAAGATCTTCCTCTTTTATCCTCCCCTTATCCTCGGACAATGCAAAGATCCTCTGAAGCCTTTCAGTCGCTTCCCTGATGATATTCAGGGTATTGGCGATCTCGCCAAGCCCGCCGTTGTCCTTTATATCTTTTTCTGCGTCCTTCACAAAATCCTGGAGTTGACCGCTGCTGAGGCTTTCCCCGAAATAGTTGACGGCTATCTCCTCAATCTTATGTGCCTCATCAAATACGACCGCCTGAAAGCGCGGTATGATCTCGCCGAATCCGCCTTTTTTTACCATCAGGTCGGCAAAAAAGAGATGATGGTTCACAATGATAATATCCGATCTTGCCGCCTTTTTCCGCAACTCGTTCAAAAAGCAATCTTTCATATTAGGGCATTCCGATCCCAGGCATTGATCGGAGGTAGAAGAGATAGAGTCCCATAAGGGGTCATCATCCGTGAGCCACGACAGCTCTGCGCGGTCCCCGGATTTTGTCTCCTTAAGCCATTGATCAATACGATCCCTGGCTTCTTTTCCAAAAGGCGCGATAAGAGACGGCTGGATGAAATGTTGATTGTACCGGTGAAGACAGATATAGTTTTTCCTCCCTTTCATCAGAAGAGAGTTCACCTTGATCCCGGCAGTCTTAGTGATGAGAGGTATGTCCTGAAAGAATATCTGTTCCTGAAGATTTTTTGTCCCGGTGCTTATAACTGTCTTCTTCCCGCTGATGATAACAGGCAGGAGGTACCCCATGGTCTTGCCGGTGCCGGTGCCTGCCTCTATGATGGCGTAGGAATCCTCCCTCAGGGCCTTCATGATCAGCCTTGCCATTTTTATCTGGGAGGGACGGAATTCAAAATCCTCGATGAATCGCGACAGCTTTCCATCCTGGCCTAAAATATTTTCTATGGATTGCGATTGGATTGACATGCCGGGAATATAGTTACATGAGACAATTCAGTCAATCACTAATAATTGTCTTAAATGCCTGTTCAGTGCCTACAATTAAAAAATTCATATTTTCTACAAAATCTTAAGGTTTCAACACTGAGAAGTATTTTTTATTAGGTTTTTATTTGTTTTCTGTTATAATAAATGCAATAAAGGAAGGGAATAAAATAGATAAAATCGTACAAAGGCATACAAAAAGGAGGTTTACATGGAAAGAGAGATATTGACCATTGAAGAAGCCGCGGAATATTTAAAGATCGGAAAGAGGTCCATCTACAAACTTGCCAAAGACGGGAAGATCCCCGGCAAAAAAGTCCTGAACAAATGGCGTTTTGAGAAAGACAGCCTCAGGGCCTGGGTAAGCGGAGAAAGAAAATAAAGGACATAATTGTCCTGTCCTGTATATCCCTAACCTGACCAACCGTTTTTTCTACAACTGACAGCCGACTGCCGGTAGCCTGAAAGAAATCTGCCCTGTGCCGGCCACGCCTTAGCTTGTCCATGTTATCACTAAAATATGCAGTAGTTGTGATGAGGTTGCCAACTTCTTAATATTGAGGTAATTGCAAAACTCCTCCACTTGTCATTCCGAACGAAGTGAGGAATCTAAAAGGCATTGATATCAAAAGATTTCTCCCTTTGGTCGAAATGACAATTGATGCTTTTTTGAGTTTTGCAATTACCTCTATTGTCTATGCAAACACCTTAACCAGCATTGAGATGCCCAGGAATGTCCCGATGGAGGCCCCGATATTGGTGAAGACCACTACCAGCAACACCCTTGTAATCTTGTTCCTCCAGAAACCCTTGACCGACATGATGTCATCAGGCAGGGCCTCAAAGTCCCTTACCTTCGGTTTACCCATATAGACCTCGACCAGTCCGGCGACCCACCCGGCGGCGATCAAGGGATGAATTGTAGTGACAGGCGCGACCAGAGCGGCTGAGAGGATTGTCACGGGATGGGCGAATGAAACCGCCGCCCCGATGCCTGCCATAATGGCAGTCGCGAAGATCCAGTACTTGATCATTTCAAGGCTGGCTCCCTTTCCGGAGAAAAAAAATCCCCCAATGAATAGACCCACAATCAAGGCAGGGATGCCCCACTTAATGACAGCAGCCATCTTTCCCTCCGGAGGCACTTCATCAAGGGACTTCATGTCTACCGGTTTCTGCCAGTTAGTCTTTATCCCGGGGACATGACCGGCTCCTACCACTGCCACTATCTTTTTCCCCGGCGCTGTCCTGATCATGTGGGAGAGATACTGATCCCTTTCATCGATCAGCGCCATTTTCAATATGGGCTGGGATTCGCCCATTTCAGCAAGGAGAGTCTGTAGTACGTCCTTTGTTTTCATCTCCTCAACGGCCTCAGCACTTAAATCCTCCATCCCGCCAAAGGAACCTAGAAGCTGATACAACAACTTGAACTTATCCCTAAACCGCATTTTTCTCCATGCCCTTAAAAGGGTGGTCCTTATCTCCCTGTCAGCCAAGTGGATATGCGCCCCAATGCCTTCAGCAGATTTGATAGCCCGCAACATCTCCTCACCGGGTTTGATACCCAGCTTTTTACCGATGGCCTTTTGAAAGGAAGAGAGGATAAGATTGGACAACAGCATAAATGCCTTCTTCTCCTTGATTACCTTAATAAGGTCGGTTTCCTGCCATTTGTCTTTCTGTGTGATGGCCTGGTATCTTGACTGACACAGTTCAACACAAACAGTGTCAGGTTTTTCTTCCGCGATAACCCTCTCTACCAACTCAGCGCTGTCTCTTGAAACATGGGCGGTTCCCAGGAGGATTATCTCCTTGTCTTCGTAAGTCAATTCATGTCTGTCGGCGTTTTCTATCATGTTACGATATGATTAGTCCTTTCTTTTTTAATTTTATAGTCTGATCATTGCATAGTCTTCAGCCGGAAAGCAACATTTTAAGGATGGGGAGGTCGGTGCCGTTGTTCGAGAGAGCTTGTATAAAACTTCAACCCTATTCCAGCGACAAAGGTAGACGAATGAATGCGAATTGGTATGGGCGCTATAAAAAAAAAGAGCCACGCCTTTGACAGGCGCGGCTCCTGATATATGAGGATTAATTGTCCTGATTTTTTACTTGCCTTCAAACTGCGGCTTCTTGCCTACGCTTGTAAGACCTGTCAGTGCGTCTTTTGTTTTGAATATCTCATTAAGATGGGCCAGCTCTTCCTTGAGTCCATCCTTCAGAGGCATCTTATACCCTTTATCCATAATATCGTTGACCATCCTGAGTGCGATAGGCGCCTTTCCTGCCAGTGTCTTTGCAGTCTTTGCGGCCAGGGGATCATTGCTGTCCATATATTTTCCTGACAGCCATGCCGGGATATTCTCATCCGTAAAAAGGGCCTTGATCTTCTGCCAATCGGCCGGGAGTTCCTCGGTCTTTTTGCCTTTTTTGGAGGCCAGCTTTCCTGATTTAATCAGGGATTCGAGCTTTGCATCAATCTCATCAGGCGTGAAGACATCCTCAATAAGACCGATGGCCTTTGCCTCGTCAGCGGAGATAACCCTTCCTGTAAAGACAAGGTATTTTGCCAACTCCTTGCCTATGTAACGACTGGGTCTCTGGGTGCCGCCAAGTCCTGGATATATGCCTATGCCTGTCTCGGGGAATCCCATGACCGCTTTGTTTGTGGCGATTATAACATCGCATGACAGGGCAAGCTCAAACCCTCCGCCAAGGGCCAGGCCGTCCATCTTGGCCACCGCAAGCTTCTTGCTGTCATCAATGCGGTTAAATACCTCCTGTCCGAAGGACGTGAAGGCGTAGTTGGCGTCAAGTTTGTCTTCCTTGATGCAATCGATGAAGAATTTGATGTCCGCGCCTGCAACAAAGGCCTTGCCTGTGGTCTCAAGGATTATTGCCTTTGTATCCGGATCGGCCTCGGCCTGTTTAAATGACTCGTCAAGCTGATTGACGACCGCGTGATTCAGGGCGTTCATGGCGTCAGGTCTGGAAATTACTACCCTGCCGATTGCCCCGTCCTTGTAATATTTAACGAACCGGAATTCCCAGGGCTTTCCTTTCTTCTTCTGCTCGATGAGGGATTTCGGCATCTTGAGGTCCGGCCAGCGCTTAATGAATTCCTCGACAATATCATGGGCCTTTGCAATACCGAAATCATTCATGAGCTCAAAGGGTCCTTTTGCCCAGCGGAGCCCGACCTTTGCGCCCAGGTCAATGTCGTCTATTGAAGACACGCCCTCATCCAGCATGGCGGAGATAATGTAGAATACAACCGCCCTGAACCTGTTGGCGATGGGTTCAATTTTATCCGTCTGGATTTCGCCTTCAATAGGCCACAGTTTCCCTGAAGCTGCCTGTTTTTTCAGTATCTCAGACGGATCATAAAACGGCGTCAACCCAAGTCCAAGTCCGGCTGATGCATGAAGTGCCATCGGCACGCCTGTGACGTTTACTATCTCAAATGGCCCCATGGCTATGCCGAGGGCGTCCCTGCCGGCCTTTTCAATGGTAGCCGAGTTGGCGACGCCTTCCTCAAGCATCCTGGTGGATTCGTTGTTGACCGGAACAAAGAACCTGTTTACCGCGAACCCCGGGGCGTCCTTGACAAGGATATCGGTCTTGCCTGTGAGCACACTGTATCTCTTGGAGGCATTGATAGTCTCTTTTGATGTCTTGGAACCAGGGATAATCTCGAGAAGCCTGTTTTTGGCCGGGTGATAGAAGTAATGGAGAGCCAGGAAGCGGTCTTTCCGGTTAACTGGCTCAGCCAGGGCATCTACCCTAAAGGTTGATGTATTTGACGCGATTATTGTCTTCGGATCGCAGATAGTATCAAGCTGCTTGAAAACGCTATGTTTGAGCTTCATATCCTCAGGCACCGCCTCTATGACAATGTCGCAGTCCTTGACATCTGCCATATTGGTTGTTCCATGGATTCGACCCATGATCTCGGTTACCTTTTCAGCGGTAAGGATCTTGCGGTCAACAGCTTCCTGCAGGGTTGTCCTTATGGTGTTCAACCCTTTTTCTACATACTCGGGCTTGATGTCGACCAATACAACCTCAAGCCCTTCCTGAGCGGTCTTCTGGGCAATACCTGATCCCATCAAGCCTGCGCCGACGATGCCTATTTTTTTCATCTCGATGTCTCCTTTGTATATTTAGTATACTGTAAATTTATTTTAAGGAAAGTTTTTATTTTTTAATATACATAATTTTGTTCTGTATAGTGAACTTACCGGGTCACATAATAAATCTACATTGAATCAATTAAACTAAATCATATATAATGCAACATTATACCTAATTTTAACTAATTTGTCAAGCTTTTATTATAGTTCATCATATCGAACAGTTTGCATATTATTTGACTCTTTTTCTTAAGCTTAAATTGATGAATTTTTGCAGTTATCGCTCAATTATAAAAGAAATCTCCTTTGTAATAATCAGCCGTTTTTAAGCAACAGTATTACCGGTCTGAATTTCCGGATTGACTTCACATGAATTTTCAGACAAATTGCAATATAGTTTTTCGATGATCTATTTAGTGTCCATCCAGAAATCGGTTATTTCCGGATGGAGCTTTCAGCGGTCAGCGACAAGCATTCAGATAACTCTTTATTGTTAATTGATTTTGCTGAAAGCTGATGGCTGATAGCGTGAATCCAAAATTTTCTATTTTTAGTACTACTCCGACATTTTTGGTTCTCTGTCATTCTGAACGACCGTAGGGAGTGAAGAATCTTGATTCCCGTTGTTAAAACCGAAGATTCTTCGTCGCTACGCTCCTCAGAATGACAATGT
>Ga0153915_10005065_pt1 | contig 12231 bp, 8 predicted proteins | sample Opewatmetagenome_2_FD_107003 | JGI IMG/M metagenome (GOLD analysis project Ga0153915, IMG submission 107003) | Freshwater wetland microbial communities from Ohio, USA - Open water 3 Core 3 Depth 3 metaG | ecosystem: Environmental > Aquatic > Freshwater > Wetlands | place: USA: Ohio, Lake Erie... | reverse complement strand
GTGTTAAGGATGCAGGACTCTTATTCAGTTTGTCCGTTACATCATTTCTCGCCTATGTGGGAATTATCTGGTGGGCATCATGGTATCCGGGTGCGGAACCCGGCGGCGGAGGTTACGTAGCACAGAGAATGATGTCGGCAAAAAATGAAAAGCATTCTCTTTTTGCTACGTTATTTTTTCAGATTGCTCATTATGGTATACGTCCCTGGCCCTGGATTATTGTGGGGCTCTGTTCCCTTGTACTTTATCCCAACCTCGGTGCCGACCAGAAAAATTTGGGATATATCTATGCCATGAATGATTTTCTTCCGTCCGGCTTAAAAGGATTACTTGTTGCTGCATTCTTCGCCGCTTACATGAGTACTATCTCAACACAGCTTAACTGGGGAACTTCATATCTTATAAATGATTTTTACAGAAGGTTTCTTAATAAAGGAAATAGCGAAAAGCATTATGTAAAAATCTCCCGTATGGTCACAGTGTTGCTTATGATTATCTCGGCTATAGTAACATTGTTTATAAGTACCATTTCGGGAGCCTGGATTTTTATTATGGAATGCGGAGCCGGACTCGGGCTGGTTCTTATCTTAAGATGGTATTGGTGGAGAATAAATGCCTGGTCTGAAATTTCTGCAATGATCACCCCCTTCGTAATTTATCCTGTTTTAAAACTCAACGGAATTGAATTTCCGTCAAGTTTATTTATACTTGTTAGCTGTACCACCCTTGTCTGGATTGTCGTCACATTTCTGACAAAACCTACAAGTGAGGAAGTGCTAATCAGTTTTTATAAAAAAATTCATCCGGGAGGAATTTTATGGAAGATAGTTTCTCAAAAAATTCCGGATGTTAAAAGTGATACTGGTTTTCCCAAAATGTTCGCGAACTGGATTGCAGGGGTGATCCTCGTATATTCATTTTTATTCGGTACAGGCAGTCTTATCTTAGGAGATTTATTAAAAACAGCAATATTTACAGCGGCAGGGATCCTTTCTATCGTTCTTATTTATAAGAACTTAAGTGAATCACACCGGAATACATTAACTAAATAATCATTATTTTTGGTATAATATTGATCATTTTTTCTGTCTTGATACAGTAATGAAAAGAACTGACATATTGAAGAATATTAAAGTTATAGTATCTGATATTGATGGTACTCTTTTATCTGATGACGGAATGCTCGACAGGGGAGTGGTAAAACTTGTAAATCAGCTCCCTAAATATGACGTTCATTTTACACTTGCCACCGGAAGACTCCATTCGGCCATAACCGACCTCGCAACAACTTTAGGTATTGATATTCCCCTCATTTCCATGGACGGCGCCCTTATTAAGAGTCATCCCGAAGGTGTTATTTTGTTTGAATCTTTCGTAAAGGAAAAGTATGTTAGAAAAGCAATTGAACTGGCAGATTCCTTTTTACTCAATATAGCTCTGTGCCATGATGACGCAATTTTTTTTACTGAAAGGAATTCCGTTATACCGCAGATCATGGATAAATTCGGAGCCCGTTATTCGGAAGTCCCCTCTTATGATAACTTCTGCGATAGAACGCTCGAGGTTGTAATGGCTTCGGACTATAAGGATAACCTGAAATATGTCTTCGGCCGGCTTGGATTTCCTTATACCGTAGGATTGGACCGGTCCTACTTCAGATCACAAAGCCGGGATAATATTTATTATCTAGAGATAAGAAATAAAGGTACATCAAAGGGAATGGGATTCGAAAGATTATTAAAATATCTGAAAGTTAAACAACCTCAGGCTGCTGTTATAGGGGATTGGTATAATGACCTGAGTCTTTTCCAGACCGGATGTTATAAAGTAGCTGTTGCCAATGCAGTAATGGAAGTGAAGAAATACGCCGATTTCATTACTAACCGCGATAATAATAACAACGGTGTCGGCGAATTTATTGAAATGATTTTAAAGGCAAAGACAAGCAGATAAATGAATAACGAAGATCATAGTAAAGGCAGCCTTAAATTAAAATTCCTGATTGGATTAAGTGCTGTAATACTGATAGTCCTGATGTTCCCCAAAGGCGAATCAATAGAATCTGAAGTTACGGTTGGCTCTATCTGGATACATGATGATCTTATCGCTCCTTTCAGCTTCCCTATATTAAAGGATAAAAGCGTTTACCAGGCAGAGCTCGGGAAAGCCGCAAAAAGTGTCTATCCGGTTTATAAAAAACTATATGAATCGGTAGATTCTATTATTGATACTGTCAAAAAGTACGATTCCTTTCTCATCAGATTAATTGACAGCACCCTTACAACCCCGGGAAAGGAAAATTTAAACCCTACGTTCCTGAGTACGCCATCTTTTAATACTTTCCAGAATTTGCGGCGGCAGGAAAGAAATATGCTGCAGCGGAGAAATTTAAAAGATATCTTAAATAATCTGAATTCTGTAATTGAAGATGCTTATAAAAATGGAATTATAGATCAGCCTCCCCCCGGTAACCAGGATAGCATTGCAGTTCGTACAGGTAACGTGGACAGGATTGAACCGGTTGACCAATTCCTTGATGTAAAAAATGCTTATAAGATTGTATCGAATGAAATTGCTCAAATACAGTCTCCTGATGAATTAAAAAATGCACTCGGAGAGTACGCAGAACACTTTGTACAGCCCGATATTATATACGATCAGAAGGCTACGGATGAGGAACTAAACCAGGCTAAAAGCAATGTCTCCAGATATGTCGGAATCGTGAATGAGAATGAGAGGATTATTGCAAAGCATGATCGTATAACCAAAGAAGCTAAATTAAAAATCGATTCTTATAAGGCTGCGAAGGGAGAGAAAACCGGTGAGAGCGGATTCTGGCTTCAATTTATTGGTAAGTTCTTCCATATCGCACTTCTTATATCTTTGTTGTCAATTTATCTTTTTCTGTTCAGGAAGAGAATCTTTCATGATAACCAGAAAATCCTGCTGTTTACTATCATATTTGTTTTTGTCGCTTTCGTAACTTTTTTGATTAACCAGGCAACACTCGATGTTCCGCTGCAATTCCTGATATTTATTCCTGCCGCAGCAATGCTCCTTACAATTATATTCGACTCGCGTGTGGGATTTTATTCAACGATCATCATATCTCTGGTAACCGGCGCATTGAGAGGGAATGATTATACCTTCGCAACTATGAACATATTTGCCGGCGCCCTTGCTGTTTATACTGTAAGGGATATTAAAAACCGCTCACAGATTTTCAGGTCATTTCTGTTCATTTTACTTGGGTATGCCGTTGCAGTATTTGCCTTTGGGATGGAGAGGTTTGCTACAGCTGAATCATTGATAATTGAAATGGCATTTGCAACCACTAATGCTTTGATCAGTCCCGTTCTTACTTACGGACTCCTCATCTTCTTCGAAAGGTTTTTCAGGATAACTACCGATCTTACTCTTCTTGAGCTTTCCAATTTCGACAGTCCTTTATTAAAGGAACTTGCAAGGAAAGCCCCCGGCACTTTTAATCATTCGATGACAATGGGTACACTTGCCGAAACGGCGGCAGAAAAGATCGGGGCTAATCCTTTGCTGGCAAGGGTTGGCGCATACTATCATGATGTCGGGAAGATTATTACCCCCCAGAATTTTGTTGAGAACCAGTTGAATAATCAGAACATCCATGAAAATCTTACCCCGGAAGAAAGTATAGAACTTATCAGCAGGCATGTTAATGAAGGAATTGAGCTTGCACGGGAATATAATGTTCCCCAGGAGATTATTGATTTTGTTCCAATGCATCACGGTACCCTGGTAATGTCATTCTTCTATGAAAAGGCAAAAAAACTTTACGGGGAAGAAAAAGTAAATATAGACGATTACCGGTATCCGGGTCCTAAACCTAATTCAAAGGAGACTGCAATAATAATGCTGGCTGACGGGAGTGAATCCGCGGTTCGATCTATCGAAAATCCCGAACCCGTGAAAGTCGAAAATGTAATTGAGAAGATAATAAAATCAAGAATTGAAGATGGGCAGCTTGATAATTCACCTATTACATTCAGTGACATTGATAAAATTAAAGAAGCTTTTATCAGTATTTTGTTAGGACAGCATCATCGCCGAATCCGGTATCCGCAGCAGGAAGAGATGGAAAAAGGTGAACCGGAGAAGAAAGAAGAATAATGATAATCTTCCTCAATGAATATATTAATGTTCTTAAACTCGAAAAAAACTTATCTGAAAATACCGTCATATCCTACAGGAATGATATTACAAATCTCATACAGTTTCTTCAAAATTATAATATAGACGATCCTGATCAGGTAAAATATATTCATCTTTTAGAATTTTTTAAGTTTCTTAATAAAGCCGGATTAAGCAGCACCTCGGCTTCGCGGTATCACTCTTCACTGAAGGGATTTTTTTCTTATATGTTCAGGAGTAAATATATCACTGAAAATCCCGTTGAAAAGATTCCCGCGCCAAAGCTTTCAAAAAAATTACCCCCGGTTCTTACAATCAATGAAGTTGATTCGATACTTTCCCGCCCCGATATTGATGATAAGTTCGGATTAAGAGATAAAGCATTGCTTGAAGTATTTTATGCCTGCGGTGTAAGAGTAAGTGAATTAATAAATCTCAAATTATCCGGGCTTTATTTTAAAGAAGAAGTCATCCGGGTTTTCGGTAAAGGTTCAAAAGAAAGACTTATACCGATAGGAAGCAGCGCGATTCATTGGGTAACCGAGTATTTGAAAAAGAGCAGACCCTTGCTTGAAAAGAGAAGTAAAAGTGAAAGTTACCTTTTCCTCAATACAAGAGGAACAAAATTTTCACGGATGGGTATCTGGAAAATAGTCGATCGTTATGTAAAAGAAGCAAAAATATCTAAAGAAGTTCATCCCCATACATTCAGGCATTCTTTTGCCACACACCTGCTCGAAGGCGGTGCGGATCTCCGTGCAGTACAGGAAATGTTAGGGCATGCAGATATATCTACAACACAAATTTATACTCACATTGACAGGGATTATATTAAACAGGTTCACAGAGATTTTCATCCGAGAGGTTAGTTTTGTCGGGTATCGAGGTTAGTGATAGAATTATTTCATTCTTAACATTTCTGCCTTTGTTTTTGGTGTCAATTTCTATCCATGAATATGCACACGCGTTGCTTGCTAATAAACTGGGAGACGATACTGCTAAAAAGCAGGGAAGGTTGACAATTAATCCTTTGAAGCATGCAGATATAATAGGAACCCTGATATTGCCGCTTGCATCACTCGCTACCGGAATTGCTTTGATCGGCTGGGCAAAACCAGTCCCGATTGACAGACGCAAATTTAAGAATCATCTGCGCGATGATGCGGTGGTTTCCTTTGCAGGACCTTTCTCTAATTTTTTGCTGGCTGTGCTTTTTTTCATATTATTTTTAATAGTACTTCACAGCCACGCGTCACGATATATTGTAAACTTATTCTGGTACGGAGTTTTTTTTAATATATTTCTGTTTGCATTCAATCTTCTGCCGATTCCCCCGCTCGATGGTTCTCATATACTTTTTGATATATTTCCGAATAAAATAACGGCAGGACTTCTGCGTCTTGGTTATGGTTCAATAGTGCTGCTTGTATTTATTTATTCTCCGTTATGGGGATATTTTATGGAATTGGTTAATTTAATCCTTAAACTCTTCCTTAATACGGCAGGGTTGTAAATGAAATTATTATGGCTTATAATATTACTGTTTCCGGTATTATTTGTTTCCTGCGGTAAAAATGAAATTGAAACAGCTGAAAAACCCGTTATCAGAAAATTCTCCTCATTCATTTTTGTGGGTAATATTAAAGGAAAACCCGGATTGTATAAATTCAATGCTGCTGGTAATTCCATTTCAGAATTCTGGAGCAGCAGTGAGGAAGAGGTTGTTGAGCTATCCTGTTCGAACAATCCCTCTTCAGCTTTTTTCCTGACAGCAACTAAATTCGGTAAAGAGGGAATATTTCCATTTATTAAAGATGCCAGGCTGTATGTAATCCCGAATATCTCTTCAAATCCGGAATTTGTGGAAGATTTAGGCAGCGGACTGCAGGTATTTTCAAGATGGGAGTCAGATATAGTGTTTCGTATTGTAATCAATAGATGGGATAAAAAAATCTCCTCCTTAATAAATCAAACCACAATAATATTCAACACTTATGGAAGAGTTCTGCAGGAGGAAAACAAATTTTATGATATTACAAGAGATGGATATCCGAAGCTTCCCGGATCCAAACCTTCTCCCCTGTCACCTTCAGGTAAATATCAGTTATCATTTAATACTGTAAGACCCGATTCCATTTTTTTGATAAAGACAAGCGACAAAAGCAGAGCATTTATCACAATCCCCGATAAACCGGTAAATGAAATAAGATGGAGCGATGACCGAAATTTTATTTTTATTTCGACCCTCGATGTATCACCCGTAAACAAGACAACTTTTACGGAAAATCCCAATACTTCATCACTTTATATTTATTCAATCGAACAGGAAAAAATAATTAAAAAATTTACCGGGGGAGGTTTTAAAAACTTTTTTACCATCAATGATTTTTTAATATTTGATGATGGTTTCGGAAGAAACTCATCGATTTATGTCTATAAATTCAAAGAACTTAAAATTAAAAAACAAATCAGACTTAGAAACGGATGCGGACTGCAGGATATTCCCGAAATTCCCAGGTCTGCCACATAAAATTTGTAATGCAAACCCGGAATGAAAACTTATATAAGAATAGTTAGTTATGTAAAGCCTTACTGGAACCATTTAATTGCTTCGGTACTGTTTACCATTTTGTTTGCCGTATTTAACGGTCTTTCGGTTTATCTGACTATCCCACTCCTGGATACTCTTTTTCAGGAATCCCATTATACTGAACAGATCCATGAAACCCCGCAAACCAACCACTCAACAGGTATCCTCCCCGGCTGGGTGCAGGATGTTAAAGAGGATGTTACAAAAGCATTTAATGATTTTATTTTATCCGGTTCAAAGATCGACGCATTAATGAAAATCTGCTTCCTCGTCCTGTTGACCTTTATGCTTAAAAATATTACCGGGTACCTTCAGGCATATTTTATTGCGCACGTGGAATACGGAGCAATGAAAGATTTACGGGATGAGGCATACGCACACCTTCATCAGCTCCCGATGAGTTATTTTAAAAAAGAGAGAGTTGGAAATTTAATCTCAAGATTTACTAATGATGTGAATATTGTGCAGGCAAGTATAACCGCTGCATTTTCAAATTTGATTAAGGAGCCTCTTACAATTCTCGTATTTCTCGGCATTGCACTCAGTATAAGCTGGCAGCTGACTTTAGTCGCTTTTATCGTGCTTCCTTTCTCGATGCTTATAATCGGATCGATAGGATTGAGACTCAGACGCCAGAGTTCCCTCGTGCAAGCAAAGATTGCCGATATAACCAGTATCCTGCAGGAAACAATTTCTTCGGTTAAAATTGTTAAGGCATTCGGGATGGAGAAATATGAGAATAAAAAGTTTAGTAAGGAAACACATAGCTTTTTCCGGATGATGCTCAGGATTGTGCGTATAAGAAATATTGCTTCTCCGGTGACTGAATTTCTTAGTGTGGTGGTTGGAGTGTTTATTATTTATTACGGCGGTGTAATGGTTCTGCAGCAGAATACTTTGAAAGCAAGTGAATTCCTCGGGTTCCTTTTTGCAATTTTCCAGATGATGCCCCCCATTAAAGAGCTTACCAGCGTAAATAACAGGATACAGGAAGCTAGCGCTGCAGGCGAAAGAATATTTGAAATTCTTGATACTAAACCGTCTATCAAAGATAAACCGGGAGCAGCAAGGATATCGGGATTCAGAGATATGATCGGATTTGAAAATGTATATTTCAGTTATGAGGACAGCAAAGAGCCTGTATTAAAAAATATAACATTTACCGCAAACTGCGGAGATGTAATTGCACTTGTGGGCCCAAGCGGCGGCGGTAAATCAACTCTTGTAGATCTTCTTCCCCGTTTTTATGATCCCGATTCGGGCAGGATCTGTATTGACGGTATTGATATAAAGGATATAAAAATTGAAGATCTTAGAAACCTGATGGGAATTGTTACACAGGAAACTTATCTGTTTAATGAAACGATAAGAAATAATATTGCATACGGTAAAGCGGATTATCCGCTTGAGAAAATAATCGAAGCAGCTAAAACAGCTAATGCACATAATTTTATAATGGAACTACCGCAGAGATATGATACTATTATCGGGGAGAGAGGGACAAAACTCTCAGGCGGGGAAAGACAGAGAATATCTATAGCAAGGGCATTGGTAAAAAATCCCGAGATAATGATTTTTGATGAAGCTACATCAGCACTTGATAATGAATCTGAATTGCTGGTGCAGGAGGCAATAGAAAGAATGATGCAAAACCGGACGACTTTTGTCATAGCCCATAGATTAAGCACTATAAGGCACGCCACAAAAATATTAGTTATTGATTATGGCAGAATAATTCAGCACGGAAAACACCATGAACTTATGGCAGATGAGAACGGACTATATAATAAGTTGTATGAAATGCAGTTCAGGGATTGAAAATGCCGGGAAAAACCAATCTTGTTAAAACTATCGATAATCTTGTCCTCTTTTTCATGCTGGTGTTCGTTGCCAGCCTCACAAATTCAATCTTTATTAACCAGGTCGGCTATTACGGTGCCCTCGTCCTCCTGCTTGCAAGGTATTTTATTACAAAGGATAACCCTTTTGAAAAAACAGGACTCGAATTTGCCCTGCTCTGGTTTATAGCAGCCGAAATCTTTTCTAATATTTTTTCTCTGAATCATCCACAGTCGCTTCTGTTTGCATCACGCAGATTCCTCCTTATGCCCCTGATATATGTTTCTGTCGCAGCTGCTGTTGATTTTAAAAGAGCGAAACTTTTCTTCTATGCTTTTATAGCTGCTGCTGTAATAACTTCTTTAGTATATATTGTTTTTTCCTATCAGTATTTTATTTCAAACCTCTACAGCGTTAAACAATCCGGTCCTTCTCTTTTTCAGTATCCGATTACCTCTAGCGAAATTCTGAGCATTGTAACTGTTTTTATGTTTGCTTTCCTCATAAATGAAAAAGGGAATCTGAAGTTTAAACTTCTGACAGGAGCGGCATTCTTAATTACTTTTATCGCATTGGCTGCAACTTATAAAAGAACCGGCTGGATGGGAACAGCTTTCGGTCTTCTGCTGATTATTTTTTTAAAAAAGGAGTGGAAATATCTTATTCCGATTTTGATAATCGCAGCAGCTCTGCTCATTTATCAAAAAAACATAAGCGAAGTAAAAATATTCTTAATTAATAATCAAAGGTTAAATCCCGTAAGCAGTTTTCATACGAATGGAAGAGCATATGATTTAACAACTTCGGGTAATTATTATTATATCTCCGATTATGAAGATGGACTTCTTAAGTATAAGGATACGTCTCTCGTGGAAAAAACGGAAGTTCCTTCACCAATTGTTTCCTTACAAAAATGGAGCGGATTCTATCTGGGATATTTTATCGATACCCGGTTTATTAGTTATCGTGAGAATGCATCCGGAAAATTAATTAAAACGACCGAATGTCTTCCCCCGGGTTTTACAGTCTCTCACGCAATTAAAGGAAATTTCCTCTATACGCTTGATAAGGACAGCGGTTTGACGGTTTATGAAAATCCCTCTGTTCTTCGCCGGGTTTACAGGAACGATATCTTTTCAAAATTTACAAGGGTATATGCCGATACCAACTTAATAATATTCTTTTCCCCCGACAGCGGACTTCAATTTTATAAATTGAAAAACGGAATTCCGGATCTTCAGCTTTATTCATTTAAACCCGGGTATTCCGTCAATTCAATGTACTATCTGAACAATTTATTGTATCTCTCCGGTAACCACGGAATAAAAACTTATGCAGTATCATTAGATTCCCTGCATCCGGTTGTTGATTATAAAGAACCCGGGAAAATATTTTTCTGGAAAGAAACTGATAATAAGCTGATTGCGGCAGACCAATCGGGGAAATTATTTATTAAGGATGCAGATACCACAGAGAATTTTAAGTTCCTGGGAAAAACGGAATATGTTCCTGCTTCTGTAACTATACACGGGGAAACACTGCTTACCTCTTTTGTTAAAAGAAGCAGAGTGTTTAGTATATGGGATCCATATCTTCCGGCAAATTCCGCCAGGTTCTCTCTATGGAAAGCGGGATGGAAAATCTTTCTCGACCATCCTGTTTTCGGCGTCGGGGATATAGATCTGGCGTTCCTTTATAAGCAGTATAAATCAAAATATGAAAAAGAAATACAGGGACATATGCATAATAACTTTGTCCATATGCTTGTTACTCTCGGTATTTTTGGCTTTCTCGCATTCTGTTACCTGCTTTATAAATTATTTATAATTGATCTCGGGATATTTAAAGAGATGAAAACCATACCTTTCGTTTCATCTTACGCTTTGGGGGCGATCGCTGCCTTGAGTACGGTTATCATTGCAGGTCTCACAGAGATGAATTTCTTTGATCATGAAATTATGACGCTGCTCTGGTTTACATTCGGTTTGAATATTGCCGTATACAGACAGTATAAGTTAAAACACACACAAATTTCTAAATGACGAATTGAAAAGGAAGATAATGAAAAACGAATCTGCTCAGAATGTCATTCTGACTGTTGAAAAATTATCATCGGAATTGAACTATAAGTTTAATGAAGTTGCAATTATTCTCGCTGCAGGTCACGGAAAAAGAATTAAATCCGGCACATCAAAAATGCTTCATAAAATTTGGGAGGTTCCGACAGTTGAACGTGTATATAATGCAGGTAAAAAAGGTATCGGCAATTTGAATACTATTATTGTGGTGGGAATAAAAGCAGTTGATGTAATGAACGTGATTGGTAAAAGAGAAAACACTGCCTTTGTGTACCAGGAAAGTCAGAACGGTACGGGACATGCAGTACAGGTAGCATTGAAAATAATCAATAAGAAATTATTCAACGGTACTGTATATGTACTGCCGGGAGACATGGGACTGATCGATGAGGAGACAATGCAGACTTTCAGAAGTAATTTTCTTGATTCGAAAACAGATATGATGGTCCTGACAGGTATGTATGATGGGGACCCGTTAAAAAATTCCTATGGAAGAATAATCCGGGTAAAAGCTAAAGATAGTAAGGGTAAATCTTCGGCGAAAGATAAAGGTAAAGTTATTCAGATAATGGAATTTAGAGAAATTCTTGCATTGAAAGATAATAAGCCTTACATAGTTGATTATAACAGGAAAAAATATTCTTTTACAAAAAAAGAGCTGCTGGAAAATAATGAATATAATTCGGGTGTATATGCATTTGATTTTACAAAGCTGTCTGAATTAATCGGAAGCCTTTCAAGTGATAATGTTCAGAATGAAATTTATATCACTGATCTGATTGCCCTGTTTAATCAAAAGGGGTATGCCGTTTCTGCGAGCACACCTGCAAAATCCTATGCTGTTATGGGCTTTAATAATAAGTCCGTTTTAAAAGAAATGGAAGCTATTGCGCGGAATAACATTTATGAACAGCTAAAAGATATTATTGAAATAGCTGATCCCGATGATTTCTTTATTCACGAAAGCGTCGTAAAGGATATATTGGAACTTGATAAAGCAGGTACCCCTCTTGATATAACAGTAGGCAAAGGTGTCTATATAGGTAAAGGCGTGAAACTGAATTATAATATTACATTTAAAACCAATTGCTACGTAAACGGCAATATACAGTTCGGTAAGAATGTAGTCGTATATCAGAATGTTCATCTTTCCTGTTTCCCCGGACAGACGTTGAAATTAGGCAGTAATGTACAGATTTTATGGGGAGATATTATAAAAGGAAATATAGTCATAGGTGACGGTTCAAGAATAGAATCAAGTGTGAATATGACAGGAAGCGATGAGTTCCCGTTGCGGATTGGGAAAAATGTTTTAATAAAAGGTACGAGCTATATCTTCGGTTCGGAAATAGAAGATGATGTTCATATTGAGCATTGTGTCATCATAAGGAAAAAAGTTAAGGCAGTGAGATTAAGCGACGGCACGATTCAGCCTGTCAGGTTTTATCTCCCCCCGGCCGAAGGGTTCGAAGCAATCGTACAGATTTAGGGTATGTGCGGAAGTCGAGAGAGGTGATTGCTCCGGGTATGACCACTCCAATACTCCAAAATTCCATT
>Ga0153915_10005063_pt1 | contig 12232 bp, 12 predicted proteins | sample Opewatmetagenome_2_FD_107003 | JGI IMG/M metagenome (GOLD analysis project Ga0153915, IMG submission 107003) | Freshwater wetland microbial communities from Ohio, USA - Open water 3 Core 3 Depth 3 metaG | ecosystem: Environmental > Aquatic > Freshwater > Wetlands | place: USA: Ohio, Lake Erie... | reverse complement strand
GCCGAAATACATATCAGGTTTGGCGCGACCATCTTCCACGACGCCCGCGGCGCTTTTCGCGGCCCGGTCCTCGTACACGTCACAAACAGCCACAATCTTGGTTTTCGGGATCCGGCACAGCCGCCTCACCGCGCTCGGTCCACGCTTGCCGAGACCGATGAACCCGACGCGCACCTCCTCCAACGCCGGTGCCCGAAGGCCCATCGCCGAACGTCCGTTGGGCATTGCGGCTGCGATGGTCCGGCGCCCTGATTGCTGCATGAGCGCAGCCATGCCGGTGTAAGAAGCCAATCTTAAGAAGTCACGCCGTTTCATCATGCGTCCTCCTCCATTGGATCCGCTTTTATTTTGTTCCTGATCGCTGAAGCAGGCGCGGTCCTGGATGTGTCGGTCGAGCGAGCCTCATCATGATAATTTTCCTTTTCAACCATCGTGAGGAAGCATAGTTCGAGACGTCAAACACTGTCAAGGATATGAACGAATTCACTGATTTGACTCACCTCTCTATTGGTGCTATCCTTTTATTAAGCAGCTGGAAAGGGTCGTGAGATAGGAAAAATGGATTGTTATCGGAATTCCGAGCTGAACGGAAAAGAAGGCCGTTTAACGTACAAGGGGGAGAAAATGAGAGTTCCAAAGAATCGTCGGTTCCTGATTATGGGGCTAACATTTTTTCTTGTTGCCTTCATGAGCGCCTGCAAGAAGCCGGATTCGACAGGCCAGGGCGTGGATCTTATTTCTATGAAAAGCAGCGCTTTCAAAGATGGCGGCACGATACCCGCTAAATATACCTGTGATGGAGCGAACGTTTCGCCGCCATTGTCCTGGGGGTCAGTCCCAAAAGGAACGAAGAGCCTTGTGATTGCCTGCGAGGATATTCTGAAAACAAGGTCGTATAAGCACTGGGGCCTTTTCGACTTGCCCCCTGATCTCCGCCAGCTTCCCGAAAATATTCCCGCTAAGGATGAACTCCCGAACGGGGGCCGCCATGCCCGAAACACTTGGGGCATCAACGCGTATTATGGGCCTTGCCCCAAAGGCCCAGGGACTAGATCGTATTATTTTAAAATCTATGCCCTGGACATCAAGCTCAATCTGCCGGCCGGTACATCATTGGACGGGATCTTCATGGCGATGGAAGGCCATATTCTGAAGCGGGGATTTCTCATAGGAAAGTATCGATGAGATTGCCACGCCGCAAGATCGGCTCGCAATGACAATGTAAGTTTATTTATTGCGTCTGTATTAGCAGTCTGCTTCCGGATTTGACCAAATTCTTTTCTGTGTGATATATAATGACTCAAGATGCAGGCGGGAATTAAGCAAGACCCGGGCGGCACGCCTCCAACCTCGGTCTCAAGACTCACAACTTCAGATTCACTCGATCCAGGATTGAGTAAGATCTGTTCGAACCTCGAACAAAAATGAGCCTGCGCCCGGTCTGGCCATAATCAACCTGCTCCCCAATTTGAGAGGAGGTAAAGAATGGAGGGAAAAGCTGTCACTGCCAATGTCACGGGCGCGGCCGGAGGGGTTTCCAAGAAGCTTTTCTGGACGTGTTTCATCGCGCTCGTGGCGACCTCGTTCGGGTTCATCATCCGGGCCAACATCATCGGCGACCTCGGCGTTCACTTCAACCTGAGCGAGACGCAAAAAGGCGAGATCCTGGGAGTGGGCCTCTGGCCTTTTTCTCTCAGCATCATCTTGTTCAGCCTGATCATTGACCGGATCGGCTACGGAAGGGCGCTCATTTTTGGCTTCGTCTGCCACGTCGCCTCAGCCATCATCACCATCTTTGCCACGGGCTACCAGATGCTTTACTGGGGGACCTTCGTCCTCGCCCTGGGGAACGGCACGGTCGAAGCTGTAATCAACCCGGTCGTGGCGACCGCCTACTCGAAGCAAAAAACCAAGTGGCTGAACATCCTTCACGCCGGCTGGCCCGGAGGAATGGTTCTGGGCGGATTGATGATATTAATCCTCATGCCGGGATTGGATTGGCGATGGAAGGTAGGGCTTGTCCTGGTTCCGGCCGCCGTTTATGGGTTGATGATGATAGGAACAAAATTCCCCGTTCAAGAACGCGTCAAAGCGGGCATCTCCTATAAAGCCATGCTCCAGGAGACCGGGATCATTGGCGCCGTGATCGTAGTCGCCATCATGATCGCCGAGATCGGCCGCATCTTCCAGTGGTCGCTTTCGCTCAAGATCATCGTTGCCGCCATTCTCATCATCATCTACTCCATCTATGTCCGTTCTCTGGGTCATCCCATATTCATTTTTCTCCTGCTTATCATGCTGCCTCTGGCGACGACCGAGTTGGGGACGGATAGTTGGATCACTGATCTCGTCAATCCCGTCATGGCCAAAATGGGGCTGCAGCCAGGCTGGGTTCTGGTTTTGACCGCCTTCATCATGATGGTCCTCCGCTTTCTGGCCGGGCCGATCATCCATAAGCTGTCTCCCCTGGGATTGCTGGCCGTTTGCAGCGCCATCGCCATCATCGGCCTGTTCGCCCTGTCTCAGGCCGTGGGCGTCATGATCTTTATCGCGGCGGCGGTCTACGCCTTGGGAAAAGCATTCTTCTGGCCGACCATGCTGGGCGTCGCCGCCGAGCGATTCCCGAGAGGGGGCGCGCTAACCATCAACGCCATCGGCGGCATGGGCATGTTGAGCGTCGGTGTCATCGGAGCCGTATTTTTAGGGAATATCCAGGACCGCCAGATCGACCGCGAGTTGCTCGCCCAGAACCCCGCCCTCCATGCTCAAGTGGCGGCGCAGGAGAAAGCGAGCATCTTCGGCAAATACATGCCGCTCGACCAGGAAAAAGTCGCCTCCCTCGGCCAGGACGAGAAACAGGCGGTCGCTTCGGTCGTCGGCGCCGCCAAGAAAAGCGCCATAAAAACGGTGGCGATCTTTCCTGCCATCATGCTCGTCTGCTATCTCATACTGATCTTTTATTTTAGGGCGAGGGGAGGCTATAAGCCGGTCGAGCTCGGCGTCCGGAGAGAATAAGAGCGGTACGAAGCGGCGCGGTCGGAACTTTTCTTTTTCTTCATCGTATAATCCTGTAGATTGACTAAGAATATTATCGGAGGAGTGCGTACATGAAAGTAGCCAGAATGATCATCGGCTTGTTTATCATCATTTTTCTTGGGCTTCCGTCGCTGTTCGGGGTCGTCTGGGCGGTCGGCCTTATCCGAGCCTCCGTAAACCCCGAATTCATATCCGATCTGCCCCGCGAAATCATCAAAGAAGTGCCGAAAATTACGGATGATATCTTCAGGGCGGCCCAGGATAAAGACGTGATCGGCGACGAAAACACGCGAGCCTGGTTCCAGGCGGCGGCCAAGACGGGAATTTCGCCCAGGGATTTGATGGACAAAATCGGGCTGATGAGCTGGCTGGAAAACGAGTTGTCAAAATCGCTGACGGAGATCGGCCAGATTCTCAGGGGCGAGAGAAGGCCGAGGCCGATTTGGATCGATCTCCAGCCTTTGAAAAATGCCTTCCTTAATCCCGAGTTCGACAATTTCCTTCGAGCGACGCTTCAGAATTTGCCTCCTTGTGACCAGCAGGGAGACCAGCGCTGGCAGCAATACGCCTCGAAAACATACGACCGTCATGGGTTGCCCGCCTGCCGGCCTTCTCTCATAGCGGCCGAAGACGTGCTGCGCGCGGAACGCATGGAGGCGATCAACGACATCCCGAATGAGATTGACGTCTTTGAGGATGTCCGGGCGTTACGATTTTTTCCCTTCGGATTTACCCGGACTCTTCATCTCCTCAGCTATTTGCTCTTCATCATTCCCGCCGCCTTCATCTTTCTGGGGGCGCTCATCGCCGCCTCTTCACCGTCCAGCTTTTTTAAGTGGTCGGGAGTCTCTGTTTTCCTCGGCAGCTTGCCGGTTTTACTCATTTCCCTGTTTGCCAAGCATCTATCCCTGTGGGCCTTAAGGTTCGGCTCCTTTTCCTGGCATGATCGCTGGTCGACGGAATTGAGCGATCTGGTCATGGATAAATTGGGCTGGATTCCCGCGCGCATCATCGATGTCCTACTGTCCCCCGTGATCGCCGTGTCGGCCGTCGTCTGTGTCATCGGCATAGTCCTGTTTGCGGTATCTTTTTCTGTGAGAAACAACTCAAGGGGCGCAAAGAAGTTGTCGGCGCCTTCTTCGGCTCCGAAGCCTGAAGCCACCCCAAGGCCGGTCCAGGAGCCCAAGGCTGACCTTCGGGGAGAAGCTGAGAAGCCTGAACCGGGCCCCCCGGAAAAGCTCGAATCTTAGACAAGACCAGCTGCACTTTTTGCCGTCCGGAAGATCCGCGCGCTTGAATGAGTTGCTCTCTATCCTCCCAATTTCCGCGAGTTGACAAGGAATCCCAATATGCGTAAATTGAAAATGTAAGAATTTTTTATGGCAGAGCACTTATGAATAGGGCTAAGGCGCTTCGATGAAAAAGCTTAAATTCTGGGGACTCCTAGGATTGATCGGGGGACTGCTGGCTTTCCTCGGAGTTCAGTATTCCAAGAAAAAAAAGAACTAACCGTCATTCATCCCGATTATGCACGACGGCCGCTTGGTCGCGGGCTTTTTTTCTTGTCGGCCGGATATTTTCTGCGGGCTAAAAAGTGCCGGACACGGCCCCAAAAGCTAGGGGGCCTTTCCCCGTCTTCGATCTCCAATTTTTTGAACGACTTTCGAGTGGGATTTTGTCCGGGGAACTCCGTCTTGGGAATTTTTTCCATGGCCAAAAGACTCCGACTTAACGGGGCCGGCCCGCCGCCCGGTCTCGATTGAACACGGTCTTCATCTTAGGCAAATTCCCGGAAAAACACAACAGCCAGGCTCTCCGAGGCTCCGTTCCCCTCGACGGCCCCAAGATCGGCGGCCAGGAAAATGATTGAATTTTGTCGCCATTTTTGCTACATTAATAGGCCAGTCCCATTTCAAAGACGAGGAGACAACCTCCGTTGGAGCATTTCGGCAAGATCGACAGCAAATTCCGGTTCGTGATTTTGGCATCAAAAAGGGCGAAACAACTGCTCAAGGGCGCAAAACCCCGAGTCAGGTCCAAATCCAGAAATCCCATCCGTTTGGCCCAACAGGAAATCCGGGAGGGAGCCGTGGATTATGAGATCCTTCAATCCAAAAAGGACGACCTGATCGAACCCGAAGAACAAGTTCTTGCCGTAGATGACGGCGCGGACGACTTTGAAGACGCCGGGGGCGGAACCGCCGAGGAGGGCGAAGTCCCGGAAGGCGAAGAAGAAACCCCGGACAAAGACATCGATCCTCTTGAGGATGAATTATCCGACGAGCACGGCGACGCCGAAAAAGAAGAAGAGTAACGAGTTTACCCTTCTGACACTTTCTTCCCGCTCTCTTTCATCAAACGGACATAATCTTTCTTGATCCACCGCGCTTTGGGAAGTTCAAGGCGCTTGGCCAGCCGGACGATATTCTCCCGCTCGCCTTCGAACTCAATGAACAACCCGATCGGCGTCTCATCCAAACAGACTTTCAGGCGGCCCTGCTTGAAGACTGTCCGATGTTTGGCAAAGTGAAAAACGGGACGAAGGCCCAAGGCCTTGAGAATTCTTTTCGTCTGTTTGAGGTTCTTGACCTCGGTTTCGTGCTCCTCCCGGACCTTGAATTTTCTTGATTTCTGAGGCGTTCCCTTAAACGTCAAGAATGCCTTTTTTTGAACTCTCCGCAGTCTCAGCGCGTGTTTTTTTCGGAGAAGCGCCGGCGGGCGGAAGTCGTAAAAGGTGTCATCCTCAAAGGCGCGCTCGCGTTCGACCCGGGCACCCAGGGCCAAAAGCTGGTCTCGGAAGGCTTGGAGGTTTTCAACCTTGACTTTGACTTCGATCTCGAGCACGCTACTTTTTTCTTTGCAAGACAAAATCGGCCATCAGGCTTAAGGCTTCCCGGTAATCGGACCGGGGCAACTCGAGAAGGATGTCCTTGGCTTTCTGGGAGAAAGAGGCGGCCTGGCCGTAAGCGTAATCGAGTGCGCCGTTAGCGTTGACAAGGCCGAGGACTTTCCGGACAAAATCCTTTTCCAGGCTTCGGTCTCGGATGATACGGGCGAGTTCGGCCCGTTCGCCGGAGGAGGCCTGGGCTAGGGTGTAGATCAAGGGCAGAGTAATCCGCCCTTCCCGCAGATCGGAAAGAACGGGCTTGCCGAGAGTGGCTTCATCGCCGGTAAAGTCCAGCAGGTCGTCGATGATCTGAAACGATAGGCCTAGAAACCGGCCGAATTCCTTGATCTTGCCCGTGAAGGCGGGGGATGGGTCGCCCAGCATCGCTCCGATCTGGCAGGAAGCTGAAAAAAGGGAGGCTGTTTTTTTGTCCAGGATCTCGAGGTAAAGAGATTCGGCAATGTCCGGCCTGCCGCTCATATAGTATTCCAGGAGTTCGCCTTCGATCATCTGGGATGTGGCCTCGGCGATGAGATCGATAATTTGATAATTTTTTCTTTTGAGAGCCAGGGCGATGGATTGAATGTACAGGAAGTCCCCCAGGAGAACGGTGATGTTGGGCCCCCATTTGGCGTGGACGGTGTCCCGGCCGCGCCGTAAGGACGCATTGTCGATGATATCGTCGTGGACAATGCTGGCCGTATGGATGACCTCGATCAAAGCCGACCAGAAAACATGCTCGGATCCTTGGTAGCCGGCGAGCTTCGAACAGAGAATCAACAAAGCGGGCCGGATGCGCTTTCCGCTTTTTTGGAAGAGGTACGTTTTGACCTCGGAAATGAGAGGGTTCGGAGACCGGCCGAAGCGCTGGAGAGAGGCTTCGACCTGGCCGAGTTCGTCCTGGATCGTCTGGTAGAGCTCGCCGAGATTGTTGTTCCGCGCCAACGTGTCTGTCATCGGTAATTGTCGAATTGCATGTGGATTCCCAGGTTCTGGGATTTGAGAAGGGCGATGATCTCCTGCAGGACATCGATCTTCGCAGAGGACACCCGGACATGCTCGCCCTGGATTGAGGCCTGCGCCCTGAGCTTGGCCTGCTTGATCAGCTTCACGATTTCGCGGGCCTTTTCCTGGGGAATGCCGACTTGAAAGAGGACCTCCTGCTTGACGGTCCGGTTCGGGCCGTCTTCGATTTTTTGAAAGAGGACGGCCCGCAGCGGAATGCGCCGCTTAGCCATTTTTTCCTCGAGGACGTCCCTCATACCCTTGAGCTTGAAATCATCGTCGGCGATGAGGGTGAGCTTCTCTTTTTCCAGGAGAATGTCGGCCCGGCTGTGCTTGAAGTCAAAACGATTCCGGATCTCTTTAAGAGTCGTCTGAACGGCGTTGGCGACTTCCTGGAAATCGACTTTGGAAACGACATCAAAAGAATGATCTTCGGCCATGGCCCGTTTATCTTAACATTGACGCTTGGGATTTTCAATGACAAAGGAATCAAATCTGCGGCCGCGACCCCGGGTCCTGAATCCGGAACGCCTTGTAGAAATTTTGGGTCGTCGCCCGGGCGATCTCCGCGACCGAAGCCTTCTTGAGGTCGGCCAGGACCCTGGCGGTCTCAAGGACGAGGGCCGGCTCGTTTCTTTTTTTAATGCCCCGGAAGGGGGCGGGCGTGAGATAAGGGGAGTCGGTTTCGATCAGGATCCTGTTCAGGGGAAGTTTCTGGGCGATATCCCTCAGCGGCTGGGCGTTGGCGAAGGTCAGAATTCCCGAAAACGAAATGAAAAAGTTCCAGTCCAGCATCGTCTTGGCAAATTCCCAGTCTTCCGTGAAGCAGTGGAGCACGCCGCCGCTGTAAAAATACTCCTCCTGGACGGCGGCGGCGATTTCTCGGCCGGCGTCGCGGCTGTGGATAATGGCCGGACAACGCAAGTCCTTGGCCAGGGCTAGCTGGGGCCGGAAGGCGGCTCTCTGTTCGTCAGGGGAGGAGTAATCGTAATGAAAGTCGAGGCCGATCTCCCCGACGGCACGGATGTTTTTGTCTCGGGCGAACTCTTTAATCCTGGACAGAAAATCGGGATTGAACAAGCGAGCCTGGTGAGGATGAACGCCCGCGGCAACATAGAAGTCCGGATGCCGGGAACTCATTTCAAGCGCTGTCTGGATACTTTTCAGGCTCGTGACGTCCATGGGGCAGAGGATAGCCCGGACTCCCGCTTGCTGAGCCCGGCGGATAACCTCCTCCCGGTCCGGGTCGAAATCGTCCATGTCGAGATGGGCATGAGAATCGACGAAATAAAAATGAGCTTCCTCTTCCCGGTTTTTCGGATTCATTGATGTTAAAAAAATCCCCCTTCGTTCGTCTTCTTACGAAGAGTCGAGCGAAGGGGGATCGTCCGGTTGTCGATTTATTGGGACAGCTTGGCCTTCAAAGCGCGCGGCGGGATCGCCCCGTAGCTCAGCAGCTTCTGCAGGAATTCTTTCTGGCTGAAGGCATCGCCCTTCAGCTTCCTGTAATCTTTTTCCATGTCCAGGATCTCCTGGTACCCGCTGTAGGGATAAGCGGCTTCGCAGGGATGCAGGACGATCATGTTCCACCTTCTTTCAGCTTCGGCCTGAGTCCGGAGTCCCGTGATCGTCATCAGCCTCATGGCTTGGTCCTTAGTCAGTCCGCCCTGATGGATGTTGACGTCGAGCTGGAAGTCAATAACAGCCTTCAGTTTCATTTTTAGCTGGCTAAGGCGCACCTTGAGGTCATAGTTGCTAAATCCGGCGTTGATGAACATCTCTTCCGAATAAAGCGCCCACCCCCTGATTAGCGGCTGATTGGGATAGAGTTTGCGCATGAGGGAGGGATTGTTCCGGGTGTAGATCATGGGGAAGAACTGGCCGGGATACACTTTTTCGATTGTCCAGATGGGCAATAAATAATTGTTATATTCCTCGAGATAGCCCTGAACTTGGTCAGCGGACCAATCATCCGGGATCGGACTGATCTGGGCGATATACCGGCCCGAGGTTTCATAAGGAGAAGGTGAAAGCAGCCGGACCCATAACTCCCCGCTTTCCGCGGCCGGTATCGGCTCCACGGAAAGATTTTCTTGGGGAACTTCGAGGATTTTGCTCTGGCCAAGAAAGGCTTTGATGTCATCCACACATGCTTTAATTTTATCGAGATAGTTTTCCTTCGTTGCGCGTTCGACCTTGATCTTATCCAAAACGCCCTTTATGAATATCGTCCAGAGCTGGTCGACTTTATCCTTGTACTGGACTGAGAGCTGTTCCATATCTTGGTTTGGGTACATGATGCCGAAGTAGGACATGGCGATGAGGTTCATGTCCCTTCTGATGTTGTTGGAATCTGCCTTGGCGATGGCAAGGATGTCATTCGTCATCAGGTTGCCCTGAGAAGTGAGACGCAGGAGCTTCTGGTGGGCATCGGGGCCCAGTCGGAAATTGCCGGTGGACCTATTCAGCAGTTCGCCCTTAAGAAATATCTGGTAATCCTGCAGCGCCGGGATGACCTTGGCCAGCTCGGCTTGGAATTTCATTTTGGCGTCGCCCGAGACCCTATCGATGAGCTTGGGGACTTCGGTTTTGTAAAACTCCAAGATCGCGGCAAATTGACTGATGGCCGCCTCTGTATACTCTTTGGGCGGGGTCTTAAGGTTCTCTTTAGCCTGTTTCAAAAAACCAGGCAGTTGTTTGGCTCGCTCGGTGGCGCTCTTCATCCGGGCTTCGATGGGCCCAAATTCTTTGATCAGCAGGCTGCGAATACTGTGGAGGATGATATCGTTGTAATAGATCGGGTTGTACTGCTGGGGAACGAGACTGTCCAGCCGAAGCAGCTCTATATCGATGACATCCATGAGCAGATCCCGGTCGATCTGGATGTCCGGGCTGAGCTTGTCCTTGTTGATCTTGGTGACAAGATCCTTACTGTAGGCGTCCAGCGCCGTGCCCCGTTTTTCGACGGCCGCTTCGCTCAGGTCTTCCAGCCTGTCGTTATACTTCATGAATCCCGCCATAGTCGCTGCCGTGGGGTAGAATTTCCAATATTCGTCCAGGAATGTCTCGATCGTTTTAGCGAATTTTGTGTCTTCCGCGTTCTGCTGGGACAGGAGCCCACCGAACCCCAGAAAGACAATGATACCGAGCACTACAGGAATGACTTTCGTCTTCATGACCTCCTCCTCTTGTCGTGGTCTTCTCTGATGATCCAATTCAACCCCTCTCCCTTTCTATCCTTAATTCAACTCTCATGAAAATCCTAGCATAAAACCGGCCGGCAAAGCAAACCGAGGCCGTCACCATCGAAGGACCGCGGACGCCCAGGTATAGCCGGAGCCGAAGGCCGTCATGACGACGATATCACCCGTCTTGACTCGCCCATCTTTGACGGCTTCGTCCAGGGCGATCGGAATCGAGGCGGCTGTCGTGTTGCCGAAGCGGTCGATATTGCGGGCGATTTTTTCGAGAGGAATCTGCAATTTCCTGGCGACCATTTGGGAAATGCGGTCATTGGCCTGGTGGGGGATGAGCAAGCTGACGTCGTGGATCGACAGGCCGTTGTGCTTGAGAGCTATCTCCACGGCTTCGGGCATCCGCTCCGAGGCATTTTTGAAGACATTCTTTCCGTCCATCCTCGGGAAAAACTTGCCTTGCTCAAACATCTGGGCGGTGAACGTCGGCTTCTTTTTCGAGCTCGGGTTTTCCATCCAGAGGTCCTGGGCGAACCGGCCGTCGGCGAACAGGTGCGTGGAAAGAACGCCCCGACCATCGTCGCCGGCATGAGGCTCCAGGATGATGGCCGCCCCGCCGTCCCCGAACAGGACGGCTATGTCCCGTCCCTCGTCCGAATAATCCAAGCTGTGGGACTGGACTTCGGCGGCGCAGAGGAGGATTTTCTTATAAGTTCCGGTGCGGATGTACTGGTCGGCCACGGACAGGGCGTAGATGAAACCGCTGCACTGGTTCCGTATATCCAGGGCCCCGATCCCCGGAAGTCCTAGCTTTGCCTGGATCATGACTCCGATGCCGGGAAAATAGTGGTCGGGGGAGAGCGTGGCGGCGATGATGAAATCGATCTCGGATTTATCGAGGCCGGCGTTTTCGAGGGCCTTCAAGGCCGCTTCGTAGGCCAGGTCGGAGCTGCCGATTCCGTTTTCCGCATAGTGGCGCGTCTGGATTCCCGACCTCTGCTGGATCCATTCGTCCGAGGTGTTGATGACCTTTTCGAGGTCGAAATTCGTGACGACCTGGGGAGGAACGTAATGGCCGATCCCCGTGATAATGGCTCTTACCGTCATACCGCAGCCTTAAGCGGCAAATTATAAACGAGTAGCTAAAAAAAATAAAGCCATATTTCTTAACGGCAAACACCTTCGATTATGTGATTTTCTATCGGCGTCGGAATCGCCCCTCTGCCCCCTGGGGAACCAGTCCCGTCGGTTCCCCCCGTCGAAAAGCCGCCGGGGCCCCCCTCCGCTATGGGGGCTCGAGGGGTGATTCCGACGCCTCTTTAAAATCACATATTTGATTTTTTCTTAACCGGTCCGATCCCCGCTTGACTTCACGCGGCCGCAGTGTTTAAACTGGCCTTTGATGAAAGTCAGTCGAAAGCTTTCCATGTCGATTTTCGTACCGACCCTTGTTTTGCTCTGCGTTTTTCCAATTTTCTCCCGCCTTTTTTCACAGGAGGACCTGCTCAAGGTCGAATGCAGCATCAACCCGCTCAGGCTGTCACGAGGAGAAGAAGGCAAGGTGAGCCTGAAAATCAACGTCGGCAAGGGGATCACGATCAGCCCTCAACCCTCCCTGACCATCGAGTTCAGCCCCGGGGAAGAGCTCGTCTTCCCTAAAAATTTTTTCACATCATCGGACTTGAACCTGGAAGTCCTGGAAGAGAACGGGCAGGAATACCTCAGCCTGAAAAAACCAGTTGAGATCCCCTTCACGGTCAGCCCCAAGGCCAAGCGGGGGATTCATATTCTCGAAGGGAAAGTCAAATATTTTGCCCGTTCCAACAAGGAGGGGTGGTGTTTGAAACGCTCCTCCAAATTTTCGGCCACGTATTACACGAGGCTCACGATCGTCAAAAAAGGAGCCTAGTGGTGCGTCTCACAAGTAACTTTACTTTAGGACGATCTATAAAGACGCACCACCGCGGGGGAGTTTGAGGGGGACGGCATCGTTCCCCTCAGGGGGTCAGCGGAGCGGAGCGAAGCGCCGAGGGGGGAGCTCGACTCCCCCCTGGAAGTGTCCCGTCTTTGCAGGGGACTTTGGAAACATATTTACGAGACGGGACACTAG
>Ga0153915_10005062_pt1 | contig 12234 bp, 11 predicted proteins | sample Opewatmetagenome_2_FD_107003 | JGI IMG/M metagenome (GOLD analysis project Ga0153915, IMG submission 107003) | Freshwater wetland microbial communities from Ohio, USA - Open water 3 Core 3 Depth 3 metaG | ecosystem: Environmental > Aquatic > Freshwater > Wetlands | place: USA: Ohio, Lake Erie... | reverse complement strand
TCTCGTCTCCGATGAAGCGTCATTCGTCACCGGCCACGCGCTGGTCATCGACGGCGGGCAAACGCTCGACGCGTAACGCAACGGCAAGAACGGATCAAGGATAGAAGTTGGAGGATGGAGGCCTGCCCTGAGCGAAGTCGAAGGGATCGCGATCCTCGATCCTCCATTCTCGAGGCCATTGGCTCAGCATTCCAGTACTCCGTTACTCCAACGCACCCATCATTCGTCATTCGTTCGTCCACGACTCCGGCATGGTTTCTACCCGGCGTCCGGCGGCCCCAATTCCTCGATGACGTATCCGTTACGATAAGTCGGGTGTCCCATTTCAGTTCGCAGTTGCGGCGCGCGGCGGGCGGGCAACAGCCCGGCGAGCCGGCCGCGAAGACGCAAGGCGCCGGGTACCAGCCGGCGCATCAGCGGCGAGGGCCGCGGGAAACCGAAGGCCGCGATCAGCGAATCGTCGAGCAAGGCGTAGATCGCCGAGCGCACCAGCGGCGTTAGGAAGCGTGGAAACCAACCGACGAATAGCTCCCGGGTGGCCGTGCCGACGCGCTCGTTTGCCTCAGTATAGCGATAGTGTTGCGCTTCGTATTCGCGATTGAAACCCTCGAAAGCGCCGTAGTCCGTGGGAATTTCCCGGAGGTTCATGCGACGGCCCACTTGCCGCCAGAAATAAAAATAGCCGCGCCGCTCATTTTCGCACATCAAGCGCCAGCCAAAGCGCTCGTTCCAACGGATCGGTTCGTAAATGAACGTTGAGAGCACGTAGAGAAAATCTTCGTTGGCGATGGCGAAACGCCCGTGCAGTTGATTCAAGCGCCTGAGAGCGCGTTTGCCCCGCTCGCTGTCGTAACCCCACTCCATGAGCTCGCTGACGATGATATCCGTGTCGTCGTAGCGCTTTTGGGCGCGGTTACGGAACTCAGCCGTCCGGTCTAGCAGCGCCGAAATTCTCGGCACGCAGAAGGTCCGGAACAGCGCTAACTCTAGCGCCCGCGTCGTGTCGAATGGGAAATCGTAACGGCTCGAGAGAAAAACGATGCGCTGATCGTCCTTCTCGGGGTCCAATTTTTGGATCTCTCGCAGAATGGCGTAGCGAGACATGCTCCTCCGCAATCGGCGGAACTATTGGGCCTCAGGAACTTTTTTGCGCAGATCGTTGAGAAAGCCCGCGGGGAAAGGTTCTGCCTTGAGTTCGGTAGCTCGCTTAGCCTTGATCCAGGCTTCGGAAAAACGTTCCTGGCGGTACAGAGAGATCGCCCATTCCCTCCAGCTCGGCGCGTAATTGCGATCGATCTCGAGACTCTCGGCGAAGCATTGATTGGCGCTCACGAAATATTGCGCCCGGTCGAGCTGTTTATCCTCCGGCAAGTGCGCGGCCAGCTCCGAATACACCGATCCCAGATCGGCCAATAAGGCGACCTTCTGAGCCGGCTCGTCGATCAGTTGGTTGGCAACCTCCAACTGTTCGATGGCCTCGCCCAATTTTCTCTGCTCGCTCAGAACCGCGCCGAACCCCCAGAAGGCTTGGTAGTTTTTCGAATTCAGCAGCCAGGCTCGGTTGAATTGCTCGAGCGCAAGATCAAGCTTGCCGTCTCTCAATGACGCCCAGCCCTGGCTGGCCCATACACGACTAGCGGCGCCGGGGCTGCCGTACTTGGTCGTCGCTTGCCGGGCAAAAGCTGCGTCGGCTTTTTTCAGATCGTCCGGACGCACGATCCCCGGCTGGCCGTACATGGGGAGGGTTTCCCCCGGTTGCGCCTGCGCCATCGCGAGGGCGGCCCCAAGGGTGAACATCACGGCGCAACTCACCGAAGCCATCCTTTTTCCCCATTGAAAAGCGTCGCGACTTTGGATAACGACCTCCTCGAAAAAATGATTTCCCGGCATCTTAGCATGATCTTTTCGCCGATGCTCGACCCCGAGCCTTGACACTTCGAAAGGTCTGAGGCTATTTTGACTCCAAATCAAATGGATGGGAGACGCACATGATCGAAGGACTGAAAGACAAAGTTGTGATTGTGACCGGCGGCGGTCATGGCATCGGTCGGGCCTACTGCCTTGGTTTCGGCGGCGCGGGCGCGCAGGTGGTCGTCGCGGACATCGACGAGCCCGCCGCGGCGAAAGTGGCGAAGGAAGTCAATACCCAGACGGACGCCAGGTCGCTGTCCGTCAAGGTCGACGTCGCCAGCGAAGCATCGACGCAGATGATGGTCACAACCATCCTCGACCAATACGGCCGCATCGACATCCTGGTGAACAACGCGGCGATCTTCGCGACCATTCCGATGAATCGCGGCGGCATCGACACCATCGACCCGGCGGAGTGGGACCGCATGATGGCGGTGAATCTCAAGGGTTTGTTTTTCTGCTGCCGCGCCGTGTTGCCCACCATGCGCAAGCAAAAAACGGGGAAGATCGTAAACATCTCGTCGGGCACGGCACTCACCGGCAGCGCCGGCCGCATTCATTACGTCACGTCGAAGGCTGGCGTCATCGGCTTCACGCGCACGCTGGCGCGCGAAGTCGGCGACGACAACATCAACGTCAACGCCATCGCGCCCGGCTCGACGCTGTCGGAAGACAATCCCAGCGAAGATATCTTGAAGATGCGCGGTGCCCGCGTCGCCGACCGCTGCTTGAAGCGGGTGCAACTGCCCAAGGATTTGGTGGGCACCGTCTTGTTTCTGTCGTCACCGCTGAGCGATTTCATGACCGGACAGACCGTCGCCGTGGACGGCGGCGTGGCATTTCTATAAGTGAAGCCCACGGGTAAACCCGCGGCGCCTTCCAGTACGCCCGTGGGGCGGAATCCTGAGCAAGAGCGCGGGACCAAGATCGGGGCTCGAGTCGAAGGGTCGCGCAGAAATAGTTCCCCGGTCTTCGCCGAGCGCCTAACTCCAAGCGACATCAGGCCGCCTGCGGCCGATGCCGGTTGCCTGCTCGAAGGCATGGGCGATTTGTAGCACGCCGAGATCGTCGCGAAACCGGCCGACGATTTGGATTCCCACGGGCAACCCATCGTCGGTAAATCCGGCCGGGACCGATATCGCCGGATGGAACGTCGCGGAGATCCAATACGCCGACTTCATCCAACTGAGATAGTTCTCCATCGCCACCCCTTCAATCTCACGGGGCCAATGCATCGCGGCATCGAACGGCGGCATCTGATTCACGGCGCAGACTAGAAACTCATATTCATCCTGGAAACGGCGCATGCGTTCCATCAGTTCGCCATGGCGGTTCATCGCCTGGGCGATCTCCGCGCCGGAATAGCGGCTGCCGGACTCGATCTGCCAGACTGCCTCCTGTTTCATCTTCGCTCGATGCTCCTTCAGCAACGGACCGAGGGTGTGCCAGTAATTCCATGCGCGGATCGTCAGGAAGATTTCATCGGCGCCGGTCAAATCGGGACAGGCATCCTCAACTTCGCAGCCCAGCCCGGTAAAAGTCTTGCGCTGTGCTTCCAACACGGACCGGACCCGGCGGTCGAGCGGCAAGCCGCCCAGGTCGGGACACCAGGCGACTCGCACGTCTCTAAAGTCACGGTCTAATGGCTTGACAAAAACCGAGGGCTCCGATGGATAAACCGCGGGATCCCGCGGATGGGCGCCGGCCATCGCGCTGAGAAGAAAAGCCACATCGGTGACGCTGCGGGCCATTGGACCTTTGACCGAGAAACCCAAAAACGGCAGGGCGACAGGCGCCGTGGGCACGAGACCGACCGTCGGACGAAGCGCAACGATATTGTTGAAGTTAGCGGGATTTCTCAACGAGCCGCCGAGATCGCTGCCGCTCGCCAACGGCAATAAACCAGCCGCCAACGCCGCGCCGGCGCCGCCGCTCGAACCGCCGGCGCTTTTAGTCAAATCGTAGGGATTTAATGTCGTGCCATACACTTCGTTATAGGTGTGCGAGCCCATGCCGAACTCGGAGACATTGGTCTTGCCGATGGCCAGCACACCCGCGCCGCGCAAGCGCTCGACCAGCACCGAATCTTCACTCGGCATGAAATCTTTAAAGATCGGCGAGCCGCGAGTCATCGGAAAACCGACCGCGGGGTCCAGGTCCTTAAAGGCGAAAGGCAAACCGTGCAGCGGGCCGACAATATCGCCACGCACCAAGCGCCGATCCGCCTCATCGGCAAGCGCGAGGCACTTGTCGTCGTCGAGTTTGGCGACGATGGCGTTGATTTTAGGATTGACGCGGTCGATCTGGCGCAGGAGGGCGCTCATGACTTCGCGCGCGGAAATTTTTCGCCCGCGGATCGATTCAGCCAGCTCCCGGCCGCTCGTGAAACAGAGATCGCTCGCCATGAGTCTACCGTGACTTCATATTCCGGGGTGCTTCACGCCGATGGGAAACTCGGCGAGATTGCGCGCGAGTGCATCGGCGTCCAACAGCCGGAAAAATATCACAGCCCGCGGGCAATGGCTTTCAGACTCTTCGACCTCAAGCAGCAAACCGCCAGCGCCGCCCGGTTCAGTTTCACTTTTTGCCTATTTCGGAAAGCAGTTCGAGTTGGATCTCCTGGATCTCCGCGAGCCGTTCCCATTGGTGGGACAGCAGATGATCGACTTTTTCATGGAGATGCCTGATCTCCAGCTCCGCTTTAAGGTTAACCTGATAGTCGTGCTGCGAGCGCAGCCGGTCCTTGGCCTCCTGGCGGTTCTGGCTCATCATGATGATCGGCGCCTGGATCGCCGCCAGACAGGAAAGAATCAAGTTGAGGAGAATGTAAGGATAAGGGTCTACCGGCCTCCCATACAATAGATAGGAGTTAACCCCGATCCATAGGGCAAGAAAAGTGCCGAATAGAATCAGAAACGTCCAACTGCCGCCGAACGTGGCGATGTGATCGGCCATTCTCTCGCCAAAAGTCCACTCCTGCTCGAACTCGGTTTCGATGTCCTTGGCCAGGGTATCGTGCTCGCGCAGGCTATGCACGACCTCCTGTTCGAGGGAAGTCAACTCCCCTTTTTCGGATTCCAACAGAGAATGGACGTACTTGGCCCGATACTTGTTGAGATCGGGCCGGCAGATGGAATTTTCCGCCGACCATTCGGGGTGATCTCGCATGATCTCCTTAGCGACAATATCACGCACGGCTATTCCCGGCACCAAATCACGGGCGGAAAAGTTCTTGGTACAGATGGCGCACGGGCGCAATTGACGGAGGTCTTTGTTCATGGCTACGCTCGCAGGTGATACTTAACTTTCGTGTCGAACGACCTAGATACTGCGAGGCTTCCGTAACTATCGTCTACTTGGCGTAAAACTGTCAAGAAGGCGAGACGACTACTTGACAAGCCCCAGGACGCGGCACTAACTTTAAGCGATAAACCGTCCTGTTCGACTCCGAGGAGGTTTCCATGTTCGATATCAAAGGAATCAGAACCTTCGCCATGAGCGCGAGGAATTTAGACCAAGCCGTGGAATTCTACACCAAAGTCATCGGCGGCAAGGTTGTCAAGCAAGTCGAACCGACCGAAGAACAGCTCAAAGCCGGCCAAGTGAAGGAAGTCGATGTCCGGCTGGGCAATTTCGAGGTCCATCTCTTCGACGCATCCAAAGGGCCCCGGGCGGCGGACCCGCACCACACGCTGAACATTCCGTGGCAAGAGAAAGAGAAAACCATCATGGCGCTGCAAGAAATCGGCGCCAACATCGAGAAGATCCGCCCGCACCGAGACGGCGCAAGTTACTCCGTCAACGTCTTCGATCCTGACGGCAACCGTTGGGAATTGTCTTTCGCCAAAGAGAACTAACTCGTTCAAGTAGTTCAAGCCGTTCAAAGCGTTCAAATCGCCCGAAATACTTCGGAGTTCTTAAACTACTTGAACGGATTGAACGTTTTGAACGATTTGAACCTTCCGCCTTAATTTAGTTGTATTTCTTAAGTACTTCTCGGGCGATCACCATGCGCATGACTTCGGAGGCGCCTTCGGTGATCATCCGGCTGCTAGCGCAGCTCTCGGCGCTCCAAGAACCAATCGCCGAATAGTGCGGGCTGGTTGTCAACTCGATATTTCGCCTTGATCTGCCCGCCGCTGCCGTCCGACTTGAGGCTCAGCGAATATACCGCCGACCCGACGTTCCAACGCGCCTCGGAGTCGAGTCCATCGACGATACCTTCGATGCGTCCCCGCAATCCCAAATAAGAACTCTCGCCAGTTAGCCGATCCTTATCCCGCCGTAGAATCACGCTCAGCTCTGTGTCTTCCTTCGACCGGCTCGACGTGATGCGCCCCTGGTAAAAACCGGAGAACGGCAGAGTCGCGAAGCGCTCGCCTGACCGAGGCCGCAATGCCGGAACCAGCGTTCGTCGGGGCCGGAGATCTTCAGGTTCAAATCCCGCCGCCCAGTCCCGTTGCCGTTGTGAAACCGACGGATCGTCCAGGTAGCTAGCGACCTCACGTAACTCAGCAACCAACAGCTGCACGCGCGCGGCGCCCAATTGGGAGTTGCTGAAGGCCCGCGCAAAGACGTCTCGCTGCGCCTCGATCCGAGTGGCCATCGCATTGATCCGCTCGCCGTCAAACGGATGGGTCCGTTTTTCCAGCTCGCGCCGCCAGGACGCTTCGTCGGTGAATTCGCTCCGCACGGGCGCGAGCCGCGCGCTGAATGCAAAGAAGCTCGCCGCGCCGTTAGGAAGCAGCCCCATGCGCCCAAACAGATCGACGGCGAACTGGTCCGCCGCGGCTTCGGCCTCTCGGACAGCACCGGCGATCCCGGAGCGGTGCGCTGCCAGGCCGTGCAGCACATGACCCAATTCATGGCCGAGAAGGAAGAGAATTGTCTTACTCAGAATTTCATTGCGGGCGTCGAGCACACGCTGGTCTTTTGCCGCCGTCTCAGGAATCCCCAGCGCTTTGAGGGGCGACCGGAGGTCGCTCGGCCATCGTTGCAGCCACCCCCTGATAAACAAAGTGAGATAGTCGAACACCGTCTGGGGCGAATAATTGTTAGTGTTGAGCCAGGCGTAGGCCATGGCAAGGTCCTTTAAAAACAAGAGTGACGCTACCGGCATGACAATCTGGCCGGTCTCTCTCGCGAAGAAACGAAACGCCACGGCTTCACGGTCTATTGGAAATTCAAAGCGAACGTTTCGCAGGCGCGCGATTTCCTCGTTGGTCATTCGCGGCACCATGAGGCGCTGGTAATTGTCTATGACCATGCCGCGAAATTCGCTTTGCCACTCGGCCTGCAGGGCGTCGGAATAGATCGGCACCTGGCCCTGCACAGTATCGCCGGCAAACAAAACGAGCGAGCACAAGATGACGGAAAGAAAATTTATTGGTTTCGTCATCCCTTCCTTCTACTTACTTGAATAGAAGGCCATGGCTTCTTGATTGGGTGTTCCGCTACTATTGTCCCTCGCCCATGTCTCAAAGGTTGGCTGATCGCCCCACGCCGCCGCCCAAGCCAGGCCCATCAACTTTAGTTTTATCTCCCTGCTCTGCACCGCGAGATCGTTGCGTTCGAAAGCCTTGAGATCGGCCCGTAGGAACGCGTCGATGCGATTGATGAAGCGGATATGTTGAATAACGTCGTTCCGTAAGGTTTGCCGCGCCAAATCGTCTCCGGAGCGTTGTCCGCTCCCGGCGACGACAACGGTTCGTTCCGCTCGCGCTGACGAGGCAGTCGCGGCTTGCGGGGCACTGCCACTACCTGACGCGGGAGCAACGTCAGAGCCTTCCCTGATGCTAAGAGTCGGCGGATTGCTTATACCGTGAATCAAAATCACCGCGCCGAATACCGAGAAGAATACTCCGGGCCCGACTTTCGTAAAATTCAGCTTCAGCTGGTTCGAAAAACTCATCTCCGCGCCGCTGTCCGCGCCGGGCACCAGCGCGAAGAGCTTAAACCCGAGCCAACAGAATAAAACCCCCGCCACCGCCTGCAGCACTCGCACAACAATAGCGCCGAGCGCAAAAGTAAGTTCTAAGCTCATCGCGACCCTCCAAACTTTGAGCCAAGGAACCTCCGTCCATTCATGGAAATAAACCTACCAATTTTCATAGGATGTGTTAAAAAACCGACCTTCCCAGGCGTAGCGACAAGCAGCTCTCCTCCTTGGCGACGCTTCTCGCGATCGCAGAGAGCTTTCGTTCGCGAAGGAAAACTCATAGCCGTTCCAGACGTTCCAATCGTTCCAGCAGTTCCAGTTGACCAGACTCTGAAAATTTTCTGCCCGGTGGAACTATTGGAACGACTGGAACAATTGGAACTGTTTCCGATCCGTTAGTTGTATTTTTTAAGCACTTCCCTCGCGATCACCATGCGCATGACTTCGGAGGCGCCTTCGGTGATCATCCGGCTGCGCTGATCGACGAACCATTTAGCCAGAGGCAAATCGAGCGTCAGGCCGATGCCGCCGTGAATTTGCAACACCCGGTCGACGACGCGGAACGACATCTCGTCGGCGAACAGCTTCGCCATGTAGGCTTCATTGCGGATGTCTTGCTTCTGATCGTTTTTCCACGCCGCCTGATAAACCATCAGGCGAGCAGCGTGCAGCTCGACATAGGAGTCCGCCAATTTGAAAGTAATTCCCTGCCGCTCAGAAAGCGGTTTGCCGAAGGTCACCCGCTGCTTCGAATAGCTTGCGCCCATTTCAATGCAGCGCTCGGCCACACCCAACGCGCGGGCACCATGCTTTAGCCGGCCGATGCCAAGCCATTTTTGCGCGAGCTTAAATCCCTCCCCTTCCTTGCCGACGATGTTTTCCACTGGGACCTTCATGTCGTCGAAAGCGATCTGCCAGGGCTCCTCGCCCATGATCGTCTTGAACTTGGTCACGAGCGTGAGCCCCGGCGATTTCATGTCGACCATGAAGCAGGAAATCCCGCCGTGAGCTCCTTTCGCGGGATCGGTGACGGCCATCAACTGGCCGAAATCGGCTTCGCCGGCCCCGGTGATGAAGCGCTTGGTGCCGTTGACGACGTAATGATCGCCCTGGCGCACAGCGCGGGTTTTCATCGAAGCGGGATCGGATCCGGCATCCGGCTCGGTCTGCATGAAGCAGAGCTTTTTCTCGCCGCGCATGATCGGATCCATAAACCGCTTCTTCTGATCCGGGTTGAGCGCGTAAAGAATCGGCCGAATCTCCGGCCCGAAGATCCCCTGGCCGCGTGAAGGCAGCGCGACCGTGCGCGACAGCTCCTCCCAGACCAACACCTGGGCCAGGCTGCCGAGGCCGCCGCCGCCGTATTCTTCCGGCACGTCGAACATCCAGAGCCCCATCTCCTTGGTTTTCTTCTCCAGCCGTTCGCGAATGTCGGGCTTCAGCTCCATATTCTCGATCGTATGCATCTCGATCGGAATCAGTTCCTTGTCGACAAACTTCCGCACCGTGTCTTTGAGCATCTGCAATTCTTCGGGCAGGTTAAAGTCCATGCTTGTCCTCCGAAATGTCACTCCGCGCGTTCAATCGCTTCGCTCCGTTCCAGCCATTCAAATCGTTCAACCGCTTCGCTCTGTGTAAACGGTTTGAACGACTTGAACGATTTGAACGGCTTGAACCAGTTTATTTTTTTTCTTCAAACTTATACGAACCGAGCCCTGGCCGGTATTCCTTGCGCGCGAACTGTTGCAGTCCGGGCCGGCCGCCGATCGCCTGTTTGGCTTTATCGGAAATCAACCCGGAGATTTCGTAGGCAACATCCGGGGTCGAGTAGAACGTGTAATACCAGGCTTCTTTGACGGCGTTGAGCGCGGAGGGCGCTTTTTCTTTTAGGTTATTGGCAATCTCCATGACCTCTCTGTCCAAGTCGGCGCGCGGCACGGCCTTCGTGATGAGGCCGATGCGCTCGGCTTCTTTGGCTGTCATGGTCTTACCGGTCAGCGCGTAATAAAGACCGTGCTTCGGCTGCAAATGTTCCGTCAAGACGATGGTCACTTCCCCGCCGGGAAAATGACCGAAGTTGACTTCCGACAGGCCGAATTGCACGTCGTCCGCTGCGATGGCGATGTCGCACCCGGTCACGACCGTGAATCCGCCACCGAATACCCAGCCGTTGATCTTAGCGATAACCGGCTGGGGCATCTTGCGGAGTATTTCGTTGCGCCACTGGCGGGATTTCTCCCGCACCTCGTCGCGCACGCGCTCGGGCTGCGAGTCCATCTCGATAAAGTACTGCTTCAGGTCCTGTCCCGCGCAGAAGCTCTCGCCGGCTCCGGTAATCACAATCACCCGCGTTTCTTTGTCGTAGCGCAGGTCGTTGAGGCAATCATACATCTCGCGGTGAAGCTGCGGGCTCATCGCGTTGCGCTTTTCCGGGCGATTGAGCGTGATCGTCGTCACCCCGTCGTTCTTGTTAACCAATAATGTTTGATAGGCTGCCATTTTCGTTCCTCCTTTTATTTTCGCCACATTATTTCACGATGGAATAATAAAGTTTAGTGATCTCTTCGTAGCTCTTGGCCGGTTCGGGTTTGGCAGGATAGAGCTTGACGCCTTCCGTCAAACGAGGAAATTTTTGTTTAACCCCCGGACGGACCACCACGCGTCCCAGCCCTGCCATGAGCTGTTGCCCTTCGACGGACAAGAGATAATCGATGTACAGTTTCGCCGTATTGGGATGCGGCGCTTTGCTTGCAAGCAAGAGATGCCAGGGACGGGCGATCACCGGATCGGCGTTGACGATCTCCACCGGCGCGCCGCGCTCTTGGAACTCCAGCACGCGGTAGCCGAACAACTCGGCGACGATGGGAAATTCGCCCGCGGCCAGCATCTGCGCCAGCAACGTGCGGCCGCGGTGCTTCGAGGGTTCTTGCTTCACTAGAGCACGGAAAAAATCAACCGTCTTTTCCTTGCCCCAGATGTGCATCAACGCGGCAAACCATTCCGAGCTGTCGCCGTCGATGCCGATTTTCCGCTTCCATTTGGCATCCAGCAGATCGTGGAACGAGTGCGGCGCCTCGTTTTTCGGCACGAGCCTCGTGTTGTAGCCGATCACGCTCGTCGTAACCTGGAGACAGCAGGGCAGAAAACCCTCTGGGTCGCGAAACTGCTCGGGAAAGGATTCCGTCTCTTTGGACTTGTAGGGCTGGAGGTATCCTCTATCCTTCAACAGCAGACCGTTCGGCCCGTCAATGTTGATGACGTCAACTAAGTAAGTGCCGGTTCTCCCTTCGGTAAGGACACGGTTAAGCACCCGCTCAGAATTACCGCGAAAGTTTTCGACTTTGATGAACGGATATTTGCGCGTAAAGCCCTCGGTGATCTTCGCCTGATGGTCCACCGCAGTGGTGCCATAAAGCACCAGATGACCCTCCTTCTTAGCGGCGTCGTCGACGGTGGCAGCGAGACCGAGGCTACAGTTTCCAAACCATACAAGCGCGAACAAAATGAAATAGATATTCATACTCGCAACCTCTACTTCAGGTGAGAGGATTCTGTCAATCGTAAGGATAAAGCCAAGGCATTCGGGAAGCGGAATCCACCGGACACTATAGAAACAACTTCTGAATTCCGGATGTGGCATTCCAATAGGCTCATGGGAAGATCACGAACGGATTATTTGTGCACGATATCCCGGAGGAGCTTTTTCCACCGTTCATCGGCCTTCTCGTATTGCTCGATGGTGAGGCCCTTCTCCGGATACCAGCGCTTGAAGCCGTAGTTTTTTGTGGGAGTCGCAAAGCGAAACCTCTCCTCCATGATCTTCTGTCCTTCCTGGCCAAGAAGAAAATCAGCCAGCAGGAGCGCTCCGTAAGGATTGTTGCTTGCCGCCGGCAATGCTACGCCGCCCGCGTTGGTCGCATTGAGATCCATCGGCACCCATTCCGTGGGCGCGCCTTTGGGCTTTGCCGCCAACACATGATTGCGAAATATGGAAATCGACATCGGCATTTCGCCCGCCGCCATAAGTTCGTGCATCGCGCCGCCGGAGATCATGTGCATCTTCATATCCAACGCCCGCAACTGTTTTACGAACTCTTCGCCTTTGGCCTGGAGCATGGCGCCGATGAATCGGACGCCGGTGGAATCGCCGCTGACGGCGATTTTGCCTCTGTATTGCGGTTTCGCCAAATCGGCGAAGCTCTTGGGCACCTCGGCGGCTTTGATGAGGTTACGGTTGTAACCCAAGCCAATAATCGATTCGCGATCCGTGGTCCAGTAGACTCTGGTGCCGTCGGCTTCCTCTTTCGAATCATCGGGGTACGCGGCCAGGTGGGGCGAGAAGTAGGGCAACAGCAGCTTGTTTTCGCGCATGAACATCAACGTCG
>Ga0153915_10005061_pt1 | contig 12235 bp, 12 predicted proteins | sample Opewatmetagenome_2_FD_107003 | JGI IMG/M metagenome (GOLD analysis project Ga0153915, IMG submission 107003) | Freshwater wetland microbial communities from Ohio, USA - Open water 3 Core 3 Depth 3 metaG | ecosystem: Environmental > Aquatic > Freshwater > Wetlands | place: USA: Ohio, Lake Erie... | reverse complement strand
TATCGGATTATGACTTTTCAGATTTATTTTCCGGTAGCCGGTCGCCGGGATGGTACAGAGGAATAGTATATTCAGGTTGTTTAAATTCGACCGGTGCGACCTTTTTCTTCACAAGACCCAGCGCGACCGCAACGCCGTAGATAATGGCCTCGGGCCGAGGCGGGCAACCGGGTATGTAATAGCTGACCGGCAGGATCTTCTCCACCGGGCCGATGACGGAATACGAGTCATGCCATATCCCTCCGCCGCAGGCGCATGAACCGACGGCAAATACCAGTTTGGGCGAGGGCATGGCCTCATAGGCGCGCATGAGGGCCTTGGCAGTGGAACGCATGGCCGGGCCCTGACAGAGCATTACATCCGCATGGCGCGGCGATCCTACCAGCTTGATCCCGAACCGTTCCACGTCATAGTAAGGCGTAAGGGCGTTTAAGACCTCGATGTCGCAACCGTTGCATCCGCCGCTGTTGGCGTGATATACCCATAAGGATCGGCCAAACATTTTTTTGCAGAGATTTTTCAGCATAGTCGTTTATTCCATTTCAATCTTGATATCGTCGGTAAACGGAGCATCTCCCAGATAACTCTGGGAGCGGAAGATCCATCGCTCATTCTGCATATCGTCGAACCGGTACCCCTTCATCTTAAGCTGTTCAAGCGGCGACTGTTCCTTAAAACATCGTCCGCAGCGCTGGCATGTGCTCATGAATAGTTCCAGGGTTTGTCCAATGTCGCCGATAGTGTCGGTGGCATTCTCGAACTCCTTGCTCATGGTGATGGCCTTTTCAGGACAGACATCAGCGCACCGGCCGCAATAGGCGCACCGGCGGCCCAGATATTTCAAGATCCGGATCTCCTGGCAGATATCAAGCAAAAGTATCTCGCGGGCCGGGCAATTGCCTGCGCAACCTCCGCAACCGATGCATTTTGACGCATCAAAGATGGGCCTGCCTCTGAATGCCGGAGGCGCCGGTTGAGGATCAGCAGGGTACGGCAATGTCACCCGTCCGGCCTTCAGACATATAATCGTTTCTTTAATTTTGCTCATGACAGACATGCCGTTGCCTCATTATGAAAATATCACTCTTGTCCAGAATCGATTTCACCGCAGAGCCGCAGAGGTCGCAGAGAATTAAATTTATCAGAATTTCTGAGATGGAAATTCTAATAAATGATATCTGCAATGAAAGAACAACCCTTGTTTTTGCCCGAAGGGCCTGTGCCATAGTATTTTCCCCCTTCTTAGGGGAAAATACTATAAATAAAAACCTCAGCGTTCTTCGCGTCTCTAGTGAGCATAGCGAACGGGCGGTAAATAAAAAAATTTAAAAAATGGACAAATATCAATTTTAATACCCGAAGGTTGCCAGTACCAGGGCCGCCAGGGCCGCCGCCAGAAGCAGGGCAAAATACCGGATCGCCTGATCAATGCGGTAGCGTGCATGTGTCGCAGCCACCAGCGTGACCAGCAGCACCAGGACAAATATCTTCGTCCAGAACAGCGGCCATTGTAAAAGGCCGGCAAGTCCCAGGCGCCAGGGGAGAAACATGTCCACAAATAAGGCGCTATAGATAATCAGCTTCACCATTGAGGCATATTTAAACATGGCCAGCTTGGGCCCGGAGTATTCCATAAGCGGTCCTTCCATAAGTTCCGTTTCCGCCTCGCTGATATCGAAGGGTATGCGCTCTACAAAGGCCTGGAAGGACAGCAGCATCACTATCAGCATGATAAGACCTGACCATGGGAACCCGGGGTTAACGTATACCGAACCGTGAAGCACCGTATCAAGCCGGAAGGACCGGGTATGAATGGCCCCGATGATAATGGCAGCTACGAACAACGGTTCAAGAGCGATCATGATCATCATCTGGCGGGAGATGCCAAGGATGGAATAGGTGGAGCCCGCCGCCAACCCGGCCAGCAGGGTGCATATCCCTGACAGTGTCAGAAGGTATATCAAAAGAATAACATCCCCCTGCCCGTTCATAGGCGCCCGGAATCCCATTGGGATGAGGGTTGATATGGCCAGGACGGTCGCCAGAGACAGGTAGACTGCAAATCGCTGCATGACAGGCGAATTGCCTGATTCAATGTCTTCTTTGCCCAGTAATTTCAAGAGGTCATAGTAAGCCTGCCGGATCGGCGGTCCCTGCCGGGACTGGATCAATGCCGTCACTTTGCGCAGTACGCCCTGGCAAAAGGGGGCTATGAGAAGCACCATAAGTACATTTGCCAGTCCGCCAAATATCGTGAAACCCACCGTGTTATCCATATAAAATTCTACGCCCTCATTTTCAAAGCTAATTCCTGCAACTCATCTTTGGTCCACGCCCTTGTAACACCCGACTTAAGATCAATCGTCTCCAGCCTGTCCGTACAGGAGAAACATGGATCGATGCTTCCAAGGGAAATCGTCATGTCGGCAATCTGCTGATCTTTGATCATCATGGGGACCCCCTGGAGGTTCTGATAGGTAGGGGCCCGGACGCGCCATCTGCGGGGCCGGTTATTCTCGCCGGTGATGACAAACTGATGGCTCTCTCCGCGCGGGGCCTCAACCGATGACAGCCCCAGGCGTCCGACAGGCAGTTCGTCTTTTATATCGGCATGAAGGGGGCCGGGCTCTATTTTCTCAAGGCATTGCCTGATTATTTTTATGGATTCGAAGACCTCCCTGACCCTGACCAGCAGGCGCGACCAGACATCTCCTCCCTGTTCGGTAATCACATTAAAATCAACCCGGTCATAGGCTGCATAGGGATGATCGCGACGGCAATCAATATCAACGCCGGCAGCGCGCGCAACCGGCCCGACAAGACCTGTGTTCTTCACGGCATGTCTGTCGGCAACGCCCACGCCCTTTGTACGTTTTTGAATATTTTTATCCCTGCTTACGCTTGCAACCAGAGGCCTCCATTCGGCCTCCAGTTTGTCGAGCGCCTGCCTGATTTCCGCATGAATCTCCGTCGGGATATCCCAGCGCACTCCTCCTATGATGCAGAGTCCGTAGGTCTTGCGGTTGCCCGTAATCTTTTCAGCGATATTCATGATCGGCTCACGAATGCGGAAGCTTTGCATGAACATGGTGTCAAACCCCAGGATATGACAGGCAAGGCCTGTCCACAGGAGATGGCTGTGCAGCCGCTCTATTTCCAGCATGATGGTGCGTATGTATTCGGCGCGCGGAGGCAGCATGACAGCTGCCGCAGCCTCTACGGCCTGGGAGTATGCAACGCTGTGCACACAACCGCAGATGCCGCATATGCGTTCGGCCATTATATTAATGTCGTTGTATGACATCACCGTTTCAGAAAGTTTCTCGATCCCCCTGTGCACCATGAAACCGCGATATTCACAGCCTCGAACCATCTCGCCTTCGACATACAGCCGGAAATGGGACGGTTCATCAAGAGTCGGATGGAAGGGGCCGAAGGGTACGACAATGCAGCCCTCAGGCGGTTCGTCAAAAAGAAATTCGCGATCCTCATCAAAATCTTCGGGCACATGGTCCCAGCGCAGATCCTTGCGAAGCGGATAGACATTGTCCGGCCACCCGTCAGGCAGGACAAGCCGTTTCGGATACTTGTGACCCACGGGCTCAATCCCGACCAGATCACGCATCTCTCGCTCCGCCCAGTTGGCCGCGGGCACGATGTCCGTAATGCTGTCCACTTTGGGATTGTCGGCAGGTATATGAACAAGTATGCTGCATAACATATGATCCCTGTCAAAGGCAAAATCGTGGACAACCATAAACGAGCCGGAAAAAGGCCGGTCATCAACGCCGATACTGGTGACATAGCGGGCGTCAAGGACATTGAAAATATATCCGCATATTTCCTTCAGGGCGGACGGCTCAACGTATAGAAACAGGCGTCTGTCTCCGGGCATGTCAGCGCGCAGGAGGGCGGCCCCGAATTTTTTCTTTAATGCATTTAACTTTCCCTTGTTGAACATATAAGTCCTACTTGACCTCGTCTTTTTTTTCCGGATGGGGATGTTTTATGCCGCCAAGCCAACGGAAATAACGTTTGATCTCTCCATAAAAATGGTGAGCGGTGTACCTGTGACAATCCGCTTCGAGGACATAACCGCACAGCCACGGGACAGCTGCGCGGCGCCGGGCGCTGCCGAGTTTTGATATGATGTATGTTAACAGGAACATGGACCCCAGCAATACCCCTATAGCGAGAGGCGCGAAAAGGGCTGTGCCCTGGATTGCCTGCACCCCTGCCGGCATGCCGCCCGTTATGGGCGCAGCGCCGGCCAGGACAGCGCCATAGGCATGCGGGCTGGAGTCCAGCACCTTCTGCATGAGATAAAAGGCGGTCGAAGGTACGATCCCGAGCATCACGCAGACAAGGCCTAGATAAACCTGGGGCAGTTGCATCATCCATGGGACCTCAATGCGTTTTTGATTTGCCGTTTTAGCCGTCACCAGTGAACTGGCGCGGGAGAGGAAACTCACGCCGAAGAATTTTATGAATGAGGCCAGTGTAAGGGCGCTGGTTAAAATGGCAATAAGCGCGCATACTGCCAGATACCCGGCAGCCTCGCTTCCCTGTATCACAGCTACATAAATGCTCCACTTGCTTACGAAACCGTTAAAAAGCGGGACACCGGATATGGAGAAGGAGGCTACAATGGCGGTGATTGCCGTTATCGGCATGAATTTCATGAGGCCGCCCATCTTGTTGAGGTCCTGGGTGCCTGTGGCGTAAAGCATGGAACCTGCATTGAAGAACAAGAGGCTCTTGAATACGCCGTGATTCACCACGTGAAACAGCGCCCCGAACAGGGCAATGGCGGCAAGGGCCGTATATCTTTGTCCTCCGGACGGAAGCAGGGCCATGCACGCGCCCATGCCAAGCAGTATATAGCCTATCTGTCCGATGCTGTGGAAGGCCAGGAGGCGTTTAGACTGATCCTGTTTCAAGGCCTGCATTGTGCCGGTAAACAAGGTGATCGTGCCCAGGACGGCAACGACGAGGCCCCATCTGGCGAGGGGGAAATAACCCCATCCGCCGGACGGGACAAGAAAGAGGAAATACCGCATGACGCCGTAAACGCCGGTCTTGATCATTACGCCTGAAAGCATGGCGCTCACTGGAGAGGGCGCTGCCGGATGGGCGTCAGGCAGCCAGATCTGGCCGAAGGGCCACATGCCCATCTTGATCCCGAACCCGGCAAGAAACAGTGAAAAGGCCACAGTCATTGTGCCCGGACTGGTGCGAAGGAGGGCCGGGAGGCCTGCGCTAACTGTATCAAAATCATATTTCATGGCGCCGGATGAAATCCTGCCTGGTGCGACCAATTCCGCGCCGATCATCGTAGCGGCGCAGGCGATCTGCATCATTATAAGATACTTGTTCGCCGCATGGATATTTTCAGGCTTCCTGTTTTCGAAACGGATGAGTGCATATCCCGGCAGGGTCATCATCTGCCAGAAGATAAAGAAGAACCACATCATGTCCGCAGTGCTCAAAAGGCCATACATCGCTGCGAGAAAGAGGAGAAAATTCGGGTAATAACGAGCCACGCCGTAATTATCGTAAAGGCGCATATAGGCAATGGAATAGAAGGATGCAGGCACGGCAATAAAGGCGGCCAGCATCAGGAAGATAGCCGTCAGGCCGTCCACATAGATGCGGAGAGAGAACCCGATATCAGGCATGGCAAAAAACGTTGAGGCATGCTCAGACGGACCCTTTGCAAGCACCGTTAAGGCCGCATGAAAAATCAGGACAGCCGTTGAGAGGACGATAATAAAGGAAAGCCAGCCGGCAAAGGTCCTCCTGGATGATGCCAGGAGCGTCAGAACTGCCCCTGCTATGCAGATCAGGATTGAAGCCAGGACTGCCTGTTCCGGAGTTATCATATAATTGCCTCTTGTTTATTCTCTTGACGTGCCACAGGTGTGAACCCGCAGGAAGTCACGGAGTTTCCCGAAATACACAGGTCATAGAGCAGGTCCTCAAGTATTTCAAGCGTCACACTAACCTCCGGCGTGAGCCCCTGGCCGGCCTTGAGAGATCCCGGTTGAACGCCCAGCAGCCATGTGTTTGTTGTCCCTTCCTCCTCGGCCCATTTTGCCAGGAGCCCCAGCGAAATCCTGTGCGTCGAGATCTGCGGAAACCGGTCAGCCATTTCTTCGGCATTCAGAAAAACAACCGAGCCTGGGGCACCTCCGAATTCAACCGCATCAAGGAATATCAGATGATCGAATCCTTTTTCAACAATTGATCCGATAAAACCTTCAGGCCTTGTTCCGGCGTTTATCACATCATGGGCGAAGGCAACTTCTCCGTAACCTTTTAGGCGTCCTGCTATATTCTCAGAAAGGATTGCACCTGAACCGTCATCGCCATAGTCCATATTGCCGAGCCCCATGAGACAGACGCGGTCCCGGAAACACAGCTTGAGTTTTTTCATGAGGTCAGGCATCAGATATCCTCTCCGAGTTTTTTGATCTGTTCATAGGTAAAGACCGGCCCCTCGGTGCAGACATAGGCCACGCCGATGCAGCAATGCCCGCATTTGCCCACCCCGCATTTCATGTAACGTTCCAGGGTCGATACGATGTTTTGCCCCTGAAAACCCAGGGCCAGGAGATCCCTTATGACAAACCGGAACATGATCGGAGGTCCGCATACAAAGGCGACGGTATTATCCACGGGAATGTTCGTGCCGGGTATTTTAAACAGGCTGCCCACGACGCCAACATTGCCTTCCCATTCCTCTGTCGGGGGTTTCCTGTCAACCGTGAGCCTGCATTCAACGCCTGCGAATGTCGCCCATTCGCGCAGGTTGGGCAGATACATCAGTTCTCCGGGCGTCTTTGAACCGTAAAAGACCTGAATGCGATCATATTTGTCGCGATGCTTAAGCGCATATACGATACAGGAACGAAGAGGAATCAGCCCGATGCCCCCTGCAACGAAGACCAGGTTTTTGCCGTAATAATCTTCCATGGGAAAACCGTTGCCGTAAGGTCCGCGCACGCCGAACCTGTCTCCTGGCTTAAGCCGGTGGAGGGCCGTCGTGCAGCTGCCTACAGAGCGGATGGTAAAAAATGTCTCATCCTCAGTGGGACTGGGAGGCAGGGATGCCGGAAACTCGCCGACGCCGAAAAGGGAGACCTGGGCGAACTGACCGGGACGGAATTTTTTAAATGCCTTCTGTTCTTCAGAGTCCTCGAAATGCCAGTAAAAGGTCTTTACATCGGCAATGTCATCCGTTACCCTGTCCACGATTGCGGTCTTCGGCAGATAGATATTTTCACTTGGGTTCATGCTTATCAATCTCCGTTGTCGTCCTGCGAATCATTTCAACCACGCTGGGCATTCCCACATCTCCGTGGCAGACAGCGGCGCATCTGCCGCATCCGACACAGGCCATGGATAGTTCCTTCTGAATGAAATGGCTGGCCAGCTTTCGGAAGAAACGCCGGTTGCGGCGGTCATGTACCGCGCGGCGGGGATTATGGCCTCCGGCCATGCGTGTAAAACCGGCAAGCGCGCAGGAATCCCAGACCCGTACGCGTTCGATTTCTCCCGGTCCCAACTGACGGTCGGAGACCGTGAAGCAGGTGCAGGCCGGGCAGACATATGTGCAGCCGCCGCATTCAAGACAACGATCTCCTATTATCTCCCAGGTCTTGTCCAGGATGCTCCCCTGAGAGACATAACGGACCGTGGCTGAAAACCAGCTTGTCGTATTTTTAAAATGGGTTCTCACATCATTCAGGATAGCGGTTCGTTTTTGTATATGCGACTCTTCGCCTTTCCTGAACATGGGATCCGTAAGTATCTCCTCGCCCTCTGATGTCCCTGCCACTGCCATGAATTCATCTCCAAGATCCATGAGTTGAAGATCAAAGTGCTCCCTGCTGGCCGGGCCGGTGTCGGCGCACATGCAGAAACATTCGCGATTTATATCCTCATCCGGATCGGTGCAGACGATGTTAACAAGGAGCAGGTTCCTGCGGCGATTCTCATAATAGATATCGCGGAACTCGCGGCCCAGAAAAAAACGGTCCAGGTGATATATCCCTGCCACATCGCATGACCGGATGCCGAATATGGCCCGCTTCGGTTGTTCATAGATCGGCTCGATCTTAAGCCCTCCATTGCTGCTGTGCGCCTTGAGCAGGTGTTCGATGTGAGGCAGCACAAAACGTTTCGGAGGGTAATAGGGATTAGGGAGGTGGATCTGTATGCGATCCCGGTTTTCGTCGGTGACGGTATCGAAAAAGGTGTCGCGTCCCCGCCCGTGAAACGGCGCAATGACTTCATAGCCCTGCCGGCGTAACAGGTCCACAATCTTGAGCACATCTGTGCGGTTAAGAATGCGGGCTTTCATTCCTCCTCCTTTTCCAGGCAGACCCGTATCAGGTGGACGCCGCTCTTCAGGGGGCCGAGGATCTGATGCTCAACCTGCTTGACGAAAAAGGGCATGAAGAGCGTGCCGCTCCGTATTTCATGGTTAAGCGCCGCTAAGGTGACAGTGGAACCGCTGTCTGCGCGCAGCCTTATCCTGTCGCCATCGTGGATGCCGTATTTTTTTGCATCGTCAGGGTGGATTCCGGCAAAGCCTTCCGGGTAATCAAGCAGGGGCGCCTGGTATTCACGCCTGAGCGTCTCACTGTGTCTGATCAGGGCATTCCGGTGCCAATAGTAGAGGGAATGACCCAACACCAGCAGAAACGGGTACTCTTTATTCGTGACGACAGCCTCATGGAGTCTCTCAACCGGAATAAACTTGAACGCGTCTCGCGGGATGCCTTCCGAGAAGAGGAATGGCGTTCCGAGCGGCCTGTCTTTTGTGCAGGGCCACTGGCGGCCATACTCCCGGGCCAGGTTCTCGTAGTTTGCGCCGCTGTAGAAGGGCGCCACAGTGCCGATCTCGTCCATGATATCGGCTGTCGACTCATAGTTCCAATCCGCACCCATGGCCTGTGCTATCCTCACAATCTGTTTCCAGGCGGAAGCAATTCCGCTTGGAGGATCAATAACCTGTTTGGCCAGCTGTATGCGTCGCTCACCGCTGGTAAAGGTGACCTGTTCCTCGCCGAACATGGCCGTCGGCAGGACAACGTGGGCATATCTGGACGTTTCAGTCAGGAACAGGTGCTGCTGGATGACGAGATCGCACTGCTCAAGACAGTCGGCCGCATTGCCGAAAAAGGCGGTGCTGACAGGGTCATAGCGACAGAGCCAGACAGCATGAATGCTGCCCTTGCCGCGGTCAGAGAGGACCCATTTGGCAGCCACGCCCGGCCTGGAAGGAATCTCTGTTTTCCATTGTTTTTCAAATTGCGAACGGATCAAATCATCCCTGACAGAGCCATATCCCGGCAACCGGTCCGGCAACATGCCCATGTCACAGCAGCCCTGGAGGTTGTTGTGTTCGGTCAGGGCAAAGATCCCTGATCCCTCCTTTCCGAGCTGGCCTGAGAGCAGGCACAGGTTTACCATGGCCTTGATCGAGTCCGTGTCGCCATATTCGAGACCGGTTGAATAGAGTATGGCGGCGGATCGGGCGCCGGCATAGGCAAGGGCTGCCGCTTCTATCAGATCAGCCCGGACCCCGCAGACCTCCGCAGCCTCCAGTAAATCGTATTCAAGGACCTTTGCTATGAACTTATCGTAATCACGGCAGTGTTTCTTGATGAACGGCAGGTTCATCGATCCGTGGTCGACAATTACCTTTGCCATGGCCCCGTAAAGCAGAGAGTCGGTGCCCGGCTTGTTCTGGAGAAATATGTCGGCGTTTTTAACCACGCGGTGACTGCGTGTGCCGGTGACAATGAGTTTCGCGCCCTTAAGCCTGGCCCGGATGACCGCACCGGCAATTGTCGGCAGGCGTTTTCCCAGGTCCACGCTGCTTACTATGATGACCTCGCTTTGTGCCAGTTCGTGAAAGGAATTGGTAGTGGCGGGCACTCCGATCATGTCAAGAAGGACATCAGTGGAGTTATTGCTGTAAACGCCGGCGCCGTGGTCTACGTTATTGGTTTTGATGATTGTGCGGGCAAATTTCTGCAGTAGGTAGGCCTCTTCGTTTGAGCAGCGGGGAGAATTCAAGAGGGCAATGGAATCAGGGCCGTGCTTTTCACGAATTTCCTTCAAGCGGGCGGCGATAAAATTGAATGCCTCGTCCCAGGTTGCTTCCTGAAGCCGGCCGTCTTTTCTGATCATCGGTATTCTCAGGCGGTCAGGCGTGCTGATGACCTCGTGGAGATGCCAGCCTCGCAGACAAATTTTGCCTTCATTGGCAGGATGCGACATGCTTGGAGAAACGCCAATTACGCGGTTGTCCGCGGTCTCCAGATAAAGGCCGCATCCGACTCCGCAGAAGGTGCATGTTGTAAGTCTATGTGCCATAAGCAACGGCCGCCATGCTGAATATCAAGACATATGCCTATTTTAGATGTCTTAAATGATAAGAACTTACTTTTTCTAAACTTATTTTTAGGAGAATAAACTTTGTTTGTCAAGGTTATATTTCATTCGTCATAAGGTAAATGGGCCTGATGACAAATTTATTGAGTGTATGGCGGCATTAAAGGTAAGATATAATATTTTGAAAAAGGAAGGTGAAAATGGCAGTTATAAAGAGAGTCAGACAGAAGGAAATATTCATGGGTAAACTCCGGCATGGGGCTGACCTGCTGGAGGAGATTACGGGGATATGTAAAGAAAGAGAGATCCGGTTGGGAAGGATAGAGGCGATAGGCGCCGTCCGGAAGGCATGTACAGGATTTTATGATCAGAAAAGGCGTGAGTATGAATATATCACGATTGATCAGCCGCTGGAGATTGCGAATCTCACGGGAAATATTTCAATCAGAGACGGCAGCCCCATGGTGCATGCGCATGTAACCTTCTCTGATTCTACAGGAAAGACCTATGGCGGCCATCTTGCGCCAGGGACAATTGTCTTTGCCTGCGAACTGGCAATCGAGACACTGGACGGGCCGGCACTGGAAAGAAGATTTGATCAGGAAACAGGCTTGCCCCTCTGGGACATGCAGGAATAGCCTTAATATTTAAATAATATCCGGCAGAAAAAATATCTATGTTCAGCAGATTTTTATTGACATGTCTTGACATGTCGTCTAATATTTAGACACATTGTCAAGAGTGGCTATTGCCGATTATATAGAGTCCCGGCATAAAGGCTTAAATCCGTATCCATAGATATTCAAGGCTGAAGATTAATTTGGGCATTACCGAACGAAGAAAAAGAGAAAAAGACCTGCGACGCGAACTTGCAATGGATGCCGCAATGGCAATCTATAACGAAGAAGGCTACCATGCGATTACCATGGAAAAGATAGCCAAGCGTTGCGAGATCAGCCGCGCCTCTCTATATCTTTATTTCAAGAATAAAGACGAGATATTGATTGATGCGATCGTGGAACATACTGAGTATTTTATCGATCTTTTGCAGGACCTCTATGACAACCGTGAACTACTGAAAGACAGTCTGCTTAAGGAGCTATGGGGACGGTTTATCGATTTTTATGAAAAGGAGCCGGAAACTTTCAATGCATCTCTATATTTTCGCAATAGTGAGATGATCCTGAGTTTTCCTTTGGACTTGAGGGACAGCATTAATGAATCGGCTTCCAAGGTGGTGAGTCTCCAGCATAAGATTATTGAATACGGCGTTAAGACGGGATTGTTCATTGACTGCAATCCTATGACACTTTCTGAAGTAATATGGACTTCTTTTTTGGGCATTATTCAACTTGAGCGGAATAAACAGGTCATTTCCCATAAAGTACACTTGAAAACAACGCGCGAGTTAGCTCTAAAGGTCTTAACAAGAGGAATAATCAAGAAGTAAAAGGCAATTGTAGTTTTAGTTTATTTAATATCAAATGGAGGATATCATATGGATATAAAAGCAAAATTGTCCAAAGTTGTCGGACCGAAGAATGTCTCCGATGACCCCGCGCAGTTGATGGCATATTCCACGGATTACAGTTATATGCCTTCGGGGATGCCGAACTATGTGGTAAAGCCGGCTAATTCAGAGGAAGTGTCGGCTGTTATCAAGTTCTGCAGCGAAAACAGCATCCCGGTGGTACCGGTCAGTTCAAAGGTCCATTTTTACGGCGCCACAATACCGAAGCAGGGCGGCGTGATACTGGATCTTTCAAGGATGAACAACATCTTTGAGATCGACACGGATAACAGACGCGCAAGATTCGAGGCCGGTGTA
>Ga0153915_10005060_pt1 | contig 12235 bp, 10 predicted proteins | sample Opewatmetagenome_2_FD_107003 | JGI IMG/M metagenome (GOLD analysis project Ga0153915, IMG submission 107003) | Freshwater wetland microbial communities from Ohio, USA - Open water 3 Core 3 Depth 3 metaG | ecosystem: Environmental > Aquatic > Freshwater > Wetlands | place: USA: Ohio, Lake Erie... | reverse complement strand
GGCGTTTTTTCCGTTCTTCTTCCTGTTGTTTCTCAATTTCCTTCTGCTTCTTCTGCCACTGCTCGAATTGCTTTTGCTGATCAGTTTTTTGGTCCGGGGTCATCTTGTTTTCCTCTATGATCACAAGTATAGCCTAATTTCTCCCCAGGGGCTAATGTTCCCTCATAATTGACATTGCCTATCGCTTTGATCGAAGCATGGCAAGGCCGCGTACGTTGAAATAGATCGAAATACAAGATATGGGGATGGAAAATCCTGCTGCAGCACCCTGGATTGCATCCTTGATCGATTGATCCGGGATTAAGCTGGCAAAAAAAGCTCCAATCAACCTGCCTTCACCTACGATGGAGGCGAATATTCCGATTAGGAAAAATGCCATCCCAATCTGTATATATTCCTGGGGAGTATAGGTTTTTCGTTTCAGAACCATGTTTTCCTCCTCGATCAAATTCTGTAGATCAACCAAGATTGTGGATACCTGCAGCTTGCCTAATGGGTCAGGCGGTAATAGATCATGACTGCCACCTTGGTGACCAACATGGCTAAAAGGATAATTAGCAGGTCGATCCGCAGGATATCATTGACTATAAATTCATAATTTACCCAGGCAACCATCAAGATGACACCCACAAGCACGGCCCAGCGGGTGGAAATGTAACGATGCATGACGAAGCGTTCATCAATGCCAAACCACTTAGAAAACAAGTTATTTAACATGCTGATCCTCCTGATTGAGCTCGAAGAGCTCATCGGTTGAACAATGAAAATATTTGGCAAAGTGCAGTGCCAGGGACAGGCTGGGTGTGTAGCGACCGCGTTCGATCGAGATGATACTCTGGCGTGATACTCCGACTGCTTGTGCCAGATCATCTTGGGTCAGGCCACGCTCCACCCGATAATCCCGGATACGGTTGAATACTTCTTCGCTCATAAATCCTCTATAATGTAAAGTGTACTTTACATTATTATACACAAAAATGGTTAAATGTCAAGTACGCTTTACATTAATATCTGGCAAGCTATGCAATATTTATGAATGGGATACACCTATCGCTAATATTCCACACAGTCATTCAACTTCCACCTGTCTATAATTATTCACCTGGTGCATAGCTAAGATAACTGGATGGGGTCGATTATCCCATGTGGCACTAAAGGTTATGCCCGTACTGCTTCTTCCTCCCTGATCAGATAGAGTAATTTGTATCGGGTATAGCATTCACCTTCCTTGGTTTCAAGGGTTTCGATGACATGTGGATTTCTGGGGATATTCGAAATTCCGATGTTATCCGTGAATCGGCCTTTGATCTGCCCCCGTTTTTCCTTTCATCGATCAAGCCTGTCCATGTCATCCTTTTGTTCCGGGATTAATATTTTGATGCCATGATATGATTTCGTCCGTTATTTATTAAGCGCAGTCCCTGAGTTAGTTTGTCGTTGGTAAAGGAACTGGAGATTTGCAAGGAAAAAAGACGGAAAGATCAACAGCTGATATTCTTCTGGCATGGCAATCTTGTCTATTTCCTCCTTAGTTGCTCCATTTTTTATGGCTTTACGGACAAGTCCATTCAAGGTGTCGATATATTCATCCATCCAATCCAGGTGAGTGGCATCACCCACCGGGCCATGACCTGGCACAAATATCTTTGCCTGCAACTCTCTGACCTGAGATAGAATCTGCTGGATTTTGTCTGGATCACCGTCGGGCAAATACGGATGACCGCCTATGAAGAGAAGATCCGCCATGAACACAATTCCGTCATCGGGCAGGTGAAGGATGGCATCGCTCCCTGAATGTCCGCCTTCGAATGGGATGAGTCTGGCTGACCGCTTGGACCCGTTGAATGTAAAATCCCCACCGAAGGTCAGGTTCGGGAGACGGATCTGCAATTCAGGAAGTGCTACGGTTATCGCTTGGAAGTAGATGATGTAGACTCTGAGGTGAGCCCGCAAGCTTTCTTCACGAGTTTCAGCAAACTGCGCTTCCAAGGTTTCCAGGCGTTTATATGCTACTTCGCGATTGTACTGGACCTCGGCCGGTCCCTCGGATTGGATCAACTCCCGCGTCTTGGTGGTAGATAGGATATCCACATCGGGAGAGAAGGCCTGGTTACCCCAAATATGATCGTTGTGAGAGTGACTGTTTATCACCATGTGGATCGGACGACCCGTGAGTTCTACTGCCGCGTCTCGAAGGTCTCTCGCAGCCGTTGGTGATATAAAAGTATCAAATACTAACGTACGGTCACCTAGGTCGATGATACCGGCATTGCATATCGCCCAGCCTTCATCGGCATTAATCGCCGCATATACACCATCGGATAACTGCTCTAGTCTGAAATGCCGTGAGTTGAATGATACAAGATTACCCATCTATCCCTCCAAATATCGATGACGCCAATCTACATCTCTGCTTCTTGCAAGGGTTTAATTATCGCTGGCATTTCGCCTATCTGTATTATCATTCCCCATTCTTCTCCCCTGCAGCTACAAGTGAATCATATCACCTAATCCCTCCACATCATTATTCCTTGGTTCCAGGAGTAGATCAGACCCAATTTATTGATTGAAATGATCTGTGTTTATTTGTGGCTATATATTCTTTATCCACGTTTTCTTTGGCTTTGCTCTTCCTATCAGTGTTCATCTGTGTTTATATGTGGCTTTGCTCTTTTTATCAGTACACATCTGTGCTTATCTCCGGCTTTGTTCTACCTATCAGTGTTCATCTGTGTTTATCTGTGGCTATATATTCTTAGTCCGCGTTTATTTGTGGCTTTGCTCTTCCTATCAGTGTTCATCTGTGTTTATCTGTGGCTATATATTCTCTATCCGCGTATATCCGTGTTCATCTGCGGTTCCAATCCTTTTCGGGTACAATAAACAAAATTCTCTTATTTAGGATACGAATGGATTCACTACCCACCCTGGCAATCATTGGCGGTTCCGGGCTGTACAGTATGCCCGGGCTGCAAGACGTCACCGAACACGACCTCACCACCCCCTTCGGCAGGCCATCTGCCCCCATTATCATCGGCACCTTGGAGCACAAGCAGGTCGCCTTCCTCGCCCGGCATGGCATAGGTCATCACATCTCTCCCACCGAGGTCAACTACTGCGCCAATATCTACGCCCTCAAATCCCTGGGCGTCGAGCGAATAGTCAGCATTAGCGCTTGCGGTTCGTTACGTGAAGATTACGTCCCTGGCGACCTGGTCGTCCCTGACCAGATCTTCGACCTGACACGCAACCGCCGCCGCTCCTTCTTTGGGGATGGATTGGTGGCGCACATCGGTGTTGCTGATCCATTTTGCCCCGATCTATCCAACCAGGTCTTCGATGCCGTTAACGCCACAGGAGCTACCGTTCACCGTGGTGGGACCTTCATTACCCTGGAGGGACCGCGCTTCTCCACCAAAGCTGAGTCGAATGTCTACCGTTCATGGGGCATGTCGCTCATCGGCATGACCACTTCACCGGAGGCATTTTTGGCGCGCGAGGCAGAGCTGTGCTACACCGTCATGGCCCATGTTACTGATTACGATGTCTGGCACCTCGAGCAGGCGCCAGTCAGTGTTGAAGCCGTCATTACGGTGTTGAATCACAACACCCAAATTGCACAACAGTCAATAACCAATTTGGTGCAGCACCTCATACCCGAGCGCCATTGTGATTGCGGGAGTGCTCTCGCCAATGCCCTGATCACCCAACCCGAGCACATCCCCCCGGAAACGCGCCAAAAATTGGATTTGTTGGTGCGTAAATATCTTAAATAATTACCTGGCTTGTCTGCCCATCTGATCTCCCTAACCGATCGTATCGAACGACGCATGCTCATCCTGGCAGGCGCGTTCCTGGGGATATATTCACTCGCCCTCACCCTTTCTAATGCCATTCGCCTGCGCACCTGGCAGGTTGATTATCGTTGGGCGCATTGGCTGGGATTCATCATCTGGTTAGGGATCGTCTGGTTGATCCACCAGCAGCTCACCCACCTGTATCCTGAGCGTGATCCATTCCTGTTCCCTGTTACAGCATTGCTCACTGGATGGGGCTTGCTCACCATCTGGCGTTTATCCAGCGGACTCGGCGTGCGCCAGTCCGCCTGGCTGTTACTGATTGGGATGGTCTTCATACTTGCCCTGCGCTTTGACTGTGCGCATACAGGTGGCAGGATACTATACTACCTGCGACGCTTCAAGTACATCTGGCTGACCTCTGGATTGGTGCTCACCGCTGCTACGCTCATCTTGGGGGCAAACCCCCTCGGGGCAGGTCCACGCCTGTGGCTGGGCTGTTGTGGGATTTACTTCCAGCCATCTGAACCGCTCAAACTCCTGCTCATCATCTACCTGGCTGCCTATCTGTCTGACCGGCAATTTCCATCCTCACCACCTACCCCAACCCCCAGGCTGCTGCCTCTCTTGACCCCCACACTACTAATGACAGGACTGGCTTTGTTATTATTGATCTTTCAGCGTGACCTGGGCACAGCGGCCATTTTTATGGTGCTGTATGCAGTCATCATCTACGCCGGCACAGGCAATAAAAACGTGCTGATTATCAGTATTTTGGTTTTACTCCTGACTGCGATAGTAGGTTACGCCATGTTTGATGTGGTCAATCAGCGCGTGAATGCCTGGATTAACCCCTGGCTCGATCCATCCGGGCGATCCTATCAGATCGTACAGTCACTCCTGGCGGTAGCAAATGGCGGATTGATTGGACGCGGTGTGGGAATGGGTAGTCCGAGTCTTGTCCCCATTGCCCAATCTGATTTTATCTTTTCAGCCATCGCCGAGGAGACGGGGTTGCTTGGGGCATTGGGTATCCTGGGGTTGCTGGCCCTGCTGGTTAATCGTGGTATGCGCACAGCATTGAAATCTGGTGACACCTTCCAACGTTTGTTAGCGATTGGTGTGGTGGTACATCTGGTGGGGCAAAGTATCCTGATCATCGCGGGTAACCTGCGCTTATTGCCTCTCACGGGTGTCACTTTACCATTTGTCTCTAATGGAGGTTCTTCACTCCTGGTTTCATTCTTCGAGCTGCTGTGTCTGATGGTTATAAGTGCCAGCCAGGAGCAAGTGCCGGTGTTCCAACCGGAAAAGCTTCGAGCCCAAAATCGCCTTAACTTGCTCCTTTCTGGTGGATTGATGTTAGGACTTGCGGGGGCCGCGTTGACTGCCGGTTGGTGGAGTCTGGTGCGTGGACCCGACCTTCTCTCCCGTACTGATAACCCCCGCCGCTCCATTACTGACCGCTATGTCAGGCGAGGATCGATCCTGGATCGTGGTGAGCGACCGCTGGCGGAATCCACGGGTCAACCGGGTGCCATCGTGCGGTATTACCCCCACCCTGCCCTGGGTCCACTCCTTGGGTATATCGACCCCATGTATGGTCATGCAGGACTCGAAGCCAGCCTGGATCCCTATCTACGCGGCCTAAAAGGCTATCCGACCTTGACCATGGAATGGGAACACCTGCTTTACGTTCAGCCACCACCAGGGTTGGATGTGCGCCTGAGCCTGGACCTCGATCTGCAAACATTGGCTGACAACTTGATGGTTGGTCACCAGGGGGCACTTGTATTCCTGAATGCACACACGGGTGAGGTACTGGCTATGTCATCCAGCCCCAGCTTTGATGCCAATGTATTGGCCTCCAACTGGGAAAACTTGGTAAATGACCTCACTTCCCCACTCTTCGACCGGGCGGGAATGGGCATGTATCCAACCGGGAATGCCCTGGGAGCATTCCTATTGGCAGCCAGCCAACAACAGGCCTCTGGTCTATTTGGCAAATTAGATGAAACAGATTGTGCCCTGCCACCCACAGGATCCACCTGGGGCGAGGTCATCTCTGCAGGTTGCACTGAACCGCTCAAACAACTTTTATCCCATACGAATGCCCAAGGCATAATTAACCTGCTAGATAAGATAGGCTTATTCACGACGCCCTCCTTCCCCGTGGAAACGCTAAGCTCCTCGCAACCGAAGGACCTTTCGGATACCTTCACATATATCACTGGTCTGCAAGCCGATCCATCGACTGGCGCCTCATTGAGGGTCAGCCCCTTGCAGATGGCACTGGCCGCAGCAACCTTGAGCAACCAGGGCGAGCGCCCTGCCCCCCGCATTGTGGTAGCGGTCGATACGCCTCAATCGGGATGGGTGATGTTGCCGATCACCTCTCAGCCACAACAAGCTCTCAATTCTCAAGCAGCTGATAATACCGCCCAGGCGCTCACCTCGGGAGAGTTGCCCATCTGGCAGGTGGTGGCGGTTAACCAAGGCACAGTAGATTCTGCCTCGAATAAAAATCCTGGTTATTCATGGTATTTGGGTGGGACTTTACCGGAATGGAAGGGGGCCACGCTCGCCATTGCAGTATTATTGGAACAGAACGATCCCCAAAGGGTACAGGAGATCGGACGTTCCATGCTCCAAAACGCCATCTATCCCTAAACAAATTTCTTATAATATAAGCAATATTTAATATTATTACTCTTGACATACTGTATATAACATAGTATAATGTATCAAAGGATAGTTGTTATGGAAAATATACAATCACTCGAAAACCTAATACTGGAAATGCGGCGTGGGGTAATCGTCCTGGCAGTTCTGAGCCAATGCAACCAGGAGCAGTACGGCTACTCACTGATGAAGTCGATCTCGGAGAAGGGTCTTGAGATCGACCAGGGCACACTCTACCCCTTGCTGCGACGGTTGGAAACGCAAGGTTTGCTCAGCTCAAGCTGGCGCCTGGAAGATGCCCGTCCACGCCGTTATTATATGATCAGCCAGGAAGGTCAGGAAATCCTGCCTAAACTGGTTGAAGAATGGGAAAGCATGGTCCGGATGATGAGACACATGCTGGAATAATATATAGGAGAATACATATGGATACTTTAGTTGATCGCTATATTTCCGCTGTAAGTGATATCCTACCAGCCAGGCTGCGCAAGGATACCGTCACCGAGATCCGCTCGCTGATCCAGGATGCACTGGACGACCGTAGCAAAACTGAGGGACGCCCACCGGACGATGAGATGATGGTGGCAGTGCTCAAGCAGTTCGGTTCACCGGAGAATATCGTTTCGCCTTACCTGCCGGAAAAATATCTGATAGGACCACGGTTGTTTCCAACCTTCCTGATGGTGATACGCATTGTACTGCCCATTATCGCAGTTTTATCATTGTTAGGGTTTTGGTTGCTTTATAACCTCAATGGCTCGATTACAGCTGCAGAGTTCTTCACCGATCTGTTCAAATCCTTAGGGAATTCTCTTTCCGCAGTTGTCCAGGCGTTTGGCAATATCGTCTTGATCTTCGCCATCCTTCAATGGGTGCTTCCGGAGTTCAAGGCCAAAGCCAAGGAATGGGATCCGCACAGCCTGAAAGCCATTAGCCAGCCGGATAAGATTAAACGTGGCGAACTGATCACAGAGATTATCTTAACTTTAGTAGCGCTGATCATTTTTAACTTTTACCTTGCGCGGGTGGGCATTTATAATAATCTCAATGGCCAATGGACGTTCACACCTATCCTTACCACTGCATTCAATGCTTATATCCCCTGGCTGGATTTATTCTGGGTTCTGACCATCCTGCTGGATGCGATCCTGCTTCGGAAAGGTTCCTGGGAGGTGGGTACTCGTCTATTTTCCATCCTGATGAGTGCCTTCAGCATCGCTATCGCCGCCAGCTTTATGACACGCATCCAATATATGTACACCCTTCACGGTGCCTTAGGTGAACTGGGTGGGGAAGGTATGCTCCAGTCCTTGCTCAACCAAATCCTGATTGTGGTTTTCGCAATCGTGATCATCACCAGTGCCATAAAGATTGTGCAAATGGCTTGGCAATTGCTAAAAAACAAGCGTCTCTAATCTTCGCACCATCCACCAGATAGAACTCCCTGAGTGTACATGAGCGGTCAGCTTGGTTAAGCTGACCGCTGATCTTTTCTACACTTCACCTGAGTGTTTCGAGACAGCCAAGAATGGGGGTTATCGCTTATCAAGCAAGCTCGGATTCGGACGCTCTCCTCGATTAGGCTAATCCCTACCAGACCGAGAAGCAAACTCTTGCAAGGCTTTATAATAAGGAAGGATGCTGGGAATGAAATGCTGTTCTCCCTTGGTGTGAGGTCCGATCCCGCTCTGCCCCCAAACCACGCCCTGTCCACCTGGAGCGAAGCGTGCACTGGTACCGGGTAACTTCCGCCCGATCGACGGCTCCTGCCCAGACGCGTCTCGGACAGCCTCCACCAAAAACATCAGGTAGGGATTAGTCGGATCACACATGATGCCATTCTCCATCACATGCACTTGCAGTTCCAGCCCATGGGTGGAACAGTATGCTTCCAGCTCGTCGCGAATCTCCATCAGGTCATCTTGTGGGATGGGACGTACCTCCACACCCAGCAAGCCATAATCGGGAGTGACGTTATACACACCCGGCTGCCCCACCTGGATAAATGGCATGCTTGCCTGAGATTGCCATCCATCGGGGCTCTTCAATGTAAGGTGCGTAGTTAACATCCCTGAGAGATCAGTCCGCGCTCCCAGCAGCTTTTCGGTCAGGTCAGTCTGAGATGATGGTATACCAGAATGAGCCCGCTGCCCGCGGGCGATCACGTCAAAACGCATCACGCCGCGATTCTGCGTGCAAATCTCACCCCACAATTCATCCCCTTTCTCGCCCGTGCGCTCACCCGCGATCAGCAATCTGGGGAGAGCATCTCCAGCTTGGGGATCCGATCCTCTTAACCATTGTAAGACATGCGGTGTGCCCATAGGCTCCGATTCCCCATTCTCCTCGTTACCCACCAGTAGCAAGCTGACCGGTGGGTATGGGGCACCCTGATGCAGAGTATCTTTCATCCAAACCATGTTGGTAGCAACGACGGTTTTCATATCCGCTGCACCGCGTCCCCATAAGTAATCCCCCTCGATATGGGGGTCGAACTGGGAATCGTCAGGCTCAGGCGGTACAACATCAAAATGCCCACACAACATCACTGGCACACAGGTTTCACCCGGAAAGGTTGCCAGTACTGCAGGGTACTTGTCCTGGTCAAACAAACGCACGGAAAGTCCCTGCTGGCTCAAATCGTCAACTATCAAAGCAGCTGCCCGACGCACTTCCTCTAACCGCTCTTCCGGGCAAGCCGTTACGGACGGAATCCGGATTAGCTGCTGAGCCAGATCGAGGATTTCACTGGTTTTATCTGGATAGCTCACCATAACTGTACTTTTGAGATTCGGTCGGAAGGATATCGGTGATTGGTCCTCCAACCGGATGTCTTCCCGTGCATGTTGGAGAAATTCCCCTAAACGGGAAGTCTCCTCCACGCAGTCCAGTTTAGATGCAGCAATCATTTCCACATCTCGGCGCACCTCGGCTTCACGTTGCTGTGCCAATGAGCGTAACATCTCAAGTGGTATTTCGTCTGCAGCTCCCAATTCAGCCTTTATGTATGAACGCAGCCGCTCAGCCGTGTTAGGTGCGCCAGACGCCATCTCTTTCAATGGAATCAGGTCTTCGGTCCTACCCAATGCATCCGCCAATGATTGGACTTGGGAGAGGGTCCAGTTAAGGAATTCACGCATCGCGACGGGTTTTCCGGTGAGAGGATTTTCAATCTCTGCCCGCAATCCATCTCTGGCAGCGCTGGTTTCATTGCGACGGGCACAAGAGATATCCTCCCGGTCATAGCGAAAGGCACGCGCAAATTCTGGGTCAGCATAGAAACGCAGCAGTAGCAGGTGCTTGAGCGCCAGATTGGCGATATCCACTTCCAATGGGTGCCCGCCATCATCCGTTCGCACTTCAACCCGCTCCATGGGTAGATTGATGCGCGCCATCAGGTTCTGAATTTCAATCTGGCGGGCCATCTCCTCTGCCGGTTGCGCCTCTCCAATCGAGTATAAACCTCGGGCATACAGGTCACGCAATTGGTCATTGGTAATGGCGATCAAACGCTCAACGGGCTCGGCAAACGAGCGCGCCCGCACTGGAGTCCAGTTATTGTTTCCAAAGCGCACACCACGACGAGCCAGGTCATAGGATAACTGCCGATAATCCTCGTAGGAGCGATAGAGGTCCGGCAGGTCCAGGGTAGGCGGGTTGGGGAATGTCAGGTTGCGGACTGAATCATGCTCCGTAATCAAGACCACCTGTCGCCCAAGGCGAACCTGCGCCTGCAGAGGGGTTGAGGCACTGGTGGCGATGAACAGTGCAGCAAAGGCACGCATCAGTCGGGTGGCACTGATATAGAACTCACTCTTGTACTCGTCTAAATGCTGAGGTGAGCTGGCTCCTTGCCCATTACCCATGCGCTGGGTGGCTGAAAGGTGCACGAAGTCCCAAGCAAACAGTGGATCGGGCAGTGACAGGTTGGTATGCGTCCCCGCAGTTGCCAGGCAGTCACCATACAGATCGACGCAGCGCTCCAGGTAGCGCCGCTTGGCAAGCGGCCAGGACCTGGGTATCGAATCCTGATTCACTTCGGTCAGATAGAGCAAATTTCCGTGCCAATAGTACAAGCGCTCTTCAAATTCCCGCCCAGCCCGCTGTAAGGCATTGATCAGCACAGCCTCCATTAATCGTGCTTCATAGTTCACTCCGCGGGGGCAATAATAGGGGCGAGTAGCCCACTCGATCATCCAATGAAACACTTCCAGCTGGCTAAACTCACGCAACCAGGGTGAAAGGCAGGTTGCACGCACGTAATCGACAAAAGACTGCTGGCTTGGACCCGCACCTACGGTGAGCAATGGGTGGAATTGCTCATCGAGCAGGTTCCATTCGAGCTCGAATCCTGCCACACCACCCTGGGGTTTTTCCTTCTCAGCAGTTTGCAAGGCGAGCTGGTATTTCTCAGCAAATTGGGAAGGGTTGTAAGCCATTAAGCTGCTCGATCTATTGAATGACAGATACGGCTACAAGGCATTCAAGCCTTCCAGCAGACGCTCAGCCGCACCACGCGTGGTTTCAGGTGGGGTGGCATAAGAGAAGCGGAGCCATTCCCCGCCATAGGGTGAGAAGAAAGCCCCGGGCACCACTGCCAACCCGTGTTCTTCTGCCAGGTATTTTCCCATGGGTTCCGAATCTGACCAACCTGCTTTACCCAGCCACTGCCCGATGTGAATAAAGGCATAGTAGCCTTTACCCATAATATATGTAAAGCCATGTTGGGTGAGAAAATCTTTCAGCACTTTACGGCTAAGGTTGGTCGGCTCGACGATGGTCCGGCAAGCTTCGGTATAACCCATCTCATAAGCTGCCTGGGCAACTGCCAACGAGTAGAAGGAAGGCATCACGCTATGCGAAGCCCGGGCAACGGTGTATTTGATCACTTCCTGCGAGGCGATCAGGTGGCAGTTACGGATATTGGAGGCGCCCAGGCTTTTGGTGATGCCATCCAAGAACATCAACCGCGAGCGCTCATCTGGGTCGAACATAGGATAGAAAGTATTTAAATCCATGGGCTGCTCATCGGTGACGTAATGGTACATCCAATCGAATAGCACAAAGGCGACCCCGGCGTCCAAGGCTGCTTTTGCCAGAACCACCTGGCGCTCGGGCGAGATGGTAAGACCGGTGGGATTATCCGGACAGGTGATGACCAGCCCTGCCACTTTGCGCCCAGAACGAGCAGCGAATTCCACACAGGTGCACAAGCTCTCTTCGGTGTACGCCCAACCCTGCTCCGGACGCCCAGGAGCATACAACACATTCGCTCCGATCCCGTAAGGTCCCCAGTTGTAGGAAATCCAAGGCACACGCGAGACAATGATCACATCCCCAATGCGCCCATGACCAAATGCCAGCATAGCCTGATAAGCCTTGACCAGGGCATCACGCCCACCCGCGGTGGCAATGACGTTGGCAGGACCCAGCCCCAGGGCTGGATCGAGCTTCCAATAACGCTCGATGACGACTTTCCGGAAGTCATCGGTGCCATAGGGCATATCGTAGGCAGTACCATGCTCCTTTTGCATTTGAGCGGCGCGTTCCAGTATGAGGGGCGGCACGCCCGGCAGGCTGGCGCCTCCATCACCCTGGGAGGCATCGAACATAAGCCGATCAGGGTATTTTTCATGAAAGACCTTAAGTGACTTATTGATCAGGAACATGCGTGAGGCTGGGATAGGAAACTGGGTAGTTAAATAGTCATTCACCGGGACGAGGGTGGTTTCAGGTACTGCGTATGCGGGGGTATC
>Ga0153915_10005059_pt1 | contig 12237 bp, 13 predicted proteins | sample Opewatmetagenome_2_FD_107003 | JGI IMG/M metagenome (GOLD analysis project Ga0153915, IMG submission 107003) | Freshwater wetland microbial communities from Ohio, USA - Open water 3 Core 3 Depth 3 metaG | ecosystem: Environmental > Aquatic > Freshwater > Wetlands | place: USA: Ohio, Lake Erie... | reverse complement strand
TGACCACAAGGCGGAGAAGGAGTCGCTGAGCGCGCACACCGCGAGGACCGGGTTGGCCTGACTTGGAGCGCGGGTGGTCGGGGACATTGGGGCTTCGCGTTCGGGGTACCGGAGTGCCTGCAATGCCACTTGCGGTGCACGAGGCGCGCCCGCGTCTCCGGCCCAGATCACATGACCCAAGTCGCTGTCATTCAGCGAGTTACATAGCTCGGCCTGAGTCACGCGAACACCTCCAGCGGAACGGAAGAATCCACCTGTAGCGCTGTGATACACGCGGGTACACGCCCCTCGGCACCCGTCCCGCCTCGCTCCAATGCCCAGCCGGTCTGCGCAATGGGAGTGCCGCTACGCGAGACGTGCTAACATCTTTCTCTTCTTGGAGTTGAACCGTGCAGACCACATCGCCCCTGCGCCCTGGATCAATGCGGCTGGAGCGGGGCGCAACGATCTCGGGAGAGCCACACGCGCCACGGATATGGCCAGTGACTGATGCCGAGCTGGTACAGCGGGCCCAGGCCGGAGACCACGAGGCCTTCGGGTCGCTGGTGGAACGGCACGCGCCGATGGTCCGGCGGCTGACGCGCGCGGTGCTGGGTCAGACCGAGGATGCGGAAGACGCCGCTCAGGATGCCTTCCTGTCGGCCTGGACGGCATTCGGACGGTTCGATGCCAGGGTCGCGCTCGGTCCGTGGCTGGCGCGAATCGCGCTCAACGCCGCGCGGGATCTCCGGCGGCGACGCCGGGTCAGGAGCACGGAGCCTATCCCGGAGTCCCACGCCTCCCCTGGCTCGCCGCCGGACCGCGACGCCGACCGGGCGCTGCTGCGAGAACGCCTGGGGCGTGCCCTCCGCGAGCTGCCGGAGCGGCAACGGATCGCGGTGGTGTTGTTCGAGGTCGAGGGCTACAGCCACTCCGAGATCGGGGCGATGCTGGGCATCCCGGAAGGCACCGCGCGATCGGATGTGTTCCACGCGCGGCGCAAGCTGCGTCTGATGCTGGGACCGGAAGAGCAGGCCGGTGAGTAGCATCGCAAGACTCAACGAATCTCCCCCGGGACGCGTATACACCGCAGAACCCGGGCACTTTCGTCCCCTGCATTTCACTGGGCGGAACTCGGGCGAGGAGGATCACCGATGAGCGCTGATTCGCCATTCGACGCGGACCGGGACCTGGAACTCGGCGACGCGCTGCGCGAGCTGCTGACACCCGGCGGGAATGCCGAGTTCGTGTCCCGGGTACTCGCTCGCCTTCCGGCGACCGGGTCCCTTTGGGATGTGCTCGCCGGCTGGGCCAGACCCGGGATCGCGGCGGCCCTGCTTCTAGCCGCGTTGGGGTATTGGCTGGCGCCGCGGGACCAGAGTGTCGGCGCGCCGACGGCCGTCGAGGTCCTGGCGGCCGACCAGCCGCTCGACCAGGACGCGCTCACCAGCGTCGTATTCGGAACCGGAAGGTAGGTCTCGCTCGAATGCAGACCAGCACCTGGAAGGCGGTGGCGCTCCTGGCGCTCGCGGCGGCGGCCGGCGCCGCGGTGGGGAGCGCGATCACCGCCCGGGCCGGCAGGGGCGGCCACGAGGGCCGCGGGCAGGGATACAGCTGGTACGTCAACCTGCTCGACCGCGAGCTGCACCTTTCGGACGCCCAGCGCGACAGCGTACGGGCCATTCTCCAGCGGCGGGAGCCGTCGATGGACTCCATCCTGGCGGAGATGCGGCCCCGGATCGACGCCGCCCGCGCCGTGATCCGAAGCGAGATCAGCACTCAGCTCACGGCCGACCAGGCCAGACGCTACCAGGAGCTCACCGCCCGGCTCGACGCCGAGCGCAGGGAAAAGAACCAGAGGGAGTCGAAGCACCAATGAAGAAGGATACGACCAATCGGGTATCTCGGCTCGGAGCGGTGCTATTGCTGCTCGGAGTCGGTGCCTCCCCGCTGCGGGCCCAGGTCCCCACGGTAACGCTGGACGAGGCGGTCCGGCGGGCACAGCAGGCGCAGCCGAACGTGGTCCAGGCCCGGGGCTCGGTGCGCAACGCCGAGGCGCAGGTGCGCTCCTCCAAGGGGGCCTATCTCCCCAGCCTCACGGCAAACTCTTCGGGCGCCACCAGCTTTTCGGCCGGCCCCTCCCGCACCGACCCGGTGACCGGAGAGGTCATCAGCGGGGACCGGACCTCCCGCAGCGTCAGCATGGGGCTGTCGGCGAGTGTGGACCTCTTCACCGGATTCCGCCGCGGGGCGGACAGCCGCTCCGCCAGGGCGACCCGCACTGCCGCGGAGGCCTCTCTCACCGACCAGGAATTCCAGGCCGGGCTGACGGCGACGCAGCAGTTCTTCGACGCCCTCGCGGCGCAGCAGCTGGTGGCGGTACGGCAGGCCAGCGTGAAGCTGGCGGAACAGCAGCTGGCGATTTCGGTGGCGAAGCTCCGGGTCGGCCAGGCGACCCGCTCGGACTCGCTCCGCTCGCTGGTCAACCTGGGTACCGCCCAGAGCAACCTGGTCTCGGCCCAGAGCGACGTGGCGCGTACCCAGGCGGTGCTGGGCCGCACCCTTGGCCTGGATGGCCGGGTGCAGGCGGCGGACGACTCGGCCTACTATCGGACGTCGACGGTCCCGGACACCGTGGCGCTGACCCAAGAGGCTCTGGCGCGGGCGCCCCAGGTACAGGCCGCGGAGGCCAGCGCCCAGGCGGCGGCCGCCGGGGTCAAGGCGGCAAGGGCCCAGTACTTCCCCACCCTGGCCCTCTCCGGATCCACCTCCTGGAACGGCAGCAACGGCAACGATTACCAGCTGTTCGCCAACCGCCAGCTCACCCTGGGGTTGAGCTGGCCGATCTTCAACCGCTTCCAGCGGGAGCAGACCATCGAGGCGCGGCTCGCGGCACAGGACAACGCCGAGGCGACCGCGGCCGACGCCCGCCGGGGAGTTCAGGCATCGCTCACCACCCAGTACGCGACCCTGGACGCCGCGCGGGTACGGATCGATATCTCCCGGACCAGCATCGAGGCGGCACAGGAGGACTTGCGGGTAGTCAATGCGCGGTACCAGGCGGGCGCAGCGACCATTCTAGACGTACTCACGTCCCAGCAGGCGCTTGCCCAAGCGCAGGTTGACGCGGTGAATGCTCGTTTCGACTATCTCAAGGCCAAGGCACAGATCGAGGCCCTCATCGGAAGGCATCTATGACCACCGCGCTGAAGGACACCGACGAACGGATGGCGATGCTGCCGGCCGATGTACCGCGCGACGCCGTGATCGTAACCCGCAATCTGCAGCGGGAATACGACATGGGCGGCGAGATCGTGCGCGCCCTCCGGGGCGTGGACATCACCATCCGGCGGAACGAGTTCGTCGCCATCATGGGTCCTTCGGGCTCGGGCAAGTCGACCCTGATGAACCTGATTGGCTGCCTCGATACCCCGAGCAAGGGGGAGTACTGGCTCAACGGCCACCGGGTTTCCGAGCTGGGCGATGACGAGCTCGCCCGGATCCGGAACCGGGAGATCGGCTTCGTGTTCCAGACGTTCAACCTGCTGCCGCGGGCCGATGCGCTGCACAACGTGGAGCTCCCGCTGGTCTACGCCGGAGTTGGCTCCAAGGAGCGGCGCGAGCGGGCGGCTGATGCGCTCGGGCGGGTGGGCCTGGCCGACCGGATGAGCCACCGGCCCAACGAGCTGTCCGGCGGCCAGCGGCAGCGGGTGGCCATCGCCCGGGCGCTGGTGAACCGGCCGAGCATCCTGCTGGCCGACGAGCCCACCGGCAACCTGGACTCGACCACCAGCACCGAGATCATGGCGCTGTTCGAGGAGCTCCACCGGGAGAACCAGACCATCCTGCTGGTGACCCACGAGCACGACATCGCGGACCACGCGGACCGGCAGGTTCACCTGTTCGACGGCAAGGTCGAGCGGGATTTTCAGACACCGAAACACTAGATGACGAGGCGACGAAGGCGACAACTCGGTCGCCTGATCGCCTGGTCGCCCTCGTCGCCCCAATGAGCGGACTATGCGCAAGCTCTCTCTCATCGCGATCGTCACCCTCGCCGCCGGCTGCAAGAAGGAGGCGCCGCCACCGGTCTACCAGGCCGTCCCGGTGGAGCAGCGGGACATCGTGGTATCGGCCCAGGCCTCCGGCGCCATCCAGCCGGACACCACCGTCGAGGTGAAGAGCAAGGCGTCGGGTGAGATCCTCCAGATCATGTCCGAGACCGGGCAGCTGGTCCCGCGGGGCCAGATCCTGGTGAAGGTGGATCCCCGCACCGCGCGCAACGCGGTGGCGCAGGCCGCGGCCCAGGTCGAGGCGAGCAAGGCCCAACTGGGTATCGCGCAAACCAACAAGACGCGCGCGGACACTCTGTTCAAGTCCCAGGCGATCACCCAGCAGGAGCACGACCAGGCGGTCCTGGACTATGCCAACGCAAAGGCCAACCTGGTGTCTCAGCAGGTCGCGCTGGAGAACGCCCAGATTCAGCTCGAGGACGTCGACGTCCGCGCCCCGATCACCGGCACCATCATCGAGAAGGACGTGGAGCGGGGCCAGGTGATCGCTTCGGCCATCTCGAACGTGAGCGGCGGCACGGTGCTCATGAAGATGGCGAACCTGGATCTGGTGCAGGTCTACACCCTGGTGGATGAGACTGACATCGGGAAGATCCAGCCGGGCCAGCGGGCCACCGTCACGGTGGACGCATACCCCAACCGGCCGTTCGACGGCACCGTCCTGAAGATCGAGCCGCGCGACACGGTGAGCCAGAACGTCACGATGTTCCCGGTCCGGGTGCGGATCGAGAACCGCCAGGGATTGCTCAAGCCGGGAATGAATACCGAGGTGGAGGTGCACATCGGCCAGGCCCAGAGCGTGCTGGCCGTGCCGAACGCCTCGCTCCGCACGCCCAAGGACGTAGCCTCGGCCGCCCAGGTGCTGGGGCTCTCGCCCGATGCGGTGCAGCAGCAGCTGGCCCAGCAGGAGGCTCCGGTTCCCAACGGGGATTCCACTCGTCGCGTGGGGCTGGCAGCCACGGTTCAGCCCGACAGCGGTGCCAGCACCAAACCCAAGGGCAATACCATGACCACGCCGGACGGGCGGGTCATTCCGCTGCCGGAGGGCGTCACCGAGCAGCAGGTCCGGGCGATCTTCGCCAAGTTCAGAAACGGCGAGCAGCCCACTCCCGCGGAGCGGGCGATCCTGCAGCAGCTCCGCCAGGCGGGCGGCGGCGGACGGCGGAACGGGGGCGGAGGGGGATCCCAGCTGGGCGGCTCCAACTACCTCTTCGGCGGGGACTACATCGTCTTCACGCTCCGTAATGGCACCATCACGCCGCGCAAGGTGCGCACCGGCATCACCGACCTCGACTACAGCGAGATCAAGTCGGGGCTGCAGGCGGGAGATTCGGTGCTGGTGCTGCCGAGCGCGAGCCTGATCCAGTCGCAGCAGGAGTTCAAGAACCGGTTCAACCGGATGACCGGCGGCGGCGCGCTCCCCGGCGTGCGCTCCACCACCTCAGGGTCAACCCCAGCCGCGGGCCAGACCGCCCGCCCCACGAGGCCCTAACCATGCTCCTCGGGGAAACCATCGGCGTCGCGTTCTCATCGATCCGCGCCAACAAGCTGCGCGCCGCCTTGACCATGCTCGGCATCATCATCGGGGTCGGCGCCGTGATCACGATGGTGGCGCTGGGCACCGGCGCGCAGAAGGCAGTGAACGACCGCATTGCGGCGCTCGGGGCCAGTGTGTTCTACGTCTATCCCGGACAGTCGTTCCGGGGCGGCGTGGCCTCGAACCAGCGGGTCAGCCTCACCTACGACGACTACCTCGCGGTCAAGCGCGACGGCAACCTGCTCGCCGCCGTGATGCCTCAGCTGCAGAGCCAGCTGCAGGTGAAGTACGTTAACCAGAACCTGAACGAGCCGATCGTCGGCACCACCGCCAATTTCGTGAGCGTGCTCAATTACACCCTGCCCTTCGGCCGCTCGTTCACCGAGGGCGAGGATAACGCCCGGCAGCGGTACGCGGTGGTCGGATCGTCGATCCCAGAGCTGCTCGGGGTGAATCCGGCGGGGCTCATCAACCAGACCATTCTGGTCCGGGGCATCCCGTTCGAAGTGATCGGAGTGCTCAGCTCCAAGGGCGCGGCCGGCTCCTTCAACGATCCCGACGAGCAGATCTTCATTCCCCTGGAGACTGCCCGCTTCCGGGTCTTCGGCACTGACCGGCTGCGGTCGCTCGGGATCCAGGTGAAGCCCAACATTCCCCTGCAGCAGGGGATGGTGAACCTGGAGTCGGTCCTGCGGCGGGAGCACCGGATCCAGCCCGGGGCCGAGAACGACTTTCAGATCCGCAATCCGCAGGACATCCTCGCGACCCAGCAGCAGGCCACCGAGGTATTCACCTACCTGCTTGCCAGCATCGCGGCGGTGAGTCTGGTGGTGGGGGGCATCGGCATCATGAACATCATGCTGGTGTCGGTCACCGAGCGCACCAAGGAGATCGGCGTCCGCAAGGCCCTCGGCGCCACCCGCGCCAATATCCTGCTCCAGTTCCTGATCGAAGCGATCGTGTTGTGCATGGTGGGCGGAATCCTGGGGATCCTGGTCGGCTCGGGCAGCGCGGTCGCCCTGGCCAAGTTTCTCCAGTGGAATACGCTCATCTCGCCGGTGGCGATCGCCGTGGCGTTCGTGTTCAGCGCGGCGGTAGGACTCTTCTTCGGTGCCTGGCCCGCAAGGCGGGCGGCGAAAATGGATCCGATCGCGGCGTTGAGATACGAATAGAAGTTCCGAGTTCCGAGTTCCGTGTTCCGGGATGGCTGACGGCTGACGACTCCCCGGGTGTGTCACCACGGGGCCAGCGGACGTCACAATGAGGGGCGGCAGAGCTGGGCTCATCGCCAGTCCTGCCGCCCCGTCGCCTTGTCGCCTCATTGCCTTGTCCCCCCGTCGCCCTATCCCCCACCCTCTCCGATGACCACCAAGACCCTCCTGCTCGCACTCACGCTGGTCGGCTGCGCCTCCTCCCCGCGGCGCGGTAGCCCGGGCGGATTCCCCCCGCCCGACATCGGTCTGACCCAACCCCACTCCGTCGTGGTGACCGGCGTCCCCCAGCTTCCCGGCTTCAGCACCGCCGTCAAGGTGGGCAACACGGTGTATCTGTCAGGACAGGTACCGCTGGACAGCACTGAGCATCTGGTCGGCAAGGGAGATCTGAGCGCCCAAGCCGTTCAGGCTTTTGCCAACCTGGCGCATGTGATCCGGGCGGCACGTGGCGTCCCGGCCGACCTGGTTCAGCTCACGGTCTATGTGGTCGGCTACGACACCAGCGCGGCTGGCGTGATCCGGCGGGCAGTGGAGCCGTATGTCGAGCCGCAGGTGCCGCCGGCGCTCACCATTGTGGGCGTGGCCACACTGCCGGAGCCCGGCATGCTCATCGCCGTGGACGGCGTCGCCGTGCTCAGGGGACAGCTGCCGGACAAGATGCGGGACAAAGGGCGGTAAGGCGGGAGGGCGGGAGGGCGGAAGTGGGGCTCGAGCTCGCCCCGGGTCCCGTCTCGGCCTCCCGCCTTACCGCCCTCCCGCCTTACCGCCGTACCGCCGTACCGGCGGCGGGTGCGACCAATTCAACCGGCGATTAAATTCTCCGCCCATGCTTCTTCTCATTCTCTGCGCGCTGCCCCAGATGGCGCGGGATACTGTCGTTGTCCCATACAACGTCACTATCCCCCGGGTCGAGGCGACCATCACGCTTGATGGGCGCCTGGATGAGCCCGTGTGGCAGCAGGCCGCGGTACTCGACGGGTTCCACCAGTACCAGCCGGTGGACAGCCGGCCGGCCGAGGAACGCACCGAGGTCCGGATCTGGTATGCCCCCAACGCGATCTACTTCGGGATCACCGCGTGGGACCGGGCCGGGGGTATCCGGGCCACGGTGGCGGACCGGGACAACCTGGACACCGACGACCGGGTCACGATCTACCTCGACACCTTCAACGACCGGCGCCGGGCGTTCTTCTTCACGGTGAACCCGCTCGGCGTCCAGGAAGACGGAGTGCGGAGCGAGGGGGGATTCACCGCGGGCTCACTGCAGGGTGGCACTACCGACAAGAGCCCCGACTTCCTGTGGCAGTCGCGGGGCCAGGTCACCGATTCCGGGTACGTGGTGGAAATCCGGATTCCGTTCAAGAGCCTGCGTTACCCGGGCAACGGTGCCCAGACCTGGGGACTCAACGTGGCCCGGGTGGTACAGCGCACCGGATACCAGGACACCTGGACCGATACCCGCCGGGCGAACGCCAGCTTCCTGCTGCAGTCCGGCAGCGCCGATGGGCTGCACGACCTCGAGCGCGGGGTCACGGCCGAATTGCAGCCGTTCGTGACTGCGCAGGCGAACGGCGTCCGCGCCAGCTCCGGCCGATTCGATCGGGAGAACCTCGATCCCAGCGCCGGCGCCAACCTCAGGCTGGGTCTGGCCAGCAACCTCTCGCTCGACGCCACCTGGAACCCGGACTTCAGTCAGATCGAATCCGATGCCAGCCTGGTCACCGTGAACGAACGGTTCGCGCTGTTCTTCCCGGAGAAGCGCCCCTTCTTCCTGGAGGGCATCGAGCTGTTCGCCACACCCAACCAGCTGGTGTACACCCGCCAGATCGTGAATCCCATCGCGGGCGGCAAGGTGACGGCGAAGTTCGGCCGCTACAACCTGGCCAACCTGATCGCGCTGGACGAGGCACCGGGGAAGGATGCCTTCTTTACCGTGACACGGGTGCGCCGCGACATCGGCGCCAACTCCACGGCCGGGGTCACGGTGACCTCCCGCGACCAGGACGGCGGATTCAACCGGCTGGTCGCAGCAGATGCCCGCTTCGTATTCGGGAAACTGTACTACGTGGCCGGCCAGCTGGGCGGGTCGTGGACCCGGGACAACACGGGAGGCGGCACCAGAAGCAGCCCGCTGTGGGAGGCGGAGTACGACCGCACCGGGAGGAGCTGGGGGTTCAACTACAAGCTCACCGGCATCGGGGAGGACTTCGAGGCGCAGAGCGGATTCGTGCCGCGGAACGACATCGTGCAGGCGCATGGCTTCAACCGGCTGTCCTTTTACGGGGGCCGGGGCGCGCTGATCGAACAGTTCTCCGTCTTCGGCGGACCCACCCGGCTGTGGCGCTACCAGGACTTCCTCCAGGGCGCCCTGGAAGGCAGCGAGAGCGTCGACCTGCAGTTCTCGCTGCGCGGGGGATGGCGGGCCTCGGGCCACGCGGAGCACAACTTCACCGATCTCCTGCCGGAGGACTACGCCAGCTACACCGTGGACCGGGGCGCCGGGCCCGTCCCGTACCAGCCGCTCAGCGGGGTGGATGACGGCTTCGCCACATCACTGAGCGTTACCACCCCGACCTGGCAGTCGGTCAACGCCACCGGCAAGGTTGCCCGCAACCGCGGAGTGATCTTCGCGGAGGGTTCACGGGGATACGAGACCCGGATCACCGGCAGCCTTTCCCTCCGTCCCACCGGTTCGATCCGATTCACCGCCTCGAACACCTATTCGAGAATCACGCGCGCGCGAGATGGCTCGGAGTTCGCACGAACCATCATTCCCCGGCTCAAGCTGGAATACCAGCCGAGCCGGAGTCTCTTCTTCCGGGTGGTGGGGGAGTACGTGTCGGAACGGCTGGCCAGTCTGGAGGACGCGCGCACCGGGGACCCTCTGCTGGTGAACGGGACCCTTGCCGGCGCCTCGGAGTCCGACGGGCTGCGGGTCGACTGGCTGGCCTCATTCGAGCCCTCTCCCGGGACAGTGGCCTTCTTCGGCTACGGCGCCTCGCTTGACGATTCCAATGCCTTCGGCTTCCACCGGATGAAGCGTTCGAGCGACGGGTTCTTCGTGAAGCTGGCCTACAGGATCAGGCGGTAGGGGGAGGCGGGAAACACCTCGTGTTCCCGCTCTCCCGCCGTCCCGCTCTACATCGCCTCCACCCACACGCTCGCGATCCCCGTCCCGTCATAGTGCACCGACACATGCCAGGGCTGACAGCACACCTGGCAATCCTCCACGTAGTCCTGCTGTTCGCCTCCCCCCGGATCGAGCGCGATGGTGCACACCTCACCGCAGTAGGGGCAGGTAACCTCCGCCTCGAGGTCGGCGACGCCGTCACCGAGGGGGAACTCCTCGTCGAGTGGATCAGGAGGACCGATCATTTGCTGAAGGGAAAGGGAGACGCCTGCTCACGCCATCGGGGGCACTCGCCGTTCGCTGTGCAGTGGTGAGGACCGGCTGCTTGGCCCCGGACATGGTTGAACTCCCGCGGGCGGCACCGGGTTCCGCCTCCTGCGACAACGGGGCGACGAACGCTTGCCCCCGCCTCCTCCGAGCGCCACCTTACCTGCGCCAGTCCGACCCCAGGGAAGATACCGCATGACTCGCACCCGTATCATCGGGACCGGATGTTCCGTCCCCGATCGCGTCGTGACCAACGCCGAGCTGTCGGAGCTCATGGACACCTCCGACGAGTGGATCCGCACCCGGACCGGTATCCAGGAACGCCGCTGGATCCGGGAGGGGGAGACCGGCTCCGAGTTGTCATGCCGGGCTGCCAGGGCGGCGCTGGACATGGCGGGAGTGAGTCCCGGCGAGCTGGACGCCATCGTATACGCCACCTGCACACCGGATCACTTCATCCCGGGCAATGGAGTGTACCTGCAGCGGCTGCTGGGCGTACCGGGGATTCCGGCCATCGACATCCGCATGGCTTGCAGCGGCTTCGTCTACGCGCTCTCGGTGGCGGATGCCTATATACGAGCGGGGATGTACCAGCGGATCCTGGTGGTCGGCGCCGAAATCCAGTCCACCGGTCTGGACATCTCCACCGAGGGACGCAACACCGCCGTGATTTTCGCCGACGGCGCCGGTGCTGTCGTGCTCGCCCCCTCCGACCAGGCCGACCGGGGGCTGCTCGGCTTTGACCTTCACTCCGATGGGAGCAGCGCGGAGATGCTGTGGGTCGATACCCCTGGTTCGATGCACCATCCCCGGATCAGCCACGCGCAGCTCGACCAGGGCCGGCAGTTCGTCGTCATGGACGGCAAGGAGGTCTTCCGGCATGCCGTGACCCTCATGCCGGAGTCGGTGCGTGCGGTGTTGAGCGGGGCCGGCCTGACGCCGGCCGACATCTCCCTGCTGCTGCCTCACCAGGCCAACCTGCGCATCTCGGAGATGGTCCAACGCAATCTGGAGCTGCGCGACGACCAGGTCTACAACAACATCCAGCGCTACGGCAATACCACCGCGGCAACGATCCCGATCATGCTGGACGAGACTCTCCGCGCCGGCCGGATCAAGGCTGGCGACGTGGTGGTCATCACGGCGTTCGGAGCGGGTTTTGCCTGGGGGAGTGCGGCCGTACGCTGGTAAGGCGGGCGCACCGGGACGGGCCAGACAGACAAACAGACCAACAGGCGGCAGACTCCCTCGGCGTAGTTTCCGCCTTCTCGCCCTCCCGCTGTCCTGCCCAGTTCTTTCCGGAGGTTCTGAATCCTGAGCAGGCGGCGTTCCGTACTGTAACGACGGCTTACCAACTCCCCAGCTGAGGCGAATCTATGGGATGGATCTATACTGCACTCATCGTGGCCGCCGGAATTTGCGGCTTTGTCGTGGCTCGTGCCTTTGTCCGCAACCGGTTGCGCTTCGTCGACGGGATCTATTCTCCCGCGGCTCCCTGGATCGCCGGACTCCTCGCCGCCGTCATCGCGTGGCCGGTGGCCATCCTGCCTCTCGTGACGACTACTACCACCACCATCTTCGGACTCGGCGCCGGCCTGGGCACGGCGAGTGGAGTGAAGGCGTTGAAGCGGGGAGAGACTCGCTGAACGTGGGCCGGCGGCCTGGCCCACTCCCGTTCCCCGGCCCGCTATCTTCCTGCGCATGGCAACCATCACCTGCACCCGCTGCGGCCAGGAGCGGGACCAGATGTCGTTCCGCCCATTCCAGAACGACCTTGGACGAAGGGCGTTCGAGGAGATTTGCGCGGTCTGCTGGAGCGAATGGCTCAAGACCCAGCAACAGCTGATCAACCACTACGCCTTGAACGTGCGAGATCAGAAGGCCAAGGAGTTTCTGTTCCAGCAGATGGAGCAGTTCCTGTTTACGGCGAAGCGGCCGGAATAGAGAGTAAGGAGTCAGGAGTGAGGAGTAAGGAGTGAGGGGTCTGGATCTTGGGCTTACGCCCTCACCCCTTACTCCTCATTCCTCACTCTTTAC
>Ga0153915_10005058_pt1 | contig 12238 bp, 12 predicted proteins | sample Opewatmetagenome_2_FD_107003 | JGI IMG/M metagenome (GOLD analysis project Ga0153915, IMG submission 107003) | Freshwater wetland microbial communities from Ohio, USA - Open water 3 Core 3 Depth 3 metaG | ecosystem: Environmental > Aquatic > Freshwater > Wetlands | place: USA: Ohio, Lake Erie... | reverse complement strand
TTCTTAACCAGCTGTGCAGTTTTTGTTAGGGAGGACGGATTTCATCATCGCCATTTCCATGGTGGGCGCTGGCACTCTTCACTCCAGCAGTCAGACCAATCCACGGTTCAAATGACTGCCCAAAATAGTGAAGAGGTGCAGGGTCATAATCAAATGAGGCGCTAGCGATCTTTGGAATGACGCCGGCTATTTGAAGAATGACCCGAGAACAAGACTATCCTTGTTGGAGTCTTAGAACTCGAAAGGAGGGATGAAGATGAAGAAGATAATGAGCATCTTTGTAGCAGCTCTTTTGATATTGACTTTTAACTCTGTCTCACTGGCTGCAATCCTGGGGACATCGTCGACACCGTCTGCAGGAGCTGTGGTGTCAGATGTGCTGGTGCTCAGACCCCTGGGTTTTGCGGGGACGATTCTTGGCGGTGCAGCCTTCGTCGTGTCTCTTCCTGTGACGTTAGCTACCCACAAGGTTGATCGTGCGGAGAGGCTCCTCGTCCAGGAACCTTACGATTACACCTTTGAGAGACCGCTGGGGCAGATGTAATTCGATGACAGGGCTGCACCGCCTTTGGTGCAGCCCAGCCACATGTGGGACAGCCAAGTGCGCCCCCTGCGCCCAGCCGGCCTCAGGGAGTTTCTCCTGGCATTCCGTCCAAGGGCGTAAAGGACAAAGATAAGCGCTAATCGAAATAAGGCACACTCAATCCCGGGCTCTTCTTAAAAGGGCCTGGGATTCTTTCTTTCATAGGGTCGATACCCTAAAGGCTCCCTCTTAAAATACAAAGTTCCCCCGTATTAAATACATTGTTAACCCCATAGGTTTCTCCAGTCAGTCTTAGTAGCCTAAGAAATAACTACCTCCCCATTGAGGAATTGCTTTCACGAAAGGAGTCAACCATGATGACAGGCATGACGATTCATCAGCCGGTCCTTTCCCTAATAGCGGGAATACTCATCCTGATCTTTCCGAGGCTGCTGAACTTTATCGTTGCGATCTATTTAATCGTCGCAGGCATTGTAGGGTTGATTCGCTAACGCTGCCGGGTTGTTTATCTGAGCTCGCAGGAAGCAGAAAGAGCGAGAAGGACCTGTTCTCATTTCGTGACGAGGGAAGGAGGCGTGCCGTGAAACTACCTGCCATTCATCAACCACTACTTTCCTTAATCGCCGGGATACTGATTCTCATCGTGCCCGGATTATTGAACTTAATTGTTGCGGTGTACCTGATCGTCGTCGGCCTCCTGGGCCTGATTCGTGGCCGGAATCGGCTTTTGTCCTTATAGGAAGTTGGTATAAGAGCAGAGATTTTTTGACGTGACATCGAAGAAGCCCAAGAAACCATGGACGTTAGAGCTTGGAGCAAGGATTTCGGATGAAGGGGTAAGATTCAGGGTCTGGGCTCCAACGGTAACCTCCATTTCACTTATGGTCCCGGAGAAATCCAAAGAAACCCCGATGGACCGCGAGGGGAATGGGTACTTTACAGCTTTTCTGGGTGGCATCGGACCAGGAACGAAATATTTCTATCTCCTAAATGGGAACCAAATAAGGCCCGATCCTGTTTCACGGTTTCAACCCGAAGGGGTAAATGGCCCCTCCGAAGTGATTGATCCCGATGCGTTCGAGTGGAAAGATCACGCGTGGAGGGGAACGCCTCTGGAGAAGATGATTATCTACGAAATTCATACCGGAACGTTTACCCCTGGAGGGACTTTTGAAGCGATTATTCCTTTTTTATCCTATCTTAAGAAAGATCTTGGAGTGACGGCTATTGAGTTAATGCCCGTCGCCCAATTTCCAGGACGGAGAAACTGGGGGTATGATGGAACCTACCTGTATGCACCCCAAAATACTTATGGCGGCCCAAATGGCTTGAAGTCATTGATTAACGCCTGCCATCATAAGGGTTTGGCCGTCATCCTCGACGTGGTTTACAACCATTTAGGGCCCGAAGGAAATTATCTTTCCGATTACGCACCTTACTTCACGGAACGCCATAAAACCCCCTGGGGTCGCGCTGTCAATTTTGATGGTTCGGAGAGCGATGAGGTTCGAAGATTTGTCGTTGACAATGCCCTTTACTGGGTAACGGAATATCACATTGACGGCCTTCGAATAGACGCCGTTCATGGGATCTTTGACTTCAGCGCCCGACATATCCTGCTTGATATCAGGTGGGAGGTTCAGCAGCAGGCGAAGAATTTGGGTCGCCAAATCGTGGTGATCGCAGAGAGCGATCTGAACGACGCTCGGGTCATCAACCCTCCGAAAAAGGGAGGATATGGCCTGGACGCTCAATGGAACGACGATTTTCATCACTGCCTCCATACCCTCCTTACAAAGGAACGGGACGGATATTATCAGGATTTTGACGACGTTCGCCAGATGGCCAAGGCGCTTCGGGAAGGGTTCGTCTACACGGGTCAATATTCCTCCTTTCGGAAGAGTCGACACGGAAATTCGTCGAAACACCTTCCTTCCACTAAATTTGTCGTCTTCTCCCAGAATCACGACCAGGTCGGGAACAGAGTGAAAGGGGATCGGCTGAGTACGTTGGTACCTTTTGAAGCCTTGAAACTTGCAGCCGGAGTGGTACTGTTCTCAGCCAACATTCCTCTCCTGTTCATGGGTGAAGAATATGGCGAGGAAACACCGTTCCAATATTTTGTCAGTCATACGGACCCGATGCTAATCGATGCGGTGAGAAAGGGCAGAAAGGAAGAATTTTCCGCTTTTGAGCGGCAAGGAGACGTACCGGATCCACAAAGCGAAGAAACTTTTCTACGTTCTAAAATCCATCTTAATCTTCGTCGGCACGGAAAACACAAAATTCTTTTCGAGCTTTATAGAACCCTCATCAAACTCAGGAAGGAAATTCCATCACTCTCTCATTTAAGCAAAGAAGAGATGGAGGTCGAGGCCTGCAAAGAAAGAGCCTTGCTGGTGGTACGACGAGGACATGGACAAGATCGAGTATGCGGTATTTTCAATTTCTTTGAAAAACCTGCAGAAAGCAGGCTTCTGTTGGAGAAAGGAATTTGGAAACGAGTACTCGATTCATCTTTGAACGAACGGAACGGGCCAGGAAGTTCTTTGCCGGAATCGATCCCATCGGATGGATCAGAGGTTCGCATGAGTTTGCAAGGCTATAGCTTTGCCCTGTATCGGCGGGTGGACTGATAAGAAATCGTGATTTCTGGAGGGACGTAGAACCTATTTATGGAGCAAGAGTTGTCGGTACCGGATGAGAAGATCAAAGAGATGTTTCGATCGGTGGCCGAGAATCTCCCCGCCTCGTTAAGGGTGCCAGTCGCAACGTACAGGCTTCAGTTTAATCACCAATTCAGGTTTTCCGACGCCAAATCTATTATTTCCTACCTCCATGAGTTGGGGATCTCCGACTGCTACGCTTCGCCCTACTTTACTGCCAACAGAGGAAGCCTCCACGGGTACGATATCCTGGACCACAATCAACTTAATCCAGAAGTCGGGACAGATGAAGAGTACGGCGCGTTCGTAGAGGAATTGAAGAAATATGAAATGGGGCAAATCCTTGATATTGTGCCTAATCACATGAGCATCGCCGGAAATGAAAACATCTGGTGGATGGACGTCCTTGAAAACGGCCTAAGCTCTATCTATGCCGATTTCTTCGACATCGACTGGAATCCGGTTAAGGTCGATCTAAAGGATAAGGTGCTGCTTCCTATTCTGGGAGACCAATACGGTCGGGTCTTAGAAAATCAGGAGCTGAACCTTGTATTTCGGGAAGGCGCCTTTCTCATTCTCTACGGTGATAAAAAACTGCCGCTGGACCCCACTTCCTACAAAAGGATATTAACTTACCAGATGGACGACTTGGCTGACCGGATGGGGAGGGATCACCCGCACCTCCAAGAGCTCTTGAGCATCATCACTGGGCTCAGCCATCTTCCTCTTTATACCGAAAGAGATGCAGAGAAGATCCTGGAAAGGCGAAGGGAAAAAGAAGTCATCAAAAGAAGACTCTCGAATCTCTATGCTGAGAGTGAGCAGATTCGGTCTCTTATCAAAACGAATACTTCGATATTTAACGGGAAAAAGAATCACCCGGAGACCTTTGACCTCCTTGATCAACTCCTGAACGAACAGGTGTATCGACTCTCTCACTGGCGAGTAGCAACAGATGAGATAAACTACAGACGCTTTTTTGACATTAACGAGCTGGCAGCCATACGCGTCGAGGACCCTAGGGTTTTCAGAGAAGTCCATAAGTTTGTCTTTAGACTGATCAGGGGGGGAGGGGTCACGGGATTAAGGGTTGACCATCCGGACGGGCTCTACAACCCTGTCGAATATTTCTATCGCTTGCAGAAGAGCTGTTTCATCCAATTCTGTTTCCGTGCCTTCCCCTTTTCAGACGAATCCATCCTGGAGAAGGAAATAAGAAGGCTCTACGATGAAGCATTGTTCAAGAACCCTGCCTCTTCTCTTGGGACGCCCTTTTACATCGTCGGTGAGAAAATTATGACGAAAAATGAGCGAATCCCCGAAGACTGGCCCATTTCCGGCACCATCGGCTACGCATTTCTGGCTCCCTTGAACGGAATCTTTATCAACATCGAAAACGCAAGAAAGTTTGACGAGATCTACAGCCGATTCGTAGGTCTTAAGCTCAATTTCCCGGATCTCGTATACGAAAAGAAGAAGTTGATTATGCTCACTGCCATGTCGAGCGAAGTGAATGCCCTGGGCCATTTTCTCGACCGCATTTCCGAGAAAGACAGGCACACCAGGGACTTCACACTGAATAGCCTCACGGCCGCAGTGATTGAAACAATCGCCTGCTTTCCCGTGTATCGAACCTATGTCAACTCTTACGCAATCATCGAGAGAGACCGGCGCTATGTTGAACAGGCCGTGGCAAAAGCGAAACGAAAGAATCCCGCTGTCAGTGCCACGACCTTTGATTTCTTGCAGGATGTGCTGCTTCTCAAATATCCTGATGATTTGAGCGAGCCGGATAAAGGGGAATGGCTCGACTTTGTCATGAAGTTCCAGCAGGTCACCGGACCCTTGATGGCAAAGGGCCTCGAAGATACGGTGTTTTACTTCTACAACCGGTTTGTCTCACTCAACGAAGTGGGTGGAAATCCGGAAAGGTTCGGCACAACCCTTGACGCCTTCCACGGACAAAATATGGAAAGAATCAAGTTCTGGCCCCACGGCCTGATCGCCACATCGACTCACGACACCAAGCGGAGTGAGGATGTCAGGGCAAGATTAAACGTCCTCTCGGAAATTCCCGATGAGTGGAGATATCATCTGACGAAGTGGAGCAGGATCAATAAGAAGAAGAAGTCGGTGGTTGAAGGCCAGTTGGTCCCTGATCGTAATGAAGAATATCTGTTCTATCAAACCCTCCTGGGGATCTGGCCCCTTCGTCCGATAAATGGAACAGAGTACGAGGTTTTCGAGAGAAGGATCAAAGATTACATGTTAAAGGCAACCAGAGAGGCCAAGGTAAACAGCAGTTGGATCAACCCCAACATACCGTACGAAGATGCCCTCCTAAAATTTGTTGACGACGTGATGTCTCCGTCGCCGACCAACCCTTTTATACGGGGTTTTGAGCCGTTCGCGAAGAAAGTTTCCTATTTCGGAATGTTCAATTCTCTTTCTCAGGCCCTTCTCAAAATCGCTTCACCCGGGGTTCCTGATTTTTATCAGGGCACGGAGATATGGGACTTCAGCCTGGTTGACCCCGATAACCGAAGACCCGTTGACTTCGGCACCCGGAAAGAAATGTTAAAGGATTTGAAGGACAAGATGGCCGCGTGCGGGTCTGATCTTCCAGGGTTTACCAGGGGACTCCTTCGGGAATGGGGAGACGGCTCAATAAAGCTTTACGTGACATTCAGATCCCTCCGTTATCGGAGAGAAAACCCCCGACTGTTCTCGGACGGGGCCTATCTGCCGTTGCAGGGTGATGGGGAGTTCAAGGAGCGCGTCTGTGCTTTTGCAAGGCTGGCAGAGGGGAAAATCATTTTGGTAATCGTCCCCAGATTCCTGACCCGGCTTGTGAAAAGCCCCGATGAATTACCTCTAGGGCATGAGGTTTGGGGGGATTCGAAGGTGGTGATACCTGGGGAAATACCGGCCGTTGGATTCAAAAATATCCTCACGGGCGAAGCCATGGGTTTGGTTGAACAGGACGAAAAGGCGGCGTTAGCCCTCGATCAGGTTTTCGCTAATTTCCCAGTGGCGATGTTGGAGGCAATATGAAACTCATTTACGAGTGAGGAATTCCGTTAGCTGGGTTTTTGATTTGGATCGTCTTGACTTTGATCATCGTCCCGGGCTTCGTGCGCTATCTGCAGAAAAGGGCCGATCAAACCCAACGGACTCTTGACAAAGTCCTTTCTTCCGTCTTAGGAACCCCCTTCACCCTATTTTTTCTTGGCCTCGGGTTGAGCCTATTCCTGGACATAATCCCTCCCGTACCCACGAAATTGACGAAATACTCTAACGCCTTCCTCATCATCCTCTTCGTTCTGGCCGGTTATCTCTTTCTGGACGGTCTGATGACGGAGGCTCTTCGACGGTATAGCAAGAAGGTAGAATCCATCGTTCCCTCGGAAGGGGTCATGAAAACGCTATTTAGAAGCATCATTTTGGTCTTTGTTTTTCTCATCGTCCTCGACCGCCTCAAAATTACGATTACTCCCTTTGTTGCGTCCCTGGGAATCGGGACCGCGATAGTGGGGTTTGCTCTTCAAGAGACCCTTTCAAATTTTTTCTCAGGAATTTACATCAACTTGGACAAACCCGTTCGGATCGGAGATTATATCCGGTTGGAATCAGGAGAAGAAGGTTACGTCGCTCTCGTCGGATGGAGAAGCACAAAAATTCGGATGCTTTCAAACAATATTCTGATCGTCCCCAATGCAAAATTGGCGGGAAGCCGAGTCATCAATTTCTATCTTCCTGAACTGGATTTGTCGATCCTCGTCAACGTAAGTGTGAGTTATCAGAGTAACCTGGAGAAAATGGAAAGAGTGACGGTGAACGTGGCCAAACAAGTCCTTCAAGAGATCGAGGGAGCAGATAAGGAATTTGAGCCTTTTATCCCCTACAACCGCTTCGGGGAATCCGGTATCCATTTCACGGTCATCCTCCGGGGGAAGGAGTATACCCATCAATATCTCATCATTCATGAGTTTATCAAACGTCTTCATCGCCGTTATCAGTTGGAAGAAATCGAAATCCCGTACCCCGCCCGCGCGCTATATATGAAGAATACAACTCCAAAAACCGATCCTTCCTGTCGATCCCGCCCGGTCCAAATAGGAACCGGGGAGCCGGGTGACCCAGAATGAGGTGTGGCTAGCGCGATATAGCAGATTCATGGTGACTACCAAACCTCAAGAATCTGAGCTTCATCTGAGAACGAATACATGTCCGTTTACATATACGACGAAAGCCGCGCCAAAGTACAGTGCTTTTCATAGAAAAATACACAGTTTCATCCATTTATCTAAGAAACCACCATCTATTAGAATAAGTTATTGCACGAAGCGGTTTTGTCGTATGAAGAGAGGGAGCCGGCCATGTTGTGGACGATTTTCGTAATTCTTCTGATTCTGTGGCTTCTTGGAATGATCAGCGGTTACGTGATCGGTGGATTCATTCATATCCTCCTTGTGATCGCTATCGTGGTGGTGCTGATTCGGATTATCCAAGGTCGAAGACCGCTATAGCCATTTGGGTCGTTTAACCTAAAAAGGAAGGAGGTCAATTCTTATGAAATTGACCGTGTTAATCGGCATTGCTTTAATCGTCCTGGGAGTCGCGGCGCTTGCTTACCAGGGTATTACTTATACAACTCATGAAAAGGTTCTCCAAATCGGTCCTCTCGAAGCCACCACGAAGACAGAGAAGACGATCCCATTGCCACCCATCTTGGGTGGCGCCGCGCTTGCAGGTGGGATTCTGTTGGTCTTTATCGGAGGCAGAAAGAAGTGAGATGGAGAGTGCAAGAGCGCGGAGCAATAGCACCATAGAACGCTTGGGTCCTCAGGATAAGGTGGTCCAGCCATCGGCTTTCACGCCTTATTCAGTATTGGTTTTGATTCACGTATGTTTTTATCCATATGGAAAAAAAGGACGGATCTATCGCAAAAACCAAGTCCATATTTCGATCTTTCGTTTTAGCGTATATCATCACGCTGGCAAATGCAAGCTGCGGGATGGCTGGGATCTTTCTATGCCTCAATCAGGCCTCGGGGACCCGTGGCCCTTATTTTTGGGTTGTATTTGTCCTTCTTCCCCTTGCGCTGGTTTGCGACATTTTGGACGGCTTCGTCGCTCGTCGACTCGCCAATCATTCACCACTGGGGGCGGACCTTGACTCTCTGGCTGATGTTGTCTCCTTTGGCGTCGCGCCGGCAGTACTCGGATTCACATTGGGCTTAAGGGGTCTCTGGGACGTATTGATTCTGATTTACTTTGTGGTTTGCGGGATCAGTCGACTTGCCCGGTTTAACGTGACCGCTCCATCGCTTGCCGACCGAACCGGAAAGGTAAAATATTACGAAGGCACGCCTATTCCTACCAGCATCGTGATCGTTGCCCTTCTCGGGATCGCTTACTGGCTGGACTGTATTGATACCCACATCCTTTTCGGATCCTTCCGCATAGGGCGTTGGGCTCTTCACCCCTTCGCCATCGTTTACGCGATCAGCGGGAGCGCGATGACCAGCAGCACCATCCGCATTCCAAAGCCATGAGAGCTAAAGTTTTCGTCCTCATGATACTCTTTGATATTGCTCTCAGCTTTCCCGTACCTCTCTCGGAATGGAACGTCCCATCACCCAATATGAATGATTTGGGCAGATGTTGGAACGAAGAACAAAAATGGACAATCACTATTACAGCAGGAGCAAAGGTGGAGAATGTGGGTGGTATCTAACTTCTCTTCGACGTCTTCCGGCACACAGCGGCCTTACTAAGATTCAGAATACGAGGATTGTCTGCAAATCTTGTGGTTGATATTCCTCAAAACAGTGCAAGAAAATAGAATATGCATATTATCAGGGGTCGGTTGTCTTTTTTACGCATCCTAGGCAAATCCAAGGCCATTTTTGCAGTGCCTCTCGTGATAGCAATGATAGCTGTCTGTCAACCTGCCTTTGCTCAGAGGAATAGCCTCTCAGGTCCTGTTAAGGAGAATGACACCCTGTTGGCAGCAAATCTAAGGTGCGAAAGCGTGCTAGCACCGGATGGGATTAACGCTTTCGATACGATTCCGAACGAAACCGCAAACATATTCATGAACCAGGAAGCACGTTTGAGGTTTAGGCCAAGCAACTCGAAGCCCGTTCTTTCCTGGGAGACGGAGGCTGGTAAGAGTTATTTCATCCCTGCCCTTGAGATTCCCGCATTCATTTTAGCCCTCAATGCGTTCGACCGGCTTGTTTATGGCAATCAGGTAGAGGATGGAAAAAAGGTCTACAGCACAAACTTCTCCACCTTCTGGGACCACGTCGCTCACGGCCACTGGCGATACGATAACGACTCCTTCCACGTGAACCAGTTCGGGCATCCGTACCAGGGGTCCATCTACCATGGACTCGCGCGATCAGCCGGCCTAGACTTCTGGGAGTCGCTCGGATATACGTTCCTTGGGAGTTTTCTCTGGGAGACAGCCGGCGAGACCACTAATCCCTCCATCAATGACCAGGTTGCGAGTGGTATCGCAGGAAGTTTCTTTGGGGAAGTGCTCTTCCGGATGGCGAGCTTTCTACTCGAAAGTGGAGGCGGCGAGCCTGGGTTCTGGAGAGAGCTTGGCGCGGCCGCGCTTTCACCTCCAACAGGATTTAACCGTCTCGTTTTCGGCGATCGGTTCAAAGCCGTATTCCCGAGCCGTGATCCGGCTGTTTTTCAGTGGGTGCGGCTTGGCGAAGGTTTGATCATGAGCGACCGGACCGGCTCAAGTGCCACACGTAACCACCAGGAGAGCCTGAACTACTCCATGGCCTATGGCCTCCCCGGGAAGCCCAACTATAGCTATACGCGCCCTTTCGACTACTTCCAAGTTGAAGTTACTGCAATCAGCCATGCCAATGTATTGGAAAACATCACAACCCGAGGACTGCTTCTCGGAAACAAATACGAAGTGGGCAATTCCTATCGCGGGATTTGGGGTCTATACGGCAGCTTCGACTACATTTCACCGCGGTTCTTTCGTGTTTCGAGCACGGCGGCCTCTCTCGGTACCACTTCCCAGTGGTGGCTTGCCCCCGCGGTGGCTCTTCAGGGCACAGTCCTTGGCGGAGTTGGTCTCGGCGCGGGTGGAAAAGCTTTCAGTGAGACTAACCGCGACTATCACTTCGGAGCTACCGGGCGGGCTGTATTAGCGCTCCGTCTCATCCTCGGCGACATAGCCATGCTCGACACGACCGGACGCGGATACTATATTAGCAGCCTGGGTGGAAGCAAGCCCAAGGGAATTGAGGCGATCAGCCACCTGGAGGCAGGACTCTTCTTTCGAGTTTACGGCCACCATGCTCTCGGTATCCAATATCAGACGTTGTTCCGGAATGCACGTTATTCCGGCCGGGCCAACGTACACCAAACCCAGGGAACCTTGAGCGTCGTTTATGCCTTGCTCGGTGACATCCGGTTCGGTGCTGTTGAGTGGCGAAAAGAATCAGTTAGGTGACCTCAGATGTGCCGGTGTTGTATGGCCTTTTCCAGAAAGGAAAAGGAACGGCAATAGCTTCACTGGTAAGGGACAAAGCACTTACCGAAGTCTTGGCAATGGGAGTGGAATGAATGGGCGCAGAGCTCTAAAGGCAGGGAGGGCAGGATGAGACCCGGCAAATCATCTTCATTTTTTAATCGCTTCGCAAAATGGACAGCCCGGGCGACAGGCAAACCTGTTGCTTTCGCCTTAGCGTTTGTGACTGTCGTCATTTGGGCTGCGACAGGACCGATCTTTGGCTTCAGTGACACATGGCAGCTCGTAATCAATACTGGAACGACCATTGTTACTTTTCTGATGGTATTTCTCCTACAGAACACACAATATCGTGACTCTGAAGCCATCCAGATCAAGCTGGATGAACTGATCCGTGCTATAGAGGGAGCTCACAACATGCTTCTTGAACTGGAGGAGCTCGACGAGAAGGACCTGGACCGTATTAGAGCCGGATACCGCAGGTTAGCTGAACAGGCCAGAAAGGACTTAAAGAAAGGGAAAGGTGATACTGGGGTGCCAGATGTGAGGACCTAACCCCCGAAGCATCTGATGATCTGGGGCAAAGGAGGGAATCCAAGAAGAAGTCTTGGGATCCCTCTCAAAATACAGCGTCTTTTGCTTCAAACTACACCCTTCGCCCCATTTTCTTTCCAAGCCTTTTCCGATACAATGGAAGAAGATTTTCGATTGAAATAAAGTGAATACAGCCCTGCCTGTTTTTTGTTTCAGCAACTTTCTCCAGAAGGACAATAGGGGGTGATCGTGTTATGGCGAAAACGGTCTCCTATTTTTGTCGACATCCAGTCTTCGGTGAAAGGTGAGAAAGCCTTCAAAAACGGACGGAATTTTATCCCAATAAACCAAGAAAAGGAGGTAACCGAAATGAGACGATTTGGGATCCCCATCACCTTGATATGCTTGGCCTTGATCCTCCCCCAAGTGGCATCCAGCGAAAACCCCAAGAATCAAAATGGAGAGTACCAGAAGCAGATCGAGATGAAACTGAAAGAATTCAAGCAAAACATTGAAGAACTGAAGGGGAAGGCCGCCGAGTTAAAGGAAGATGCCAAGAGGGAATTCAACGTGCAAATGAAGGAGTTGCAGAAAAAGGAAAAGGCGGCGAATCAAAAGTTGAAAGAACTGAAATCGGCGGGGTCCAAGACCTGGGATAAGTTAAGGGCCCAAATGGACGCCGCAATGGACGAATTGAATAAGGAGTACGAGAAAATCATGCCCCGTTTTAAGAAGACATGAGAAAACGGGGGAAGAGGCGACCGATAAAAAAAGAGGACAAAATGGATAAATTAGGTTTATCTCATCGGTCCGCTTCTCCTCCTCTCTGCCTGTTTGCCTTTCTTTTATATCTCCTCACTCTTGCCGGATGTGCCTCCCTGCCAAGATTCGAAGAGATGTATCAACGAATAGACGCCGAAAAAGAGAAAACGCCGAAGATCATCGGTCCTCATGGGCAGCTCTCTCCTACGATTAGCAAGAAGA
>Ga0153915_10005057_pt1 | contig 12239 bp, 12 predicted proteins | sample Opewatmetagenome_2_FD_107003 | JGI IMG/M metagenome (GOLD analysis project Ga0153915, IMG submission 107003) | Freshwater wetland microbial communities from Ohio, USA - Open water 3 Core 3 Depth 3 metaG | ecosystem: Environmental > Aquatic > Freshwater > Wetlands | place: USA: Ohio, Lake Erie... | reverse complement strand
TTGTCCTCTTGGCTTGAATTGTTAAATAACGATTGCGCAGTTCAGGATTGTGTGGGTGCTTCCGTTTTGACCAAGGCACAATTGATGGAGGAGATGGCTGAGAAGATTCGCGTCTGCGTGCAGTGCCCGCTCTGGGAGAAACGGAAGAGTGCAGTTCCCGGTGACGGTGACGCTAATGCTTCGGTCTTGTTTGTGGGAGAGGCTCCGGGCTATTGGGAAGACATCAAGGGTATGCCGTTTGTTGGTGCTGCTGGTAGGGTTCTCGATGCACTCTTGGAAAAGATTAGGCTTCGTCGGGAGTCCGTGTTTATTACTAACGTGGTCAAGTGTCGGCCGCCCGAGAATCGTGAGCCGAGACCGCTGGAGATCGCGACTTGCACGTCACTGTACTTAAATCATCAGATTCATCTGGTTGAGCCGAGAATCATTGTGACTCTTGGTCGCCACGCCACCGTATACATTTTGTCGAAGGCTGGGGTTGAAAATGTCGATAGCATAAGTTGGTTCCGGGGCAGAGTCTATCCGGTTGAGTTTCTCGGGTTGTCTGTTGCGGTTGTTCCAATGTATCATCCTGCCTCTGTGCTGCATAACCCCGGGTACAGGAATGATTTGGAAAACGATTTTAGACTTTTGAAATCAGAACTCAAGAGGCGGAGGGTCAGGTAACTTTCTTTTTTTGCCTCGGATACCCCAGGGAAATTCGCGTCATCTGTTATCAGATTGGCTGTCTCGTCATCGGCAATGAATCATAAGTTTGGCTGGGCTATTAAGTCTTCAAGACACGTGATGTGTTCGATACGTTGCTGCGTAAAGCATATAAGGTATGTAATAATATATACGTGATATGTAATAGGTTGTTTGAAATATGTCGGTTCCGAAAGAGTCAAGGGAAGCGGTCAAGCGCACCACGATAATTCTGGATGACGATGAACGGAAGTACATCGATTCGTTGATTCGGGAGGGCAGGGAGCCGGGAATTAAGCCTTTGATTTCGAAGATGTTGGACATCTACCGCAGTATGAGTGTTTATGATTGGAGGTTTCCCGGTGAGTATTATGTTGGTGTGAGTCGGGTGGCCTTCGTTAATGTGGAGTTCATCAATACGCTTCTTCAGTATGTTCCTCAGGGCAAGTGGCATGAGGTGGGGCAGAAGATGGGTGAAGCAGCGAGAATCTCCATGGAAGCAACATTAAACTTGGAGACGACAAAGCGGGAAAAGTGGGATGATGTTTTCAAGAGACTGCGCGTTCAGGGTTTTGGCGACTTCTATCCCAAAGACAAGTATTTTCTTGTTAAGGCGCCGTTCATTAATAGTGCAGAAGTGCTCGGTGGTTTTCTTGAGACGTTGTTGAACGTTAAGTTGGATGTGAGGACGTCTTCGGCGCCGTTTGTTTTTGCAATCGTGGAGGCCGAAACTGCAGTTAAAGGGGAAGAAGAGAAGCAGTAATCGAGCATTTGATGTAATCAGTTATTTTGAATGTGTTGGTTTCGAGATATTTTCAATTAGTATTCGGATTTCACACTTGTTAAATATCGTGCAGTGCGAAGGTTCTGGCAGTAGAGGTGGATTACGTCTTGAAAAGAATGTTAAAGTCGAAGAAGGGTATTTCGCCAATTCTAGCAACGCTTCTATTGATTGTGATCGCAGTTGCCGCCGTCATCGTCACCTACGCTTGGGTTATGACTTTCACCGGTTCACAGACACAACAAGCAGGAGTGTTTCTGACTAAAGAGAACATATCTTGGGCGTCAGGATCCATCACCGTCGTCATTAGAAACACTGGAACAGCCAATGGCAAAGTTATGGCAGCTTACTTGGGCACATCATCGGTAAATCTCACACCTGTCACAATGTCGCCCACTTCAGGAACAGTCAATGCTGGGTCGTCAGCGTCGTTCACTTTGACGGAAACTTGGGCATCCAACACGAGATATTACTTCAAATTCGCGACAGACACGCCAGCGACGCTAGAGTTCAGCGAGCAATCGCCGTAATTCGACCGGATTCAGCAACCTGCAACCGTCTGACATAGAGTTCGAAATCCAGTAACCTTTTCTTTCAATCTATGTGTCTCTAGTTAGTCTGTTTGGTGAAGTGGGTTGCTGGTGCTGGTTGAAGTTCTCGAGACTACGCGGATAGCTCTCTCTTTGGCTTTTTTCGCTTATGCGTCGTGGGCTGATTGGAAGTCTCGTGAAGTCAGCAATTCGGTGTGGATAGTTCTTGCGCCTATCGCGTTCGCGTTGACGACGGTGCAGTTTGTCTTGTTTTCTCCTGAGCTTTTCATGAATTATGCTTTGTCTTTTGGCATTACGTCCGGTTTGGCGATTGTCCTATTTTATCTCGGCGCCTTCGGCGGGGCTGATGCTAAGGCGTTGATGTGTCTGGCTCTGGCTTTACCTGTTTTTCCCACGAACTTGCTGTCGGGTGTTGTCTTTATCTCGCCATTGTTTCCGTTGACCGTGTTTAGCAACGCGGTTGTGTTGGCGGCGTTCACAGTCGTCTACGCTCTCTTGCGCAATGCGTTGTGGCGGATTCGGAAAGGCTCGGGGCTGTTCGCTGGTTTCGAAAGGGAGTCGGTTTGGAGGAAGCTGCTTGTTCTGATCACGGGTTACAAGGTTGATGTGACTGCGTTGGAGCAGCCTGGGCACGTTTATCCGCTTGAGGACATAGTTGCGAAGGAGTCGGGTGAGGATGAGCGGCAGCTGATGGTTTTTCCCAAGGATGAGACGCAGGAGACTATCATGGCTCGGCTAGTGTCAGCAGGAAAGGAGGGAAGACTGAAAGACGGTGTCTGGGTTACGCCTGGTTTGCCCCTGCTGATTTTCATAACCGCTGGGTTGTTAATTGCCCTGGTTTTTGGGGATATTGTTTGGGCGTTTTTGCAGTTCGTTCTTTTGCCGCATTGACTTGTGAGATTTCTTTGACCAAAATGATCAATTCTTGAAGTGCAGTCAATGGGGTGGCAGCGGGGGGGTCGAATTGATTGTTGAGTTCGCTGGTTCTTACTTGGAGTGTTGTCTCTCGCTTGTTGTTTTTCGGATTCTCCGACTTCTTCGAGCCGCTCTTTGATCGACGCCGGGCTCTCGCTATAGTGCGTCTTCGAGCAAGGTTCCGGCGATTTCATGGGTCTTCTTACCAAGATGCGGAGGAACTTGGAGCGGCTCAGGTTGCTCCGTTGGCTTCTTCATGATGTGTGCCTTAAGGAGTCCCATCGCCTTTCTCAGCGGTCACTTTCCCGTAGCTAGCTTGATAGCTCCTTTGATTTCAATCGCCCTTCTGTAGATTAGATTTAGAGCCTCATCCATTTCTTCTGGATTCACGTCTCTACCATACCTGACCCTTGACTCCTCAAAAGCACCAACAACAATGTCCCCAACAACATATCCCAAACAAAAATCTTCAACTGATTTCAGAGGAAGATTCTCCGAAATCTTAACTATCATGTTAATTACTTCCGGTTTCAATAATCTATCTAGTTCTTTCTCCAGTCGACCTCTCACTTCACTTTCCATAGCTTGTCCCTCTATTCAATAGCCTCAGAGCCCACATAAGATTTTGCTGGCTTCTTTAAGATGGAAAGGATTCAATGTGGCATTTATGTCAAGTTGCATCTGTAATTCCAGTGCATACACAATCGCGAGTTTAGAGCAAGAATCCCCATGCAACGCACCCAACCTTCTGCCCGCGCGACTTAGAATGATCATATAACCTGGTTTGAATGATTCAAGAAAGCGCTGAATTGCCGTAGTATTGCAAGTTTTCCTCAAGACTTATAAACAAAATGCTGTGTAGGACATTCTTTGGATGAAGCGTTGCTATTTTAGAGCTCCTTTCTCTCTCTTGGCAATGCTGACACACTATGACGCGAGGCAGAGTGAGGTTTTGAAACAATTTTGAAGAATTATGTCAGAGGATATGTCTTGAGGCAATACGGAGCCTAATCGTTTCAAGAAAACTCTTTAAATCAGCCTATTCGACTTAAGCGTCATCTGTTGCAGATTTCTTGCTCATTACGACATAGTCGTGGATCATGTCTGAGTGCACAAACGCAAGCTTCTTTGGAACTCGTCCAAGGTCAAACAACTTGACCTCTTGAATTTCGGTCTCCTGTTTCTGAATATCCCTCTATTGGGGTTACCAGAAAGCAAGCAGGATAGTAGTCGTATTCTATGCCTTCTTGAACCCCGAATTCATGGTATTCTCCGATCTTCTTCACTATCTCAACCTTTAGACCCGTCTCCTCCTTGATCTCTCTGACCACGGCTTCTTCGATGCTTTCTCCCTCCTCAACTCTTCCGCCCGGCAGAGCCCAGTAGCCCCTGAAGGGCACCGTGCCTCTCTTCACCAAGATGATCTTATTGTTTGGAAACAACACTATAGCGGTCACCGTTCTTCCACTGAACCTCATATCCTACGCCTCACTTCCTTTTCCTCAAGGCAATAGTCTTGCGGATCGCTCGTAACTCATGTGACAGTGGCACGCTCCACGGTTTAACTTGACGCATCAGGCACGTACAAAACTTCGCACGCAACACTAATATTCGAATCTGTTACCATTTTTTAGTCGAGGTTGAATATGCATGCCTTCGGTGAGCGTCTCTGAAGACATCTTCTGGGTAGGCGCGGTTGACTGGAACGTGAGGAATTTCCACGGTTTCACCTACTCGACTCATCGCGGGACCACGTACAACGCGTACTTAATCGTTGACGAGAAAATCGCTCTCATCGACAGCGTTTACGGACCCTTCGCTGAGGAGATGATTAACAGGATCAAAGAGATCATTGACCCTTCAAAGATAGACTACATTGTTGCCAACCACGTTGAAACTGACCATTCCGGAGCCATTGGTCGAGTTTTGGAACTTGCTCCCAGAGCAAAGGTAGTGGGCACGGCTAAGTGCAAGGCAGAGCTCCAGAAACACTATTTTGGTGACTGGAACTTCCAAGTCGTGAAAACCGGCGACAAGATAAGCCTCGGCAAAAGAACCTTGGAATTTATTGAGGCACCTATGCTTCACTGGCCGGACAGCATGTTCACCTATGTTGAGAGTGACCAATTGCTCATGCCCAACGATGCCTTTGGACAGCATCTCGCGAGTTCGAAGAGATTTGATGATGAAGTGGATCAGAGTATCCTGATGGCGGAGGCTGCCAAGTACTATGCCAACATCCTCTGGTTGTTCAGCCCCTTGGTGACCAGGAAGATCGAGGAGATTCAGAAACTCGGGTTAAAAATCAAAGTGATTGCACCGAGCCACGGAATCATTTGGCGGGGCAATCCGATGAAAATCGTTGAAGCCTACCTTAAATGGGCGAAGGGCGAAGCCGAAAATAAGATAATTGTCGCATACGACACGATGTGGGGCAGCACCGAAAGGATGGCTTTGTCCATGGTTGAGGGTATCAGGAGCGAAGGCGTTGAGGCAATGTTGTTCAGGCTTCCGGTTTCGGATAGAGGAGACATGATCAAGGAATTCCTCGACGCAAGAGGCATACTCATCGGCTCTTCAACCATTAACAACGGTGTGTTGGCAACCGTGGCACCGTTCTTAGAGGAATTGCAGGGCCTGAGACCTGTGAACAAGGTGGCTGCTGCTTTCGGTTCATACGGTTGGGGAGGCGGAGCAGTCAAGACCATTGAAGACAAACTGCAGAAAGCAGGCATCAAAATCGTCGCTCCTGCAATAACAGTGAACTGGGTACCCGACAAGAACGAATTACAGAAATGCTTTGAATTTGGCAGAGAATTCGCCAAAAAAGTAGCGGAGACCGCTTGAGCGCTTTTACAGTCTTATTCTGTGACCCTTTGCTTTGACGTTTTGGTCGAATTCTTTGGCCAGTTGTTCGAGCAGGGTTTCTTGTTGAGTTGTCAGTTTCTTTGGAACTGAGATGTCGACTCGTACTTGCATGTCGCCTCTGCCGTACCCTCTGAATCGGGGCATGCCTTTGCCTCTCAGTCTTATAATTTGGCCTGGCTGTGTCCCCTGCTGGATTCTCAATGTCGTGTTTCCTTCAAGAGTTGGAATTTGAACCTCCGTGCCCAGTGCCGCTTGAGCAAAGCCGATAGTGAGGTTGTAGAGGAGGTCATCTTCATATCTCTTAAAGTACTGGTGGGGTACGACGTGGATTAGTACGAATAAGTCTCCCGGAGATCCCTCGGCTAAGGTTATTTCTCCTTCTCCAGCCAATCTAAGCTGGTATCCTTCATCTATCCCTGGTGGAATCTTGACAGTGATTTTTCGTTCTCTTTCTGTGATGCCGTGGCCTCTGCACTTCGGGCACGGTTTATCTATGATTCTGCCTCTTCCTCCACAGGTGGGACACGGTATCACTCGTACAAACAGACCGAAGCCGTTACGAGTTGCGCTCTGGATTCTTCCTGCTCCGTTACATCTAGAGCATTGTTTAGCCGACGTGTTGGGTGCGGCTCCGCTTCCTCCGCACACATCGCATTTTTCTATTCTTTGGATATCTATGTCCTTTTCTGCGCCCTTTGATGACTCTTCGAGTGTGATTTCAAGTTCGTAAGCGAGGTCTCTGCCTCCAGTGACTCTTCCTCTGAAGCCTTCGCCGAAAAACATGTTGAAAATGTCTCTGAACCCGAAACCGCCCAGATCTCTGAATACTGAGTCGAAGTCTGTGCCTCTGAATATATCCTCTGTCGTGTAGCGTTGGTCAAAGCCTGCATGTCCAAGTTGGTCGTATTGAGTTCTTTTCTCGTCGTCTGATAGGACGGCGTAGGCTTCCGATATCTCCTTGAACCTCTCTTCTGCCTCAGGCGCCTTGTTTCTGTCAGGGTGATACTGCAGAGCCAGTTTTCTGTAGGCGTCTTTTATTTCGTCTTTTGAAGCGGTTTTGGGAACGCTGAGAACTTCGTAGTAGTCTCTTTTGTCTGAATTGGACATTTCTCGCCCTTAATGCCTATTTCACTTTGTAATCTTCTGAGTCAACAACCTTGTCTCCGGTTGGTCCCTGTCCCGATTCGCCTGGTGGCGGCGCTCCAGTTGCGCCTCCGCCTTGTTGTCCTTGCTGTTTTGCCTGTTCAGCGGCTGTTTGCTGGTAGACCGCTGTTCCGACTTCCTGCAGGACCTTGGTGAGTTCGTCGACTTTTGTCTTGATTTTGTCGGCGTCGGTGCCTGCCAATGCGTCTTTCAGGGCGGACACTGCAGCGTCTATGCTGTTGTTCTGGTCCTGCGTGAGTTTTGCTGACAAGTCTTTCTTGGTTCTCTCCGCCGTGTAGATCAATGTGTCAGCGTTGTTTCTCATGTCTGCTTCTTCGCGTTTCCTCTTGTCCTGTTCAGCAAACTCTTCTGCTTCCTTGATTAAGCGTTCTTTCTCTTCTTTGGACAACTTGGTTGAGGCTGTGATGGTTATTTTTGCCTGTTTGCTTGTCGCCAAGTCTTTCGCTGTGACGTTCAGTATGCCGTTCGCGTCCATGTCGAAAGTGACCTCGATCTGTGGCACACCCCTGGGTGCCGGCGGTATGCCCTCTAAGTTGAACATGCCGAGGGAAACGTTGTCTGTTGCCATTTGGCGTTCACCTTGGAGCACATTGATCGTGACGGCCGTCTGGAAGTCTGCCGCTGTTGAGAATATCTGGCTTCTTCTCGTAGGTATCGTCGTGTTTTTATCGAGAATTCTTGTGAACACGTGACCGAGGGTTTCGACGCCTAGAGACAGCGGTGTGACGTCGAGCAACAGCAGGTCTTTCACTTCTCCCGTCAGAACTGCGCCTTGTATTGATGCGCCGATTGCTACACATTCCATTGGATCCACGCCTCTCTCTGCGGGTTTGCCCATCAGCTGCTCTACGAATCTTTGAACGTAGGGCATTCTGGTCATTCCGCCGATGAGGATTATTTTGTCTATGCCTTTCGGTGTCATTTTTGCCTCTTCGAGTGCTTTTACGAGTGTACGCTCTGTTTTTTGGACAATTGGTTGTGCCAACGATTCAAGCTTGGCTCTGGACAGTGTCATGTGCAGGTGTTTCGGTCCAGAAGAATCGTTGAATAGGAACGGTAGGTCAATGTCGGTTGTCATCATCGAGGACAGTTCTATTTTTGCTTTTTCTGAAGCTTCTCTTAGTCTTGATATTGCCATTTTGTCACTACGGAGGTTGATGCCTGTTTGTCTTTGGAATTCTTCGACGAGGTAGTCTTGGACTTCTTTGTCTAGGTCTGCGCCGCCGATTTGTGTGTCCCCACTTGTTGATAGTACTTGGAAGACTCCCTTGCCAAAGTCCATTACTGTTACGTCGTGAGTGCCGCCTCCGAAGCTGAAGACTAGAATTTTCATTTCCTTTTCGAGTTTGTCTATTCCGTAGGCGAGACAGGCTGCTGTAGGTTCATTGATTATCCTTGCAACTTCAAAGCCGGCTATTTCCCCAGCGTCTTTCGTGGCCTGCCGCTGATTATCATTAAAGTGAGCAGGGACCGTTATCACGGCTTTCTTTATTGTTGTTGCCAGGTATGTTTCCGCGTCTTTCTTTATCTTTTGAAGTATGAACGCCGAGATCTGTTGCGGAGTGTATTCTTTTCCGGCTATCGCGATCTTATAGTCTGTTCCCATTTTTCTCTTTATTTCGTAAACGGTTCCTTCAGGATTGGCTGTTGTTTGTCTTTTTGCTGTTTCTCCTACCAATAGGGTTCCATCTTTGGTGAAGGCGACGACTGAGGGAAACATTTTCCCCGCCATTGTCGGTCCTTCAGAGCTGGGTATCACGGTTGCCCGCCCTCCTTCATAAATGGCGGCTGCCGAATTTGTTGTTCCTAAGTCTATGCCCAGGATTTTCTCTCCGGGCTTAACGGTATTACTCATTTTAACTCATCTCCTTCAGTTTCCTCATCTGAGTGTGACGATGACACAACAACTTTAACTGTGCTCGGTCTAATCACTTTTCCTCTCATCGTGTAGCCCCTTCTGACTTCCTCTATTATTGTGCATCCTTCAACGCCTCCTTTTTCAATTCTTGCCAAAGCGTTATGTTTTTCGGGGTCGAAATGTTCGCCTACACTTTCTATTGGGAAGACTTCCTCTTTTTCGAGGATTTTTGTTAGTTTCTTCAGGGTCATCTCGACTCCTTTGACGAGGGGTTCTGCAGAGTCGCATGAAGCTGCGGATTTGATAGCCATCTCCAGTTCATCGACGACGTCTAACAGTTCGATCATGATGTGTTCGTTAGCGTATCTCTCAGCGTCTTCTAACTGTCGGTCGAACCTTTTCTTCAGGTTGTCAATATCTGCTCGGGCATACTTCAACTGTGTAAGGTATTCTTCGGAGCGTTTTCTCTCGGTTTCCAGAGCCTTCTCCAGAGTTTCATCTTGCTCGTCGCTCTCTTTCTGTTCTTCCTGCACTTTTGACCCTTCGGACTCTTCAACCACCTTGCTCATCCTCCCAAGGTGCTAATTCCTAGAGTTTCACGCGAACAATATATAAACATACATATATTCTGGTGCTTGTCCGGACCATGGCAAGCAGGAGATTTCATGACTCACGAATCAACTCAGCACCTCAGAAAAGAGGTTTGCATGAGATACCACCAAAATTGGAAGATTGAAATCTCCCCTAGCCCACCTTTCAGATTAGCTTCCTTTCGGATTCATTTTCGTTCAGCTTCAAATCCTTTATTACATTCCCGAGACCTATCTTTCGCAGAATTCCAGGCTCAGGGACGCCGTTGGAGCTCCATCCTCTTTCCGCGTAGTATTCGTTTAACATGGGCTCAATCTCGAAAACTGCTCCCTTTGAATTCCCGTTGGGTACAGGCTCGTTCAGAAATCTTTTTGGCAGGTAGTCGTCTTTCCTCGTGATTCCTTCTCGTACGAGATAGGCTCGTTCCAAATTGACAATTCTTTCTCCGACTTCGAACATCGTTTCGCCCGTGAAATGAAATCCCGTGACTGCCTCCATTGCCTCAGCTGCCTTATCAAAAGGCAATAGCTCCATGTTCTCAGCTAAGTTCTTACAGACTTCCAAACAGTCTACTACCGCACACCAGTTTTCAAAGTACCGCACCAGCTTGCCCTTGCCCTTGCACCCTAACCTTAAGGTTGCGTCAGGGATTCCAAACATTCTCCTGCCTATCTCAGGATCATCACTGAGCTCCAAGAAAGGCTCAGATCTCAGATGATCTCCGCCTCTGCTTGAGACCGCATAGCCCAAGCCATAGCCCTTCAAACCTCGCGGATCAGCCTGAATAAGCTCCAAACCCTTAACGTGCAGAGCTATGTCCTTTCCCTTTCCAAGTTTTTCAGCTGCTCTTCGAACTCCGCCCGCGAGTAGGTCGCCAAACCCTTTACGGTAGGCTATTCTCTCGATCAGCCCCAGTACCGCTTCACCGTTACCCCACGTTAATTCAAGGCCGTCGGTTTCTTTTTTGATCAGTTCGCCTTTATCGTAGAGCTCCATGGCCCAAGAGATGCATTCAGCGGTGGTTATGGCATCAAGGCCCAGTCTGTTCGCCAAGTCAACGGCCTTCAAGGCTAGGTTCAAGTTTGAATTGCCAACTCGAGCTGTGAAGCTGCCCAAGGCTTCATATTCGGGGCCTTCACCATAAAGACCGGCATAATCTCCCTTTGTTATCGAGTATATTCTACTGCATGGAACTATGCATGCGAAGCAGGCTCTGTTCTTCACGTTGTATTCTCTTGCCAGTCTTTCTCCGCTTACGTCGTCTGCGCTCTCAAAAGTGCCCGAAGTGTAATGCCTAGTAGGAAGAATGCCGAGCTTGTCAGCAAGGCTCAAAATTCTAGTGGTTCCCATCAACTTGCGCGGAGCGTACTGCGGATGAGCGTAGGTTTCCCGTTCGATTTCTTCGGTGATTCTCCAGAAGGCTTCAGGATCAGCGATTTCTATTTGACCTGTGCCCCTTACTGCCATGGCTTTCAGGTTTTTCGAAGCCATTACGGTGCCCATGCCGGTCCTTGCAGCAGGTCTTGCGAAGTTGGCGAAAACTCCAGCATAAAGGACCATGTTCTCCGCCGCAGGCCCAATCGTGGCCACTTGAACATGTGAATCCGCGGAGTCCTTCTCTATAGCTTCTGTTGTTTCATAAACGTCTTTTCCTGCAAGATGTTCGGCGTCCAGGATCTGAGTTTCCTCGTCTTTTATGAACACGTAGGACAGTCTGGGGCTTTTTCCTTCGATTATTATTTGATCGTATCCCGCGAACTTCATTTCAGCGGCAAAGTGACCTCCGGCGTTGGAGTCGCCCAAGATTCCCGTTAGCGGGGACTTGGCGCTCACGTTGAACCTTGAACCTAATGGAAAAGCTGTGCCGACCAGAGGACCTGTTGCAAACATCAACTTGTTTTCAGGAGACAGAGAGTCAACTTCTCTTGAGACTTCCTCGTACAACGTCTTGGAATTAAAGCCCCGTCCACCGACGAAACTCTTTATTGTACGTTTCTCAGTGGGCAGAGTCCTGATTTGCCTCTTCGTGAGGTCAATTCTGAGAATTCGTCCGGCGTAGCCGAAGTGTTCAGGCAATCATTTTCCATCTTCTTAGTATGTCTTGAACGACCTCGCTGGGCAGTTTTGGCTGCGACGTTTCCCTCTCTGCGTATTCCAGTGCCTTCGTCGGACACTTCTCAACGCACAGGGGTTTTCCGCCGCATTGGTCACAGATCAAAGGAATGTTCTTCTCGGAGTGAAGTCTGATCGCCTCCATAGAACATGACTCTACGCACTTTCCGCAACCGCTGCATTTCTCCTTGTTCACGGTGACTAGTCCACGCTTGTTTCTTTCTAAGGCGTTTGAAGGACAGTTTTCGATGGAGTTGCAAGGATCACAGTGCCAACATAGAAGCGGCAGATCTAACCCGAACCTGTCTTGTTTCATGACAGTTATCCGCGCAACAGAAGGCCTGAACTGATTCTCATGAACAAAAGAGCATGTTAGCTCGCAGAGCCTGCATCCAGAACATCTGCTCGCATCGGTCAGTATTCTTTTCATTTGAGCGACCTGTATCTCCGAATCTGAAATTTCAATGTCATAATGAGCATGGCAATGTTGGAAAGGTTTAAGTGAAAAGCTTCTTTTAGGCATTTTGGAATCTGAATGAGAACACTTATTGTTAGAGTCAAAGCAGTCGAGGGATACTGTGACACGCACAAGGTTGGTGACTGCTTCCGACTTGAAGGTGGAAAACTAGGTTTTCCAGAAGAAAACAAGCACGTCTGCATCTATTCCCTATCAAGTCTGCTCCCACTGCTACCGGCTAAACAGAGAAAGCTAGAT
>Ga0153915_10005056_pt1 | contig 12240 bp, 12 predicted proteins | sample Opewatmetagenome_2_FD_107003 | JGI IMG/M metagenome (GOLD analysis project Ga0153915, IMG submission 107003) | Freshwater wetland microbial communities from Ohio, USA - Open water 3 Core 3 Depth 3 metaG | ecosystem: Environmental > Aquatic > Freshwater > Wetlands | place: USA: Ohio, Lake Erie... | reverse complement strand
GTCGCGCCACAGGACGGGCAGCGCCACATGCCCTCCCGCCTCATAGGCGTGGCGCAGGCCGGGCAGCGGCGCTCGCCGACGGTCGCCAGGAGCCGAAGGCGCCGCGGCATGTCATCTACAACAGCCGGGAAGCGGACAGCCCGAATTTCCAGCCGCACCACCAGCCTTTCAACTACTACGCGCGCTTCGCGCCCGGCACCGCCGATCGCGCGGCGCACCTCAAGGACGGCCAGGACTTCCTCGCCGACATCGACCAGGGGACGCTGCCGGCGGTGGCGTTCTACAAGCCGGCCGGGCGCCTCACCGAGCACCCGAGCTATACCGACATCCTGAGCGGCGACGAGCACATCGACGCCCTCCTCACGCGCCTCAAGGCGAGCCCGCTCTGGGCGACGACCGTGGTGATCGTCACCTACGACGAGAACGGCGGATTCTGGGACCACGTGCCGCCGCCCTCGGGCGAGGGCTGGGGCGACCGCTGGGGGCCGGGCACGCGCATCCCGACGCTCATCGTCTCGCCCCTCGCGAAGAAGGGCTACGTCGACAAGACGCCGTACGACACGACTTCGATCCTGAAGCTGATCACGCGGCGCTTCGGCCTGGAGCCGCTACCCGGCGTGAGGGCGAACGCGGGCGACCTGAGCAACGCCTTCGACTTCTAGCGTGCGCGAGCCGCCCGCGGCCTGACTACTTCTTGCCGTAGTGCTCCGTGAGGTAGGTCGCGATCGCGTCCACGTCTTCCTTCGCGATCGGCGCGCCGAACACGTTGATCATCTTGTTCGTCTCGGCGGTCCAGCCCGCCTTGTCGAGGAAGCGCGAGTTCATCGCGATGTAGTCGAGGCTGTGGCAGGCCGTGCATTGCATGGCCTTGTCGCGGCCCGGCCCGTCCTGGAGGACGAACTTGTCCTCCTGCGCCATCGCGGTTCCCGCCACCATCATCATCGCTGCCAGGATTGCGGTGCGCATTAGACGACCTCCACGTAGATGCGCTGAATGACGTTGTGGTGATAGCCCGCCGGGTTGAAGATCAGCTCGTTCACCTGCTTCTCCCCGGCGTTCGACATGGCGCGCGCCATGATCACCATCGAGCCGGGCTCGCGCGTCGGGATGTCGAGCGAGAACTCGCGGAACGAGTAGCGCCCGAGATCCTTGCCGAGCTTGGCCGCGCGCCAGTGCGAGCCGTCGGTCGACACTTCGACCGAGGCGATGCCGGTGCCGCGGTCCCAGGCGAGCCCGCGCACGGGAATCGCCTTGCCGCGCGGGAACTGCTGTCCGGTGCGCAGCGAGGTGATGAGCGAATTCACCACCATCATGGTGATCGGCTCGTTCGGCGCGTAGAGCTGCGACTTGAAGGTCGGCGTCGGGAACTTGCCGCGCGGCGTGCGGTACGCCGTGCTCATCCAGAAGTTCTTCTCCGGCTGCGAGACGATGCGCAGGTCGACGAGCTGCTTGGTCCAGTAGGTGCCCGTCCAGCCCGGCACGATCAGGCGCGCGGGGAAGCCGTTCCAATGCGGCAGCGGCTTGCCGTTCATCTCGAAGGCGATGAGCAGGTCGTTGCTCATCGCCACCTCGATCGGCAGCGATTTCACGAAGTCGGGTGTCTTGTCGAGCGCGCCGCTCTCGGCGCCGTTCATTGTCAGCTCGATCGCGCCGGACTTGACGCCGGCCTTGGCGAGCACGTCCTTCAGGCGCACGCCGCGCCAGACCGCGTTGCCCATCGCGCCCACGCCCCACTCGACGCCGGCGACGTGCGGCTGGAAGAGGCCGCGCCGGTTGCCCGAGCACTGGCACACCGCGGTGATTTCCGCCGGCTTGAACTCCTTGCGCAGGTCGGCCATCGTCAGGTTGAGCTCACGGCCGGCGCTGTCGCCGCCGACGTGCAGCCGCCATTCCTTCACCGACACCTGCGGGATCGCCGAGAGGTGCCAGCGAACGAAGAACGCATCGTTGCGCGTGATCGGGCTGCGGAAGTATTCGAGCGGCGTCTCGAAGTTCGGCGGCCGGTAGGTTTTCTTGATGAGCGGCACCTTGCCGGGCAGCGCATAGAGAAGCTGCTCGGCGAGCGTGCCGTCCGGCAGCTCGGCGAGGCCGAGCTCGGCGGTGCTGCCGCCCTTCACCGCGGCCAGCGCATCGCCCAGGGCGAACGTGCCGAGCGCGCCAACGGCGGCCTTTAGTATTTTTCTTCGACCATACACGGGCGTGTACATGGGTCCCTCCTCCTTGTGGTCGCGTATGTTACTTAGGCGCATTGGCGGTGACCTATCCAACCTCGTTATGGGACCGTCACCGGCCTTTATGGGCTATCTTGAAGCGCCCGCGTCACACGCGGCCGATGCCAGGGTGAAGACGAGGAGATCGCAGAGGAAGCGCTGGTCGCAGCGCGTCACCGAGACGAGCAACGCGCTCGACCTCGAGGGCGGCGTGTTCAAGCTGCGCGACCCGGCGGCCATTGCGCGCTCGCTCAAGCGCTCGGCCGAGCAAAGCCGCCGGCGCAAGAGCGACGCGTACCGCTCGGCGATGTCGATGCTCACGTTCTACATCAACCGCGCCGGCACGAAGCTCGGCGCGCGCCAGCGCCGGACCCTGGAACGAGCGAAGGAAGCCCTGCGCGCGGCCTTCCGCCGCTGACTTACTTCAGGCGGCCCAGCACCCGGTCGACCATGACGCCCGACAGGCCCAGGTAGTTCGCCGGGTCGCAGAGCCCGGCGAGCTGCGCCCGGTCCACGTGCTTCGTGATCTCGCCGTTCTCGGCGAGGAGCTCGAGCAGCGGGCGCTCCTGCCGGATCGCTTCGCGGCAGATGTCGTAGACGAGGTCGTGCGCATGCTCGCGGCCGAGATGCGGCGCGAGGCCCATCATCACGGCCTCGGAGACGATGAGGCCGTGGGTGAGGTCGAGGTTCTCGCGCATGCGCTGCGCGTCGACCTCGAGGCCGGCGAGGACGAAATTCGCCTGCCGCAGCGCCCCGGCGGTGAGGACGAACGCCTCGGGCAGCACGATCCACTCGATCTCCCAGGGGCCGGTGGAGCGCTCGTGATCGGCGACCATCGCGTCGAGCAGCGCCGCCGCGTGCTGGCGCACCACGCCCGCGCAGGCGTGGATGTAGAGGCAGGAGATCGGGTTGCGTTTCTGCGGCATGGTGCTCGAGGAGCCGCGGCCGTGCGCGAACGGCTCGTAGACCTCGGCGACTTCCGTCTGCATGAGGAGCTTCACGTCCATGGCGATCTTGCCGAGCGTCGCGCTCACGAGGCCGAGGAAGGCGCCGACCTCGGCCACCGTGTCGCGCATCGTGTGCCAGGCGATCGGCGGCTGCCCGAGGCCGAGCTCCTTCATCAGTCCTTCCTGCGTCTCGAGCGCGCCCTTCTCCAGCGAGGCGAGGGTGCCGGCGGCGCCGGCGAATTCGCCCATCAGCACGCGCGGCTTCAGCTGGCGCAGCCGCTCGCGGTTGCGCTCCACGCCGGCCAGGATCGCCGCCATCTTGTAGCCGAAAGTGATCGGTACCGCCTGCTGCAGGTTCGAGCGGCCGGCCATGGGGGTATCCCGGTAACGCCTTGCCAGCCCGGCCAGGGAGGCCGAAAGCGTCTGCAATTCGGCCTCGATGAGGGCGAAGGCTTCGCGCATCTGCAGCACGGCCGCCGTGTCGGTGATGTCCTGCGTGGTCGCGCCCCAGTGGCACCACTCGCCCAGCCCGCCGGCGCAGTTCTCGACGATCTGCTGCACGACGGGCAGGACCGGGTAGCCGATGCGCTGCGTCTGCGCGGCGAGCTTCGCCATGTCGATCCGCTCGAGCCGGCAGTGCTTCACGATCTCGTCGGCCGCCTCCTGCGGAATGATGCCGAGCCGCGCCTGCACGCGCGCGAGGGCGGCCTCGATCTCGAGGTACTTGCGCGTGCGGTTCTCGTCGGACCACACCTCGCGCATGGCCTGCGTGCCGAAGAAGTTGCCGAAGACGGGAGAGTCGATGGCGGTGGCGGGCATTGCGGCTCCTGTTCGAATGCGTGCAAGAATAGCCGCGCCGTGACGCTGCGCGCATCCTGGTTCGCGCTTCTGGTCCTGCTGGCCGGGCCGGGCGCCGCGCTGGCCGAAGGGATCGCGGTGGTGCCGCTCGAGGGGGCGATCGGCCCGTCGAGCGCGGACTTCGTCAAGCGCGCGATCGAGCACGCGGCGACCGACGGCACGCAGCTCGTCGTGCTGCGCATGGACACCCCCGGCGGCCTCGATACCTCGATGCGCGAAATCATCAAGGCGATCCTCGCCTCGCCGGTGCCGGTGGCGGGCTTCGTCGCGCCGAGCGGCGCGCGCGCGGCGAGCGCCGGGACCTACATCCTCTATGCCTCGCACGTTGCGGCCATGGCGCCCGGCACCAACCTGGGCGCCGCGACTCCGGTTTTCATCGGGGGAGGCGGCGACGCCAAGGAGGGCAAGAAGTCCCAGGACACGCTGACGCGCAAGGCCACGAACGACGCGGTCGCCTACATCCGCGGCCTGGCGCAGATGCGCCATCGCAACGCGCAATGGGCCGAGCGCGCGGTGCGCGAGGCGGTGAGCCTGCCCGTGAACGAGGCGCTGAAGATGAAAGTCATCGACCTCGTCGCGCCGGATGTGCCGTCGCTGGCGGAAAAGCTCGACGGACGAACGGTCGAGGTCGGCGGGGCGAAACAGGTGCTGAAGACGGCCGGCGCGCCGATCCACGAAGTCGAGCCCGACTGGCGTACCCAGGTCCTCGGCGTCATCACCAATCCGAGCATCGCCTACCTCCTCGTCCTGGTGGGTGCCTATGCGTTGCTCTTCGAATTCCTGAACCCCGGGCTGGTCCTGCCCGGCGTAGTCGGCGCGATCGCGATCCTCGTCGCGCTCTATGCGCTGCACCTGCTGCCGGTGAGCTACGCCGGCCTTGCGCTCATGTTCCTGGGCATCGGCTTCATGGCGGCGGAAGCGTTCTTCCCGGCCTACGGCTCGCTCGGCGTAGGCGGCCTCGCCGCCTTCGTCCTCGGCTCGCTGATGCTGTTCCAGAACACCGACCTTCCCGGGTTCGAGATTCCCTACGCGCTGATCGGCGGCGTGGCCGCGGCGAGCGCGGCGTTCCTGCTGCTCCTCTTCGGCATGGCGGCGAAGAGCCGGCGCGCCGCGGTGGTGAGCGGCCGGGAAGGGATGATCGGCGCGCCCGGCGAGGCGCTCGAGGACTTCGCGCGCGAGGGCTGGGCGCGCGTGCAGGGCGAGCGCTGGAAGGTGCGCTCCCCCGCGCCGGTGCGCCGCGGCGAGCGGCTGCGCGTCACGGCGGTCGACGGCCTCACCCTGGAAGTCGTCCGCGAACAGGCGGTCGGAAAAGGAGCAGCGCCATGATCTTCCCGTTCGGTTTCGGCATCGGCGTCCTGATCGTCGTCGCCGCGCTGGTCTTCTCGTCGATCAAGATCCTGCGCGAGTACGAGCGCGCGGTGGTCTTCTTCCTCGGCCGCTTCAGCGGCGTCAAGGGGCCGGGCCTGGTGCTCATCCTGCCGGTGGTGCAGCAGATGGTGCGGGTCGACCTGAGAACGAGAGTGTTCGACGTGCCGCCGCAGGACGTGATCACGCGCGACAACGTCTCGGTCAAGGTGAACGCCGTGGTGTACCTGCGGGTGGTGGACCCGGAGCGCGCGATCATCCAGGTCGCGAACTTCAGCGAGGCCACCAGCCAGCTCTCGCAGACCACGCTGCGCGCGGTGCTCGGCAAGCACGAGCTGGACCAGCTGCTGGCCGAACGCGAGCAGCTGAACACCGACATCCAGGAGGTGCTCGACCAGCAGACCGATGCCTGGGGGATCAAGGTCTCGAACGTCGAGATCAAGCACGTCGACCTGAACGAGAGCATGGTGCGCGCCATCGCCCGCCAGGCCGAGGCGGAGCGCGAGCGGCGCGCCAAGGTGATCCACGCCGAGGGCGAGCTGCAGGCCTCCGAGAAGCTCCTGCAGGCGGCCGAGATGCTGGCGAAGCGCAGCGAGGCGATGCAGCTGCGCTACCTGCAGACGCTCACGCAGATCGCCGGCGACAAGGCCTCCACCATCGTCTTTCCCGTGCCGCTGGACCTGTTCTCGGCGCTGACCAAGAAGGCCTAGTCTTTAAGCGGGCAATAAGCTTCGCGGCGGAAGAATCCGCAATGCGCATCAGGCGTCTCTTCCGGATCGTCGCGCTCGCCAGCGCGCTCGCCGCATCCGGCGCCGCGTACGCGGAGCGCGCGACCGAGATCTTTGCGCCGACGCAGATCTCCGTCGCGCGCGACCTGCTCGACCATGCCCGCGCCGCGGCGAGCGTCCATGACTACGCGCAGGCCAGAGCGTACGCGCAGGAGGCGCAGGTCGACGCGCGCCTCGCGTGGGGCATGACCGATTCCGCGCCGCTGCACGCCGAGGCGGCACAGATTGCCGGCCAGGCCGCGGCACTCGCGGCCGAGAAGGGCTATTCGGCGCCGAGCGCGGGCGGGGGACGTTTCCGCTCGATGTGATAGCGCATGAGCGCCGCTGCGCGGTACACGCCGTGCACGAATTTGCCGTAGGGCAGGGTCAGGAAAAGCGCCAGCACGAAGCCGAGATGGACCGCGAGCAGCGTTCCCATCGCGCTCGTCCCCCGCAGCGCGAGCAGCGCGAGGCCGGTCGCGCTCGTGAGGAACAGCAGGACGAGGAAGGCCAGGTCCATGCCGTTCTGCCCCGGGTCGGCGAGCTCCGGGTCGCGCCGCAGGCGCAGATGGACCAGGCCCGCGGGTCCGGCTAGGAGCCCGAGGCCGCCCACCGTACCCAGAATCACGGGCAGGCTGAGCAGGGGATAGGGCGCGTGCCAGCCGAATACATAGTGATAGACGGTCGCGGCACAGGTCGCGGCGAAGCAAAGCGCGAAGCCGTAGAAGGTCAGGTGATGGAAGCGCCGGCGCGCGAAGGAAGGCCTCGTGTCGGGGTAGGTGCAGCCTTCGCCGCCGCCGTCGAGATACCTGAGCGTAAGCGCATCGCGCGTGGCCTCGACGACTCCGCCGGCCGCGGGCTCGCTCATGTCGCGCCAGAAGCGCCTCGCCCCCGCGACGAGAGGAACGACGATCAGCGCGGCGACGAGGCTGAAGAAGCCGGCCATCAGCCAATGCGGCAGGGCGTCGTAGAAGGAGCCGGCGGCATCGCGTTTCACGAGCGAGAACATCGCAAGCAGGGAAAGCGCGGTGATCAGCACGGCGGCGAGCCCGTTCCACGCGAAGAGCACGCCGAGGAAACCGGGGAAGGCGTACTTGCGATAGGTCGCCACGCGGACCTCGGCCAGCATGCGCGGGAAGTCGAGCTGGAACTCGTGCGGCGGCGCGTACTGGCAGGCGTAAAGGCAGGAGCCGCAGTTGTGGCAGAGGTTCGCGAGGTAGTGCACATCGGCTTCGCTGAAATCCAGGCGTCGCTCGAGCGCCGGGAAGACCGCGCAATAGCCTTCGCAGTAGCGGCAGGCGTTGCAGATGCGCAGCATGCGCTGCGCGTCGGCGATCAGATCGTCAAGTGCGGCCATGGTGCGCCGTGCCGTCTTTCACGCGGTAGGCCGCCTCGCCGCCGGCGATTCTTCCGAACACCGTCCCGATCGACATGCCGATCCCCGCGAGGTAGCCCTTGCCGAGGATGTTGCCGGCCATGATCTCGCCGGCCGCGAAGATGTTCGGCGAGGGCCGGCCGTCGCCGAAGATCACCTGGGCATGGTCGTTCACCTGGACCCCGAGATAGGTGAAGGTGAGGCCGGGCCTGAGCGGGTAGGCGAAGAACGGCGGCTGGTCGATGCGCCTCGCCCAGTGCGTCTTCGCCGGCGCGAGCCCCTCGGTCGCGCAGCCGTCGAGCACCGTGTGGTCGAAATCGCCGGGGCGCACGGCCGCGTTGAAGCGCGCCACCGTCTCTTCCAGCGCGGGCGGCTCGAGGCCGAGCGCCGTCGCGAGCTCGCCAATCGAGGCCGCCTTGAGCGGCGGGAACACCGGCGGCATGAAGCGGCCCATCGCTTTCGCATCGATGATCGCGTAGGCGATCTGCCCCGGCTGGCCGGCGACGAGCCGTCCCCAGATCGCATAGCGCTTCGGCCAGAAGTCCTCGCCCTCGTCGTAGAAGCGCTGCGCCGCGCGGTTGACCACGATGCCGAGCGACACGGCGTCGACCCGCGTCACGATGCCGCCGTCGAACTTCGGCGCGCGCGCGTCGATCGCCACGCAATGGCCCTGCGTCGGATCGCCGATCGCCTGCGCGCCCTTGTCGATCAGCACGCGCAGCATCCGCCCCTTGTTGTACGGCGTGCCGCGGATCAGGAAATTGTCGGCCGCCTCGCCCCAGGCTTCGCGCAGCCACTCGAGGTTCGACTCGAAGCCGCCGGTGGCCACCACCAGCGCCTTGGCCCGGATCTCGTGGTGGGAGGTGCGCTGCTGGACGATGGCCGAATTGAAGCGCGTGCCCTCGAGCGTCACGTCGACCGCCTCGGTGTCGTACGCGATGTCGACGCCCTGCGCCTGCGCCGCGGCGTAATAGGCGTTGACGAGCGCCTTGCCCCCGCCGAGGAAGAACGCGTTGGTGCGCGAAAGGTGGAGCGTGCCGCCGAGCGAGGGCTGGAAGCGCACGCCGTGCGCCTTCATCCACGGACGGCAGGCGGCGCTGCCGCGGATCGCCATGCGCGCGAGGCGCTCGTGGGTCTCGCCGCCGGTCACCTTGACGAGGTCCGCCCAGTACTCCTCCTCCGGGTAGGCGTCGGTGAGCACGTCCTCGGGCGCGGCGTGCATGCTGCGCAGGTTGCGCGTGTGGCGGCTGTTGCCGCCGCGGAATGCGATCGGCGCCGATTCGACGAGCGCGACGCGCGCGCCGGCGCGCCGCGCATCGAGCGCAGCGCACAGCGCGGCGTTGCCGCCGCCGAGCACCAGCACGTCGTAGGTTCCGGAAAGGGACACGGAGGCGCGATCTTATAATGTCCCGGTGGAGCGCTTCCTCGAGGATTTCACCGCCGGGCAGAAGTTCGGCTCGGGACGGCTGCGCGTCGAGGCCGGGAGCGTGAAGCGCTTCGCCGCCGAGTTCGATCCGCAGCCCTTCCACCTCGACGAGGATGCGGCGCGCCGATCGCTCTTCCGCGGCCTCGCGGCGAGCGGCTGGCACACCGCGGCGATGACGATGCGCCTGCTGGTGGAGAGCGAGCTGCGGCCCGCGGGCGGCATCGTCGGCGCCGGTTTCGACGAGTTCCGCTGGCCGCGCCCGGTCCGCCCGGGGGACGAGCTGCATCTCGAGATCGAGGTGCTCGAGGTGCGGCCGTCGAAGTCGCGCCCGGAGCAGGGCCTCGTCAAGGTGCGCACGACAACGCTCAACCAGCACGGCGAGCCGGTGCAGGTGTCGGTCGGCAATCTCGTGGTGCCGCGCCGCGCCGCGGCGGCCCCATGAAGCCGGCCATCGACAGCTCGGGCATCGCCAGTCTCGCCGCCGGATAGTCGCGGCCGACGGGCGCATCTACGATACGTTCGCCTGTTTCAGCAGGCCGAGCTCGATACGCTGCTCGCGCTCGGCATCCCCATGGCGCAGGGTTACTGCTTCGGCAAGCCGATGTCGCTCGGCGACGCGGTGGAGCTCAGCGCTTCGCCGGCCGTATCCCCCCCGCCAGGCGTCGCGGGCCGGCCGCCGGCGGCTCAGTGGTCTTCGATGCGGGGGACGCTGTCCTCGGCCGGGCCGCCCGTGTCCGGGTCGATCCATTCCGAGATGCCGAGCTCGGATTCCGCTTCCTGCAGCGACTCGGTGCCGTCGGGCTCGTCGGCCGCGCCGTCGGCGAGCATGTCGGCTTCCGCCTCGGCGAGCGTCGTGTACGGGCCGTGCGTCTCGCCCTTGGTCTTTTCCCAGTAGAAGCCGTCCGGCCGCTCGATCACGTGGCCGGCGAGCGGCGCGGCTTCCTGAACGACCTTCGGATCCGCGACCGGACGGGTCCGGCGCTTTTTCGAACCGCTGCGTTTCGTTTTGCGCGGCATGCCGGAATCCTACGCCAAAATCCGCGCCAGAATGCAAGAAAGAAAATCGCGCGACGCGAGCGCGTACTCCGCGATGCGCGCGCGGTTACGCGGCGCGGCCGTCGGCGCCGGCATCGCGCGGGTCAACCTCGGGCGCTGACGCCGTTTCCGTCGCGAGCAGCTGGGCGATGTCGCGCCGGCCCCGCTCGGAGGCGGCGATGAGCTTCGTCATGTCGTGGCGGTGCGGCGCGTTCTCGCGGATCTGCCGCTCGTCGTATTCGCGGAAGCGCGCCAGGATCTGCTCGGCCTGAGCTTGCGGGTAGCCGAGCAGTCCCAGCATTTTCCCGGCCGCGTCGACCGCGGAGCCGAATACCTCGCGCACCGCGGGCACGCCCATCACCGCGTACTCGTAGGCATCGGTTCGGCTGCGTGCGCGCGCGATGATCGCGAGGCCGGGGTAGCGGCCGCGCACGCGGCGCACCACGGTCATCGCCGCCTCGGGATCGTCGAGGGCGACGAGCAGCACGCGCGCCCGGGCGGCGCCCGCCTGCTCGAGCAGGTCGAGCCGCGTCGCATCGCCGTAATACGCCTTCCAGCCGAAGCGGCGCACCGTTTCGATCTGCCCGGGATCGTGGTCGATAACCGTGGCGCCGATGCCCAGGCCGCGCAGCACGCGCACCGCGACCTGGCCGAAGCGGCCGAAGCCGGCGACGATCACCGGGTTCGCCTCGCTGATCACGTCGGGGGCTCGCGCCTCGCGGCGCAGCGCGAGGCGCGGCTGCGCGAAGCGCTCGTAGGCCATCATGAGGAACGGCGTGGTGAGCATTGAGACGGCCACCGCGGCGTTGAGCATGGCGGCGGTATGGACCGGCAGCACGCTCGCCGCGGCGCCGAAGATCACGAAGGCGAACTCGCCCGCCTGGGAGAGCGCGACCGCGAAAAGGGCGGCGTCGCCGGTGCCGCAGTAGAACGGCCGCGCGGTGAGGTAGAGGAGCACGATCTTGAGCGCGACGATGCCGAGCGCGAGCCCGAGCACGGCGAGCGGCGCGCTCGCGAACAGCCCCATGTCGATCGACATGCCGACCGCCATGAAGAAAAGCCCGAGCAGCAATCCCTTGAACGGATCGATATCGAGCTCGAGCTCGTGGCGGTACTCGCTGTCGGCGAGCATCACGCCGGCGAGGAAGGCGCCGAGGCCGGGGGACAGGCCGACCGCCTGGGAGAGCGCCGCGGCGCCGAGCACGAGCAGCAGCGCGAAGCCGACGAACACCTCGCGCAGGCGCGTCTCGGCGATGTAGCGCAGCGCCGGGCGCACCAGGATCCGGCCGACCGCGATCAGCGCGACGATCAGGCCGAGCGCCCTCGCCGCGTCGGTCCAGCGGAAGGCCTGCGCTTCGCCGCCGAGGAAGCCGACCACCAGCATGAGCGGGATGACGGCGAGGTCCTGGAACAGCAGCACCGCGAACGACGCCTGGCCGCCGGGCGTCGGCAGGAGGTTCTTCTCGCCGAGCGTGGCGAGGCCGATCGCGGTCGACGACATGGCGAAGCCCATGCCGGCGATCAGCCCGACGGCCAACGGTTGACCGAGCAAGATCGCTATTGCGGCAACGACTACGACCGAGACGGCCACCTGCGCCGTCCCGAGGCCGAAGATCGAGCGGCGCAGCGCCCAGACGCGCGAGGCGTTGAGCTCGAGGCCGACGAGGAAGAGCAGGAGCACGACGCCGATCGCGCCGAAGCCGAGCACCGTCTCCGGATCGGCGATCAGGCGCAGGCCCCAGGGGCCGATCGCGATGCCGGCGACGAGGTAGCCAAGCACGGCGCCCAGTCCGAGCCGCTTGAAAACCGGCACCGCGACGATCCCCGCGGCGAGATAGATGAGTGCCTGCTGGAGGAAGCCGTCGGTATCCATAGTTAGAATGTTCTCATGGAGGCGAATCCGGTCGACGGGCAGCAGTTCAAGCAGGGGATGCGCACGCTGGCGGGCGCGGTCAACATCGTCACGAGCATGCACGCCGGGCATCGCTACGGCATGACGGCGACCGCCGTCTGCTCGGCGACCGCCGAGCCGCCCACCGTCCTCGCCTGCATCAACAAGCTCGCCACCACGCACGACGCGGTGGCGAAGAGCAAGGTGTTCTGCGTCAACGTGCTGCGCGTCGAGGACTGGGAGCTTTCGACGACCTTCAGCGGCGGCCAGACCGGCGAGGCGCGCTTCAAGCATGGCAACTGGACCCGGCTCACCACCGGCGCCCCGGTGCTCGTCGATGCGCTGGTGTCGTTCGACTGCCGGGTG
>Ga0153915_10005055_pt1 | contig 12240 bp, 10 predicted proteins | sample Opewatmetagenome_2_FD_107003 | JGI IMG/M metagenome (GOLD analysis project Ga0153915, IMG submission 107003) | Freshwater wetland microbial communities from Ohio, USA - Open water 3 Core 3 Depth 3 metaG | ecosystem: Environmental > Aquatic > Freshwater > Wetlands | place: USA: Ohio, Lake Erie... | reverse complement strand
TGGATCTCGGGAATCATCTCGGGCACGCCCTCCATCACCTCGTCGCGCCGCAGCAGCGTCGCGCCCCAGCCCATCAGCTCGGACACGCTGCGCCCCTCGCGCGCGCCTTCCATGAGCGCGGCGCTGATGAACGCGACCGCTTCCGGATAATTGAGCTTCAGGCCCCGCTCCTTGCGCCGCTCGGCGAGCAGCGCAGCGGTGAAGACCAGCAGCTTGTCCTTCTCGCGCGGGGTGAGTTCCATCTTGTTCCCTTACGTGTTTCAAGTCCTCTGGTCGACCGCTGTGGCACCCTGCTCCAGCCACAGTGGCCGGTGGTCACGCGCGATTCCCGCAAGATGCCAACAACCCGGCACCCTGTTCAAGTGGTCAACCTCAAATAGAGTGCTGGCAATTTCTCCGGAAGCCTGCGCAAGTGGTCCAGCACCAGATAGTTGCGCGCACCAAAGATGCGTCTCACATAGTTGTCGGCGGCTGGGTCAAGGCTGATACAGAAGATGACGATACCGCACCGCGCCTGCTCCTCAACCGCACGCTTGGCGTCGAATACCAGATACTTCCCATTGTGGACGTCAATGTCATGTGGTTCACCATCGGTCACCAGGAGGATCAGCTTCTGTGCGACGCGTCGCCAGCGCAGAAACTGCCCCGCGTGACGAAGAGCCGCGCCCATGCGAGTGGAAAGCTGCCCAGTTGTGCCAGCCAGGCGAGCCCGCGCCCGCTCGCCGTACGGCTCATCGAAGTCTTTGAGTCTGTAGTATTCCACTTCGTGCCGACCGTTGGAGTCGAAGCCGTGAATAGCAAAGCTGTCTCCGATCTTATCCATCGCATCGGCCACCAATGCGGCCGCCTCGCGCGCCAGATTCAGGACAGTAGTGCCGGCGCTCGGCACGTAGGTATTGGTGGACAGCGAAAGGTCCAGCAACAATAGCACTGCAAGGTCGCGATTGCTTTTGCCTCGGCGTTCGTGCACTCGCGGGTCGGGCGCACGGCCCGCGCGCTGATCCACCGTAGCGGCAACGCTAGCATCCAGGTCCAATCTATCACCCTCGACCTGCCTGCGCAGGCGCACAGGACGCTGAATGTCGGCCGCTTTGATCAGGTTGGTAAGCCGGTTCACGGTCTGCTGGTTGCGGATCAAGATTTCATCGATCTCGTGCGCGTTGCCCACATGCGCGCGCTTCTCCAGCAGCGTGCACCAGGCCGGCCGTTCCAGCCCGATCGCGTAGTCCCACTCGTGGTAGTGATAGGGTTGGGCGAGCGCCTCGTCGATGGCTCGACGTTCCTGCGGCGAAGCGGCTTCGGATTTCACGCCTTCATGTTGAGCGGCCTCGGTCCCGCTTCGCTCCAATTCCATTTCAGTGGGTGCGCTGCCTTCATCAACAGTGAGGTTGACCGGCTGGTAAATTGCCTCCTGATCGTCGAGCTCCGCCTGGCCAGCGTCGCCGAAATCCCACATGAACAGGTTGTCGTCGCGGTACAGCGGCTCGACGATATAGGTCTTGAAGTTGAACTGGACCCGCATCTGCCCTAGATCGTTACCTAAGAGCATGCCGATGGCACGGCTCACGGCCGGGTCCTCCATGCCTTGCAAGTGCTCCGCGAACATGGTTCGCCCTTTGACAACCCAAGGGTTGTCGTCCTCGTAGCGGCCATCGAGCAGCGCCCGTGCAAGCCGCGCCATTAACGACACGGCGCTCACGGTGAAGCTCGGCAACGCCACATGAAAGGGCTCCCACAGCCTACGCAGGCCCGGCATGGCACGCAGCGCGAGCTCCTCAACCCGGGCGTCCTCGATCAGAGACACCAGCGCGACCTGGACCGGCTTCAGGCTTCGAACGGGAAACCGCTGCGTCGAGTGCATCAAATGTGCCGCCGCGTGCGCAGCCGCTGCCCGATATAGCGTCAGCCCCTCCTGTCCAGGAAACACCTCGAAGGCTTGGGGCATGCGGATGAACCCCTCGCCTATCGCCACACGCCGCCCCTTCTTGCTAGAACCGTCACCGGTCCCCGAGGCCGAACTCTCCGCGCGCAGATCCATCGAGCGCCCCCACAACGCACGCAGGTAAAAACTCAACCGACGCTCAACTTCGCTAAACAATGTGCCTTCGCTGGCCGCCCGCAGGATTGTGCGCGCATCCCGACTTTCGAGTCGAAACCATGCTTCCTGGGCGCTCGGGTTGCTCACGTGCCCCTGTACTCCGAGCAATGCCCAACGCCGCAACCCGTCGACGGAGAGTTGCTCCAGCAGAAATCCGACACGCTCGAGCATGGGCGCCAAGCTGCGCGGGGCCAGCGTAACCAACTCGTCCACCAGATCCAGAAACGCAAGCAGCGCATCGCCGCTGATCAGGCGCCGCGCAACGTTCGGCAGTGAGCACAGAAAAGCATCGACGGTACCACCGTCGGTGCAGGTTGCCGTCGACAACACGGTGGCAACCACGTGAATGAGTACAGCCTCTCCGCCCTGCTTCGCGACGCCAGGCACGGTGCGTAGGTAGCTCACCAGCGGGCCTAGACCGACACGGGCGCCTGCCAGACGCCGGGCGCCTTCGAGCCAGATGGGCAGTTGCTCTCGGGTGAGTTGCCCGGCCGCCTCGGACCACGCCGCTTGCACGATCTCGCGGGCCTCGGCCGGGAACTCACTTAACAACTCGGAAAAGTTATCGGCGGTGGAGTGCACCAAGCATCCGATTCAACACAAACACGGGAATGACAATGTAACGCGATAGGACAGAACAGACGCCTAGACAGACAAAAATGAAAGCAGTGGGTCTGCATCGCAAATATTCGCATCCTCGTATCGAGTTCTTGCGTGTGTTCCTCGCCGCAGCTTCGTGTTGATGTTGTCCTAGAAGAAGGTTCTTACAGCGGCCTCCAGAGCATCGCGGATGTCGGGGTCGTCGGTGATGGGCCGCACCAGCGCCACACTGCACGCGGCACCCGGCTCCACCCCCTGCGCAATGAGCGATCCCGCGTATATCAACATACGGGTCGAAAGTCCCTCATCCAAGCCGTGCCCCTTCAGGTTGCGCGCACGCTCCCCTATCGAAACCAACTTGCCCGCGATGTCCTCTGCCACGCCCGATTCGTGCGCGACGATCTCGATCTCCACCTCCCGCGACGGCCAGCCGAAGTCCAAGGCACCAAACCTTTGCTTGGTGGATTGCTTAAGGTCCTTCATGATGTTCTGATAGCCTGGGTTATAGGAGATCGCAAGCTGGAAATCAGGATGCGCATGCACCAGCTCGCCCTTCTTCTCCAGAGGCAGTACGCGCCGCGCGTCGGTCAACGGGTGAATCACCACCGTCGTGTCCTGGCGCGCTTCCACGATCTCATCCAGGTAGCAGATCGCACCATGGCGCACGGCGACAGTGAGGGGCCCATCCTGCCAGCGCGTGCCGCTGGCGTCGAGCAGAAATCGGCCCACTAGGTCTGAGGCCGTCATGTCCTCATGGCAAGCGATTGTTATCAGCGGCTTGCGCAAGCGCCAAGCCATATACTCCACGAAGCGGGTCTTACCACAGCCCGTGGGCCCTTTGAGCATCATCGGCATCCGCACAGCGTAGGCGGCTTCGTACAACGCGATCTCGTTACCAGTCGAGCGGTAATAGGGCTCCTGCAGGATCAGATGCTGGCTGATCAGATCATCGGCAGAGTGTCGATTCATGAGGTAACGTTTAACTGCTGCCTAACGGCGGCTGGCCCCAAAAGGCGCTGTGCAGCGCTTAAGTATGGTGCCGCAGGCAACCGTCGGGGGTCGGATGCGCGGGAAGTCTCGTTCCCTCACCAAAGGTTCTTGCCTAGTCCCACACCAAACAGTGGCGGGCGCGCCTACCGCGCGCCCGCCACTAGGTCATGCGTGCGTAGGCTGCTTTGGGTTGGGGATGCCAGGGATGGGGCACTCCTCGGTTCCTACGGTCGGTCGAGTGAGCGCCTCGACCATCTTCTTGGTGCCGTCTGGATCGGTTATCCACTTCTTGTAGAAATCGTATGGGCATGCCGCCACACCCTCGGTGCCTTCATGCGAGTTGATCTTGCCCGTGTAACCGCGATGCAGCAGCTTGAATAGGTGATTTTCTGACTGCATATTCTTGCGCGCGTCGCGGATCAGACCCTTGGATAGCGCTCCATACTGAATGCCGTAGTCCTCCTCACCGCATTCCCCCAGTGTACGCCCATCAAAGCCGATGATCGCCGAATGGCCGAAGTATGAGTAGACGCCGTCAAAGCCGGCGGCATTGGCGACTGCAACATACACGTTATTAGCCCAAGCCATGGCCTTCGCCATGATGACCTGCTGGTCCTTGGCCGGATACATGTAGCCTTGACAGCGGACGATGAGCTCGGCCCCTCTCATCGCGCAGTCGCGCCAAATCTCCGGATAGTTGCCGTCGTCGCAGATGATCAGACTTACCTTCAGCCCTTTGGGCCCGTCGGACACGTAGGTGCAGTTACCCGGATACCACCCTTCGATTGGGACCCAAGGCATGATCTTGCGGTACTTCTGCACGATCTCGCCCTTGTTATTCATCAGGATCAGCGTGTTGTAGGGCGCCTTCTTGGGATGCTCCTCGTGTCGCTCGCCAGTGAGGGAGAACACGCCCCAGACGTTAGCCTTGCGGCATGCGGCCGCGAAGATCTCAGTCTCCTCCCCAGGCACGGACGAGGCGGTCTCGTACATTTCCTTGGAGTCATACATGATCCCGTGCGTGCTGTACTCCGGAAAGATGACCAGGTCCATCCCCGGCAGGCCGACCTTCATGCCCTCCACCATCGCCGCGATCTTCCTCGCGTTTTCGAGGACTTCCTTCTTGGTGTGCAGGCGTGGCATTTTGTAATTGACCACAGCCACCCCGACGGTGTCGTTACTGCTTGAAATATCTCCGTGTAGCATCTGAGGTACTCCTTTTAAGAAAATAACGCGACCTCTCCGATTCTGGCCGCCCTTCATTCGACGCTGCCGACACGACCACGCCCGCTACCTTGGCGTGTGGGCCCCTTCTCTATCGCGCCTCCACTAACACTCGATCATCCACCTAGACAGTGAGATAGGTGAGAACCTTTCCTGTATCGACGCTCTCGCGTGGACTCTCATAGACAAATTCCCCTCGTTCAATTATCACGAAACGATCAGCGATTTCCATGGCGAAGCTCAGCACCTGCTCCGAAACCAGCATGGAGAACCTCTGCTCGGATTTGAGCTTATTGAGAATGCGCGCGATATCTTTGATAACGGATGGCTGGATACCTTCCGTGGGTTCGTCCAGTAGCAGCACTTTCGGTCGACTCGCGAGCGCGCGCGCAATTGCTAATTGCTGCTGCTGTCCTCCCGACAGATTTCCTCCTTTGCGCCGCCTCATATCGTGGAGCACTGGAAAAGTCTCGTATATGTACTTTGGAATAGTCTTATCCTCTGTGCATTCCACGCCAGTAAGTATGTTTTCTTCGACCGTCAGGTAGGGGAAGATCATGCGTCCTTGGGGCACATACCCGATCCCGGCGGCGACTCGCTCATAGCTCTTTTTCCGAGTTACATCCTGCGTATCCACCGAGATGGAACCACTGCGCGCTTGCAGAATACCAATCACCGCTTTCAACAGGGTTGTCTTCCCCATCCCATTGCGCCCCATGATCGCAAGCGTTTCACCCTCGCCCAACGCGAGGCTCGCGCTGGGGATGACGCAGCTTTCGCCGTAATAAACAGTCAAATCCTTGATGCTAAGCATCGGTCCACTCAACTTCCCAAGTACACGTCGATCACTCGCTCGTCGCTCTGGATATTCTCCATTGTCCCTTCGGCCAACAGCTTTCCCTGATGCAAAACAGTGACCTTGTGAGCAATCGATCTGACAAACGCCATGTCGTGCTCGATAAGCACAACGCATCGCCCTGGCGCAATCTTCTTCAGCAAATCCGCCGTGAGCTCTCGCTCACGCGCGCTCATGCCCGCTACGGGCTCGTCCAGAAGCATCAGCTCAGGGTCTTGCATCAGAAGCATTCCTATCTCCAGCCACTGCTTCTGTCCGTGGGATAACAACCCCGCCTTCGTATCCAGAAGTTCGCGCAGATAGACTTGATCGGCCACCTCGTCGATCCGCAGACGATAGTCTGGGGTGCGACGAAAGAAGAGAGACCCAAATATGCCGCGCTGTTCCGGATACGAGATCTCCAAATTCTCGAGCACGGTCAGATCTTCGTACACAGCCGGGGTCTGAAACTTGCGCCCGACACCTGCTCTCGTAATCTCGTACTCGACCATTGCAGTCAGTTCAAGATCTTTAAACTTAATCGTGCCATGCGATGGCTTCGTCTTGCCGCAGATCATATCCAACAGTGTGGTCTTTCCCGCACCGTTGGGACCAATTACGCACCGCAACTCGTTGCGCTCTACGGCGAAATTCAGCCCGTCGACGGCCACGAATCCGTCGAACGACACGGACAGCTCCTGCACCGAGAGGATGACGGAGCTCAAGCGGACGCTCCTTACTGTGTACGTTCCGGCGCTGCGTTCGTCACACGCCGGAATCTGAGTCGAATAAGTAGGCCGGCTAAGCCGGACGGCAGGAACATGGTGATTACAATGAACAACCCGCCAAGAAACAATAACCAAACTGTTGGAAAACTTTCCGAGATTACAGACTTCGACCAGCCAACCAGCAAAGCACCGAACACGGCTCCGACAATAGACAGTCGCCCTCCCACGGCGACATAGATGATCATTTCGATCGAGGCTACGACCCCAACCAATGTTGGAGTGATCAATCCCACCTGCAACGAGTAGAGCGCCCCACCGAGAGCTGAAAAGAATGCGCTAACTGTGAAAATAAATGCCTTGAAGAGCGCTGTGTCATAGCCCGAGAACCTCACTCGGTCCTCCCGATCACGTATCGCTATCAGGATCTTGCCGAGCCGGCTCTTAATAATTGCGGTACCGATTCCCATGACGACAAACAGAATTACGATCTGCACGAAGTACAGCACCACCTTTGCTTTGTTGGAAATGATGCTCATACCTGCCAGCGTCTTGAAGTCAGTGATCCCGTTAGCGCCGCCCGTGTAGCCCTGTTGCCCCACCAGCATGACGGTCAGAGTAAGCGCGAGCGCCAACGTGACGATTGCAAAGTACACGCCACCTACGCGTTTTCGGAATACCGCATAGGAGAACACGAAGGCGAGCGCAGCCGGAATGATCGCGATGGAAATGAGCGTGACACTCAGGCTATGGTACGGCCTCCACCACCATGGCAGTACCTCGGTACTACTCCAGATCATGAAATCGGGGAGATCGGGGGCCGACGCCTGTAGTTTCAGATACATCGCCATCAGATAGCCCCCAATCCCGAAGAAGAGACCCTGCCCCAGGCTGAGGATCCCTCCGTATCCCCACGCAAGTACAATCCCAACTCCGACGATAGCGAAGACCAGATACTTGCTTATGAGATTGAGCCAGTAGCTCCCGAGGACAGTGGGGAAAACCACGAGCAGCAGCAATGCGAGGCTAATTGCCGCTACCAGCCCCGGCTTGTTGACTGCTCGGAGCATCGTCATTGCCGCACCTTGCTCGAAAACAGGCCATTCGGCCGGAAGTAGAGCACGGCGACGACGAGTAGCAGGATGCATACCCTGGCCATTGAACCGCTCAGCGTGAATTCGAGCATCGTTTGCGCCTGCGATAGAACAAGCGCTGACAGGAATGTGCCAAGCAAAGTCTGGACGCCACCAAAAACTACGACAATGAAAGAATCTACGATATAAAGCTGGCCGGTGAGCGGGTTCGTCGATCCGATCATCGTGAAGACGCTTCCTGCGATCCCAGCCAGCCCGGACCCAACCGCAAAGGTCATCGCGTCAACGCGATTGGTGTTTATTCCTGCCGCACCGCTCATCGCCCGATTCTGGGTGACTGCACGAACGTTTAGCCCCCAGCGAGTTCGGTACAGCGCGAGGTATAGGACAACGGATACTACGATTGTCAGGCCCACAATGAACAAACGGTTGAGAGGCAGCTGAATGCCGGAGACCGGCTCCCATGCGCCGTCCAGCCACGAGGTCATCGAGACACTCACCTCTTGGGCGCCGAAGACCGAGCGGTAGGTCTGCTGCAGGACGAGACTCAAACCCCAGGTCGCCAAGAGAGTATCTAGCGGTCGGTTGTAAAGGAAGCGAATGAAACTACGCTCCAAGAGCCAGCCAAATGCAAATGTCGCGAGGAACGCGAACGCGAGCGCAAAGAACACGTATATTCCCATCAGCGACGGCAAGTACTTTTCGAACACGCTGGCGGTCAGGTACGTGACGTAGGCGCCGAGCGCCATGATTTCTCCGTGCGCCATATTGATCACGCCCATCAATCCGAAGATGATCGCGAGGCCGAGAGCCATTAGCACTAGGATCGTGAACAGGCTAATGCCGGAAAAAGCCTGCATCACGAATACGTCAAAGCTCATACTTGTTCATCCTGATCGCGGGTGCGAACAGCCCCATCTGTGCATTGACGGCTAGCGGCGGGCCATACCTTGAGTTCAGTATGGCCCGCCTTTCACCGTAGGCGACGGTCTCAGCAGACCGGTCAATCGCCTGGTTACAGTTTCGGAAACGGATTCGGCGCGATCAGAGGCGATTCGTACTCGATGTCGAACTGCCCGTCTGCGCGCGCCCGGCCAATGCGCGCGTGCTTCCAGGTGTGGTGGTTCGTCTTGTCCAGGTGGATATCACCCTCGGGTGCCGCAAGAGGCATGCCGGAGGAAGCAGCCACGACCTTGGCAACATCGAAGCTTTTCGCCTTCTCGCACGCCAATTTCCAGAAGTAGACGCCAGTGTAGCCGCACTCCATGGGATCGCCGACCACCCGGTCCTGCCCGTACTTCGCTTTAACGGCCTTGACGAACTTCTCGTTGGCCGGATTCTTCTGGCTCTGGAAGTAGCCCATGCATGCGTAGTAGCCGACGGCGTTTTCCTTGCCGATGCCTTCGATCTCGTTCTCGGATACAACCGTGGACAACAGCACCTGCTTGTCGCCCGACAACCCGGCAGCCCTAAGCTGTTTATAGAAGGCAACGTTGCTGCCGCCAACTACCGTGCTGTAAATGCAGTCGGGTTTCGCCGCCTTGATCTTATTGATAATGGATGAAAACTCGGTGTGGCCCAGTGGGGCATATTCTTCACCGAGGGTTTTTCCCCCAACGCGCGCGATCGTGGGCTTAGCGATCTTATTGCACGTGCGCGGATAGATGTAGTCAGAACCAACGAGGAAGAAGGTCTTTCCCTTGTTCTTGGCGAGCCACTCGATCGCAGCGATCACTGACTGGGTCGCTTCCTGCGCGGTATAGATAACGTTCTTGGACTCCTCCTGCCCCTCGTAGTACGTTGGGTAGTATAGGAGGCCGTTGTTCTGCTCGAATACTGGCAGCACTGCTTTCCGAGAGGCAGAGGTATAGCAACCAAACACCGCCGCGACCTTATCCCTCAAGAGAAGTTTCCTCGCCTTCTCGGCGAACGTTGGCCAGTCGCTCGCACCGTCCTCGACAATCGGGACAATCTTGCGGCCAAGGACGCCGCCTGCCGCATTGATCTCATCAATCGCCATCTTTTCCGTATCTACGATCGCAGCTTCTGCGATTGCGATCGTTCCTGACAACGAGTGCAGGATGCCGACCTGAATCGTGTCGGCAGCACGCGCTCCGGAGGAAATGAAGGGCATGGGAAGTGCGCTCGCCGCGGCGACTGCCGCACTCTTTCTTATGAACTGCCGCCTGCTCGGTGATTTCGTCATCTTCTGCCTCCCAAGGACACCGCAAAACAAAAAAAAACCCACCCGCGAAGCTCGCTTCGCTGAATGGGCTTCTTCGCCTCGGCCCCGGCTGACGTCTTTGTCGCTTAGGGCGTTCGCATTGATTGGAGCATGTTGCGATCCGTTTGTAAAGCAAGGGTATAGGAGGTGCATCCCAACCGGCACCTAGGCAAATATTGTCCTCAGCGACTATGCTTACAGCCCTATCAGGCCAAGTGATAGTTCAAGAAATCTAGAGACCTTAATGAAATCCACTTCCAACAAGGCGTTCAAAGTCGGCGTCCTCTATTCCGAGACAGGAGTTACGTCCGCAATCGAAACGTCGCAGCGGATGGCCACCACCCTTGCAATAGAGCAGATCAACGAAGGCGGCGGTATCAACGGGACACCGCTCGAAGTCGTGCAGTACGATCCGGCGTCTTCGCCAAGCCAATACGGGGCGTTGGCCAGCAAGCTTATTCTCGATGACGGTGTCCGCGTCATCTTTGGTTGCTATATGTCGAGCACCAGGAAAGCGGTGATTCCGGTAGTTGAGAAATGGAATGCACTGTTGATGTACCCAACGCTGTACGAAGGATTCGAGTATTCGAGCAACGTCATCTACACGGGCGCGGCTCCGAACCAGAACAGCATACAGTTAGCTGAGTACATGCTCAAGAACTACGGATCAAGAGTGTTCATGGTTGGCTCGAATTACATCTATCCATACGAGTCCAATCGCATTATGAGTGACCTAATTTCCGCTCGGGGCGGCGAAAAAGCTGGCGAGTATTATCTCCCTCTCGACGCACCAGAAGACGCATACCTGACAATTGCACAGAAGATCAAAGATACGTCGCCTGACTTCATTTTTTCCACGGTCGTGGGAATCGGCACCACGTTGCTCTACCGAGCATATGCCAGACTCAAGCTCGATCCAGTGCACATGCCGATCGCGAGCCTCACGACATCCGAAGCTGAAGTAAAAGAGATGGGAGCCGACGTGGCAGAGGGGCATATCACATCGGCGACCTATTTCCAGTCGGTAAACACTGAGGAGAACAGGCGGGTCCTCCAGGAGTACCAGACACGATTCGGTGATGGTCTTGTAACTAACATGTGCTGGGAAGCGGCATATTTCCAAACCCACCTCGTGGGCAACGCGCTGCGGCAGACTGGCTCGGATGACGTTGCTCAGCTGATTAAGGTAATTGCCGGCGCGGAGTACCGAGCGCCTCAAGGCACCATCAAGATTGATGCTCAGAATCATCACACCTTCCTGTGGCCACGCGTCGGCCGCGTAAACTCTACAGGGCAGTTCGATATCTTGGAGGAGTCACGTCACTCGGTTAGACCCGACCCTTACCTAGTCGAACATACTCCGCGAGAGTGGTCATCGCGTTCGCTTCTCGGTGGAAGATAGGCAAGCTCCCAGACTGCCGTGAAGAAGTCCGCAGGGGCGTCTCGACTACTTAAGCGGTTAAGATCGCTAAGAGTGCTGATCGTTCACCCGAACGATCAAGACGGCCAAGAGCTCATTTCGCAACTGCAGCGGATTGGCTGTCAGGTCAAGGCGTTCTGGCCACCCTCGGAAAAACTTTCCGAGGAGTTTAATTTGGTGTTCTTTGCGGTGCGGCCCGAGGTTCTCTCCATGGACATTCCATGGCTAAGAGACGACGCGTGCCGACCGCTAATCGCCGTGGTCAACTATGAAAACCCAACTATCGTGGAGGCCGTCCTTAGCCTAGGCGCACGCGGGGTGATTGCGTCGCCGGTAAAGTCATTTGGCCTATTGTCCTCAATTGTCGTCGCTCTACATCACGCAGAGTCCCAGAAAGTTCATGCGCACTACGCGAAACGCATGGAGCAGCGTCTCGCAACGATCCGTAAGGTTGCGAAGGCAAAGGCGGTTCTCATGCAGACGCAGAACATCTCGGAGCAAGAGGCTTATCAGATAATCCGAAATCAAGCCATGAGCAAGCGTGTGACTACGGAGGAGATTGCGGACGCAGTCATCAAAGCCAACGAGATTCTCGGCTTCGATACGAAAGCGGTGAGACGTTAGGTGTTGCGGTGCCTGATCGAGGTAGCCCCCACCGCCAGAGCAACTGCTCGCATACCTCGAACGTGTCGCGCGTGATCGAAGGAATGCGCAACGCCCCGCCGCAATTCCTATATCAATAAGATCGCGGAGCGACTCTGCCCGATCTTGAGGTTTTACGGAGTGAATGCCTGTGCACCTTGCGCCGCTCGACTCGCGAATTCCCGTTTTCCCATAATCCAAGCCCGCGAAAGCAAATGATTAGCCGCGTGCTTCTGGGGATGTTGACTCCTTCCTCCAACACCACCCTCGAGCCGGTCACGGCGGCGATGCTCGCCGGCCTGCCCGAGGCAAGCGCGCATTTCGGCCGCTTCAGGGTGACCGAGATCGCGCTCTCGCAGCACGCGCTCGGGCAGTTCGACGACGGCGA
>Ga0153915_10005054_pt1 | contig 12241 bp, 10 predicted proteins | sample Opewatmetagenome_2_FD_107003 | JGI IMG/M metagenome (GOLD analysis project Ga0153915, IMG submission 107003) | Freshwater wetland microbial communities from Ohio, USA - Open water 3 Core 3 Depth 3 metaG | ecosystem: Environmental > Aquatic > Freshwater > Wetlands | place: USA: Ohio, Lake Erie... | reverse complement strand
TGCCACGTCGCTCGCTCAGGCTCGCTCGTCGCAATGACAATCTTGTTGGAGATTGCCACGTCGTCCCAATTGCATCGGGACTCCTCGCAATGACAATTTGTTGGGGATTGCTTCGTCGTTGCGAGGAGCGCAATGACAGGGTGGCCTTAGCTGTCAGTTTTCACTTGTACTTTTGACTTCTGATCTTTGACCTTTGACTTCACCCTCTCGCCTTAGTAGAATTGACTACGTGCATCGGAGAGTGCTATGCCGGTAGAGAAGTGCAAGGGCAGCCGGGACCTGTCGCCCCAGGAGATGGGGCGCTTTCGTCTTATCGAGAGCGCCTTCCGTGACTCGTGCCTGAAGTGGGGCTACGACGAGGTCCGCACGCCCACGCTCGAGTACCTGCACCTCTTCACCGCCGCCGGCACGCTCACACCGAGCCGCCTGGGCAAGGTCTACTCCTTCCTCGACTGGGACGGCTGGAGCGGCGAGCGGGTCGTGCTCCGCCCCGACGGCACCATCCCCATCGCCCGCTACTACATCGAGACGGTGCGGGACAAGGCCCTCGCCAAGCTGTTCTATGTTACAAACGTTTTCAGCTTCGAGGAGACCGGCCGGGAGGCCCGCGAGAAGTGGCAGTGCGGCGCCGAGCTGATCGGGGCCGGCTCGACCACGGCTGACGTGGAGCTGGTGATGCTGGCCATCGAGGCGCTTGCCCGGCTCGGCCTGACGGACGTCGAGCTGCGCCTCTCGCACGCCGGCCTGGTGCGGGCGATGCTCGCCCGTTTCGGCCTCAGCCCCGAGGAGCAGACCCGTCTTTTCGACCAGGTGCTTGACGGCGACGCCGGCGCCCTCACCCGCGCCAGTCCCGAGCTGGCCAGGGTCATCGGCCCGCTGCTCGAGCGCCGGGGCAAATCGGCCGGCTTCCTGAAGAACCTGGCGGTCCTCTTCGACCACGAGTTTCCCGGCCTCGACGCGCCCCTCAAAGACTTCACCGGCTTCGTCGAGGCGCTCGACGGCCTCGGCGTCAAATACGAGATCGACATCGCCTCCGGGCAGGGCTTCGAGTACTACACCGGCATGATGTTCCGGCTGCGCTCGTGCGGCGAACTGGTGGCCGGCGGCGGCCGCTATGACGCGCTCGTGCCGCTGCTCGGCGGGCCGGATGTCCCCGCCCGCGGGTTCGCCCTCTACCTGGACAAGCTCATGGAGGTCGTCGGCGACGAGCCGGTGACCGCCCCGAAGGTCCTGGTCAGCGCCGAAGCCGGCAATCTGAAGGCCGCTTTTGACCTGGCCGCTAGCCTGCGCACGGCCGGCCTCACGGCCGAAGTCGACCTGGGCGGGAGTCCACCCGCGGGGGTCGGCTGGCGTCTGCGGACGCACGGCCCGGTCTTCATCCTGACTGACCCCGGCGCACAGCGCGAGCTTAACTTCCCATCCATTGAAGGCGTGCTTTCCCATCTCAGGGGCTAACGGCCTGGTCCTTCCGTCGAAGGACCGTGAGGTAAACGCATGAAAGTCGACCTCAAGAAGACACTGAAAGAGCTTTACAGTCCGTCGGCCAAGGGGCCGCAGACCGTCACCTTGCCGGAGATGAACTTCCTCATGGTGGACGGCCACGGCGACCCCAACACGTCGCCGGAGTACGCCGCCGCCATCCAGACGCTCTACACGCTTTCTTACACGCTCAAGTTCATGGTCAAGAAGGCGGGCGGCGCCGACTACGCCGTGATGCCGCTCGAAGGCCTCTGGTGGAGCCCCGGCGCTTTTGACATGACCAACAAGAGCAACTGGGACTGGACGGCCATGATCGTGCAGCCGGAGTACGTCAACGCCGCGCTCGTCGGCGAGGCCCTGAAGGCGGCCGCGGCCAAGAAGCCGGCGCCCGTGCTCGCGCCGGTGCGCTTTGCCAGCTTCAACGAGGGCCTCTCGGCACAGATCATGTACCTCGGGCCGTACGCCAACGAAGGCCCGACCATCGCGCGGCTGCACCAGTTCATTGTCGATTCCGGTCATAAGCTGCGGGGCAAGCACCACGAGATCTACCTCGGCAACCCGCAGCGCACCGCTCCCGAGAAGCTGAAAACGATCATCCGGCAGCCGATGGAATGAACACGATGAAGGTCGCCCTCCCCAAAGGGCGGCTGATGACCGATACGGCCGCCTTGCTCGAGCGCGCCGGCTGGGGGTTGAGCGGGTACCACGAGGGCACGCGCTCCTACCGGCTGAAGTCGGCGCAGTTCCCCGGCCTCCTGGCCAAGATGTTCCACGAAAAGGACATTCCGGTGCAGGTGGCGGTGGGCAACTATGACCTCGGTATCTGCGGGCGGGACTGGGTCGAAGAGCTGCTGGCCCGCTACCCGGGTGCCGCCCTGCTCAAGCTGAAGGACCTCGGCTACGGGCAGAACGCCCTGTGGGCCGTTTCCGGCGCCGGAACTGGCCTGGACGCGCTGCGTGAGCGGCCGGAGGGAGTGCGGCTGGTGAGCGAGTACCCCAACCTGGCCGAGCGGCTCGCCCTCGAGATGCGCCTGAAGCGCTTTCGCGTCTTTCCCGTGTGGGGGGCCGCCGAGGTCTATCCGCCGGAGGACGCCGACTTGGCGCTATTGCCGGGCACGAGCGGACGGCCGGCGTTCAACCACGAGCTCGTGCCGGTGCGCAAGCTTTTCGACTGCGGGGCGTGCCTGATCGCCAACCGCGAGCGCTGGTCGGAGCGCGACCTGAGCCAGGCGCTCGCCTCCATCGAAAGAGCTTTGGCGGGGGCCGTGCCAGCGCCCGTTGAACCGGCGCTCCAAAGTGTGGCTGCGCCCGTCGTCCCGGCCGGCGAAACGGCGCGCATCGCCTTGCCTGACGGCCACCAGCAGGCGCCCACCGTCGAGCTGCTGCAAAAGGCGGGCATCCGGGTTGACGGCTACCCCTCGGCTGACGGCAACCGGCGACCGCGGGTGCACATGCCGGGCGTGACGGCCAAGGTGATCCGGCCGCAGGACATGCCGCTCCAGGTGGCCAACGGCAACTTCGACCTGGCCATCAGCGGGCGGGACTGGCTGACCGAGCACCGCAACCAGTTCCCGGCGAGCCCGGTGGTCGAGCGGCAGGACCTCGGGTACAGCAAGGTAAGGATCGTGGCGGTCGTCTGCAATGACGTGCCGGCGGACGGTGCCCTCAGCCTGCGGGAGCTCTGGGCGCGGCGGACGGAGCCGGTCCGGATCGCCTCGGAGTATGTCAACGTGGCCGATAAGTACGCCCGGGACAACCGTCTCGGGCGCTACCGGGTGATTCCTACCTGGGGCGCTACCGAGGCCTTTCTGCCCGAAGACGCCGACCTGCTCATCGAGAACACGCAGACGGGGCGCACGATCGCCCGGCACAACCTGAAGATCATCGATACACTGTTCGAGTCGACCGCCTGCGTGATAGGCCGCCCGGAGGTGAGTCCGGCGAAGCGGGCGAGGGTGGAGTCGATCATCGCGGCGCTGCGCAAAGCGGTGGAGGTGAGCTCGTGAAGCTCGTCGAAGGCTTCGCCGCGGCCAGGGCGGCCCTCGAGCGGCGGGGCGATCCGCTGCAGGACCCGGCGAAAGAAGAGGCAGTCAGGCAGATCATCGCCGACGTGCAGCGGCGGGGCGACGCCGCCGTCCTCGAGTGCATCGAGCGGTTCGACGGCGTCAAGCTGGCCTCGCTCGAGGTCACCAAGGAGGCGGTCCGGGAGGCCTACCAGCGCGTGGACGAGGGAGTCGTCGGCGCTCTCGAACTGGCGGCGGTGCGGATCCGCGATTTCTATGCCCGGCAGAAAGAGGTCCTCGTCCGCGATGGCGAAAAGGGCGGGTTGGGCTGGGTGATGCGGCCGCTGGCGCGGGTCGGCATACACGTGCCCGGCTTCACCACCGCGCTGCCTTCGTCCGTGCTGATGACCGTCGTGCCGGCACGGGCGGCCGGCGTGGGCGAGATCATCCTGGTCACGCCGCCGCAGAAGAGCGGCCGGGTGGCGCCGCTGACACTGGTCGCCGCCGACATCGCCGGGGCCGACCGCATTTTCTCGGTGGGCGGCGCGCAAGCGATCGCCGCGCTCGCCTTCGGTACGCAGTCCATTCCGGCGGTGGACAAGGTCTGCGGGCCGGGCAACATTTACGTGGTGCTGGCCAAGAAGCTCCTCTTCGGAACGGTCGGCATTGATGCTCTACAAGGCCCCAGCGAGGTCCTGATCATCGCCGACGAAACGGCAGACGCCCGCTACTGTGCCTCAGACCTGCTGGCCCAGGCCGAGCACGGCGGGGGCGCCACCGCCGCTATGGTTACCACCTCGCGCGCGCTGGCAGACAGGGTGGTGCGCGAGGTGGAGAGCCAGCTTGAGGGGCTGCCCGCCGCGGACATCGCCCGGCACGCGCTGGAGACGAGCGGGGTCATCGCCGTAGTAGGGAGCGTGACAGAAGCCATCGAGGTGGCCAACCTTTACGCTCCGGAGCACCTCCTGCTGATGGTGGAAAAGGGACAGAGTTGGATTGACAGCATCCGCAACGCCGGCTGTATCGTGATCGGCCCGAAGGCGACGGTGGCCCTCGGCGACTATGCGGCTGGCCCGAGCCACGTCCTGCCCACCGGCGGCACGGCCCGCTTCGGCTCGCCGCTGAGCGTGCTCGATTTCGTCAAGCAGACGAACGTGATCCGGGTGGATGACAGTCTGCTGGCGGAGATCGGGCCGGCGGCCGAGGCGCTCGCCTATGCCGAAGGACTCGCCGCGCATGCCCGCGCCGTGGAGCTGCGTCTCGAGAAGAAAGAGGAGGCCGGCCAGTGACCGAAGGCATTGAACGCTTCATCCGTCCCGAGCTGGCCGAGTTCGGCGGCTACTCGGCGGCAGTGTCTCCGGAGACGCTCAAGGGCAAGACCGCCGTCGAGCCCGAGGACATCATCAAGCTGGACGCCAACGAGAACCCGTACGGCTGCTCGCCGCGGGTCGCCCGCGCCCTGGCCGATTACACGCATTTCAACATCTACCCGGACAACGACCAGACGGCCCTGCGCGCGTCGCTCGCCCGCTACGCTGGTGTAAGCTCCCGCAACATCGTCGGCGGCGGCGGATCGAACACGCTCATCGACCTCATCATGCGCCTCTTGGTCGGCAAGGGAGACGAGGTGGTGGAGTGCGTGCCGACGTTCGGTATCTATCACTTCAGCGCCAACCTGTGCGGGGGAAAGGTGATCGAGGTGCCCCGCCGGCAGGACTTCACGGTCACCCCGGGCATGGTCCGCGCCGTGTTGACCGGGCGCACCAAGCTCATCTGCCTGCCCAATCCGAACAACCCGACCGGCACGCTCATGCCGCGGGAGGACCTGCTGGAAATCCTCGACACCGGCGTCCCGTTCCTGCTCGACGAGGCCTATTACGAGTTCAGTGGGGAGACGCTGGCGCCGCTCGTCGGCAAGTACCCGAACCTGATGGTGCTCCGCAGCCTCAGCAAGTGGGCCGGGCTGGCCGGTCTGCGCGTGGGCTACGGCCTGTTCCCGGACAAGATCGCCGACTACCTGCTGCGCATCAAGATACCCTACAACGTGAACGTGGCGGCGCTGGTGGCCGTGCAGGAGTCGCTCCAGGACATCGATTACTTGCTGGGGACGGTCAAGAAGATGGTTGCGGAACGGGAGCGCCTCTTTGCCGAGCTAGGGCGGCTCGATTGGGTCACGCCGTACCCGTCGCGGGCCAACTTCATCCTCTGCCGGCTGAGCAAGGGGAGTGGCAAAGACGTTCGGCAGCAGCTCCAGCAGCGCGGCATCCTGGTGCGCTATTTCGATACGCCGCGCCTGAAGGACTGCATCCGCATCAGCGTCGGCAAGCCCGAGCACACCGACGCCATCATTCACGCGCTGCGGGAGATCGGCAAGGGACTGTAGAGGAGGTCGGACATGCCAGCACGCAAGGCAGTCGTCAAGCGCCAGACCCGAGAGACCGATATTAGCCTTGAGCTCGACCTGGACGGCTCGGGGAAGTGCCAGGTGGCCACGGGCATCCGGATGCTCGACCATCTCCTGTCTCAGGTTGCCCAGCACGGCCGCTTCGACCTCAAGCTGAGCGCCTCCGGCGACGACCAGCACCACCTCGTCGAGGACGTCGCCATCTGTTTTGGCCAGGCGCTCAACCAGGCGCTCGGCGAAAAGCGCGGCATCGTGCGCATGGGCGACGCCGCTGTGCCGATGGACGACTCAATGGCGCAGGTGGCCGTCGACCTCAGCGGGCGGGGCTACGCCGTACTCGACATGACCTTTGCCAAGAATGACATGGCCGGTTTCGCCACCGACCTCATCCGGCATTTCCTGGAGTCGCTGGCGACCGAGGGCAAGCTGAACCTGCATGCCCGGGTGCTCTACGGCAAGAACGACCACCACAAGGCGGAGGCAGTGTTCAAGGCGCTCGGCCGCGCCCTTGACCAGGCGACCCGCCCCGACCCGCGCATTTCGGACGAGCTGCCAAGCACGAAGAAACGGCTGGAGAAATAGCCTATGAAGATCTCGACCGTCGGTATCATGAGCCCGGGCGATATGGGCTCGGCCATCGGCAAGATGATCGCGGACTCCGGGGTGCGCGTGGTGACGGCACTCGATGGCCGCAGCGAGCTGACCCGGCTCCGGGCCAAAGAGGCCGGCATCGCCGACGTGAGCAGCATTGACCGGCTGGTTGCTGAGGCTGACCTCCTCCTGTCCGTGCTAGTCCCCGCGGAGGCGCTCGGACTGGCGCAGCGTTTCGCCGACGCGGTCCGGCGCACTGGCCGGCGTCCGGCCTACGCCGACCTCAACGCCATCGCCCCGGAGACCGTCCGGCAGATCGGCGGGCTGATGACGGCCGCCGGCGTTGCGATGATCGACGGCGGCATCATTGGCGGGCCGCCCGTGCGGGGCCGGAAGGGCACTCGCATCTACTGCTCCGGCCCGGACACGGCGGCGCTGGAAGCTCTCCGCGATTGCGGGCTGGATATCCGCAAGGTTGGTGCCGAGATCGGCCAGGCATCCGGTCTGAAGATGGTGTTCGCCGCCTCGACCAAGGGCATCACGGCGCTGTGGACGGAGCTGCTGGTGGCGGCGCGCGCCCTCGGCCTCGAAGAGGCGCTGATGGCCGAGCTGAGAATGGGCGGCACGACACCGGAGGCCCTCGGCGGGCGTATTTGCTCGATGCCTCGCCGGGCGCGGCGGTGGGTCGGCGAGATGGAAGAAATCGCCAAGACGTTTGAGAGCGTGGGCTTGACCCCGCGCATGCTGGAAGGCGCCGCCGACATGTACCGTCTGGTCAGCGCGACGCCGCTCGCCGACCAGACCTCCCGCCAGCCCGACCCGAGCCTGGACGCGGTCGTGCGGGCGCTCGCCGAGCGGGCGCAAGCGAGCAGGTAGAACCCCCCTGCCTCACTTGTCATTGCGAGACCATTGCGTCCCGAAGGGAAGCAAGGCGAAGCAATCTGAATCCACCGGCAGCGGCGCGGGCTTCCTTCTGATGTCATTGCGAGGAGCGAGCGACGAAGCAATCTCCAGCAGACCGGCCGAAGGCCGCCTTGACTTCGCCCTCACCCCCTGCCCCCTCTCCCGCCTTCGTGCGGGAGAGGGGGAATCTGAGATAGAGAGGCGGCTGCGCCCCCTCTCGTAGTACGTTGCCCCTGCGCTTGGGCGGGCTCGCCTCCCGACAAGGGCCCGACGGCCGGTCCAGCAGCCCAGCCTCGAACGTCATTCCAGCGGAAGCTGGAATCCAGGGGCGCGATGGGCGGTCTCTCGACGTGGGCCCGATGCCGAACCGAACGGTCAGTCCATGCATTGTCATTCCGGACTTGATCCGGAATCCAGGGGCGGGGCGGAAATCCCCCGCGCTCCCCCTTTACGAAAGGGAGAAGACTGAAGGGATTGCTTCGTCGCTCTGCTTCTCGCAATGACGCAATGACAATGGAGGCAGGGTCTCCGCGAATCATCCTGAAGGCGGTATGGCTGACTGTCGCCCCGGACAATATCGCCTCCCAGAAGACGTAATGTACCGACGGGGCGCCCGCTATCGCCGGCGCTTCCGGCTGGGCCTGACCAGAACAAAGTGAGGGAGGGGCGAGCACGCTCGCCCCTCCCTCTGAACCATCTGAGCCTTCCGGCTATACTTCCCTGAACTCGCCTTCGACGGTGCCGCTGTCGCCCTTGCCGCCCGGGGGCGGCGGAGGCTGCTGCCCGCCCGGAGGTGGTTGCTGGCCGCCCGGCGGAGGCTGCTGCTGACCGTAAACTGACGAGCCTACCTTCTGCATCGCCTGGTTGAGGTCCTCGGTGGCGCGGCGCACGGCGTTCGTGTCAGTGCCCTGGAGCGCCGAGCGCAGCGCCTTGATCTTCTCCTCGATCTCCTGGTTCAGGTTGGCCGGTATCTTGTCCTTGTAGTCGCGCAGGGTCTTCTCGGCGGTGTAGGCCAGCGTGTCGGCGGTGTTGCGGGCCTCCACCTCCTCTTTGCGCTTGGTGTCTTCCGCCGCGTGCGCCTCGGCGTCGCGCCGCATCTTCTCGACCTCGTCCTTGTTGAGGCCGCTCGACGCGGTGATGGTGATCTTCTGCTCCTTGCCGGTGCCCTTGTCCACCGCTCGCACGCTCAGGATGCCGTTGGCGTCAATGTCAAAGGTGACCTCGACCTGCGGCAGCCCGCGCGGCGCCGGCAAGATGCCGTCGAGGATGAACCGGCCGAGAGTGCGGTTGTCCGGGGCCATCGGCCGCTCGCCCTGGAGGACGTGGATCTCCACGCTCGGCTGGTTGTCAGCGGCGGTGCTGAAGACCTGGCTCTTCAAGGTCGGGATCGTCGTATTGCGGGGGATGAGCGGGGTCATCACGCTGCCGAGCGTCTCGATCCCCAGTGTGAGCGGCGTGACGTCGAGCAGGAGGACGTCCTTGACCTCGCCCTTGATGACGCCGCCCTGGATGGCCGCCCCGATGGCGACGACCTCGTCCGGGTTGACACTTCTATTGGGCTCTTTCCCAAAGAACTGCTTTACTTTCTCCTGCACCAGCGGCATGCGCGTCTGGCCGCCCACGAGCAGCACTTCATCAACCTTGTCTATGGGGGCCGAGCCTTTTCTGGCCTCATCAAACGCCTGGACACAGAGCTGAATGGTCCTTTCGACCAAGTCCATCGTAAGCTGCTCCAGCTTGGCCCGTGTCAACGTGATCGCTAGGTGCTTGGGGCCGCTGGCGTCGGCGGTGATGAAGGGCAAGTTGACCTCGGTCTGCGCCACCTGGGACAGCTCGATCTTGGCCTTTTCGCCGGCCTCCTTGAGCCGCTGGAGAGCCGTCTTATCCTTGCTGAGGTCGATGCCCTGGTCCTTCTTGAACTCGTCGACAAGCCAGTCCATGATGCGCTGGTCGAAGTCGTCGCCGCCCAGATGGGTGTCACCGCTGGTAGTCTTCACCTGGAAGGCACCTTCGCCTATCCCGAGGATTGAAATGTCGAAAGTTCCGCCGCCCAGGTCGTAGACGGCGATGTTGTGTTCTCCTTTCTTGTCTAGTCCGTAGGCAAGGGCGGCGGCGGTCGGCTCGTTGATGATGCGCAGCACGTTCAGACCCGCGATGGCGCCGGCATCCTTGGTGGCCTGGCGCTGGGCGTCGTTGAAGTAGGCCGGCACGGTGATGACGGCGTCGGTGACCTTCTCCCCGAGATAGGTTTCGGCGTCTGCCTTCAGCTTCTGGAGGATCATCGCCGAGATCTCTTCCGGCCGGTACTCCTTGCCGCCCATGACCACGCGGACCTCGTTGTTCGGGCCGCGGGTGACCCTGTAAGTCTTGCGGCGGGCGTCCTCTTCGACGGGCAGCTCGCGGGTGGCCGGCTCACCGAACTTGCGCCCCATGAAGCGTTTGATGCTATAGATGGTGTTTTCCGGGTTGACGATCGCCTGGCGCCGGGCCAATTGTCCGACGAGCCGCTCCCCGGTCTTGCTGATGGCTACCACCGAGGGGAAGAGCGTGCCGCCTTCCGCCGATGGGATGACCTTCGGCTGGCCGCCTTCCATCACGGCGATTTCGCTGAAAGTAGTACCCAGGTCAATCCCGACAGCTCTAGCCATGTGTTGCCTCCTTGACGACGCTGGACTGAGGCCGGGCTAACCCCCGGCGGGGGCCGGTGTATCGGTCGCGGCGGGCTCTCCGGTGCCCACCACTACCCTGGCCGGGCGGACCACCCGGTCAAAGAACTTGTACCCTTTCTGGACCTCTTCGATGACGGTGCCTTCGGGGCCTTGGCCCTCGCGGACCGCCTCGTGGAAACGAGGATCGAACGGCTCGCCGAGGGCTTTGATCATCGAAAGGCCCTGCGCTTCCAGACTTGCCCGCAGCTTGCGCTCGATGAGCCTGACGCCGACGCACCAGGCCTCTTCGGCGATGCCCGCCGGCAGAGCCGCCGTCGCTCGCTCGAAGTCATCGAGCACCGGCAGGATGCTCTTGAGCAGGTTGACGCAGCCGAACTTGGCGGTCTCTTCTTTCTCTTGCTCGGCCCGGCGGCGATAGTTCGCCAGGTCCGCCTGGGCGCGCTGCCAGCCGGCCAGGTTCGCCTCGGTCTGGGCCTTCGCTTCAGCCAGGGCCGCCTCTACCGCGGCCAGCTTTTCGAGGGGTGACTCCTCGGCTACCTCACCCTCTTCTTCGTCTTCAATGTCACGATGGACCATGTCTAGTTCACTTCCCGGTAGTCGTCCGCCATGCCCTCGTACAGCCCGGACATGAGGCGGCTGAGCACTGAGGCCAGGTAGCCGACAGTGGCGATGGCGCGATCATAGTGCATACGGGTCGGTCCGATCACGCCGATCGTGCCGGCCGCCTGGCGCGGCTGTCCGTAGCGGGCGACGACGATGCTGTAGTCATGCAGCTCGGAGCGGTTCTCCCGGCCGATGATCACCTCGACCTTGTCGCCGGTGAACTCGGGCGGGACGATGCTGCGCAGGAGATGCCGCCCCTCGATCAGCTCCATAAGCGATCGCACCAGCCGCTGGTCGTTGACGAACTCGGGCTGGCTAAAGAGGAAATGCAGCCCGTTGAGGAACGGCTCCGGGTCATCGACGCCGTCCTCTTCCTCCATCATCTTGACCACGTACTCGGTGACCTTGTCTTCAACGTCGGTCAGCTCCTTCGGGCGCTCGGTGATCTCGCTGCTGTTCTGGCCGGAGAAAAGGGCACTGAGCTTGGTCGCGATCGTGGACAGCATGGCCTGGCCGAGCGCTGGCTCGAAGGTCACCAGCACCTGGCGTACCCGCGCGCCGTTGAGGACGAGGACGAGCAGGACGAGGCCGTCCTGCAGGCTGACCAGTTCGAGGTGCTTGAAGCGGCACGGGGCCGCCTTGGGGCTGCTGACGACGGCCGTGCTGCGTACCGTCTCGGCGAGGAGCGCCGCGGCCAGGTTCAGCCAGTTGTCCGGCTCACCATCGATGGTGCGGAACGACTGGTCAAGCTGGCGCCGCTCCGCCAGCGGTAGCTGCGGGTCGCGGATGGACTGGACGTAGTGGCGATAGCCCCTGTCCGTGGGAACGCTGCCCGCCGAGGTGTGCGGTCTGAGGATGTAGCCTTCTTCTTCGAGACGGGCCATCTCGTTGCGCACCGTCGCCGAGCTCACGCCCAGCGCGCGGTCATCAATAATCGCCTGGGAAGGGACCGGGTGAGCCCGGCTGATGTACTGTGCCACAATGGCATCGAGTATTCTCTGCTGCCTGGGAGAAAGCATCGGCTGTCCTCCGGTTAGCACTCTCGATGTCTGACTGCTAACTTCCCTCATTTTGCCATCTTGGGCGCCGCTTGTCAATACAGGGGACCTCTCTTTCTCCACATCTAATTGTAGCGGGTAGAAGGCGGGCCGGTCGGACGCTATAATCTAGCCGGAGGTGGCCCATGACGAGTTCGGCAGACAGCGAGATGATCTATCGGACCCTGGGCAATACCGGAGAGCGCGTGTCCGCGATCGGTCTCGGCGGCTGGCACATCGGGCTGCCCCAGCTCGACGATACCCTGAGCATCAAGATCATCCGCACGGCCATCGACCGCGGCATCACCTTCCTCGACAACTGCTGGGACTACAATGATGGCGCCAGCGAGGTCCGCATGGGCCGGGCGCTGCGGGACGGCTACCGCAACAAGGTCTTCCTGATGACGAAGATCGACGGCCGCTCCCGCGCCGAGGCGGCCCGGCAGCTTGACGAGTCCCTGCGGCGCCTCCAGACGGACCATATTGATCTGGTCCAGCACCACGAGGTCATCCGCTACGAGGACCCGCATCGGATCCTCGACGCGGAGGGCG
>Ga0153915_10005053_pt1 | contig 12242 bp, 9 predicted proteins | sample Opewatmetagenome_2_FD_107003 | JGI IMG/M metagenome (GOLD analysis project Ga0153915, IMG submission 107003) | Freshwater wetland microbial communities from Ohio, USA - Open water 3 Core 3 Depth 3 metaG | ecosystem: Environmental > Aquatic > Freshwater > Wetlands | place: USA: Ohio, Lake Erie... | reverse complement strand
CTTCTTTTTTTCCAACCACATTATAATACCATCTCCATACTTCAGGTTCGATCGGTTCGCCGACGGTGGTCATATGTTTGAAGTGATAATTATATTTTGCAGGTTCATCAGGTCCTACCCTCCGCAGTGCCCTGATTGCAGTAGGAGAAGTATGAAAAATATTTACATCTAATTCTTCAGCTATTCTCCAGGGTCTCCCGGCATCAGGATGTGTAGGCACACCTTCATAAATAACAGTTGAGGCAGCAAGAGCCAGCGGTCCATAAATAATGTACGAATGACCGGTTATCCAACCAATATCAGCCATACACCAATAAACATCCTCCGGATGAATATCCTGAATATATTTTGATGTCCCGGTTACATAAGCAAGGTAACCGCCGATTGAATGTTGTGCTCCTTTTGGTTTTCCGGTAGTTCCTGAAGTATACATCAGGAATAAAGTTCCTTCGGCAGGTAATTTTTCCGGTTCAACCTTTGCATGATAATATTTTTTAATGACATCATTTATAATAAAATCGCGCCTCTCCACAAGCGGAGTTCCAGCAGAATATTTTCCGGGATATCTTTGCCAGATTAATATTTTTTCTAATTTCTGTCCTTCTTTCAGTGCCTCGTCATAAGCTATATCAGCTTTTTCTTTATGATCAATCAGAGTTCCTCCTCTATAGTAGGCATCCGCAGTAATTAAAACTTTACTTTCGGCGTCAACTATTCTATCGGCACAGGCTTTACCCGAAAATCCTGAGAACACCTGGGAATGAATTACTCCCAATCTTGCACACGCGAGCATTGTAACGGCTAATTCAGGAATCATAGGCATATGGAGAGTTACAGTATCGCCTGCTTTCAACCCGCAAAAATCTTTTAGTAAGGCGGCGAACTCATTTACTTTGACATACAACTCCTGAAAAGTCATATGCTGAATAGATTCATCTTCAGGCTCGGGCACAAAATGAAGGGCCGTTTTATTTTTGTACCGAGGGAGATGACGATCCAAACAATTGTAGCAGGCATTTAATTTTCCACCAACAAACCATTTATAAAAAGGAGGATTATTTGAATCAAAAATTTTATCATACGGTTTGTACCATTCGAGCATCTCCGCATATTCTTTATAACAGTCAGGAAAATGTTCTTCACGGAATTTGTCAAAAATTTTATCATCATTCAGATTTGCTTGTTTGATAAAGTTGTCACCGGGTTTAATATATTCCTCCTCTTTCCAGTGAACGGCAATCTGAGATTCGGAAACATCATCATGACTTGAACTTCTATACATTACTTTACTCCTCTAATTTTTATTAAGATGAAAAATCAATCTGATTTCCCGGAAGTACTGATTTAAGGAGATGACAACCGGATGATTAATCAAATAAACTTTCCTGTTATATATTCTTTTTTAATTTCGAATGGCTTTTTCTATCACCGGCAACGAAAGCCAAAATAATACATTTCGGATAAACAAAACAACCTCTGAAGTCCTGTCATCCATCCTCCCTGACGTCTGCATCACATCTATCAACTCTCAGGCGCCGCGCTTTTTCTTTCTACTATTTTCATAAAAAATTAGCTTTGATGAAATACTTTTTATATTTTTGAACTAATTCCGGAAGGTACAGGTGAAATACTTACCATTAATATTCTTACTTTCCCTCTTATTTTACTCATCGATATTACCCCAGCAAAAAGAAATCAAAATTTCAGGATTAATAACCGATGCATCGACAGGAGAAGCTCTGATTGGTACCAATATTCTGGTATACAAAGATTCACTGAACCCGGCACAACCTCCGTACCTGGGAACTGTAACAAACCGGTACGGATTTTATATCATTTCCTCAATTCCCTCTGCGCATTATTATATCATAGCAAAGTACTTAGGTTACAAAACGATTGTCAACGAGATTAAACAGGTTTCTTCACAAACAGTTTACCGACTAAATTTCGAACTGCAGCCGGAAAATTTGGAGCTTGAGGAAATTATTGTTAAAGGAGAAAAACAACCAACACCCGGAATCAGTACAATTGATGTATCTCCTGAAATTCTTAAAAAACTGCCGTCATTAAGCGGGGAAGTTGATTTGTTCAGATCTTTACAGCTGCTTCCGGGAGTTACTACTGTGTCGGAAATATCCAACGGACTTTATGTGAGAGGCGGATCTCCTGATCAGACTCTTACTCTGGTAGACGGTATAATTATTTATAATCCTGCACACCTCGGGAACTTTGCCAGTACTTTTAACTCGGACGCCCTAAAAGATGTCAAATTGATAAAAGGTGCATTTCCTGCAGAATATGGGGGTAGATTATCAAGTGTACTGGATATTAAACTACGTTCCGGTACTAAGGAAAGTAATAAAGGAATTATAAATATTGGCGCTGTAAATTCACACGCAACTTTTGAAGGACCGATGGGAAATAATACAACGTACATGATATCAGGGAGAAAAATGTATTATGATCTCTTTCAAAAGAATTTCGATGAGAACTCCACTATACCAAGATATAACTTTTATGATCTGAGTGCTAAAATTACCAGAATCATGAGTGACGAAAGTATATTGTTTATAAGTGGAATGTATGATAAAGATAATATTTACAGTCCTGCCTCAAAAAATACTAACTATGACATCAGCTGGAAAAATACAGCTGTTGGTTTGAACTGGATTCAGATTAATTCAAATTCAATCTTTGTTAATAGTCTATTAAGTTACGTTGACTATAGTTTCCGATCGGAAATCAGCGACAGTCTCACCCCGGGTACCATTAAAAATTATTTCTCCTCTTCCAATCTCAAAGATATAGATGCCCGGCAGAAGCTAGAACTTAACTGGAATGAGGATAATATTTCCAAAATCGGGTTTGATCTTGCGATACATATTTATGATTTACTTTACAGTGATATTTATAACCCGGCAATAGAATCTGATCCCTTCGCAGGATTTAATTTAACATCACTGGAAGCTTCTTTATTTTTTCAAAATGAATCTCACATAACAGATAATCTTAATGCAAACCTCGGCGGCCGGATTTATTACTTTAATCAACAAAAATATCTCAGCTTTGAGCCGAGGATTTCCGCTGATTATTCTCCATTCTCAAAATTCAGAATAAAAGCCGCATTCGCTATAGCTCATCAGTTTCTTCATTTAATAGTAAGAAATGATATTGCTCTACCGACAGACTTGTGGTACCCTTCAACAAAAAATATCAAACCCGGTAAATCGACTCAGTATGTTTTGGGTTTTGATTATACTATTCCCCAATACGTATTCTCTATAGAAGGGTATTATAAAAGAATGAAATCCCTTTATGAATTTAAAAATAATCCCCTCTTTAATCCCAGGGATAATAATATTGATAATCAGTTTACTGAAGGAGAAGGTGAAGCTTATGGTATTGAATTCTTTGCTAACAGAACAATCGGCAGCTTGAGCGGATGGGTAGGTTATACTCTCTCGTGGGCTCGCTGTCAATATGATGAACTAAATGCAGGGAGAGTTTTTTATCCAAGATATGATAGAAGAAACGATCTTTCGATTGTTGTCACTTATGAGCCTGACAAAAACTGGTCATTTGGCGCTACCTGGATCTATACATCAGGTCCCGGTTATACCCTTCCCACCGGGCAATTCTTCTTCTCCGGAAATTACCCAGGAGGAGTAGGCGGAATTAATTTTAACTATACTGAAAGGAATGGTTACAACCTGCCCGCATATCATAAACTTGATTTAAGCACTGCTTATAAATTTAACTGGGCAGACTTTCAATGGGAGGTTTATTTAAACATTTATAATGTGTATAACAGGAATAATGCATTTGCCCAATACATAACGTTTGAAAAGGATGCTCAAGGAAATGATATACCAAAGCTTAAACAAATCAGTCTATTTCCGATAATACCAATGGCTGGTATTAAAATGGAATTTTGATATGGTCAAATATTCCTGCATAGTACTTTTGGCATTATCCTTTATCTTCAATTCGTGTGAAACCAGCACGGATGTAAGTACCGCTCTGAAATATCAGGAGTATACGGTTATCGATGCAAAACTTTCTGCCGGTAAATTTTTTGAGGGGGTAAGAATAACCCATACACTTCCTCTCGGTGAAGAGTATGATATTCATAAAGCAGAAATAATTGATGCAATTGCTTATATAAGGGAAAATGGAGTTAAAGTAATACCGATTCATTATACTTCAGAGGGATTATACAAAACTATAACAGAGATACATATCAAAGCCGGCACCCAATATGAACTTTTTGCCGATATAAATGGCAAATCAGTTTACAGCTCCACGTTTGTGCCTGACACGCCGGTTGTTAACCAGGTATTTAATGCCAATAACAATTACCTGATAGCTGAAGTCTCTGCCAAACCTAATGAAGCATATGGTGCTGCGTGGATAATCCCCCGTGGAATTGATTCATTGATAGCAGGAGATTTTCATTCAATTCTAACTGCTAATCACTTTCCCTCCGATATTACCTTAAGGACGATCGATATTCCGGCACCGTACAATACCCCGGCATACAGTGATCTGTTTTATATTAAGGTATTTGCATTCGATAAAGCGTACAAAGATTACTTTGAAACAAGAACAAGCAGCGAACCGATAGAGGAAACTTTTACTTCCGGAGGAGGAGCCGTTGCATGGAATGTTTATGGAAAAAATGTCATTGGATTATTTATAGGTACGGCGGAAGGCTATATGGTGCACCCATGATTCAATCGTATAAAATATTACTCAGTTTAATATTAGTTGTTTCATTTAATTTTAACGGCTGTCTTAAAGATAAGATCACTCCACCCGCTGATATACCCATTAATGATGCCGGAGAGATATTATTCTTCCTCGAAGAAGAAGGAGATTATATTAATTCTTCCGATCTACCGTCATTGACAGATGCAGATGAGGTTTATTCGAATATGCATGAGTATCTGCTCATTGATATCCGTCCTTCCGAAGAATTTATTTCCGGGCATATCGAAGGAGCTATAAATAAACAGCCCTCTCAATTAATTTCTTTTCTTGACAGCATTGATTATAAACAATACCCGAAGATTATTATCATAAGTAAAAACGGGCAATCATCTGCCTTTTATACATGCCTCCTTAGGTTATACGGATTCGATAATACATGTTCAATGAATTATGGAATGGCAGCATGGAATGCAGCGTTCTCCGATGAATGGTTGAATGCACTTCAAACGGATTATGAGCTTTTACAGGATTATACCAATGACCTCTTTCCGAAGCCTGCCTCCACACCCTTACCTGAAGTTTCACTTTCGGGAACCTCTTTGGAAGATAAAGTCAAACAAAGAATAAAAGATTTAACAAAAACCGAATTTGAAGATAATCTGATCGATGGTGAAAGTACCGCTGTTATAAATTACGGCTGGCTAATGAGTAACACTGAAAAATTCTTAATAGTTTGTTATGATTCGGTTTTACTATATAAAGATGTTCTGGCAGGGATTTCACACCCTGAAAATGCAGTATCTTTTCATCCATTTCCTCACTCTGAACTCAGCAGTACAGAATATTTACAGAGTATTCCTTCAAACAAAAAAAGTGCTTTTTATTCTACGAACGGACAACTTAGCGGTTTTGTTGTAGCATACCTTCGGGTGCTAGGATATGATGCTAAATCTGTATTATTCGGAGCAAATAATATGTATTATGATCTTCTGCTAAATTCAGTGAGTTTCAGCGATGAGGCGTTTTCTCAATCAAAAATCAGAAATTATTCTTTCGTAACGGGGAAATAATCTAAAATATTTCTTTTTTTTCGTAAGTTAATTTCGAATTTTATAAATAAATTTTATAATCATGGCGAATTACAACACCGAAAAAATAATTGCTGGGGAAAAAGCGATTGATTTCATTGAAGATGGAATGTTACTTGGTTTAGGATCAGGATCAACTGTATACTATACCATAAAAAAAATAGGGGAGCGTGTTAAAGAAGGATTAAAAATTAAAGCCGTCTCCACCTCCGCGGTAACATTACAGCTTGCTTCATCGTTGGGAATTGAAATTCTTCCGTTCAATGACATCGAAAAAACTGATTTAACAATAGATGGTGCTGATGAAGTTGATCCAGAGTTAAATGGAATAAAAGGAGGCGGAGGTGCTCTTCTTTATGAAAAATTAGTTGCCGAGGTCTCAGACAAAATTATTTGGGTTGTCGATTCAAGCAAAATGGTGAGCAAGCTTGGAAAATTCCCCTTGCCTGTCGAAGTAATTCAGTTCGGATCATTACACACAATAAAAAAGTTGAAAGATAGAAAATTTAATCCGATCCTCAGAATGAAAGATAATAAACCTTTTATCACAGACGCAGGTAATTTCATAGTAGATCTTCACCTGGGTGTAATAAACAAGCCGATGGAACTGAATAATGAACTCAAAGCCATTACAGGTGTAGTCGAAACCGGTTTATTTTTAAATCTTGTGGATTTGGCGATCATTGGACAGGGCACGGGAGTCAGAATGGTAAAAAGAAATTCCTAAGAAGGCATTACATTTTCTGAAGATATCTTATATTTTCTTGTTTGATTACTTGCGATCAAACCATTACCAGAAAGTTAATTTTAATTCGAACCGGGAACACCGATGAAAAGAATTTACCTGATCGGTTTAGTGTAGTTCGAATTATTAAGCAGAGCTTTTCTTGCTGCTACTTCATCCCGGAATTTTTGTTCATCCAGTGTTAACTTTCTGAAACGTTCTTCCAGGTAATCAATAAAATCTTTTTCACTGAACACAGGTTTTTTCCCGGTCTTCACTACAGATCGCTCATCCCTTTTCATACTGCCGTCCACTCTGATAGTTAAATATTTATGAAGGTATCGTGAAATTCATTTTCAGTATATTCAGAATGCAAAATAATTGCTGTGTCTTTAAATACAGAAAAAGGATGAGAGTAAATTTGAAAGGCGAATTAATTTTTAAATCCTAAACCAGAATGTTTTTTACTGATTTTTTACACGAAGGACAGGTGCACAAACCCAAAATTTTTACCCATCCCGGATTACAGGTTAAGCAACCAGCTTATTGTAAGGTCGAAGTCTGGTAATTTATATTAATAAAAACGGGGAACGTCTTTAGATGTCCCCCGATTAAAACTATAATATAAAATTTATTCAGTAGTACTATAAGTGATCGAAAATTATTTTATCAGTACCATTCTTTTTGTTGAAACAAAATCTCCTGCTTGAAGTCTGTATATATAAATTCCACTGGTGAGATTAGAACCGTCAAATTTTACTGAATAAGTGCCGGCAGGTTGATATCCGTCTACTAGTGTTTTAATTTCATTACCCAGGAGATCATAAATTGTAAGTTTCACGTGGGTGTCTAACGGTATAGCATACTTAATCGATGTCGCGGGATTGAATGGATTGGGATAATTCTGCTCCAGTTTAAAATCATCAGGTTTGGGGGAATAATCTATTTTTACTGTGCGGGAATATTGAACAGAACCGTCGTTATCCACCTGTTTAAGCCTGTAATATATTTTCCCGCGATAGTCCAGATTCTCAAGATTATCTTTATAGATATAATCATGTTCTTCAGTAGTTGTCCCGTGACCCTGTACAAAATTCAGGATTTCCCAACCGCTTTGTGTTTTTCTCTGAATATAAAAGCCGCTGTTATTTATTTCTGTAGCCGTTTTCCATGATAATTCTATACGATCATTTTCAAGTCTGATATTAAAAGAAGTAAGTTCTACAGGAATAACACCCCCGGTATTGGTCTTAAGGATTGTTCCGCCATCTCCAACAGCATATCCTATAAGTTCATCGGCAAATACAACTCCCGATAAAGTATTTGGTGTTCCGCTTTGCTGGGCAGTCCATTCAGATCCTCCATCAGTAGTTTTAAGAATTGTACCAGCTGCACCGACTGTATACCCAATAAGCGATTGAGAAGCCGGGAAATAAATTGAATAAAGGGCATTGTTAAAAAATGGAAGGGTTGTCCAGTCAGTACCTCCGTCGGAAGTCATCGATATTGCTCCCTCCCCGGTAAACACAGCGGCAGCAGTAATTCCGTTATTCAAATCGAAGAAATGAGTGGCATAAAGTCTTCCCTCATTATTATTCAAATAAAAGGAAGTAAAATCCCAGTTCTGCCCACCGTCTGTAGATTTTCCAAAAAGAGGTCCAAAAATAGAATTATCCCCGGCAACAAAAGCATTATTTGCATCGAACATCTGCACTCCATAAAATCCTCCTCCGAAAAATCCTGTTTGGGACGTTAACCAGGTTTGACCCGCATCAGTAGAATAAATGATTGTCTGTGAAGTCCCGCCGGCAATTCCGTTTGCACCATTGAAGGAAACAGACAGGAGATTATCGGTTACATTTGAATTAACCGTTTCCCAGGAATTACCTCCGCTGGTTGTTCTCAGCAGCAATCCGCCCTCGCCTGCTATAACCGCAGTACTGTTATTTATTATACTAATGCTGATTAAGTTCTGGGTTGTTCCGGATGGTATGACATCCCAGGTTGAACCGCCGTCAGTTGTTAGTAAAATGGTACCTCCATCTCCGACAGCGATAACATAATCGGTAGTCATAAAATCAACTCCGTGCAGGTTATTTCCGGTACCTGAGTTTAAAGCGAACCAACCCGACTGAGCTTTAATAATTAAAGTATTAATTAAAATTAGAATAAATAATAAAAAGTAACGTTTTATCATTAATTTTTCCCTTCCTTTTTATACCTGATAAATACTCTAAAGAATTTTATATATCCAGTTGTGAATCTGAATGTATATTGACAAAAATAAAATATTTAATAATAAATTGTATCGATACAGTTCATCATCACACCATCCTATTTTTGCTTAAAAATTAAACTATGGTTCCATATCACTTAATTTACCAATTATTAAAATACAAAATGCTTTTTTAGTCAATTTTTAAGGTTTTTTATTTATTAATTTCTTATCAGGTATGCAGCATCCGATAATTAGTACCGGAAATATATAATGTTTTTTTATATTGCTATTGATTATTAATTTCTTTCTTTCAAGATTTGGATAGATTCTTTCAAGAGGTTACCCCTGCCTCTTGATGGCAATGAATCGAACCCACCGATGATCCCCCTTCGGTGGGTTTTTGTATTAATCGTTTGTACATCCGGATCAATATTTACTGCACAATGATTGTTGCAGACATGCCATGAATCCTGCAATAATATTTAAATGTTCCGGAAGTATTAAAGGTGTAACTAAAAGTAGCTCCCCCACCTATATTACCACTGTCAAATATTCCGTCAGGATTTCCTGGAGTACCACTTGTTACTGTGTGGGCATATGAATCTTTATTCACCCAGGTTATTTTTGTGCCTTTGCTTATAGTTTTTGTCCCAGGATTAAAGGATATGTTCTGAATCCAAATCTGATTATCAGGTGGATTACCACCCCCACTACTACTTCCGCCATAAGAACTAGTACTATTATCTTTACATCCGTTGAAAATGCTCCCGGTAACCAGGAACATTAGAACGATACCGAACAAAACGAATCTCGAAAACACGATAGCCTCCATTAAAATGAATTATTGTTTACAGAAGATCTAGTAGGAAGACTCAGGAATAAATGACATCATTTTCATTGATTGGAAAATCAGTGTGAGTTATAACTCAAGGCTTTAGGTAAATGAAATAACCTTTGAAATTGGGGGATACCTGGAGTCCTGGCAGCGGGATATGGATATGATTAAGTAAGTGGCATAGTGTCTTAAGAAATTCGGTGTCGGGTTTAAATAACTTTATAAGATCAATATCGGGGGAAATAACAAATACCAGGTGTTTGTTAGGATCATCATTAAGATTTTCAACCGAAACACCACATGCCAGACTCAGAAAATCGGGCATAATGGAATTAACCGATTTAGGCGATAAATTTTTAACATCAGCGCTTAACCAGAAAGTTTCCCCTTCATAATCATCATTAAAAAATTGATTATTCTGACTTGCATTACCCAAATATTTATAAAAAGGACTATTAGATGGCCAGTAACTATACTTAACAGTAAAATTCTGAAGGAAAGTGATTTTCTCTTGAGCATATGGAAAGAAAGCGCCTACAACACTTGCACCTAAATCTGCCGGATCGAATCCCCACTCCGGGGCAAATCCATCTTTTATTTCGACACCTGTGTAAACCATTGTGCTTAATAGTGCCCCATAAAGTAAAGAGGACTCATCATCCAGGCCAGCCCATTTGAGTCCTGCTCCGAAACAATCAGCAATGAAAAGTCCCCCGGTCATATGGCCGATTTTATCCAGATCTTTCGCATAACTATCGTTATAAAGAAAATGAAATTTAGCTGAACCGTTGTTCCACCATGCAGTTTTCCACCTGTAATATAACCCTCCTAAAATTGAAAGCGTAGCACCACTTACTATTCCTACCCTGATTAAATTGATTTTATTCTCTTTAACCAATAACTTTTTATTTAAAACTAATGAATCTGCATTTACTAAATTGAAAGAATCTTGCTGTGCTACAACTTCTTTTAGACAGCTGACAGGAGCACTCCCCTTAATTATATTCAAATCGTACCCGGATGAATTAATCTGTGCGTAAGAAAGGAATGATATGGAAAATACCAAAAAAGGAACAAGTAAAATTTTTGATAAAGCATTGCCCACAATTTTCTCTTAGCTTTATAACAATAATCCCAGCGAATTTTGAAAATTAAAAAAACCGATATTAATTTGGTAAATTTTTATTATTACGTCAAGATTTACAAAACAGAATCTCAGAATTTTCTTCTAATTCTGATTAAACTTCATAAGATACGCTTTTATAAAACGATTAATATCACCGTCCATGACAGATTGAATATCGGAAGTTTCTTCATCTGTCCGGTGATCCTTTACCATATTATAGGGATGGAACACATATGACCTGATCTGACTTCCCCATTCTATTTTCATCTTGCTTTTTTCCACTTCGTCAAGTTCTGCTTCCTGCTTCTCCTTTTCGATTTGATAAAGTTTGGATTTCAGCAGTTTCATAGCATTGGTTCTGTTTTGAAGCTGTGATCTTTCACTCTGGCAGGCAGCCACCGTACCTGTTGGTATATGAGTTATTCTAACAGCTGTTTCAACTTTATTTACATTCTGTCCCCCTTTCCCGCCTGATCTGTATGTATCAATACGAAGATCAGCAGGATTAATCTCAATTTCTATTGTATCGTCAATTTCGGGTATTACAAATACCGAGGCAAAAGAAGTGTGTCTTCTTTTGTTCGCATCAAAAGGTGAAATCCTCACCAGTCTGTGTACCCCGTTTTCAGCTTTCAGATAACCGTAGGCAAATTCCCCCTGCACTTCGATTGAAACACTTTTAATACCTGCTCCGTCACCCTCAAGTATATCAATGATATTCATTTTATAATTATTCTGCTCACCCCATCTTTGGTACATACGCATAAGCATCTCAGCCCAATCCTGAGCTTCAGTACCCCCGGCACCGGAATGAATTGACAGAATACAATTTTTACTATCGTCCTTTCCGCTGAGCATATTTTTAAATTCCGCTTCTTCAACGAAACTTCTAAGTGAATTCAATTCATTCTGAATATCTTCAATAAATGATCCGTCTTCTTCCGCTACTGCAAGTTGAATTAATTCCTCAAGTGCTTCTGCTTTTTTATCCAGTTCTTTCCAAAGATTAACCCAGGTTTCGAGGGATTTAATTTCCTGCAGAATATTCTGGGCAGCTATCTGATCATTCCAGAATCCCGGCTGTGCGGTTTGGTTCTGGAGCTCCTTTATTTTTGAATGTTTAGTATCGACGTCAAAGATAACCTCTCAGGTTCTCTATTCTGCTTTTATAATCATTTAATTGTTTTAATTCGTCTTCGTACATTTTAACAACTCTCTATTATTTAATATTGTGTAAACAAATACTTTAATCATCTCAAGGCAATTCGCGTGAATCGACCGATCATTCATCTGTTTCAATTTCCATTCTCAGGAGTGCAGCTGCAAGGGTTTTACCCTGTGCATCAAGTTTCAATGAAACTGTACCGCCGCCGCCAAGAGTTTTATTCAGGATAAAATTCAATGCTCTTAAATTAGGCAGTTCATATCGTTCCACCTCACCGAAACAAATCCCATCAAAATGTTTTTTCACCCTATCTTTAGTTAAATATTTTTTAATGATTTCATATCCCTTATCATCATAAGCAATTATGCCTACATTT
>Ga0153915_10005052_pt1 | contig 12243 bp, 11 predicted proteins | sample Opewatmetagenome_2_FD_107003 | JGI IMG/M metagenome (GOLD analysis project Ga0153915, IMG submission 107003) | Freshwater wetland microbial communities from Ohio, USA - Open water 3 Core 3 Depth 3 metaG | ecosystem: Environmental > Aquatic > Freshwater > Wetlands | place: USA: Ohio, Lake Erie... | reverse complement strand
CGAGGACTTCTTTGCTGGACTCGGCGACTGGTGGGAAGTCTTTCAGCCACTCGTAGGGGCGCGTCGCGTCGATGATCGCGCGGGAGTTGAACCCCTTCTTGGTCGGATGAATGATCGGATCGAGGGGGCCACTCCAGCAGCGCCGAAGGATGTCGATGTCTTCGACCGGATCGCAGCGGCTGGTCATCGCCCAGATCATATCGTCGGTGTTGGATGGATCGATGTCGTCGTCGACCACGACAACGAAGCGTCCCAAGTAGGCGCCAGCATGACACTGTGAGGCGATGACGGCGGCCTGCTTGGCATGGCCCGGATAGCGCTGTTTGATGGACACGCACATCATGAGTCGGCTGCCGCCGGAAACCGTCAGCCACACGCCTTTGACGTCCGGTACGCCGGCCTTTTCCATCTCGTCCCAGATCAATGCGGAGCGCAGATAGGACCGATACCAGCCGAGCTCCGCCGGCGGGCGCCCCGGAGGAGAGCCGAGGATGATCGGATCGTTGCGATGGTAGAGACGTTTGACCTCGACCCACGGCTCCGCGCGTTCCGCGCTCGCATAATAACCGGTCCACTCGCCGAACGGACCTTCGACTTTAGGATTATCGAAATGCACGTCGCCTTCGATGACGATCTCAGCGGTGGCCGGAATCGGCAAGCCGGAATACTCTCCTTCGATCATTTCCAGGGGCTCGCCGCGCACGCCGCCCATATATTCATATTCGGGAATGCCGTAAGGCACCTCGATGCTGCCGATCAAGAAAGTCAGCGGGTCGTGGCCGAAGGACATGGCCATCTTAAACGGCTGGCCGCTGGCGGCGTATTTTTCGCGCTGAATACGGCCGTGTTTGCCCGGGGAAATGTAAAACCCGACCTTGTCCTTGTCGTGAATCATGACCCGGTAGGTGCCGTAGTTAACCCACCCTTCGTCGGGGTCGCGCGTGATATCGACGCTGCCGGTGCCGATGTAGCGGCCGCCGTCTTTGTCGTGCCACTTCGGCGTGGGGAACTTGAACATGTCGATTTCCCCTTCCCGGTAGACGTTTTCCAGGAGCGGACAGTCCTTGACGAACTTGGGCGGGATTGGTTTGATCTTCTTGTAGTAGTCCTTCCAGATCTTGACGAAGTCCATCTTGGTCTCACCCGGCGGAAGACCCAAGGTGAGAGCCAGGCGTTTGCGCGAGGATAACGAATTGGATAACACCCGGTAGCCCTTGGGGTAACCTTTAATGTCCTCGAACAAAACCGCGGGGCCGTCTTCCTTGTGATGCACCAATTCAGTGATGGCGCCGATCTCCAGGTTCCAATCGCAGCCCTTCAGGGTTTTCAACTCACCCATTTCATCTGCGATTTGGATCCAGTCTCTCAGATCGTTAAATTCCATTTTCCCTCCTACTTTTTTGGTTGAAGCGATGCCACGGCGGAATTACAAAGTCGGATTGACCTTAGCGAATATTTACCAATGGGTCAAGACACGGATTTTCCTTGTGAATTTTCCTCGCATCACGGGAACTTCCAATTGAAAACGAGCGTTGCTCATGCTACCTACTTCAATGTGTCCGGAAAGCTCAAATCGGTGGAGGAACTTAAGACAATCACCGTCCAAGCGAGAGCAAGCGGAAAGAAGATTGTTTTCACCAACGGCTGCTTCGACCTGCTGCACCGCGGGCACCTGCATACGCTACGGGAGGCTAAGGCCTGCGGTGATATCCTGATCGTCGGCATTAACAGCGACCGCTCGGTAAAGGGCCTTAAGGGCACGGGCCGTCCGATCCTTTCGGAGTCGGATCGAGCTGAGTTGATCGGCGCGCTGGAGATGGTAGATTACGTCGTCTTGTTCGACGAACCCGATCCCTACGATTTGATCGCGGCTTTGATCCCCGATGTTTTGGCCAAGGGCGGCGATTGGAGTCCCGACAAAATCGTCGGTTCGGATATCGTCGAGCAAAATGGCGGCAGAGTCACCGTCATCCCGTATCTGAAAGGTTTTTCGACAACCGAGATCATTGAAAGGATTAAAGGTTAAATCAAATGGCACGAGTTTGTTCAATCTGCAAAAAAAGGCGCTCCGTCGGTCACAACGTCAGCCATGCCAACAATAAGTCGAAACGGACGTGGCGGCCCAACCTTAAACGGGTGCGGGGAAAATTCGACGGGCGGGTCAAGCGCGCCCTGGTCTGCACGGACTGCATCCACTCGGGCCGCGTGCAAAAGGTAGCTTGAGCGAGCGGTCTTTCCCTGTCAGTGAAGTTCGCCCCTGGTTTGATCTCGATCCGCCCTGCCGACGGTCCTACCCCGCGCCCGGACGGCTTTGTAGACGCCCTTCACCTTCGAGATATTTTGCAGCACATCTTTTAGGTGTTGGGAGTTTTTGATCATCACTTCAAAAGTATTGAGCGCCTTCTGACCGGAGAATGTGCGGATCTGGGCCCGCGCGATGTTCGCGTCCGCGCTGGTGATAGCCGCGCTGATCGCCGCCAACAGTCCGGGCTGATCCACACAGGTAACTTCGATCTTGACCGGCCGCGGCGGCTGGCCGCTTTCTTCCCAGGAAACTTCGATTTTTCGGTGTGGATCGCTCTCCATGACCGTGGGGCAACCGACGGTGTGAACCGTCACCCCGCGACCCCGGGTAATGAAGCCGATGATATGCTCGCCGGGCAAGGGATGGCAGCAAAGCGCGAAGCGCACCAAGGCGTCTTCTCCGCCTTTGACGCGAATACCCAACCCCCGCTTCTGTTGCGAAACTATGCGGAACAGAGACTTGAGCGAGCCCTCCGTCTTTTTCGCGACAACGTCCAATTTTCCCGGCGCAACCAACTTGGCCAACACGTGACGCGTCGTGATGCGACCGTACCCGAGCGCCGCTAGAAGCGACTCTTCGTCCTTCATGCCCAGCTCTTTCACCAGCCAATCGATCTTCCCCTCCCGGCCAAGAGTCGCATAATCCAATTGATAACGATGCAAATCGCCTTCGAGAATTTCGCGCCCCAATGCGACGCTGCGCTGGCTCTGCTGGAGCTTGAGCAAGTTTCTGATTTTCGACTTGGCCCGGGGGGTCTTCACCCACTTGAGCCAGTCGCGGCTGGGCGCCTGTTGTTGGGTCGTGATGATCTCGACGGTGTCGCCGCTGCGCAAGATATACTTGAGCGAAACCAACTGCCCGTTGACGCGGGCGCCCGAGCAGTGGTGTCCCACTTCCGAATGGATTCGATAGGCAAAGTCGATCACTGTGGAACCCTTGGGGAAATTCAACAGATCGCCTTTCGGCGTAAAGACGTAGAGCTCGGTGGCAAAGAGGTCTTCTTTCAGGCTGTGGAGAAACTCTTGAGGGTCCTGGAGATTTTCCTGCCACTCCAAGAGCTGGCGCAGCCAGGCGAACCTCTGGATGTCGCTCAACTGAAAATCCTCGCCCTCTTTATAGCGCCAGTGGGCCGCGATGCCCTCCTCAGCGACGCGATGCATCTCGTGCGTGCGAATTTGAATTTCGATCCGCTCGCCGTGGGGTCCGATCACGCTGGTGTGAAGCGATTGGTACAGGTTGGGCTTGGGCAGGGCGATATAGTCCTTGAATCGCCCCGGTATGGGACGCCACTGCGCGTGGATGATGCCGAGGGCTTCATAACATTCCCGCGGCGTATCGACCATAATACGGAACGCGACCAGGTCGTAAATCTGGTCGTAGAGCAGGTTCTGGCTCTCCATTTTCTGATAGATACCGTAAAAATGCTTGGGCCTGCCGGTGACCTCCCCGTCGATGCCTTCGGCTTCGAGCTTTTTGCTGATGATCGAGATGACTTCGTCGATGTATTTCTCCCGATCGCTTTTTCTCTTGGCGACGTTCCGCTTCAGTTGGTAGTAAACTTCCGGATGGAGGTACTTGAGGGCCAAATCCTCCAGCTCGCTCTTGACCCAGGCGATGCCGAGCCGGTGGGAAAGCGGCGCGTAGATGTCCAGGGTTTCCTGCGCCGTGAGAATTTGCTTTTCCAAGGGCTGATGGTCAAGGGTACGCATGTTGTGCACCCGGTCGGCGAGTTTGATCAAGATCACCCGCACGTCCTTGCCCATCGCTAGAAGCATCTTGCGAAAATTTTCCGCCTGCTTCTCTTCGCGGCTAATGAAATTAACGCGGCTCAATTTGGTGACGCCGTCCACCAGCATGGCGATCTCGCGTCCGAACATCGCCTTCAACTCGTCGAGGGTCGTCAGCGTATCTTCCACGGTATCGTGCAGCAGTCCGGCGGCGAGGCTCGGCACGTCAAGTTTCAAATCGGTGATGATCTCGGCCACCGCCAGCGGGTGGATCAGGTAGGGTTCCCCGGACAAGCGTTTTTGGCCCGTATGGACCCTGGCGGAAAAATCGTAGGCTTTGCGGATGAGTTCGACATCCGCGGCGGGGTAGTAAGACCGGACCTTTTCAACTAGATCGTTGAGCTTTTTGATCATGGGAAACTCGCGTGCGGCGCTCGCGCCCCGGCTCCATCCGCCAACGTGTGACACGGCAAGTCCGGGCTCGCTCGGCCTCCACGATCGAGCACAGCACCCCCACCGCTTCCTCTACATCCCGGTTGATGACGCAGTAATCATACTCGATAACCCGGCGAATTTCACCCCGTGCATTAGCGAGGCGGCGGCGCATGATTTCCCGCCCCTCGGTTCCCCGGCGGGCTAGTCTGCGCGCCAATTCCCGCAGCGACGGCGGTAGTAAAAATATCGCGACCGCTCCGGGGTAAAGCCGCTTGATTTTCCTGGCCCCCTGAACGTCGATGTCTAGAAGGATATCCCGACCGCGATGCACACAGTGATCGAGCGGCCCGCGCGGGGTGCCGTAGAGGTAATTATGGACCTTCGCCCATTCGGCGAACTTTCCCTTGGCCGTCATGGCGTCGAATTGCCGCGGCGTAACAAAGCGGTAATCGCGACCGTCGACCTCGCCGTGGCGCAGTGCGCGGGTCGTGCATGAAACCGACAGTTCGATTTCCGGATAGACCGATCGCAGCCCGTTGATCAAGGTCGTCTTGCCGGCCCCCGAAGGCGCCGACAGAATAAAAATGATCCCCCGTCGTCGGGTCAATCGCTGGCGGTTGCGAGTCATTCGATGTTCTGGGTTTGCTCGCGAATTTTTTCGACCCGCTCCTTACCTTCCAACACCAGCTGGACAACCGGCAACTGGGGCGCCTTGGAACTGATCGTGTTTAACTCCCGCTGGACCTCTTGCAGCAGGAAATCGATTTTCTTCCCCACCGGCTCTTTTTCGTGAAGCACTGCGGCCAACGCCGCCACGTGGCTCTTGAGCCGCACGACTTCTTCGTTGATATCGCCTTTCAAAATGACCCCGAGCGAGTCCGTTCCGCCGTCGTCCGGGCGCGCGAAATTTTCACCGTTTCTCGGCGGCGCCGGGGGTCTCTGAATCCGGTTGAGCGTTTCCTCGGCGCGCGCGGCCAGAGCGACGGCGATCCGCGTCAAATGACGGGCCTGAGCTTGCATGTCGGCTTTGAGTTGCCGGCCTTCCCGCTCGCGCGATGCTTCGAGCTTTCGCAAGGCTTCGGCTAGGGCGCCCAACAATCCTTGGCGTTCCCCAGCGGCGTCCCCCTCGACCTCGCGGATGTGAAAAAGATCCGGCAGCGTGGAAAGCAGCGAAAGCTCCGGATCGCCCGCCAACTTGAATTTCCGTTTCGCCTGCCGCATTGAGGCGAGGTATTGTTCCAACAGCGCTTCGTCCATTTCAAGCTTGCGCGCCCGCCCCTTTTCGGGATAGCGGCTGATAAAGAGTTCGATCCGGCCCCGGGAGATCTTTTCGCGAATCATTTTGCGAATCTCTTCTTCGAAGGATAGGTATTCCCGGGGCACCCTTAGCTGCAGATCCAAGTGGCGATGATTCAAGCTGCGCGCCTGGACGGAAATTTTCGTCCCGCGCACCAGACGGGAAGCCTCTCCATAGCCGGTCATGCTCTTCATGGTAGTTCCTTCAAGTTGCGCTTGAGACTCTTGAGCGATACCGCCACGGTTCCAACCTCGTCGCCGACCAGACCCGCGGCCTGGTTGGCCATCACCGCGGCGTCTTCGTAGCTCCCACCGCACGCCAGCGCCAAGGCGCATACCGCCACTACCGTATCGCCCGCCCCCGTGACGTCGAACATATCCCGCGGCTGGGTGGGAAAATGCTTGACCCGCCCGCGCGACAAAAAGAGACTCATGCCATCGGGGCCCCGGGTAATCAACACAGCTTTGGCGCGCCACATACGCATCAGCTTTTCCCCTGCCATCTTGAGGGTCGCTTCGTCGCGAATCGCGATCCCGGAGGCGTCGCTCGCTTCATCCTTGTTGGGCGTAATCAGCGTGGGCATCCGATAGCGCGCGTAATTTTCCCGTTTAGGATCAACGATGCAGGTGAGCTGTTTCGCGCTCGCCAACTGGGCGACCGCATCGAGCAGTTCCGGGTGGACGACGCCCTTGCCATAATCCGAAATGACGATGGCGTCGTAGCGCGAAGCGCTTCTCCAGAGCCACTGCCGCAGCCTGGCCAGCGTCGCTGCGCGGATCGAACCGAGATCTTCCCGGTCCAAGCGGACGATCTGTTGATGGCGCGGACTGGCGATGATTCGAGTCTTCTGAATGGTGTGGAAGGCGCGGTCGGAAAACACCCCGGCGCTGGACGCCTTGACCCGCCGAAGCTCCTGCAGGATTCTTTTCGCCGCCTCGTCCTTGCCGATGACCCCGCAGGCGGTCACCTTGCCGCCAAGAGAGCGGATATTGTGGATGACGTTGGCGGCGCCGCCGAGACGGGAGCTTTCCGATCTCACGCGCAGCACCGGCACGGGCGCCTCCGGCGAAATTCTTTCGACATCCCCCCAGACGAAACGGTCCAGCATCAGATCGCCAACGACCAGCAGGTGAGTTTTTTGAAAATTTCCGACCAGATCCAATAAGTTTTTCATTTAAAGCCATTACGCTCGTCAAGCATGCGCCGGCACGCCGACTAGCTCGTAATAATAGGCCTCGTTTTGCGACGCCATCTTTTCCAGCGAAAAGCTCGCCCGCGCCAGGGCCGCGCCCTTCTTGCACATTTCCCGCGCCAGGGACTCGTCATCCGCCAACCGTGCGATGGCTGCCACTATGCCTTCGACGTTTTTCGGGGCGACGAGAAGTCCGGTTTCGCCATCGGCAACCAATTCCGGCAGTCCCCCTACGCGGCTGGCGATCACCGGCTTGCCGGCCGCCATCGCTTCGAGAACCGCCACGCCCAAGCCCTCATACAACGACGGCAGAATGAAGATGTCGATCTGCGACAAAAAGCCCGGCGCGTCGGAGACGAAACCGCAGAAACGAACCTCATCCTCCAAGTTCAACACCTTGACCCGGTCCTCCAATTGACGGCGCACCGGCCCCTCCCCTGCGACGAGATACTTGATCTTGTGGCCGCGCCGTTTGAGCATCGCCGCGGCCTCCAGTAAATAGCGATGGCCCTTGCGCTCTTCCAATGAGGCGATGATTCCGACCACGGCTTCATATTCAGTCGAAGCGGACCCATCGGCACAGCGATCAAAGCGCTGCGGATCGATGCCGCTATGGATTAATCGAATGCGCTCCGGCTCGACCCCAGCCTCTATTAAGAGATTCATTATGACGCGAGAGATGGCGACCACGCCGTCGACTCTACGATTGTACAAAAGGCGGGTAAACCAGGTCTTCCCTTCCGGATAGTCCATGCGCCGGGTGACGACATACTTCGGACACTGAGGCCCGCGCGGTAGCCAAAGCGAAAGGGTATGCGCTCTCTTCGTGTGGAAATGAACGATATCGTATTGTTCGCTTCGAATAAGCCGCCGCAGAGCTGGAACCGGCCGCAAATCCAAGTCATTTCGAGCCACCAGTGAAAGTCTTTTGACGCCGAGCGGACCACTTTGTTCGAAAAGCCGCCCGCCCGGATAGGCTAAAAGATCGTTCCGATGACCCTTTCGACAAAGATAAGTGAGCAGTCCAAGAACCTGCGCCTCCCCTCCGCCCCAGTGCCTCTCAGGATCGATATGGAGAATTTTGAGAAGGCGGTTATGACTCCTTTCCCCCAACGTCGTCTTTCTCATCCCGCTCGATTTCCCAGAGCTTAGCATACTTAAGAAAAACATAAACCGCGGCCGTTACGGCCACGTAGAAACCAGCAAACCCCTCCATGAATCCGCGCTTGAGTATATAGGAACGGAAAAAGCGGAATCCCGGCCGCAGCAGGGCGTCCGAGAGGCGCCATCGCCCGCCCTCTTTGCGCAGCTCCCGCGACGAGATCGAGGTAAAACGGTTGATTCGCTGAATATGATCGTCGATGTTTCGGTAAGAAAAGTGGTGCAGTGGATGGTTGAGGCGGCGCACCGGTCCCTCGACCAGAATTTTTTCATGGGGATCGGCTCCGCCCCAGGTCGCTTTGTCGCGGCGGAACAATCGGACGTCATAATCGGGATACCAGCCGCCACGCCGCCACCAGCGCCCCAAATAAAAGACCAACCGGGGCACCGCATAACCCATGTAACGGCCACCGTCGCCATCGAGCGCGCGCTGGATCTCGTCGCGCAATTCCGGCGTTACCCGTTCATCGGAATCGACCAGCATCACCCACTGCTGGGTCGCTTGAGAATGGGCGAAGGCCTTCTGATCGCGGTAGCCGGCCCAGGGCCGTTGCACGACTCGATCCGTGTATTGCCGGGCGATCTCCACCGTGCGATCCGTACTGAATGAATCGACGACGACGATTTCATCACACCAGCGCAGGCTCTCGAGGCAATCCCGGATATTTTTCTCTTCGTTGAAACAAACCACGATAGCGGAAACCGTGGGCCGAGCGCCGGCGGTACTCAAAGGGGCATCCATTGCCTCGAAAATATGGGCAGACGGCGCAAAAATCAAACCAGCGCTTCAATCGCCCCGGCACAGGTGATATAAAACGCTCACGGGCGCGACTTGAATATCTCATATGAAAGAGCTTGAAGACGTTTATTCCTTGCCCGGCATGCTGACGCCCGGCGAGGTCGACTGCCTTTATCGGCTGGGCCAGATCAGCCACTGTAGCGGGGTCATTGTCGAGATCGGCAGTTGGAAGGGCAAATCAACGATCGCCCTGGCGCGTGGCGCTTCCAGAGTCCACGACGCGAAGGTCTATGCCGTCGATCCGCACGAGCCGTTGCCCGTCGAGGGGTACACCGAGGACACCGAAGCCGAATTCACGGCGAACATCAAAAAAGCCGGCGTCGAGGACCGAGTCGTGCCCATGGTCATGTCCTCCGAGCAAGCTGCCAGAGGCTGGAGGCAACCCATTCGGCTGCTTTGGATCGACGGGGACCATCGCTACGAACCCGCCAAGTTGGATTTCACTCTATGGGAGCCCCATGTCGTTGACGGCGGAATCATCGCGATGCACGACACGATCCGCAAAAAGGGCCCGAAGCGGGTGCTTTGGGAAAACGTGTTTCTCTCCGGCCGCTTTCAGGAAATCGCGATCATCGATAACATCACGGCGGTGCGCAAGGTCGAGAAGAGATCGCTGGTGGGAAAAATCCGGGATTATGGGACGCTCGCCTTACGAGGCGTCTACATCGCCGCCCGCAAAAGCCATGTTCCGTTTGCGAAACCGATTGGCCGCTATCTGCTCAAAACCCTCACGAATCAGTCGTGGATGCCGGTGATCTTCCTGGCTTTCACCGCCAGCATCGCGCGATAGTGAAAGTAGCGGCCTTTGGCCCGGTACTTTTTCCTTTCGTTTCCCACCAGCGAATACCAGCCGAACGTCCAGATAGAACGCAAGAAATTCGGCACAATGGAAAGGAGCGATTGCTTTTTGTAAATCAGTCGGCTGCGCCCCTGTTGTTCGTGCCGCTGGCGGAAAAACTCCTCGGTCAAGCGGCTCCAATCGACCCTGTGGTAGACACCAGCCCGGGGCTCATAACCGATGCGCCCGCCGCTCGTCACCAATCGCTGCGCAAATTCTACATCCTCCGATATGCCCGACCGTCCGGGTCCCAAGTCTTCATTGAAATAGCCGATGCGGTCGAACACCGCCCGGCGCACGGCGATGTTCGCACCGGTCAAAGTCTTGATCTCCGTCACACCCGGCCGATACTTTACGAAATTAATCGTGCGAAAACGCTGTTGCGCGCGCAACAATTCTTGGTTGTGCTCCATCTCCGGCGGCATCAGAATCGGGCCCTGCATGGCGTCGAACTCTTGTCTTTGAAAAAATTCCGCCGCTACGGTCAGCCAGTCGGGCGTCACCTCGATATCGTCGTCAAAAAACACCATGATGGATCCCTTGGCCGCGCGGATCGCCACATTCTGGGCGCGGCATTTACCCGCCAAGGGCTCCCGCAAATGACGAAAGGTAACGCGATCAGAATTTCGAAACTCGTCGGTCAGCTTGGCGATTTCCTCGGCGATCCGTTCATCTCGCGCGTTGTTGGCGACGATGACCTCATGGGAAATATTGAGCTTCCCGAAGTGCGCCGCGATTCCCGCGAGTAAGCCGCGCAGGAAGTCCACCCGGTCGTAGGTCGCAATGATAATGCTAAAAAGGGGCTTCACTCTAACTTCCCCAACCGTCCCATCGTAGCTGGTAATAACGGTACTTCAGAGCGTAGGGACGCAGTGAGATCGCCGCCCGCAGCGCGCTGCGGGCCTCATCGCATTGGTGTCTCTTCCAGCGCCCTTTGGCCAGGCGATAGTAACGGTAGGCTACTCGATGATCAATGGTCGTTTGGCCGAGAATTTTTCGCGCCTCGGGAAATTCCTCGACCAGCTTTTCGATCACACGTATGTTTTCGACCAGCCGCAGCTCTTCGTTCCGGCCGGTATTGCCGGGGTGCTTGCGGTAGAAAAAGACGGACCGGTCGAGGTATACCACCGGATATTTCATCAACAGCCGGAATGAAAGATCCAAATCCATACAAATGCGCAATGATTCATCATGTCCGCCCACGGCGTCATAACACGGCTTGGAAATCAGCGCCGCCTGGAGACGCACGATGCTTCTTTCAAAGAGATCCGCGAGCCCGACGCCCTGCTCGGCCAACCGCCGGGATTTCAGCGCCGGAATGATGGTCTCGCGACTATGTTCGGCGCCTCCCAAGTAGGAGCCGTTCGCGAAAACCATCGCGCAGTCGGAGTGTTCGCGAGCGTAACTGACCAAAACCTCTAAATGCTCCGGTGTCACCAGATCGTCGGAATCCTGAATGGCGATCCAAGCGCCGCGCGCGTTGCGAACACCCAAATTGCGCGCCGCGGAAGGTCCGCGGTTCTCCTGGTAAATATAGCGTAGCCTTGTCCCGTAGGCCCCCAGCACCTCTCGCGTTCCGTCGGTGGAGCCATCGTCCACGACGATCAGCTCGAAATCCTGGAAACGTTGATTAAAGACGCTTTCGATGGTCTCCGGCAAGAGATCAGCCCGGTTGTAGGTGGCGATGACCACCGAAACGCTTGGGGTGTCGCTCATAAATGAATCGGCGCCGGCGAGCGCAGGTTACTTCGCCTGAGACAACAGCTCTTGGTACTTTTGGTAAGTCGCCGGGAATCGCGTGGGTAGATGAAAATCCGTTTGCTCCTTTTTCGCGCGATTGACCTTGTTTAAGTTCAATTCGGACTCCCCGTACCATGGATTATAACTCGGGCCTTCGAGCATGCGCTCCTGATATTCGACTCCGAGAAATGTCGTGATCCGTTCCATATTGGCTTGCGGGTTGATGACTAAGTCTTCGAAGGAGGTCACCAAGACAATCCCCGAATAACGAGTCTTAAGTTCATGAATGATATCGACGGACCGCCGCCACCGGTAGGACGCGACGCGAAACCTCTTTTCGCTTCTATTCATGACCGAGGAGATCACGTCGTTGCCGTCCCGGATAAGACCGATAATGCGAATACCCGGCAGGGAAAGATAGTCCTCGATCGAATACTCGGAGCTTTGATATTCTTTTGCCCACCCGATCGTCTTGAAAAATCTCAGATGAAATAGACTGCGTTTTTTCATTTCGATTTGGTTTGGGATGCACCGTTTGTTTCCCACGATCCTCCTGCCGAGAATGCGCCTCATGGCCCAGCCGTGGTCCTCATTCAAAATCCCAATTTCGGTGTGCCGGCCGATCATCGTAGCCAACAGGGTCGTACCCGATCTCGGCGCTCCGAGAATAAGCAGATGATTCGTCTCCATAACCGAATAGTCGCGCGAACCTTGGCTCAGATAGTGGAGCCCCACGGGCATGCCCGTGG
>Ga0153915_10005051_pt1 | contig 12244 bp, 11 predicted proteins | sample Opewatmetagenome_2_FD_107003 | JGI IMG/M metagenome (GOLD analysis project Ga0153915, IMG submission 107003) | Freshwater wetland microbial communities from Ohio, USA - Open water 3 Core 3 Depth 3 metaG | ecosystem: Environmental > Aquatic > Freshwater > Wetlands | place: USA: Ohio, Lake Erie... | reverse complement strand
CATTATTTGTCATGTTAACAGGCGCATTGCTGTTGAACCCAGACAAAGTTGACGAGCCGTTACGCGTTTTCTATAAAAAACGGTTTACCCGTATAGGAATACCTTTTATTTTTTGGACGCTAGTCTATTTCGTTTGGTTTTTTAACGTTCGCCAAAACCCAGTCACTCTTTTTAATATTGAGCAGGGATTGCTTGGAGGTTCTTACCCAATCTTATGGTACATGTACTTGCTATTTGGACTCTATTCTGTCACACCCATCTTACGCGTCCTCGTCAAACATCTTAATCGTCAACTATTCGCCTATTTGCTAATACTATGGTTTACAGGCACGGTCTTTACGCCATTTATACACACGTTCACAAGTTTCAGCTTCAACCCAGTAATGTTTGTATTCTTTGATTGGGTCGGATACTTCCTCTTAGGCATCTTCCTGCTAAATGCCAAAGTGCGAAAATCAACGGTCTACACGGCCGCCATCTTGGGAATTTTAGGAGCAGTCTTAGGCGATTGGGCAATAGCCGCCATATCTGGCCCACAACATATAGGCTATTTCCACGGCTACATGAGCTTCAACATTATAATAGGCAGCGCTGCATTCTTCTTCTTATTGCTCTCAATTCAGCCAACAAAAGTAACAAGCCACAGCAAAATCAACCGCATAGTCCATTGGATAAGCCAGAATACCTTGCCAATTTATCTCATCCACATAATTGTGTTGGAAACATTTATGCTTGGACTCTTAGGAGATATCGTCTTAAACAGACTAACTTGGAACCTTTTAATCGACATTCCCGTTTTTACCATGATAGTGTTTGGGATATCCGCCGCATTAGTTTATTTATTAAAGAAGATTCCGTATGTGGAAAAACTCATCGGTTAAGCACTTAACTTTTTAACTAATTCGACATAGATAACATGCGAGAGAGGGATCAACATGCCAATCAAATATTATGAAGCACCAGAAATCAAAAAACAAGTTGACCAACTATCCCAAGAATGCGAATTCTACCATGTCGTACCACAATTCGTCTTCTGCATCCGAAGCAAAGGTTCCAAAGCACGACGCACGATCGCTCGCATCCACGGTCTAGGCAAGATTTGGCAGGGTGTTTTGAACCTTCCACCATCCTACACGATAGAAGTCATCTCAGAAATCTATGACAAAATGACCCCCGAAGACAAAGAAAGAACTCTAATTCATGAACTAATGCATATCCCTGGTGGATTCTCTGGTGGCTTCCGTCCCCACAAAGGGTATGTTGAGCGGAAGGATGTGGAGATGGTTTACAAGAAGCTTCAAAATTCCCGGGCTGAAAAACGGCAAAAACAGTTTTTTTCCTGAGAAATATAGCGGTGTTATACTCAACATTTTTAAGGTCCGGACCTGAAGGTAAATGAAAGTTACATATTAAGCTACGAAAGAGTAAAGAACAATGATTAGGCAAATAATGAGCAAGGCCTACAAAAATGCCACATTGCCAATATTTGAGGTTTAAGATATGAAGCACGTTATGAAAACTCTAAAACATAACAGCATATACGTTCCGCCTTATGACTACAAAGGCTTCAACGTAAAAATCCAAAACCAAACCCTGAAGCTCACGCCTAAAAGCGAGCAGATGGCGGCAGCATGGATACGCAAAACACTATCAACCGCCTCTCCGCCCGATACCGTTTTCAAGAAGAATTTCATGAAAGAATTTCTCAACCAACTTAAAGCGGAAAACTCCCAAGCCAAATTCTTAGATACTTTCATTCCTAAGTATATTCTGAGTTTGGATGTTCAGCCCACAACCCTAAACAATGGCAGCCAACCAACCGCAGACGAAATCGATTTAACCCAAGTCTCGAATTTTATACAGCAGGAAAAGGCAGCCAAAGAAGCTTTAGCCAAAGAAGTAAAAAAACAGCAGGCTGAAGAACGCAAAGCCAAACGTTTAATCTTCAAAGAAAAATACGGCTACGCAGAAGTTGATGGCCAAAAGCTGGAAGTCGCCAACTGGACCGCTGAGCCATCATGCCTTTTCGCTGGACGCGGAGATCACCCGCAGCGGGGCAAATGGAAGGAAGGACCAAGCGAACAAGACATTATTCTTAACCTGCCGCCTGACGCGCCAAAGCCCGCTGGCAATTGGAAGGGCATCATTTGGGAGCCCAACAAGATGTACGTCGCCAAATGGGAAGACAAACTAACAGGTAAAATAAAGTACGTCTGGTTTTCTGACACAGCTTTCCTAAAGCAGAACCGAGAGAAAGAGAAGTTTCAGAAAGCTGAGACTTTAGGTAAAGCAATCAAGCAAATTGAGCAGCATATACTCAAAAACTTGGACTCCGAAGATGAGTCAAGACGGAAGGTTGCAACCGTGTCGTGGTTGATATTGGTGCCAAACATGAGGGTGGGGGACGAAAAAGACCCGGACGAAGCCGATACGGTTGGTGCCATAACGCTAAGAAAAGAGCACATAAAGATTGAAGGCGACGTCATACACTTCGACTTCTTAGGCAAAGACAGCGTAAGATGGACAAAGGAGTATAAAGCACCACCATCCGTAATCAGAAATATCCAAGAATTCATGAATGACCCAAACAACCAATACCTCTTCCAAGGCGTCGACTCCAAAAAAGTCAGTCGCTTCCTCTCCGAAAAAATGCCCAAACTAACCGCCAAAGTCTTCCGCACATGGAGATGCACAAAAACCGTCAAAGAAGAACTAGATAAAAGCGGCATAACCAAAGACGACCCAGACTACAAAAAAACCTACGCTGCAAAAAAGGCAAACTTCAAAGTCGCAGAAGTCGCAAATCACAAACGCAAGATTCCGCCAACCTTTGACCAGCGCTTAGCCAAAAAAGAAGGGAACCTCAAAAACCTCCAAAAACAGCTTGAAATCAAGAAGGCAGCAGGCAAAAAAACGGAAGCTATCAAAACCCGCATTGACCGAGCAAAGCTAGATATTGAATTAACCAAGCTAACCCGCGAATACAACCTCGGCACATCTCTAAAGTCATACATTGACCCATTAGCATACGTTAAATGGGCAAAAAAAGTGAAATTCGACATAGAAAAATTTTACCCCAAAACCTTACGCAACAAGTTCAGCTGGGCGCTACAACAGAGCCAGGCACAGTCAGCAGCCGAGTGCATAGCTGCATGAGTTTAAGCCAAACCAAAGACGGCGTAATTCTGAAAGTTTTTGTAAAACCAAACGCTCCCAAGTTTAACATAAAGCTTGATGGAGACTACATTGTTGTCTGCTCAACTGAGGAACCTGAAAAAGGTAAGGTGAACAAGGAAATCATCAAAGAACTCACGAAACTTATGCACGCAAAGGTTAAACTTGTCTCTGGTTTCACTTCCAAACAAAAACAGTTTTTTGTACAAAACATGACTAAAGAGCAAGCAGAACACCTTTTAGCATCCGCATAGTTGGTAAAACTTAAATTTCTAGAATAACAAAAACACTTGGTCACCAGTGAAAATTTATGATAGCAGACAAGAAAACCCACGATGAAATTGCTGTAACTTTGATGGGTATGTTTGATGCTTACGCTAAAAGAGACTTAAACGGTGTTTTAGCTTTTTGGGCTCCTGACTCAGACGTGCTAATCATCGGTACTGGCGCTGACGAGAAAAGTGTGGGCTTAAGCCAGTTCACAAAGAGCCTTATTCGAGATTGGTCGCAGTCCGACTCGGCATCAATCACCGCAAAAAACATCGCTGTTTCAGCAGCTGGCACGATTGCGTGGTTTGCAGCAGATGTCGCATTCAGCAGTAAAATCGGCGTAGACAAGTTTGATTTGCTCGGTCGATTGACCGGAGTTATGGAGAAACGTAGTGGCGAGTGGTTGTTAGTGCAGATGCATTTTTCTGTTCCAAGCAGCACGCAGGCACAAGGGCAATCGTGGCCTCAACCCGCATAAGAAGAAAAAAGGCCTACCTCTCATCTTACCCCAAAACGCTTCAAAAACTAACCCCAGCATCTTTTGACTGCAAACTTAAAGTAAAAGTATTTAACATTTTGTAAGAGCTAAATAGTATTTAGCGCTTGGGGAAAAAATATGAGCGATGAACTTTACAGGAACAGAAGCATTCCCAGAACAATGTCCACTCAGCACCCTGACAACGCAAATACTCCCGAATGGAGCAATGATGAAGTAATCAACGGCAACACCGAAGTCTTTGAAGCCTACTACGTTTACAGCAAGCTAGGCTGCCAAGAAGTCATGTGGGACTCAGAAGGAAAAGACACCGACACACGGGTCGTCAGAAAACTGTTACAGAAACACTGGGACTACTTCTCAGGCAACACAATCGGCGAAGACATCTACCTTACATACAGAATACCAAACCCTAGAATTGAGGGTGCAGAGAAGAAGTTTTTTGTCGAAACTCTGCAAAATATTCCAGTTGCTCATGACGTTGCCTCTTTAGCATACAGGAGAGAGGTTGCGCCGATTTTTGAGGTAATATTGCCTTTCACAACTGAAGCCAGAGAACTTATCATGCTTTTCAACTATTACAAAAAAGTCATAATTGCAGATGAAAATGTAACCCTCCATGAGTCTACTACCACAAAAGACTGGATCGGAGACTTCAAACCTAAAGCCGTAAAAGTAATCCCGTTGGTAGAGGACTCAGACAGTATTATAAATGTTGATAAAATAGTGAGACCATACATAGAAGCGGTTAAACCCAAACACCAAAGAGTGTTCATTGCCAGGTCTGACCCAGCACTAAACTACGGCTTACTGTGCGCGGTGTTGCTCTCCAAAATAGCGCTTAGCAAACTCAAAAAACTAGAAAAAGAGCAAAACACCGCAATTCACCCAATCCTTGGCGTCGGGTCCAAGCCTTTCAGGGGGCACCTCTCGCCAGAAAACCTCGACAACTTTCTAGAAGAATACAAAGGCTTGTCAACAGTAACGGTACAATCTGCTTTCAGGTATGATTATCCATCGGAACAGGTCAAAGAAAGCATACATAGCCTTAACCAACGACTACCAAATGGGAAGCCGCAAGACATAGATCAAGCAGAGGAAGAGGCGCTTTTAAGAATAATTGACAAATGCAAACAGCAATATGAGAAGCACATCGAAAACATGGCGCCATTCATCAATGGTGTTGCAGCTGATGTTCCTCAAAGGAGAGCAAGAAAACTTCACATTGGTCTCTTCGGTTACAGTAGGTGCGTGGTAGGTGTGTGTCTGCCCAGAGCAATTGCATTTGCCACAGCGATGTACAGTATTGGGTTGCCGCCTGAATTTTTAGGTTTGAAAGCTCTGCAACAGCTAAGTGATGAAGAATGGGTGCTGCTCAAGAAATACTACGTTAAAATGTTGCCTGACCTCAAGCTTGTAGGCGAGTACGTTTCTTGGGAAAACATAAACATGCTAAGGGAAATGAGCTCTCAAACTGCGAAGAGAGCCAACATGGAAGAACAAAAACTCGAAGATGCCCTCTCAAACATCTCAGAAGACCTAAAGACCGCTGAAGAAACCCTCGGGCTTAAACTCGGACCAAAAGGAGTTTGCCAGAGAAAACACGAAAATTATACTAACAACTTCCTTCTGTCCTATCTGCAAAAAGATGATGCTGAAGCAAAAGATTCGTTACTTGAATCAGCAAGACTGCGCAAATGCCTAGGATGACTTATGCAAAAGAAGTTGCCTGAAATAAACGCGCTATCGCTGCAAGAGCACATAATTCCGTTTTTGCTTAGCCTTGCATTTTAAACCTTAAAATGGCTGCTATTCCGCCGAAAGCATTCTTGAGCATTTGCCCTTCTTCGGTTTCTACTGAGATGATTTCAACTTCTGTGTTTGAGAGTTCGGCGAGTTCGGCAAGGTCGTCCACGGCATCTTTCTTATCAACGATTGTCAGAGATGGCGCTTTACACCCTGTGCATGGTTTCCCAACTAGACCTTTCTCAAAATCGGCTATGTCTTTCCCCTTGACTGTGTGTTGCTCCTCGAAGCCGCAAGCGCTACACTTAACGGTAACGCGAACAAAATCCAACGCCTCTGACATCAACAGCGTTCGGACTGCTCCAGCCTGCAGCAACCGACGCACTTCAGCTTCACCATACGTTATCATGCCTGTGTCGTGACCGACTTCGTAGAGGAATTTCTGCATGATTTCTTTCTCTTCAATATAGCGGACTTTACGCATAATCTCAGGCGCTTTGTCAACGACTTCTTTGACGCCCTGCTCTTCCACATAAGCCGTGTCGATGGTGTCAATGATCTTGTTCTTGAGTTGGTAGTTTAGATAATCTCCTTTCTCAAAGTCGTACTTTGTCGGTCCAGGGCCACCGACAATTATGCCTTTGAGGGTATCGATTGGCAGGAAAATGTCGTTTGCATGCTGCCCCACACGGGTGAAGTACTCGTTGAGCTGCATGTCCCGCAAACGCTCATAACGCCTAGCTGATTGGCCACCAGCACGAGTCTTCCCAGCAACACCAGAATGCATTTCGCGGAGAATTTCGAGTCGTTTGCCCTGCAGGGTTGCGATCGTTGCTTGTGAAGCATCCACGAGCAAGATACCGTAAGTTTCTTTTTCCCGAAGCATTTCTTGCAGATGCTCAGTGTGAAAGCGGCTGTCGCAGCGGTAGAGGAAAATTCTAATGGGTTCGGGTGGAATGATAACGTATGATTCCATGCGTTCCGTGCCCGGCGCAGCTCCCTCAGGCAGTAAAGCTCCAGTAAAAACCACAATCCCCTCTTCGCCTGGGTCTTTGAAGAGCTTGAGTTTTTGCTCCGCCTTAACGATGGCATCCAAGACGTTTTTGCGTGTTACGTTTGATTTGATGTTGCTGGCTGTTCCATATTCGTTGCGCAAAAGGCTGAGGGCATCGCTGATTTGTTTGCCGGGTGGAACATAAACAGTAATAAGTTCGGTGTGGCTGCCCTCTTTGCTTGCTAACGAGTTGAGTGTTTTTCTTAGCCGAAAGAGCTCGAGCGACGATTTTTTTTCTATACTCAAATTGTCTTCACTAAACTTGGGTCGAATATGCATAACTTACGTTAAGGGGAATCAAATAAAAGTTCCGACCGAAAAAAACGGATGTATTAGGCTTTTGCTTTTCCTGGTGGTGCTGCTACGGGTTCGGGCATAGGTGCACCGATGGCTTCTTTCAAGTAAGCCTTGAACGGACCAAGTTTGCCGCCGTAGTTACCTGAGGATATTTTGACTACGCCTGGAACACCGGCAGCTGCTGTTACACCTACTTTCATGCCGTTTTTAATCGCGTCTAATGATAAGCCATTCATAACAATTTCATAAACACAAGTTACACCGTCTGGAACAACAGTATCAGACACAAGGGTCCGTAATGTTGGGCAGTAGGGATGGTTGGTTGAAGCTTTCAGTTTGTATTTTAGCGAGCCAGCTTTGCTTCCTGCACGGCAAACTCCGCCTGGAAACTGCATGATTACATCAGGAGCATTTGCGCGGATTGCATCTGCCGCTGCTTCAGCCGCCTTAAGTCCAGATGGCTGGTCTGCCGCGAAAATCATAAAGTTGCCGCCTGCAACCGCTTCCATCGCGCCAAAACCGTCTTCAACTATGAAGTTGCCTTCCATAACTGGGATTTTCCAGCATTTTCTTCCGCCAACCATAGCTTTTTTCTGGAAGCCGTCTCCGAAATAGCGTAGGCTGCTGCCAACGTTAAGGGTACGTTTGCCCACTAAGCCGTTGAAAGCTGCGGTTGTTGGGCACGTTAGGGTGCATTGGCCGATGCGCTGCATCAGTTGGTGCTTGAGTTCAAAACGGTCACGATTATAAATTTGAATAAGTATTCCAGGTCGTTTGTCAGGTGTCTGGTCTGCTGGAACAGTTCGTTCGATTGCTGCTTCTGCGGTCGCCTCAATTACGCTTGTGGCAAAACCCGTAGTTAGGCTTGCAGCGATTTGTGCCCATTTTTCGTTTTGAGCGGTAATGAGAACTCTGCCAGCCCAAAGCCCGAACATTTCGGCAAAGGTATCCTGAACTTTTACGATGTTGCCTGATGGTGATTTAACTAGAAACATTTTTTCTTTATCATCGTAGCTTTGGATATCAAGCTTGCTAGTGTTTGATGACATTGACGAGACCTTGCAGTTGTGTTGGGAATTGTATAATTTAAGAGTTTTCATGATTTTTCGGGTTTCAAGTCGGGAGTTTCTTGGGTGAAAAAGTCTACTTTGGTTAGTTTTACGAGGGTTTTGGGCGGTTAGAAGTTAACTATGATTTCCTTCTATTCTACCTTATTTAAAGAAAAGTTTGTGGTTAACCAGCAAGGTTAGCGTGCTGAATGTAATGTCTTTATCAACTTGACCGCAAATATTAGACAGGTGAAGGTAACCGATGAAATCGCAAAATTGGCAGCAAATCCTGCTCGGATGCAAAAACAATATACAAACCAGCATCCAACCATGTCTCAAAAACCTCCACGAGCCGCAGCCAAATTTGGGTACGGGAGCTGGCGGAGATGCCATGAAGCCTGTGGATTTGGCGGCTGAAACAGCAATCATAGAAACCCTTCAAAAATATGGCGTTTCGTTCACTTTAATCAGCGAGGAGTCTGGAGTCAAAAAAGTCGGGGACAAGCCTGATGATTGTTTTGTTACTGTTGATCCGATTGATGGAACTACGAACTTGATGCATGGCTTGCCTTTCTATGCTTCTTCAATCGCTATCTCTAAGAAGCCTGAAATTGTTAGTGTCTATGCGGGAATGGTTGCCGACCTCTTCCGTGACGTAGCTTACATCGCTTGTGAACACAAAGGTGCCTATCGAAACGGCGAAAAAATAAAGACATCCAAAACACTATCGCTTGAGGACGCAGTTATTGGCTTAGATCTAAACACTTACAAAGTCAGGCGAGTCGTACCTAAAGTCACTGATTTAATAGAGAAGACTAAGCATATTCGGCATTTCGGCGCCAATGCACTCGAACTCTGCTATGTGGCAGAAGGCTTAACGGATGCCTTCGTAGATTTGAGGGGGAAGCTGCGCACGACTGATGTTGCTGCGGGTTTCTTGATTGTTAAGGAGGCAGGAGGAGTTGTCACTACCCCCGATAGCCAACCGCTGAATGTTAAGCTAGACCCCAAACAGACTTTAAGTTTCATTGCGTCAGCAAATATGGATATTCATAAAAAAATTGTGGATTTGGTTAAAGTTTAATGTTGAATTTGCTTTTGCCCCACCCAGCAGCGTTAGTGAAAACAGAGAAAACCAAAATACTTCTTATCGCTGACCCGCATCTGGGCTGGGAAATGCAATTGCAAGAAAAAGGCATCCATGTGCCAAGCCAAACCCCAAAAATCCTTAATAAATTAACCGCAATCATTACCGAATACAAGCCTGACAGGCTGGTTATATTAGGTGATGTGAAGTACACTGTTGTTTCAAGCGAATTCGGGGAATGGCAAGATATCCCTGACTTCTTCTCAAAACTCTTGGATTACATTGGTAACATCTCCGTTGTGCGTGGCAACCATGATGCCAACCTTGAACCGCTCCTGCCAGAAAGCATCCAGCTCTTGCCTGCATCGGGAGCCGTTATCGGTGACGTCGGCGTGTTCCATGGGCACAAGTGGCCTTCGCCTGCGCTGCTCGGCTGCAAGACTTTGGTTATGGGGCATTTGCATCCGGTGGTGGTGTTCCGTGACCCAGCAGGTTTCAAGATTACAAGGCAAGTGTGGATGAGAGCAACCTGCAACAGCGAGCAACTGGCAAATATTCTCCTGCAAAAACACCGCATAAAAATCGAGGGGTCGGTAGCCGAAACACTGCAGAAACATTACAAAGTCAAAGCCAAGGCAACTGAGGTCTTTATTATGCCTAGCTTTAATGATTTTTTGGGCGGTAGACCCGTAAACGAAACCCGACCGAGAAACGAAATGGGCACAGAAGCACTCATTGGACCAGTGTTGCGCTCAGAAGCAGTCGATGTGGACAATGCGGAGCTGTACCTTTTGGATGGCACTTACCTAGGAACATTAAATCAGCTTAGAAAGTAGCACTTTGGTTAGGGTTTGGACGCTAAGTCTTATATTTGCCACATGTTATATGGCTAACATAGTTTGAGGGAGGAAAAGACACAGTGAAACTAGTAACCGTCCTATTACCAGAAGCCTACCTAGAAGGGCTAGATGAACTGGTCCGAGCAAACATGTACCCGTCCAGAAGCAGTGTAATCCGCTCAGCGGTGCGTGACTTACTAAAGAAAGAACTCTGGGAAAACAAACGCGGTAGATAAAACCCTCTTACACTTTTTTTACTGATTCACACAACCGTCGTGCCGCTTGCGCTGGGTCATCTGCCATCGCAATTTCTCTGCCAACGATTAAGTAACTGGCGCCCGCTTTAAACGCAGTTTCCGCCGCGCCGCCTTGTGCACCGACCCCTGGCGCGTAAATTGGAACTTGTTCTCCAACAATCTGCTTTATTTCAGCGATTTTTTCCGGACGCGTTGCGCCAACCACAACTCCGTCAGCCCCCCACTTCAACGCTTTCTTAGCAAAAACAGCATACTGCAAGGTTCTTTCGCCTGTTTCAGCGTCAATTATTGTTTGCCCATAACCTTCGCTGGCGCCTTTATGGCTCATGAAAGCAAGAAGAATCACACCCTTGCATAGCCGTTGGGAAACTTCAAAGAGCGGTTTCAAGCCTTCCTCCCAGCCAACAAACGGGTTAGCGATTATAGCGTCGAAGCCAGCTGCAAAATAGTAGTTAGCCATGACTTGGTTGGTTGCCCCTATGTCGTTGACTTTTGCATCCATGATTGCAGGTATGCTTTTTTCGTGAATTTGGGCAACAAGTTGTTGCACGCCGTTAAAGACACCTAATGGCAAAATCAGGTGGTGGTTTATTTTTACAGCACAAATGTATGGGTGCACTGCTTCAAGCACCTTTTGAGCTTTCGATAGAACTCTGGCGCTTTTTTCCGGCGCCTCAAAAGGGAAATCAAGAGCCAAGACGATTCTTGACTCTTTCTGCTTTGCTGCCTCCTGCATTTTTTCCTTAAACGACAAGGTGACGCCTCTATTGCCTGTAAGTGTTGGACGCTTGACTATTTCATTTTTTCGTTAAAAGATTTAAAATGCAAGCGAATTTATGTTATAGTCTAAAATTCCATCCATTTATACTGCAGTGCAAATGCTTTGAAAAATTGATGCTCTTTTCAGTGTAAAAGTTCAATTCTGAAGGAGAGCTAATATATTCAATGATTTAATTAAAAAAATTCGCTAATTGAAACGCAATTGAGCAGGCGGTAAGAAGCAAAGGATGGTTTATTGGACTGCCCAAAGACTGCAGTCAGTAAGTGTCCAAGTTATAGTTACTGTCATTGCAGGGTTGTTGTATTGTTGGTAATTGGTTAACTTGGTCATCATTCCGGTTTGCTTGTCGAAGGTTACACCCGTGTAATCATATCGGTAGGTGCTGCGTGTTGGGTCGTTGACGTCGAAGAACTCGTTTTCTATAGACCATAAATTTGAATCGCGAACGCTGTTCTTAAATTGCTGAGTTGAAGTGCTGTTAACAATCAGTCCGTCGAATCCGTTGGGCCGTAGTTTGTCATTAACGTTTAGGTTGGCAGCGTAAATTACCCAGAATGCGGTTTGGCTTGTTTTCATGCCGTTTGAGACATCAATTGTATTTTTATCGGTAAGTATAGTGCCATTCGAGAATTTCCATGATGTCTCTAGAGAGATCTCTGTGCCGTTTACAGCCGTTACAGTTACTTTGTAGTATTCAGTCGTGTTATACTGCGCAAGATAGTCAGGAGTCGCAGCGTTATCATCGCCTAAAATTGAGAAGCCTTTAATACTATACGTGAACGAGTCGCCAACATTGACTCCTGGAGTCACGGCTGTAGGCGGAGATGGTTGAGATGCAGCATAAACTATCGCCGCAGTCACAACGCAGACAATAACCAGTAAAGCGATGGCGAAGTAGATTTTCTTGGAAAGACCTTTTTTATGCGACATAGCTAAATGATTCATTCATCCGGTATTTAGTTGTTTTGCCAAATGTCAAATCCTAAACAATCTCATCAAATAGACCAAGCAACGCTTCAGAGAAAACAAAATTCTAATATCAAACAAAACCATTTTTATCAATCAAGTTAAAACAAGCAACAACAACCAAAATGTGCGGGCCGGTCGTCTAGCTTGGTTAGGACGTTGGCTTTACGAGCCAAAGGTCGCCGGTTCAAGTCCGGCTCGGCCCACCATAAAGGTTCATCTTTTGAT
>Ga0153915_10005050_pt1 | contig 12244 bp, 10 predicted proteins | sample Opewatmetagenome_2_FD_107003 | JGI IMG/M metagenome (GOLD analysis project Ga0153915, IMG submission 107003) | Freshwater wetland microbial communities from Ohio, USA - Open water 3 Core 3 Depth 3 metaG | ecosystem: Environmental > Aquatic > Freshwater > Wetlands | place: USA: Ohio, Lake Erie... | reverse complement strand
TTTCAATCAATCGCCGACGTATCGCGCGCGGATGATGCCGACATTATAAAATCAATCGAAAAAAATATTTCGGAAGATGCCGGCAAAGACGATTTTGAAATGCTGTCCTTTGAAGACGATGAAACTTCAGAAATCGGTAAATCTAAGGATGAGTTTGTTTCGGCCGGTGTTTATAAACCGGAAAGTGATTTATCAAAAAGTTCAAATGAAGAAACGAAACAATCCGAAGATATAGAAACACAATTTGATGAATCCGCTTTTTTAAATGAAGATGGAATTCCCAAAGCCGAATTTGAAATTCCCGATTCGACCGGCGAGCAAGAAAGTTTTGTTAATAAATCCAGCGGGCTGGATGATGCGCTTTTTAATATTCTAAGCGGCAGTACGCAGTTTGAGTCTGCAAATAAATCTAACAAAGAAAACGAACCGGAAGAGAAAGACAATCCAGGTGGTGACGAAGATTTTTTTGCTGCTTTCTCTTCGGAAAAATTTGAGGTGCCGGAAATGAACGAAAATATTTCGTCTGAAAAATCCGATGCTGATAATTCCATTTTAAAATCGGAAAACAAATTTGAACCGGTTGAAAAACCAAAAGAAAATAAATTCGATATTAAAAAAGGGACTCAAACACGAGTTCAAGCGAAACCGGAAGAAAAAGAGATTCATGAACAGACTGTAAAAGCCCAGCCGTATAAAAAACATTTCGATAGCGATGATATTATCGCCGAAGCCGAAGAAAAAATTCGTAAAGTAGAAAGAGGCGAGCCGGTTTCCTCGTCGGATAATTGGCGTACTATTGGCGATGCCGGAGGAGAAATGACATCAGATCAATTACAAATGATTATCAAAGCTGCGGAATTTGTTAATTCTACAGTTAAGATTGATGAGGTTCTTGCTAACGTTGTTGAAGTTGCCACCAGTTTAACGAATGCCGATCGCGGTACTTTATTCCTTATCGATCGCGAAAAAGGAGAATTATGGTCGCTGATTGCAATGGGAAACGAGTCGAAAGAAATCCGTTTGAAAATAGGCGAAGGACTTGCCGGTTATGTTGCTTTGAGCGGCGATATTATTAATATTAAAGACGTGCAGAGAGATCCGAGGTTTCGTTCGGATTTTGATAAAGCAAGCGGGTACAAAACAAAAAACATGCTTTGTTACCCGATAAAAAACAACAAACAGGAAATTATCGGAGTCTTACAGCTTCTAAATAGCCGTAACGACGAGTTCTCAAAACTCGATGAAAATTTCTTGAACGCGATTTCTATTCATTCGGCAATAGCCTTGCAAAATGCTTCAATAGTTGATAAACTTCTGCAATCCGAAAGAGTTCAGTCTCTAGGTAAAATGGCGAACTTCTTAATTCAGGATATTAAAAAGCCTGTTCTTGTAAGCCGGAGATATGCCGAACATCTAAAAACGAAAAATTTATCGCAGGATGTGGCGCAGGTGGTTGATATGCTTCTCGAACAATTAAATCAGGTTGCAGACCTTGTTCAGACTACATCAAGTTATGCTGAAACTAAACCTTTGATGAGAACTCTAAACGTTAGTCTTAATAAAACACTTGCAGATTATATTATTCGAATCACTTCGTTTATAGAAACACGGAATTGTCAAATTTCTCCCGAATACGATAAAGACGTTACTGTAAAACTTGATGTGAAAGAATTTTACCAATGCTTTGTTCACATTATTAAAAATGCCTGCGATGCTATGCCCGAAGGCGGTACAATTCATATCTCAACAAAACGCGACGACAGACGCATAAAAATCTCTTTCAAGGATAACGGTCTCGGAATTCCCGACGGTTTTAAAGAAAAAATATTCGAACCTTTTATGACTTACGGCAAAAAAGAAGGAACCGGACTCGGACTTTCCATCACTAAAAAAGTTGTTGAAGCGCATAACGGAACAATCGAAGTGCAAAGTTCTCTCGGCGCAGGCGCTACATTTATTGTTACGCTTCCGGTTGCAGCAGCATTTTAAAATATTATTTTGCCGGACATACTTTTATTCGAAAACAACTTTTACAAACACCGCAATTAATAATTGAAAATTGTTCGTAATTTGGAAACCGGAATTAACAATTTTCGATAAATGAATTATAATCTAATCACAATTCTTGGCCCGACGGCTGTTGGCAAAACACGCCTTGGCGCATTACTCGCAAATCGTTTTAACGGGGAAATTATTTCTGCAGATTCACGACAGGTTTATTCAGGAATGGATATCGGTACAGGAAAAGATTTGGACGATTATATTGTGGAAGGCAAAACAGTTCCGTTTCATTTAATTGATATTTGTAATCCGGGCGAAGAGTTTAATCTTTTTTCGTTTAACAAATATTTTTATAAAACATTCGGAGATGTTGTTTCGAAAAACAAAATTCCTTTTCTTGTCGGCGGAACCGGACTTTATTTGCACTCAGTTTTGAAAGGATACGATTTAAATAAAGTTGAATTCAGCGAAAAAAGATTCTCCGAATTGAACGAACTTAATATTGACACGCTTCGGAATAAACTACTCGGATTAAATGCTGACCTGCATAACACAACCGATTTGCTGATTAAAGAGAGAATTATAAAAGCAATAATCATAGCCGAGAAAAAAGATTTTGAAGATGTTGGAGGACGTGTAAAAATAAATCCGTTGACGATTGGAGTTAATCTCGAACGGAAATTAGTAAGAGAAAGAATTACAAAGAGATTGCGCCAGCGGCTTGAAAACGGAATGATTGACGAAGTTAAAAAATTGATTGAAAGCGGCATTACCTTTGAGAAACTTGAGTTTTTCGGACTTGAATACAAGTTTATAGCAAAGTATCTGAAAGGTGAAATTGGTTATGAGGAAATGTTTGAAAAACTCAACATTGCAATTCATCAATTTGCCAAAAGGCAGATGACGTGGTTCAGGAAAATGGAACGCGAAGGAATTAATATCAACTGGATCGAGAGTACGGATTATCCCACAGCGAAAAAAATAATTCTTGAGAAATATTTTGATGGATGAAAGATTAATAAATAAATATTCTCTTCCTCGTTATGCAGAAACATATTTGAAAAAATACTCTTCGGGTAAATGGAGCGTTGAACCTGTCCAAACGAATAAATACAACAATATAGTTGTTGTTCCTGCGATTGCAGAATATGAAAACCTGTTGAGACTTGTTAAATCCATTTCGGAGATTGAAGATGAATACGTTGACGAGACTTTGTTTTTGTTTGTAATTAATAATTCTGAATCTGCCGATAAGAAAATAAAATCCAATAATGAAAAAACAATACAATTTATCCGTGAATTAAAAAGAAATGATAATCCTGTAACCGAGTTAAAAGAAATAATCTTTAATAGAAATATTAATATTGGTTTTATTGACGCATCTTCGCAATGTAACGAACTGCCTGAAAAAGATGCCGGTGTTGGTCTCGCGCGGAAAACCGGGATGGATCTCGCGTTGAATTTGTTTGATTATGAAAACAACCGCAAAAAGATTTTAATTTGTTTGGATGCCGATTGCATCGTCGAAAAGAATTATTTGAAAGCTATCGTTGAAGAGGTTAACGAAAAAAACATCGAAGCCGGGTATGTTCAATATGAGCACAAACTGCCGGAGAACGAAATCGAGCAAAACGCGATTGTATGCTACGAAATATTTTTAAGATATTACACACTTGGACTCGAATATGCCGGATCGCCGTTTTCTTTTGCGGCGATTGGTTCAACAATGTTTTGCGACGTAGAAAGTTATTGCAGAATCGGCGGGATGAATAAAAGAAAAGCCGCAGAGGATTTTTACTTTTTGGAAAAACTCGCGAAGATAACACGGATTCAAAAAATAGATTCATCGAGGGTTTATCCTTCGAGCAGGAAATCGTGGCGAGTTCCGTTCGGAACGGGGCAGCGTATTAATAGATTTACCGCTCAAACGCACGAAGAATATTTGTTATATGATCCGCGAATATTTATCGTTCTAAAAAAATGGCTTAATGTTTTTTATTCCGAAAAAGTATTGAGCGGAAATGAATATTTGAAAGAAGCAGAAATGATAAATCCCTTTTTGAGTTCATTTTTAAAAATAAATTCTTTTACCGAAAGCTGGGATAAAATTATAAAAAACTCCAAAACGAGCGAACAAATCCAAAAACAAAAAACAATGTGGATGGACGGTTTCAGAACTCTAAAGCTTGTTCATTATTTACGCGATGTTGCTTTCCCGCAAATAAATATGTTTGACGCTATCGACGAAATATTTTCAATGATAGGAGTTGAGAATGAAATAGTACGAAAAGAAAAAATCCCGCCGCTCAATGTGCAACTATCCTATCTTAACAAAGTGAGAGACATTTCGTAAAATATTATATTTAGAATTTATAAAGTCGTTTCAAAAAAAACCGATAAGTAACGGTGAACTTTATTATATTTTGCCCGCTTTTAATGGGGTTTTCCCATTTATTTATCCGAGGAAAAATGGCTCTTTACGAAAAACTAAAATCGATAAACGAGAAATACGAAAAGATAAACGAACAACTTTCCGATCCGAATATTATGTCGGATCAGCAGAAATATATTTCGCTCAGCAAAGATAAATCACAGCTTGCTGAAATTGTTAAGGCGTTCAAAAAGTACGAAACCGTTTTAAATAATATATCTGGAAATCAAGAAATTATTGAATCCTCCGGCGACAAAGAACTTACCGAACTTGCCGAAACCGAAATGAAAGAATTGAAAGAAATGGCAATTTCGTTGGAAGAAGAAATTAAAATTCTTTTAGTTCCCAAAGATCCGGATGACGATAAAAACGTAATTGTAGAAATACGCGCCGGTACAGGCGGTGATGAAGCCGGTTTGTTTGCGGCAGATCTGTATAGAATGTATTCCCGTTATGCGGAAATCCGGGGATGGAAAATTGATGTTGTTGATTTCAGTGAAACCGGAATAGGCGGTGTTAAAGAAGTTGTATTTGGTTTAAGCGGCGAAAAAGTTTTTAGCGATATGAAGTTTGAAAGCGGTGTTCACCGTGTTCAAAGAGTTCCCGCTACCGAGGGCAGCGGCCGCGTTCATACTTCGGCTGCATCGGTAGTTGTTCTCCCCGAAGTCGAAGATGTTGAAGTTAATATCGACCCGACTGAATTGCGAATTGATGTTTATAGAAGCGGCGGCGCCGGCGGACAAAACGTAAACAAAGTAGAAACGGCAATCAGAATCACGCATCTTCCAACCGGACTTGTAGTTCAATGTCAGGATGAAAGATCGCAATTAAAAAATCGTCAGAAAGCAATGAAGGTTTTAAAAGCACGTTTGTATGATTTAAAATTAAGCGAACAAAACAGCGAGATTGCAGCGCAAAGAAAATCGATGGTTCGTAAAGGTGATAGAAGCGATAAAATCAGAACGTATAATTTTCCGCAAAACCGGGTTACCGATCACCGGATTGGGTTGACACTTTACAATTTGGCGGAAATTATTGAAGGCGAATTAAATGAGCTTATTGAAAAGTTAAAACTTGCAGACCGAACGGAAAAACTTCAGGCTTCGTAAAAATGTTTTATCAGATTCGGAATTGTTTATTCGCCTAATTTTTTTTGTTCTATTTCTTTGTTAATCTCCGCAAGTTCAGGCTTCTCTTCAAATAATTTCAGAATATCTTCGAGAAGAAATATTTCTTTTTGCAGATAAAGAGAGTCGTAAATTTTACCGAGAAGTTCATAATCCTCTGTTGTGTCAACCGTCCATCTGTAGTATGAATAATCTTTATCATTCGCGAAATTTTTTATTTTAAATAATCCCGGGCGCTGATAAATATAAGGAGTAACGTGTTCCAACTCGTATTTTAATTTTGCTTCGTTAAATGTTTTTTCCAAAGTTGCCATCGAAAATATTTCCGCATCAAGTCCGCGAGGAAAAGTTCTTACAATGGAATTACTCATATAATCAAGTTTTTCGTTTTTATTCGTATTCAAAAACTCTTCAATCATTTTATCCAATACAACGGGATCTATAACGGGGCAATCGGCAGTGATTCTTATTATTGTTTCGGCGGTGAAATTTTTAGCTGCATAAAAATACCGAGATAGAACATTATCAGAATTTCCGCGATAGAAAGAAATTTTATTTTCATTGCAAAAATATTCAACGGCGTCGTCTTCCGGTAAATCGGTTGTGGCTATAACTACTTGCGATATAAGTTTGGATTGTTTTACCCGGTTGTAAACATGCCACAACACCGGCTTACCGGAAAGCGGTTTAAAAATTTTGTTTGGCAGTCTCGTTGAGCCTGTACGGGCCTGAATAATTACGGTAATGTTTTGGTTATTCAATTTTGTTCCGGATTATCTTAAATGAAAAATTAACATATGGAAACACTTTATGCAAAGATGGTTTGCAGCTTTGTTGGTATAAAAATAAAAAACGCGAGAGTGTAATGCTAAAACTCCCGCGTTATGAAAAAGATAGTTTTAAAAGCTTTTAATAGCGTATATTATTCAAGTTTAGAAGCTATAGCCACTCCCATCTTACACTCATATTCTGTAGATCGTGTTGAATAAAACAAATAATATGTTTGGCCAACCTTTCTTAAGAATGGAAAACAGATATTATATGCCCAAAGATTATTCGTTTCATTATAAGTAAAAAACGGAGTTGATTTTTTTGTCCAATTTATTCCATCAATAGATTCGGCATAGCCAAAGGCATCAAAAGAGCTATTTGTATAAAGCATTTTATATTTTCCGTTATCTTCGATGACTGTACTAGACCAAATTCTACTGCCTTCCCAAGACTCTGTTGCATTAATAATAGAATTTTCACTTTTTAACCAATCAATTCCATCAGTTGAAGTTGCAACACCAATTACACTATTGTTTCCATAATAAAGATAATATGTTTCGTTAATTTTAATAATATCAGTCGTATATCCATACAGGTTGATCTTTTTCATTGTAGTATCCGAACTTTTATACCATTCTTTTCCATCATAAGAGATTGCTAACCCAATTCTTTTTCTCGTAACATCATTAGGAGTATCTTCTCCGCAATAATACATTTTATATACACCGTCTTCTTTAATTACGGCTCCCGGATGAACTCCATAACTGTCCCATGATCCGGACTCCCCAGGTTTTAATACAGAACCATTAATAATACTCCATGTAAATCCGTCATAGGATTCCGCATAACCAACAGTATATTTGTCACTTCCGTAACTGTTAGCGTACCACATTTTAAATTTATTCTCGTCATATAAAACTCTTCCAAAATATGGTCCATATGTAGTTCCGTTATTATTCTTAGTTAAAATCGGATTCCCGGGATAATCGGTCACATAATTATTTGTTTCCCAGCCAACGCTTATAGTAAGTTTTCCGATAGCTTTTAATGACAGGGATACCTCGGTAGTTGAGCCGGATTGAACATCAATTTCGGTTTCTCCGGAATATAAAATCGTTCCGTAGCCGTCGGAAGCGTTGATTTTTAAATTCCATTTCCCCGGCACTATTTCATCAAGAGTAATATTTGTGGTCGTATCACTAGTAATATCAAAATCTTTTAAAATGGTTGAATAATTTTCGCGAGTTAAAATAATAGCCAAATTTTTAACTCCATCTGGGATTGAAGATTTTCCCATAGAAATAGAAAGTTTACCGTTACTACTATCCTCTAATTGGTTGACCTTGTCTGATTCTTGACAGCTAAAAAGAAATGCAAATAATACTGAGAACAGCACGATAGAAGGTTTGAACTTCATAATCCACCCCGGATTTTTATGATTAGCCTAGTTAGTATGTTGAGTTTCATTCTAAGTCGCTATTATTTAATGGCGTACCCCTTTTTATGTTGCGCTTTGATTTATTCCCGATTAAATCATTTATATACTTTGGTGCTAATCCAAATCCAGGTCTGATAGATTTGATATTTTCTTCCGAAAAAATATCTCCCGCTTCAATATCTTTCACGGCAAAAATAGAGCGTGAATGTTCCTTACTTTTTAATGCTTTGTTTGAAAGCTCAAATGTAGGTTTGCCAAGAGCTTTTTCAGTCACTCTTACGGCATAAACCATCTCCTTAAACTTGTCCGGTGAAAGAGAAAATTTTGCATCCGGGCTATTAAGAGTTTGATCTAAAATAAAATGTTTTTCAATAATACGCGCACCAACAGCAACTGCTGCCATAGGAATGGTAGTGCCGGTAGTATGATCGGATAAACCAACGACGGTGTTAAATTTTTCAGCTAAAAGAGGTATGGTTCTTAAATTAACATCTTCAACCGGAGCCGGATATGCAGAAGTACATTTTAAAAGAGCAATTTCATTGTTCCCCATTTCTCGACAGGCATCTATTGCATCACCAATTTCGTTTTCAGTTGCAATTCCGGTAGAAATAATAACCGGTTTTTGTTTCGAAGCCACATATTTTATCAGTGGAATATCAACGATCTCAAACGATGCAATTTTATATGCGGGGACATTCATCTTTTCCAAAAAATCTACAGAGCTTTTATCAAATGGAGATGAGAAACAAATTAAGCCAATCTCTTCGGCAATTTGTTTTAACTTGGGCTGCCATTCCCATGGTGTGTAAGCTTGCTGATACAATTTATAAAGCGTAATTCCATCCCAAATAGTTCCTTGTTTTATCTGGAAATATTCATTGTCGCAGTCAATCGTAATTGTATCAGGCGTGTATGTCTGAAGTTTAATTGCATCGGCGCCGCTTTCTTTTGCCGCATGAATTGTTTTTACCGCGATTTCAAAATCTTGTCCGTGATTAGCAGAAAGCTCGGCTATAATAAATGCCGGCGAATTCTCATCGATCAGATAATCGGCAATTTTTATGAATGGTTTTTTCATAGAATTATTTTGTTTAATTCTTCTTGAATAGCTTGAACCGAAGTTAGGTTGGGAATTACATCAAGAGAAAATTTAACGCTGTAATTTTCTTCAATTTCCAAAACAAGTTTTATATGCTCTAAAGAATCCCATTCTTCAATATTATCTTTTGAGCTATCTATATTTATATCAGCGATATCTTTATTGAAAAATTCTGCTATCAATGTTTGTAGTTTTGAATCTAAGTTCATTTATTAGTCCCGGTTTATAGTTATATAATGATTGAAAAGATTTTGCGGCAATCTTAATTCCCAGATGTTGTCGTTTATTAATTTAAAATCATGATTTTTATAAAACTCTTCAGCCGGGGCATTCTTTTTAGATCTAATAAATTCCCCCTTTAAGATAGAAATATTTTCTTTAAGTGCATCACTAATAATCTCATTTAACAACGCTGTCTCGGCTTGCCGACCAATGACACGACAACTCATTAGAAATGTATCGATAAACCATTCCTCTTTTTTTATATTAACAATTGCAATGAGTACAATGCCATTGTCGCCAAATTTATCCGTCAATTTGAGAGAATAAACACGGTGAAGATTATCCGACATAAACTTTCTTATATCTTCAACAGAGTACCTTTTTGTTGTTAAATTGAATTGATTTGTCTTTTGTGTCAGTTGAGCTATTCTTGATGTTTGTGATTGGTCGTTTACAAAAACGTATCCCTGCATATCAAGAGATTTGTAATAATCGTTGAGATTTGTAAAACTCTGCGAAAAATCTTTTCGTTTTTCGTCGTCGGAGTGCATGATATTTCTGGAAAGATCCTCTTCGGTTATGATAACAGTTTTCAGAGAATTTAGACTTAAGAGCTGTTTGATATAATTATCCGGGTCTCCGGTCAAATTCACAACTTCAACTTCCGGCATTTGTTGTTTAACGAGCTCACATTCAGCAGGATTGTCGTCTAAAAATACTATGGAATCTGTTCCAATATTCAAATCCTTGGCAATAGATTTTATATTTGTTGCTTTGTCAATCCAGTTGATTTTTAGCGAAGAGAAAAATTGCTTTTGTAAAATCATATCGGGATGTTTTTCAATAACTTCCAAGGCATCGTCGTAATTATTTTTACTGCAAACAGCAACAAAAATTCCTTTTCTGTAAAAATTAAGAAGCGCTTTTTGAAATTGTACATATGCCTCGCCAGAGCCAAAGCCGCCGAGTTCAATTTTATCAAATCCATCCTGGCCAATTACCCCACCCCATAAAGTATTGTCTAAATCGACGACGATACATTTTTTTCTTGGTGAAGAAAGAATGTTTATAATTTCAGAATAATGTTCGAAAAGAGTAGTATAAAATGAAGCCGCGAAAGAATTTTTTGCGAGACGGTAAAGACGTTTGTCGAAGAAATTTATTCTTCCGTGCGTTAAAACTAAATCAGCATAGTTATGAATAATCAATCGCTCACCGAACTGCTTTTTTAATTGAAAGAGATGATTGTTCAGAACAGAAATTATCTCGTTAATTCCAAAGTTTATGTTTGCATCGAGTGTTCCGAGTTTTAACAAAGAGCGCTGTATAAAATTTTCAAACACTATTTTTGTTTTAGGAAATTTATCGACAAGAACATTTATCAATAAATTTAATTTTGATTTGGTCTCTTCAATTTTATTGTTCCGATCCAAATCCGATAAAGACAAAGGATCATAAAAAAAATCGCCAAACAACCATTCAATTTCAAAATGAACGATTATTATGTCAGGTTCAAATTTGTATAAAGGTCCGGTATTGTTGAAAACAGATTGTTCGTGTAATCCGTAGCTGTTCCAAAATATTTCGCAGTTTGAATACGTTTGGGAAAGAAATTGTTCGAATTTCTTTTTGAAAAGATCAGAATTATAACTTGTTAGAAAAGCTATTTTCATTTTGTTTCAAGCAGTTCGATTAAAAAATTTTCATCTTTTGCCATTAAAAAAACAACTCGACGTCCGTTAAATGCAACAGCAGGAGTCGGAGGCATTGTTATTAAATAATTTTTATTGCGAAGCTGTTCGCATTCCGCTTCCAGGTTTTCAACTTCAAAACAAAGATGGTGTAATGTTTGGCCTCGCTTTTTTAAATAATTATTCACTGGCGAATTATCATCCAATGGTTCGACGAATTCCAGGAATATTTTATCGTTCATATTTATAAATGCAACTTTAACGCCTATTTTGTCATCAACATAAACTTGCGAAAGATTGTTGTAGCCGAGGGCATTATGAAAATACTTTTCGTAATGCTCCTCAATGTTTTTTACGACCAAACCTATATGATGAATAACCATTTTATCTCGTGAAAATAGTTAATAGTTTCTCAATTTCTTTAGAAGATATTTCAAATTCACTTTTTAATATAGACATCACAACGATGTCAAAAAAGGAATCGCCGTCTTTATAATGTTGACGTAAAATTCCGTCGGTTGTAAATCCAAACTTTTTATGTGTATTAATTACTTTCGTATTGTAAGAAAAAGTTTGACAGTAAACCTTGTTCATTCCAAGTTTATCAAAAGCGTATTTTAAAATAAGATATTCGGCCTCAACAGCATAACCGCCCATTCGGAAATCCTGTTCCCCGATATAATCGCCCCAATCGCAGTGGAGATTTTTATAATCGATGTCCATCAAATTAATAGCGCCGATAGGTTCTTGATTTTTATTCTCGGTAATTATAAACTGAACTCGTGACTTGTCGTTTTTTGCTTTTTCAAACCAGATTTTCTGTTTCTCAAGCGTGAATCCACATCGGTCAAAAAGCATTTTCGATACTTTCGGATCGTTTCGCCATTTAACCATAATTGGCAAATGTTCTTCTTGAACGGGAATAAAAGAAATCAAAGTGCCCGAATACTTCATAATAAAGATGTTTCCTAAAAATAGTTTAAGCAAATTTATAAAATAGGTATGATAAAAATTAGCCGTTCTTGCAATTGAAATAAAATTATTTATGGGAGTTTATGAAGTAGAATTTCTATAACTCTTCTCGATCCTTGTCCGTCAACGTTGGATTTGCCTTTTGCGCTAAGTTTTTTACGCAATGTAATTGATCGCAAGGCGCTCAACTGTTCTATGATTTTTTTTTGATGACTTGAATCTCCGTGAAAAATGGGATCGATTAAAAAACCGTTCTTTTTCCATTCAAGAATATTGTTGCGCTGGTTATCGGCAACTGCCACGGCAATTGTAGGCGTTCCCGTAACGGCCAATTCATAAAGCGTTTGACCCGCTGCGGAAATAGTAATATCGGACGCAAGCATTAATTCCAGCATTTTTGCGGCTTCAATTGAATAATAAACCTCGGTCCAGTTGTCTTTTAGTTTTTCAAATTCTTTTTTGTTTACGTCGCTGTTTCCAACAACAAGA
>Ga0153915_10005048_pt1 | contig 12245 bp, 11 predicted proteins | sample Opewatmetagenome_2_FD_107003 | JGI IMG/M metagenome (GOLD analysis project Ga0153915, IMG submission 107003) | Freshwater wetland microbial communities from Ohio, USA - Open water 3 Core 3 Depth 3 metaG | ecosystem: Environmental > Aquatic > Freshwater > Wetlands | place: USA: Ohio, Lake Erie... | reverse complement strand
CCCGCGGTTACAGGCTTGATGCCAGGCCCTCAGCAGGCCGCCCATTTCACTCTTAAAAAAAGGACCTCCCATGCCGTCAAGCAGGCGTTGTTTATATGCAAGATCCTAACCGGACATTGCTGAGGGATAGTCGCAAAATTATCCCAATTCTTCGGAAAGGAGTATGGCTTCAGCAATCTGGCGCATGGATTTTCTTGAGGTCATGCTGCGTTTTTGTATCCAGTGAAATGCCTCATTGCCGGGCATTTTACGGCGTGTCATAAGCACGTCCTTGGCCTTTTCAACCAATTTGCGGGTCTCCAGTTCCTCCTGGATGACCTTGCTCTTAACGATCAGTTCAGTGTTATAAATGGCAACAGCAGCCTGATTGGCGACCGCGGTAATCAGGTTTATTTCCGTTTCGGTGAAATCATGAGGTTGGGACGAGAAGCAGTTGAGAACGCCGATGACCTTATCATTCTTAACGCGCAAGGGGATGCCTATCATTGATACAAGCCCCAGCTTTCTGGCCATATCCTTTTCCTTGAATCTCTGATCTTTTAAGACATCCTTTACAAATAATAGTTCGTTTTTGGAGAAGACATAACCGACAACTCCCTCGGTTTCACTCAGCGCGCGATCCTTCATGTATTCCGGATCAATGGCCTGGGTGGCTTTCAAGCGGATCTTCCTGGGATTTTCAGTTTCATCCACAAGCCAGAGGGAACATATTTCAAGTCCTGTCACCTTGGCCGTAACCATTACTATCAATTTTAATATATCTTCAAGATAAAGATCGGATGTTATGGCTCCGCTTATATCTGACAATGCCTTTATGTATTTCTCATAATTTTGAGTAGAAATTTTATCCATATTCCTGATTCTAAAACCTTTTGAATTTTTTTTTAACTTAAGACAATCATTAGCAGATATCAAGAAGTATATTGTATTTTTGTTTCTTGACAGTGAAGAGACATTCTCATATAAAATATCAGCTTTAATTGGAACAACAATCAGGCAAATGAGGTAATTAAAATATGAATCAATTCGAATCAGAGAAAAAAACCAGGGCCTTAAGATTTATCTGGGGCTTTTTCCCATGGTTTATTGTCATTATACTTATACTGTCTCTTTTTATCCTTGTCGGCAATATCAAGAAAAAGAGCGCACAACTTACAGAGGAAAAAAAGGCCGCCGTCAAAGAGGAGGTGTCTGTTCAGGCAGTGACCCTGACTGTCGGATCTTCCAGGCTTCAAGAAAAACTCAATCTTCCTGCCTCGGTAGAGTCCTTTGAGACGCTGTGGGTAAAGTCAGAGGTATCGGGTCAGGTGACTAATATCCTCGTCAAAGAAGGCCAGATGGTTCAAAAGGGACAGGTGTTGGTGGAATTGGATTCACGTGATTACACATCAAGGCTGGATAGGATTGAGGCCAATTATAAACTGGCGACCATTCAGTACGACAGGATGGCGGAGCTTTACAAAAAGAATAGTGCCGCGGCAAATGAGATGGATAAGCTGGATGCGCAGTTGAAGGACCTTGACGCCCAGAGGAAAGAGTCAAAACTTGCCCTTGAACGGACAAAGATTATCGCGCCTATAAGCGGAAGGCTTAACGAGATAGAGGCAAAGATTGGAGACTCGATGGCAGTCGATAAACAGGTTGCCCAGATACTCCAGATCGGAGAGGTCAAGGTAACCGTAGGGATACCTGAGAGTGATGTATCGGCTGTTATGGATCTGAAGGAGGCGGATATAATTATCGAGGCCCTGGATAAACTGAAAGTAAAAGGCAGAAAGCTTTTCCTTTCCCGTCAACCCGGAGATCTGGCGCGTCTCTATAATCTTGAACTGATTGTTGATAACCCTGACGGACGCATACTGCCCGGAATGTTCGCGAGGGTAGAGATTGTTAAAAGGACATTTGAAAATACCCTGGCCATACCGCTCTATGCGGTCATATCCCAGGATGAGAAGAATTTTGTATACCTGGAAAACAATAACAAGGCGGAAAAGCGTGAAGTTGAATTAGGGATCTTGCAAGGCTGGATGATCCAGGTTAAGTCCGGATTGAAGGTCGGAGACAAGGTAATCATAGTCGGCCATCGCCAGGTGGATGAAGGCCAGGCAGTGCAGGTAATCAAGAACGTAACTGATCCATCGGAGATACTCAAGTCATGATGATGCCTATTGTAGATACCGCCGTAAAAAAAAGAATAAGTATTGTCATTTTGAGTGTTGTGATCTTTATCTTCGGACTGATCTCCTATTACTCAATGCCGCGTGAATCAACGCCTGATATCACCATACCCTATATCTATGTAATGACGAACTATCCGGGGGTTGCGCCGGTTGATATAGAAAAATCCATAACCATACCCATTGAAAACAAGCTCAGGGGTCTAAAGGGCATAAAGGAGATCAGTTCAAGCAGCATCGAGGGGATGAGTTCCATAGTCATAGAGTTCACGGCAGGCACTGATATAGATGAAGTGCTCCCTAAGACCAAGGACAAGGTGGACATGGCAAGACAGGAACTCCCTTCCGACCTGGAAGATGATCCTGTTGTCAGCGAGATAAATATCTCAGATATGCCTATACTCACACTCTCACTTTCCGGACCCGCCGGGCTTGTAAGGCTAAAGGATATAGCGGAAGACCTTGAGGAGAATATAGAGTCAATCCCGGGCGTATTGGCCGCCACAGTGACAGGAGGGCTTGAACGGGAGATAAGGGTGGAACCCTACCCTGATAAGCTTGCCTACTACGGGATATCCATTGTGGGGCTTCAATCCGTTATTGCCAATGAGAACCTGAATGTGTCGGGCGGAAGCATACGGATGGGGGACGGCAGGTTCCAACTCAGGGTGCCTGGTGAATTTAAGACGCCGGAGGAGATATACGGGCTTGTGGTAGGGACCCATAACAACAACCCTGTGTATCTTAAGGATGTAGCAAAGGTGGTGGACGGGTTCAAGGATGAGTCCGGCAGGGCGCGGCTTAACGGCGAAGAGGCAATCAGCGTCTCGGTCCAGAAACGCACAGGCGAAAACATCATAGAGATCTCAAAACAGGTGGATGATGTAATTGAGAAGTCCAAGCCTATGTGGCCCTCCGGCACAAAGATTACTAAGCTGATGGACTCCGCGGAAGAGATCAATAACATGGTTGTTGAGCTGGAGAACCATATCGTCACCGGGCTTATCCTTGTTGTTGTTGTCCTCTTTTTTGCTATGGGCATAAGGAATGCCATCCTTGTAAGTCTGGCTATCCCCTTTTCCATGTTCATCTCCTTTATAATACTCAATGCCATGGGCATTACGCTCAATATGATTGTGCTTTTCTCTCTCACCCTGTCCCTGGGTCTTCTGGTGGATGATGCTATTGTTATAGTGGAGAATATATACCGTTTAATGGAACAGGGCGTTCCCAAACTGCAGGCCACGGTCAGGGCGGCTGTGGAGGTTGGACCTGCCGTTATCGCTTCAACCCTAACGACCCTGGCTGCCTTCTTCCCTCTCTTGTTCTGGCCGGGCATCATGGGCGAGTTCATGAAGTACCTGCCCCTGACAGTGATTATCACACTTTCATCCTCGCTCTTCGTGGCAATCGTGATAAACCCTGCCCTTGGGGCCATATTCATGAAATTGCCGGCAAAAAAACATTTTGATGTTTCCATTGAAAGCGAAGAGGAGATCAGAAAGGCTGCTGAGGCCCCTGCTGTAGTCAAGAGTCCCATGCTTAAGGCATATCAGAAGATATTGAAAGGGGCGCTCAACCATCGGCTGGCCGTCGTTTTGCTGTCCTTTCTTGTGGTAATATTTACCGTCATGTTCTGGTATTACAGGGTCGGCATGACCAAGTCCATAGAGTTTTTTCCATATACGGAACCTGCAAAGTACTATATCAACATGGATATGCCTGAAGGGGCCGATATAGAGTACTCAGACAGGGTGGCCAGGCAGCTTGAGATCGCACTGAGCAGGGGAAGCGCCTACGGGCTTGCCTCTCCTGATGAAGAACCGGTTAATTCCTATTATCAGGATAAGAAGAATGTCCATATCGGCGCTGACGGGCAAAAGACCGCCACCCCGATCGATATAACCGATGTGGAATATATCTTTTCAAACACGGTGGCTACTGAGTCGGGTGAATCGGCCTTCAGCAGCAACACCCCCAATTATCTGGGCATCCAGTTCTATGACATGACGGAAAGGGTGAAACCTTCCTATGAATCCATTGAAGAGATAAGAAAACGGATCAAGGATATACCGGGCGCCCAGGTTACCATAGCAGAAGATTCAATGGGCCCGCCCACAGGGGATGCCATTAATATAGAGATATCCGGCGATGATCTTGATGTCCTGGGCAGCATAGCAAAGGAGGTCAGGAAGGTCCTGGAAAAGATACCCTTTGTTCAGGATATAAAGGATAATTACATATCAGGGTCGCCAACCGTAAAGCTCGATATAGACCGGCAGAAGGCGGCTATACTGGGGCTTTCCACAAATGACATAGGATTCGCATTGAAGGTTGCCTTTAACGGACTGAAGGTCTCCACCTATCGCGAGGGCGACGAGGATTATGATATTACCGTGCAGCTTTCAGAGGAGGACAGGAAAAAGACGGATATACTCCGTGAACTCATGATAACCACCTCCAAGGGCCTGGTGCCCTTGAGCACCATCGCCAAGTTCACTGTTACAGGCGGACTGGCCCAGGTAAACCGCATTGATCATGAAAGGGTGGTGACTGTTACCGCCAATGTGGATGAGACAAAGATCCCGGGCGCTACAGTCAGGGCCCAGGCCCAGAAGTTTCTTGAGACCTATAAGCTGCCTTCAGGATACAAGATCAGTTTTACCGGTGAAGAGGATACCCAGAAGGAATCCCAGGCATTTCTTTCCAAGGCGTTCCTGATCGGGCTGCTCCTTATTATCCTGATACTTGTTGCGGAGTTCAATTCCGTTTCACAGCCGTTCCTGATAATGACATCCGTAGTGCTTTCATGGGGAGGCGTTTTCTTCGGTCTTACAATTATGGGATATTCCTTCGGCGTTATTATGACCGGGGTCGGCATCATTTCACTTGCAGGCGTTGTTGTTAAAAACGCGATAGTCCTCATCGATTACATCAATCGTCTTATCGAAAGAGGGATGCCTGTAAGAGAGGCCATAATAGCAGGCGGATGCACGAGGCTCAGGCCTGTTCTCTTTACCGCCACCACGGCTATCCTTGGACTGATACCCATGGTGACAGGCATCTCCTATGATTTTCATGAGATGAAGCTCAAGACGGTGAGTGAGTCAACGCAGTTCTGGAGCAATATGGGCATCTCCGTGATATTCGGGCTGGCATTATCAACTATGCTTACATTATTGGTTGTGCCTGCCCTTTATTCCCTGCTTCACAGCGCAAGTGATGCATCAAGCCGCGGGATAAAGAAGATAAAGAAGGCATATTGGGCGCCTTTCCACAGACTCACAGGAACAACCCCTGAAGAAGAGAAAGAGTGATAAAAGAGGTCATGGCAAACAGGGTAAACAGGGATAATGTTGCCGTCATCCTGGTAGAGCCCAAGCTGCCTGAAAATATCGGGGCGGTCGCAAGGGCCATGAACAACATGGACATAAGGCGGCTGATAGTTGTAAATCCGGTTAATATGGACCCGGATCGTGTTGCCAAAATGGCCACATCACATTCCATGGATATACTGGAAAAGATGAAGGTCCATAGTGACCTGGAAAGCGCGCTCGCCCCTTTTCAATATATCGCAGGAACTACTGCCAGGGTAGGCGCCATGCGACCTGCCCTGACTGCCCCCCGCAATCTTGCCGGGGATCTTATTCCCATTTCAAAGGATAATGACATAGCGATCCTGTTCGGCCCTGAAGACCGCGGGCTGTCAAACGACCACCTGCGTCTATGTCATACGATCATCAATATCCCCACATCCGAATTTTCCTCACTGAATCTTGCTCAGGCAGTGATGATTGTCTGTTACGAGATATTTCAGGCTAAGAGCGATGCCCCGGGTGCAAGTGTTCCTCGCCTTGCAAACAGCTTCGAATTGGAGGGGATGTATGATCACCTTCATGATGTTCTTACCAGGATCGGATTCTTAAACCCGCAAAATCCTGACCGTTGGATGTTGAATGTCAGGAGATTTTTTTCAAGGCTTCCTCTACAGGCTGATGAAGTCCGGGTGATAAGAGGAATATGCAGGCAGATAGACTGGTATGCTGATCAAGCGGTCAGAAAAGCAAAAGATGAATGAAAGGGTTAGCAATAAAGTAATATTTCTAATGCGTAATATCATTTTAAACTTCACCAAAGACTGACTCTTAAATCTGAAATAAATCAATTGACAAGTTAATCTAAATTGATTAAAAATATGCGACAATTTAAATTCAATAGGCTGAACTAATTAAATGATGTTTATTTTGTAGATTGCCAAGACATGGATGCTTGTTTAAGAGGTAATAAATTATGACTATGAACATACTTTCAATAAACCCCAGAAATTGTGACGGTTGCGGGGAATGTGAGACTGCCTGCGCTGAAAAACACTCGGGAGTCCCGGATAAGGCGCGCTCCCGCATTCGCGTTGTTGGGGGGAAGGATTATGGGAGACTGTTTGTGCCATTTACTTGCCGTCAATGCGATGAGCCTCCTTGTATGTCGATATGCCCAAGCTCGGCAATATACAAGGATGATGATTTAAACAGGATCGTATTAGACCCGAACAAGTGCGTCGGCTGCAAGATGTGTTTTTCAGCATGTCCTTTCGGGGCAATCGGATTTGATTCAACCAGGGGATTTGCCGTTAAATGTGATCTATGTGAAGGCGACCCCGAGTGTGTGCATGCATGTAAAAAAGATGCTATCACATATATAGAAGGCTATAAGCTGAACTATATACGCATGAATGAATCGGCAAATAAACATTACGCGGTCTTGCGCAACCAAGTCTGATATGAATGTAATAGACCGTTCAGGAGATTAAAATATGTCTTTTTTTAGTGTCAATAGTAATTGCAACGGATGTCTTGCATGTGTTCAGAATTGTCCGGCAAACGCATTGAGTCATAGAGATGAAGGCAATAGCCGGACCCTGTTGCATAACATGGCCCTTTGCGCCAGATGCGGCAATTGCTGGAGGATATGTCCTCAGAAGGCAGTCCGGTTTGAAGGAATTTTAAATGGCGGTTGGGATGAAGTAACGACAATGGAATTAATTCACTGCGCGGTTTGCGGTGAGCCGCTTTACACTGATGGTTTTAAGAAGACCCTGGACGGCAAGCTTAATTATGATCTTGAAACACTCTGTCCTTTGCATAAGAAAACCTTTTCTTTGAATGCATGGAGGCATCTTGCGTCGGATGAGAAGGCATCTGAAAGGAGTGAAGGATGATAGTAGCCGAACCAAAACCCTTGCAGGAGATCGCTCTATCAATAGCCGGATATAAGAATGTAATGATTCTGGGATGCGGGACCTGCGTTTCTGTCTGTCTTACAGGCGGCGACAAAGAGGCCGGAATCCTTTCAGAAGAGCTTAGTCTTTCAAAATATTTTAAGGAGACTCCTCCATCTTTTATTGTAAAGACCATTGAAAGACAATGTGAAAAGGATATGGTTGAGACATATCTTGAAATACCTCATGGAATCGATGCCATCCTTTCCATGGCATGCGGGGCCGGGGTTCAGACCGTGAGCGAAATTTTTAAAAAGATCCCTGTGTTGCCGGCGCTCAATACAACATTTTTAGGCGCACTGGAAGAACCTCGCTTATGGCGTGAAAAATGCCAGGGATGCGGTAATTGCATATTAGCCCTTACTGCCGGTGTCTGTCCGGTTTCACGATGCGCCAAAAAATTATTTAACGGTCCATGCGGCGGGTCATCCAAGGGTAAATGTGAAATAAGCCAGGAAGTTGATTGTGCCTGGCAGTTAATAATAGACAGGCTTGAAGGACTCGGCAGGATAGAGGATTATGCACGTATAATCCCTTTTAGAGACTGGTCCGTTGACAGGGGCGGCGGCCCTCGAAAACTCATAAGACCTGACAGAAATTCCGGCATCTCCAATTAATGCTTTAAACCTGCCGGTATAATCGAAGATGCCGGAATATTGCATTTAAGCCATTTCATCTTTTTAAAAAGGGCCTCCCATGCCTTGAGGATTCAGATCCTTGCTGTAAAGAATCAGAAAAACGAGGTTAATTGTATGGACAATAAAGTCTTAATTATTGATGATGACCAAAAGCTTTGTAAGCTCCTGAGAGAATATCTTGAGGAAAATGGATTCCATGTATTTATCCTGGGCGAAGGTTCTGGAGCGCTGAAGATTATAGAAAGAGAATCGCCTGATATTGTAATCCTGGATATAATGCTTCCGGGCAAGGACGGGCTTGAGGTTTTGAAAGAAGTTAATAGAGAGTATAAGACCCCTGTCATTATGCTTACAGCTAAAGGTGAAGACACCGATAGAATTTTAGGGTTGGAGCTTGGGGCAGATGACTATATCTCAAAGCCTTTCAACCCAAGGGAATTGCTTGCCAGGATGAGGGCTGTAATGAGAAGGTTTGTACCGGAGGGGAATGAAGAGACAGAAAAGGCAGATGAACGCAATATAATATCGGGAGGCATTATACTGGATAGGTCAAGGCATACTGTTACAGTAAATAACGGGGAGATGGAACTGTCCATGACTGAGTATAAAATCCTTGAGGTTTTAATGAGAAAACCTAATGTAGTATTAAGTCGTGATCAGATAATGAATTTTGCCAGGGGAAAGGATCTTATGGCATTTGACAGGAGCATAGACGTTCATATCAGCAAATTAAGATCAAAATTGGAAAAAGATCCTCGTTACCCTGCGCGGATAAAGACTATATGGGGATCAGGTTACATGTTCGTGGACGCATCATGAGACCCGGGAAATTATACATTAAGATATTCCTCTCCTTTGTCGCGGTCATGATCGTGTCAGAGGTACTGATATTCTTCCTTTTTACCCATTCCGAGAGGAAAATGATCGGATATCGAATGGAGCATAACACCATTGTCAAGGTGGGTATGCTCAAGGATCTTATCGATGAAAAAGCCAAATGGGTTAATAAGGGGATAGCCCCATTAGAGAACAAAGAGATTAAGACCCTGATCTCCAAGATGGGGAAGATATACGAAGCGGATGTATGGATATCCGATTCAAGCGGCAATCCTTTGCTGAAATCCTTTACAGGCGGGCTTCCGGAGGAAGTCTCTTTATTGAATTCCGAAAAGGCATCCATTTTTGGCAAGATAAGGATTTATCATAATATCAATAAGAATCACAAGGTCTATGCCTCGACGCCGCTAGGTTCAGACAATCTGGGGGGACTGAATCTGAACATTATTTTTGATGAAGGATTTCTACCTCAGCAAAAATATGAATTCGCCCTTGGACTTGTAATAATAGGGATAGTCGTAGCCTTCCTTATTATCCCTGTTACCCAGGTGATTACAGAACGCCTCAAGGAACTCAGAGAATCGGCCCTTCGCATTGCTGATGGCGAGTTATCTCGAAGGGTCAATGTCAATACCAAGGATGAGTTGGGCGAATTGGGCCTGGCCTTTAACCAGATGGCTGAAAGACTGGAAAGGACGATTATAAGCGGCAAGGAGCTTACAGCCAACGTATCCCATGAGCTGAGGACCCCGCTTACCAGGATAAGGATCGCTGAGGAACTCTTGAGAGGACAGTTTGAGAAAGGCAATTTTCAAGGATTTGAAAAACATATGGACAGCATCGGGGAAGACATTGATGAGTTGGATCACCTTATCGGGCGCATCCTTGATTTGTCAAAATTGGATATCCATGAATCTGCCCTGAGACCGGAGAAGCTAAGCATCTCTGACATCTTAAATGAACTATTGGAACGCTTTGAACCTGTCAGGATTCATAAAAAACTGCACATTAAAACAGAATTATTATCCGATTCTTTTGTTTCGGGAGACATGCAATCTCTTCATACGGCCTTTTTAAATATCCTTGATAATTCTGTAAAATTTTCACCGGATCATGGTGAAATAATAATTAAAATGACCAGTGACCAGGATCTCCTCGATATAAGTATTACAAATACCTTCGAAGAATTGCCTGAAGCTGATCTGGAAAGGATCTTCGAACCCTTTTACCGGTCTAAAAAATCCAATGCATCAGGATCAGGATTGGGGTTATCCATAGCGGCCAAGATTATTAGTAAACATTGCGGAGACATTGCGGCCTTCAACTCTCCGGACGGATTGGAGATAAAAGCGCGTCTTCCCGTTGAAAAGACAGATGCATTGACTAGTGCTGGCAGTCTTTAAAAATCTCACTGACCGTTACAACCCTCATAATTTGATAAGAATATTTAAGGTTTCTATCGTATAATACCTGCAAATGATAACCCTGTATTATGGAGGATCAATGAAGCGCATCGGAAGATTCCATGTCCTGACGGATACTCAATTACAGAACAGGTTTTCCCATGAGGAATTGACTGAGATGGCTGTTGCCGGAGGGGCGGATACAATACAGTTCCGGCAGAAACAGGGCTCAACAAGGGAGATGATCGAGATTGCCTGTAATATGAAGGAGCTGTGCGCAAAGGCCGGCGTTGCCTTTATAGTGAACGACCGCTTAGATATTGCAATAGCCTCTGATGCTGATGGGGTGCATCTGGGACAGGATGATTTCCCGATGCCCCTTGCAAGGAGGCTTTTGGGGCATGACAAGATTATCGGCGGGTCGGCAGGAGATATTAAAGAGGCGATGAAATGCGTTGAGGAAGGGGTTGATTATATCGGCTTTGGTCCGGTTTATACAACGCTGTCTAAAGAGGACGCAGGGCCCGCAACGGGGATTGAGATGATGAAGAGTTTGTTGAAGGAGATCAGCCTTCCGGTTATTGCCATCGGGGGCGTGAATTCAGGGAATGTCCCTTCGATAATCGGCGCAGGCGCCCACGGCATTGCTGTTATCTCTGCTGTCTGTTGCAGCGAAGACCCTATACAGGCCGCAAGGATATTGAAGGGGGCATTGGACCATGGTTCAAACATTGGCGGATATCGGTGAATTCGGCCTGATCCGGCGGATACACGAACTCATCGATCAGGAAGGCGTGAAGGCCCCTGGGGTGACATTGGGAATAGGGGATGATTGCGCGGCCTTTCTGCCTGATAAAGGATATGAGATACTCGTCACATGCGACTGCATGGTGGAGGGAAGGCATTATCTTTCAGGACATATCACGCCCTTCGACCTGGGGAGACGCGCAATGGTTATGAATATAAGCGATGTCGGCGCTATGGGCGGCATTCCTCTTTACGCGCTGGTCTCATTGGGATTGAAAAAGGACACGCCGGTAAACGATATAGAAAATATGTACCGGGGTTTTATTCATGAATTAAATCCCCTCGGCGCTGCTGTTATTGGAGGCAACATTACCGGGTCTGATTATACCTCCTTTATTAATATTACCTTGACAGGCAAGGTTGAAAAGGAAAGGATGATGCGTCGTTCGGGCGCGAGGGCAGGGGATGTCATCCTGGTGACAGGCTATCCGGGACAGGCGGCGGCAGGTATCAAAAAGCTTCTTGATAACCACCCCGGAGATGATCTGTCTAAAGACCCGTTGGTCATGGCCTATAACCTGCCTGCTCACAGGGCCAGGGAGGGACGCGCCGTTGCCCTTTCCGGTTTTGCCACGGCTATGATAGACATCAGTGATGGTCTTATCGGAGACCTCAGCCACATATGTGAAGAGAGCGGTGTCGGAGCGGATATAATCAGAAATAATCTCCCGTTCAGCAGGCATATGCGCAATCTTATTTCTCCGCAAGGATGGGATATCTATGAAATGATCATCGGTGATAGTGACGATTATGAACTTATTATTACATGCGGCCCTGAGAATACAGATAACATAAAGGCTGTTATTGCAGAGATAAGCGATGTGCCTGTTACGGAGATCGGCAATATCACCGCGCCGGTCGGGATAAAAATAATTACCCCTGACGGCGTCAGGCATCCTGTTAAACCCATTGGATGGGATCATTTTAAAAGATAGGTATAAGGCATAGGGTTTAAGGTATACGGTGTAAGATGCACGGTGTAAACTAACGGTATACGGTATAAGGTGCATGGTATGAGGTCAAGGCAATAGCAATAGAATATTCCGGCATGGCTTGATAAAGATATTTTAACGAAATAAAGAAAGGATTATAAAGGATGACCTTTGAT
>Ga0153915_10005047_pt1 | contig 12246 bp, 13 predicted proteins | sample Opewatmetagenome_2_FD_107003 | JGI IMG/M metagenome (GOLD analysis project Ga0153915, IMG submission 107003) | Freshwater wetland microbial communities from Ohio, USA - Open water 3 Core 3 Depth 3 metaG | ecosystem: Environmental > Aquatic > Freshwater > Wetlands | place: USA: Ohio, Lake Erie... | reverse complement strand
CGAAGGGTCGTGCCGGTCTCCGTGACCTCCACGATGGCGTCCACCAGGCCGTCCACGGCCTTGGCCTCGGTGGCGCCCCACGAGAACTCCACCTTCACGGGGATGTTCCGCTCGGCGAACCAGCGCCTGGTGAAGCCCACCAGCTCCGTGGAGATGGTCTTGCCCGCGCAGTCCTCGGGGCGGTTGATGGGGGAGGAGGCGGGGCAGGCGAGGACCCACCGGGCCTTGCTCGTGCTGGCCTTCGAGTAGACGAGGTCGGTCACGACCTCCACGTCCGCGTCGCACTCCAATATCCAGTCCAGGCCCGTGAGCCCGGCGTCCAGGACGCCGTTCTCCACGTAGCGGGCCATCTCCTGCGCCCGCACGAGGTTGCAGGTGATCTCCGGGTCGTCGATCGAGGGGAAGTACGAGCGCTCGGAGACGCTGATCTTCCACCCCGCCTTCTGGAACAGCTCGATCGTGGCGCGCTCCAGGCTCCCCTTGGGCACGCCGAGCTTGATCACATGCTCCTTCATTTCTTCTCTCCGTACGGCTTCGGGCGCTCGGCGGAAGCGCCTCGCGCATCGGCCCGTTCGGTGCTCACGCCGTAGACCTTGGCCGGGTCGAACACGAGCACGCCGTCCACCCGCTCGCCGCCTCCCTCTTCGATCACGCGGTGGAAGCAGCTGCGGTAGCCGGTGTGGCAGGCCGCGTCCCCGATCTGGCGGACCCGGGCCAGCACGCAGTCGGCGTCGCAGTCGATGCGAAGCTCCTTGACCTCCTGCACGTTACCCGAGCTCTCGCCCTTTTTCCACAGGGCCTTGCGCGAGCGGCTCCAGTAGTGCATGATCCCCGTCTTCCGGGTGAGCTCCCAGGATTCCGCGTTCATGTAGGCGACCATCAGGACTTCGCCGGTCTTCCAATCCTGCGCGACGGCGGTCACCAGGCCGTCCAGCTTGGAGAAATCGAGCTGTACCATTGAAGGTACCCCTTTCTTGACGCGGTAGCGTCGCCTTTCTTGACGCTTCGCTCGCCCCTCAGAGCCTGACATCGCTCCCCCGGCGCCGGTAGGCTGCATCGGCACCGAAGATCAGGTCATACGTGTCGATCGCGATCTGCAGCTCCTCGTTTGTCTGCACCACGAGGATGGCGATGGGCGAGAAGGGAGCCGAGACGATTCCCTCCGAGGAGCCCAGGGACGCGTTCAGACCGTAGTCCATGAAGATACCGAGGTTTTCCAGGCGGTGGCAAATGCGCTCGCGCATCTTCACGCCGTTCTGGCCGATCCCGCCCGTGAACACCAGCGCGTCCACCTTCACCAGGTTGGCCACGTAGGCGCCGACGTACTTTCGCACGCGGTAGGCGTAGACCTCCAGGGCCTGCTGGGCGCGCGGGTTGCCCTTCGCGGCCTCTTCCTCCAGGTCGCGAAGGTCATTGGAGATGCCCGAGAGGCCCAGAAGGCCGCTCTTCTTGTTGAGAAGTGCGTTCACCTCGGGCGCGCTGTACCCCCGCCTCGTGAGGAAGTCGATGATGGCGGGGTCGATGTCGCCGCTGCGGGTCCCCATCATCAGGCCTTCCAGGGGGGTGAACCCCATGGAGGTGTCGATGGATCGACCGTGCTCGATCGCGGTGACCGAGGCGCCGTTGCCCAGGTGGCAGGTGATGACGTTGGTGTTCGCCGGGTCGCGCTTCAGCCGCTCCATGGCGCGCGCGGCGACGTAGCGGTGGCTGGTGCCGTGGAAGCCGTAGCGGCGGATCTTGTACTTCTCGTACAGCTCGTAGGGCAGCCCGTAGAGGTAGGCGGCCGGGGGCATGGTCTGGTGAAACGAGGTGTCGAACACGGCCACCTGCCGGGTCTCCGGCAGCACGGCCTGCGCTTCCTTGATACCGGTCAGGTTCGGCGGGTTGTGCAGGGGCGCCAGCTCGACGTTCTTCTCGATGGCCGCCAGCACCCCGTCGTCAATGACGACCGAGGATGCATACTGCTCCCCCCCGTGCACGACACGGTGACCGACCCCCGCGATCTCGGCAAGACTCGAAAGGACGCCGTGCTGCGCGTCGGTGAGCGCTTCCACCACGAGCTCCATCGCGGCCTTGTGGTGCGGGACCTGGACCTCGCGAACAAGGTCGGACTTCGAGGTCTTCTGGGTGATCTTTCCCTTCAGCTCCCCGATGCGCTCCACGATCCCCCGCCCGAGGCTTGTCCGCCGGGGCATGCCCCACACCTCGTACTTCAGGGACGAGCTTCCGCAGTTGATGACGAGGATTTTCTTCTCTATAGAAGGAGGAGGAGAAGAAGACGCCGAAGATTTGGAGGCAGTCGCTGAGCGCATTTCCGACCTTCTTCCTGTGATCTCAGTTCGTCTATGGCTCTCTTTTAGCAGAAACTCTCCAACTATGCTACCATATTTCGGTCTCACGACCATGGCAAGCTTGATCTACCATGCCGGGGCGCTGGGGGACTTCGTGACCACGCTGCCGGCCATGCAACTGTGGAAAGCGGACCACCCCGGTGAGCAGCTCAGCCTGCTGGGCAGGCCGGAGCACGGTCGGCTCGCCGCGCATCTCTTCGACGCGGCCTGGGATGCGGGGGCCGCGGAGTTCGCCGGGCTGTTTTCCCGGGACGAGGCCGCGGAGCCGGCCTCGACTCCGTCCGCGGAACGGACACCGGCCGCGCGGTTCGCGGGGATCGCCTCCGCGCTCCTGTTCGCAGCCGAGTCGTCGCCGCTGCCGGCGGCCGTGCGCCGCCTCGGCGTGAACGAGGTGGTCCGCCAGGATCCGTTCCCCGGCTCGACGATGCACGTGGTGGACTATCACCTCGCCCTGTTCGCGGGCCGGGTGCGAGACGAAGACCGCATCCCCCGCCTCCCGGTCGGCGGCTCCGGCTCCGTGAAGCGGGGCATCGCGCTGCACGCCGGCAGCGGGAGCCCGCGGAAGAACTGGCCGCAGGCGCGCTTCGAGGAACTTTCGGCGATGCTCGCCGAACGGGGGGAGCCGGTGGCGTGGATCATCGGACCCGCGGAGGTGGATGGATCCCCCAGGGGCTCCGAAGAGGCGTGGAAGTCTCTCCCGCTGGCGGAGCTCGCCGAACGGATCGCTCGACGCCGGCTGTTCATCGGCAACGACTCCGGTGTGTCGCACCTGGCCGCCGCCGCGGGATGCCCCACCGTCGCGCTGTTCGGCGCGAGTGACTACCGCGTGTGGTCACCCCGCGGACCGCGCGTCCGTGTCCTTGCGTCCCCTTCGGGACGAATGGAGGACATCACGGTCGAGGACGTTTTTCGTCTCTGCCTGGATTTTCTTGGAGAGAGCCGATGACGAGTCGTTCTCTCAGCCCCTAGGGGCTGATCTCGCTGGGCGCGAGAGCGGACCGCCTCCGGCCTGTCGGTCGATCGACGCACAGGCCGTGCGAGACTGACCGCTGAACAGAAGAGAGACGCGGGGAAGGAGATGCTCTCCCTCCCCGCGCGGGAAGCGGGAGTTCCCTACTTCCTCTTCTTCGCCGTCTTCTTCGCGGCCTTCTTGGCCGGCTTCTTCTTGGCGACCTTCTTGGAGGTCTTCTTCGCGCTCTTCTTTACAGCCACGTTAGCCCCTCTCGTCTCATTAGGATGAAAACCGATTGAGAGCATAGTGCTTCGAGGCCCACTTGTCAAGACTTTCACGCGCGCGAACAGAAAAAAATTCCGGCGACCCCGGAGAGGGCGCGTGGAGAACCGGGAGGGCTCGGAGGACGTGTCACTGTCGTCGAACAAGTGTTCGATGACTCGCCGGGCTGTCAGGCGGTCGGCCGCCCGGAGGAAGTCACCAGGAGGCGCACGCGGTTGTCGCGCACGTCGACGACCCCCGCGCCCACGCGCATCGTCGTCTCCGCCCCCGAGGCGGTGAGGCGAAGCTCGCCCGGCACGACGCAGGCGACGAGCGCGGCATGGTCGGCGAGGATGCCCAGCTCCCCGACGGCCGTGGGAACCACCAGGAACTCGCACTGGCCCGAGGCCGCCGTACCTTCCGGGGTGACCACGGACCAGGAGAACGCCGCGCTCATGCCTGCGCCATCCTCTGCGCCTTCTCACGCGCCTCGGCGACGGTGCCCACGTAGAGGAAGGCCTGCTCGGGCAGGTCGTCGCACTTCCCGTCGATGATCTCGCGGAAGCTGGACACCGTCTCGTCCCGCGCCACGTGGCGGCCGGCGAACCCGGTGAACTGCTCGGCCACGAAGAAGGGCTGGCTGAGGAAGCGCTCGATGCGCCGGGCGCGGGACACGCTGGCCTTGTCCTCCTCCGAGAGCTCGTCGTAGCCCAGGATGGCGATGATGTCCTGCAGATCGCGGTAGCGCTGCAGGCAGGCAAGCACCGCCTGCGCCACCGCGTAGTGCTCCTCGCCCACGTAGTAGGGGTAGAGGATCCGGCTCGTGGAGGACAGCGGGTCCACGGCGGGGTAGATACCCTTCTCCGCGATCTGCCGGGAGAGCACCGTGGTGGCGTCCAGGTGCGTGAAGACGGCCGCGGCCGCGGGGTCGGTGATGTCGTCCGCGGGGACGTAGACGGCCTGGATCGAGGTGATGGAGCCGCTGCGGGTGGAGGTGATGCGCTCCTGCAGCTCGCCCATCTCGGAAGACAGCGTCGGCTGGTAGCCCACGGCGGAGGGCATTCGGCCGAGCAGGGCGGAGACCTCGCTGCCCGCCTGGGTGAAACGGAAGATGTTGTCCACGAACAGGAGGACGTCCATGCCGTTGTCCCGGAAGTGCTCCGCCATGGTGAGGGCCGAGAGCGCGACGCGAAGGCGGGCACCCGGCGGCTCGTTCATCTGGCCGAACACCAGGCAGGCCTTCTCCAGCACCTTCGACTCCTGCATCTCGAGCCAGAGGTCGTTGCCCTCCCGGGTCCGCTCACCGACGCCGGCGAAGATCGAGTAGCCCCCGTACTGCGTGGCGATGTTGTGGATGAGCTCTTCTATGATCACGGTCTTGCCCACCCCCGCGCCGCCGAACAGCCCCGTCTTGCCGCCCCGCACGTAGGGGCAGAGCAGGTCGATGACCTTGATCCCGGTCTCGAAGATCTGCGTCTTGGGCTCCAACTGGGAGAAGGAGACCCCCGCGCGGTGGATCGGCATGCGCGCCGCTGCGGCAGTCGGGCCTTTGCCGTCCACCGGCTCCCCGAGCAGGTTGAACACACGGCCGAGCACCTCCGTGCCGACCGGCACGGTGATGGGCGACCCGGTGTCCTGGATGGCGCACCCGCGGGAGAGCCCGTCCGTGGAGTCCATCGCCACGGCGCGGACCCGGTTGCCGCCGAGGTGCTGCTGCACCTCGCTCACCAGGTGCATCTTCCTCCCGCCGATCTCGGAGTCGATCACCAGGGCATTGCGGATGTCGGGAAGGTGTCCCTCCTCGAACTCCGCGTCCAGGATCGACCCGATCACCTGGATCACGGTCCCGCTGGCGCCCGCGCTCATGTCCTTCCCCCTTCGCTTCCGCTGATGATCTCGATCATCTCGTTGGTGATCTGCGCCTGCCGCGCCCGGTTGTACGTCCGGGTCAGCCGCTTGGACATTGCGTCCGCATTGTCCGACGCGTTTTGCATGGCGGCCGATCGCTGCGCCTGCTCGCAGAGCATCGCCTCCAGCACCGCGCAGAACAGCTCCGCCCGGACCAGGAGCGGCAGGAGCGCGTTCAGCACCCCGCGGCGGTTCGGCTCGGCCAGGTACAGCGGCTCTCCGCCCGGCCCTTCGGAGGGAACCGCGGCCATGGGGCCCGCGGCGGCGGCCCCCATGGCCGGCAGGAACGGCAGCAGCCCCTGCACCCGGACCTCCTGCACTGCCCGGGATTTCCAGCGGGTGGAGACGATCCGAACGGCGTCGACCTGCCCGGCGGCGAACTGCCCGCAGACCTCCCCGGCGATCTCCTCCACCCGCTGGAACGGGATGTTCTCGTCCGCGTCGGCCAGGGAAAGGTCCACGGGGACGGAATGGTAGCGAAAGTACGCCAGGCCCTTGCGGCCCAGAACGGCCAGGGCCGGTTCCTTGCCCTCGGCCCGGATGGCGTCCATCTGTGCCCGCGCGGCCTGGATGACACGCGCGTTGTACCCGCCGCACAGGCCGCGGCTGGAGGTGACGCAGAACAGCAGGACCCGGGCTTCCCTGGAGTGGACCGCGCCGAGGGCGTGCGTGCACATCTCCTGGCCGGCGGAGGTGCTGTCCAGGGGAACGCCCAGCGCCTCCGGGAGGAGGGCGGCGGCGTCCCGCCGGAAGGCCAGCGCATCCTGGTAGCGCGAGGTGAGCTTCATCCCCTTGGACTGCGCCACCTTCTCCATGGTGCGCGTGATCTTGTGGATGTTGCGGACGCTCAGGATCCGCCGGCGGATGTCCCGGGTCTTCGCCACGGCTACGCTCCCGCGGCCGCCGGGCCGGCGAACGTGGCCTTGAACGCGGCAAAGACCTCGGAGAGGACCTCGGGCTCGGAGAGGGTCCCGAGATTCCTCACCCCGGCGAGGATCTCGGGCTTCGAGCTCTTCAGGTACTGCAGGAGCTTTACCTCGAACTCGCGCACGCGGCTCACGGGCACGTCGTCCAGGAATCCCCTCGTGGCGGCATACAGCACCATCACCTGCTCCTCCACGGGAAGCGGGCTGTACTGCTGCTGCTTCAGCGCCTCCACGAGGCGCGCACCCCGGGCGAGCTGCTTCTGCGTGGCCTTGTCCAGCTCCGTGCCCATCTGCGCGAACGCCTCCAGCTCGCGGTAGGCGGCGAGGTCGATCCGAAGGGAGCCGGCCACCTGCTTCATCGCCTTGATCTGCGCGTTGCCCCCGACCCGGGAGACCGAGAGGCCCACGTCTATCGCGGGGCGGATGCCCGCGTTGTACAGGTCGGCGCGGAGGTAGATCTGGCCGTCCGTGATGGAGATCACGTTGGTCGGGATGTAGGCCGACACCTCGCCTTCCTGGGTCTCGATGAGCGGGAGGGCCGTCATGGACCCGCCGCCCAGCTCGCTGGAAAGGCGCGCGGCGCGCTCCAGCAGGCGGGAGTGCAGGTAGAACACGTCCCCGGGGTAGGCTTCCCGGCCGGGCGGCCGCCGAAGCAGCAGCGCGAGCTGGCGGTAGGCGTTGGCCTGCCGGGAGAGGTCGTCGTACACGCACAGCGTGTCCTTGTGCTCGTCGTACATGAAGTACTCGGCCATCGCGCAGCCCGCGTACGGAGCGATGTACTGCAGTGCCGCGGGCTCGGCGGCGGTCGCCGCCACGACGATCGAGTGGTCCATGGCGCCCCGGGCGCGCAGCGCGTCCACGATGCCCGCCACCATGGACGCTTTCTGCCCCACGGCCACGTACACGCAGATGACGCCCGTGTCCTTCTGGTTGATGATGGCGTCCATGGCCAGGGATTCCTTGCCGGTCCCGCGGTCGCCGATGAGAAGCTTGCGCTGCCCTTTGCCGATGGGAACCATCGCGTCGATCGCCTTGACCCCGGTCTGCAGCGGCTCCTTGACCGGCTGCCGCTCTCGGATCCCCGGCGCCTTGAACTCCACCGGCCGTGTCCGCACGGCCTTGACGGGTCCCCGGTCGTCGATCGGGATGCCCAGCGGGTTGACCACCCGTCCCAGCAGCTCCCGCCCTACCGGCACCTCGAGGACCCGGCCCGTGCGGCGGACCTTGCCGCCTTCGTGCAGGTTCACGTAGTCACCGAGGATGACCGCGCCGACGCTGTCCTCTTCCAGGTTCAGCGCGAGGCCGTGGACGCCGGTCTCGAACTCCAGCATCTCCATGGCCATGGCGCCCCGCAGGCCGTAGATCCTGGCGATGCCGTCGCCCAGCTCCACCACGGTTCCGACCTCGTCCATGGAGAGGTTGGCGGTGTAGCTGCTGATCTCCTGCTTGATCCTCGAGGAAATCTCTTCCAGGTTGAGTCTCATCTTCGTTCCTGTCTTTCTGTCCCCGATGCTCCGAGGCGCGAAGACAAGTCCCGCAGCCGGCCCTCGATGCTGAACTCGATCTCCCTGCCCTCGCTCGTCGCCCGAACGCCTCCGATCAGGGAAGGACGGACCTCCACCTCGAGCTCCACGCGCGCCGAGAGAAGGGCCTCCAGCGCCTGCGTGACCACCCGGGTCTCCTCCTCTCCCAGCGCGAACGCCGTGGTGAGGGTGACCTTGCGCACGCCGCGCGCCAGCCGCGAGAGCCGCTCGAACTCCTCGCAGATCTCCCCGAGAACGAGGGTGCGGCCGCGGTCGGCAAGCAGGAGCAGCAGGATGAGGACCCTCCCGTCCACCGCTCCCTCGAAGGCGGCGCGCACCGTGCGCTTCTTCACGGTGCGCCCGATGAGCCGGTTGGCGAGGAAGACGCGTACTTCCGCCTGGTCGAACAATGCTGCGCGCACGGCGCGCAGGTCCTGCTCCACGGCATCCATCTCCCCGCTGGCGGAGGCCAGGTCGAACAGTGCCCGCGCGTAGTTGCGCCCCGCGAGGGTGGTCACGTGGCTGCCTTCAAGAGCGCGACGGCCCGGGGGCGGAGGCCATCAGCCGGTCGGCGAACTCTTCCGCCAGCACGCGGTTGTCCGGGCTGCCGGTCTCCCTCCTCAGTATCGAGTCCGCGATGGAGAACGAAAGCGAGACGACCTGCCCGCGCAGCGCCCGCTCGGCGTCCTCGCGCGCCAGGGCGATCTCGTTCATGGCCCGTTCCTTGGTCTCCCGCGCCTCGGCCTGCGACTGCTCCAGGATGCTCTCGCGAAGCCGGGCGGCCTCCACCCGCGCCTCCTCGATGATCCGCGCCGCCTCGGACCTTCCTTCCTGGATCTTGCGGCCGTACTCCTCCAGGACTGCCCCTGCCTTCTCCCCTGCCCGGCGCGCGGCTTCCAGGTCCGTAGCGATCCGGTCGGACCGCTTGTCCAGCGCGCTGGTGATGCGGTCCCACACGGTGAGCCGCAGCACGAGGAGGATGATGCCAAAGGTGATCCACAGCCAGATGACGAGACCGGGATCGACTCGGAGAAGCGCCATTGTACGCCTCCTAGGAAACGATGGCGAGGATGCAGATGACCAGCGCGATGATGCCGACTCCCTCCACCAGGACCGCGGCGAGCAGCATGTTCGTCTGGATCTTGCCGGAGACCTGGGGCTGGCGCGCGATGCTCTCCAGCGCGCTCGCGCCGATGCGGCCGAGGCCGAGCCCGACGCCGAGGACCGCGAGGCCTGCGCCGATGCAGGCGCCGATGTAGGCGCCGAACTTCATGATCGCGGGAGCAAAGGTTGCCACGTCCATAGTCGTACTCCTTCTGCGGAAGAGCTCGCCCCGGTCCGCGCGGGACCGGGTGCGGGATCAGTGCTTCTTGATGGCCAGCCCGATGAACAGCGCGGAGAGAAACGAGAAGATGTAGGCCTGCAGGACGGCGACGAACAGCTCGAGGGCGGAGATGGCCAGGTCCACGAGCACCGCCACCGGGCCGATGGCCAGGGACTCGAACTTCAGGATGAGCAGCAGGATCAGCAGGATGGCGACGTGCCCCCCGATCATGTTCGCGAACAGCCTCATCACGAGCGCGATGGTCTTGGAGAAGATCCCCACCACCTCCAGCAGCAGGGTGAGCGGTCCCATCCACAGCGGTGTGCCCTGCGGCACGAGGTCCCTCCAGTAGCCGAGGATGCCCTTGGCCTTCATCCCCGCCACGTTGAAGACGACGAAGGTGATCAGGCCCAGGGCCAGCGTGGTGGCGAGGTTGCCCGTCACCGCCCCGCCCAGCCAGACGGCCTCGCCTCCCTCCCGGGGCACGATCGGGGCGAATGGCGGCACCATGCCCAGGAGGTTGCCGTAGAGGATGAAGAGGAAGAACGTGAAGCACAGCAGGTGAAACCGCTTGCCCTCGGCGCCCAGGACGGGCTCGTACACGGTATCCCGCATGTACTCCAGCAGGGACTCGAACAGGCTCTGCAGGCGGGTGGGCCGGCGGTAGGGGTCCCGCAGCTTGCGCGCGAGGTACAGCATGCTGGCCAGCACCAGGAGCCCCACCGCCGTCATCAGGATGAAGTGCTTGGTGATGGAAAGCTGCAGGCGGAGGCCTCCAATGGAGAACAGGGGCAGGACGGCGAACGGGCGGTCGGTGTTGTCCGTCAGCTCGCCGAAGAGCACCGCCGACATGTCCAGTTTCCCGCCGTGCACGGCTCCCTCATCGGCATGCAGGATGCCCAGCGGGATGGCGGCGAGCAGGAGGCCGGTGAGCACGACGCGGCGGATGTGGATCCCCCTCGAAAACGGCAGGTCTGGGTGTAGGCATGACTGTAGCACGGAACGGCCCTCCGGGGTCAACTCCTTGCAGGATTCCGCCTGCCGTCCGTTCCCTCGCCGGCTGGAATTCAGTACCTTTTCTCTGCTTGCATCAGGAGGAATGGGTGAATCTTGCCAAGACGCTCGGTGAATTGAAGAAGTCCGGCTACCGAACGCGGACTATAAAGGAAGAGATGCGTGAGAACGTGGTGCGGATGCTCCGCGCCCGGGAAGAACTGTTCCCCGGCATCATCGGCTACGAATCCACGGTAATCCCCGGCCTCGTGAACGCGATCCTTTCGAAGCACGATTTCATCCTCCTGGGGCTCCGGGGGCAGGCCAAGACGAGGATCCTCCGCGGCCTGGTCCGTTTCCTCGACGAGCAGGTGCCGGTCATCGCGGGCACGGAGACCAACGACGATCCCCTCGCTCCCGTCAGTCGGAAGGGGAGGGAGATGCTCGCCTCCCAGGGAGACGCCACGCCGATCGAGTGGCTGCCCCGGGAGGCCCGCTACCGGGAGAAGCTGGCCACGCCCGACGTCACGATCGCGGACCTCATCGGGGACATCGACCCGATCAAGGCCGCCACGAGGAAGCTGGCGTACGCGGATGAGGAGGTGATCCACTTCGGGATCATCCCGCGGACCAACCGGGGCATCTTCGCCATCAACGAGCTGCCGGACCTGCCTCCACGGATCCAGGTGGGGCTGCTCAATATCATGGAAGAAAAAGACATCCAGATCCGCGGCTTTCCCATCCGCATGCCGCTGGACATCCTGATGGTCTACTCGGCCAATCCCGAGGACTACACCAACCGGGGCAACATCATCACGCCCCTGAAGGACCGCATCGACTCGCAGATCATCACCCACTATCCCTCCTCCCGAGAGGCGGCGCTTGCGATCACCGCCCAGGAGGCGTGGACGGACCGCGGCGGCGGGATCGAGCTTGCCATGCCGGACTGGTTCCGCGAGCTGGTGGAAGAGGTGGCATTCGCCGCGCGTCACAGCGAGTACGTGAACCAGGCGTCGGGCGTCTCCGCCCGCATGAGCATCTCGCTGCTGGAAAACGTGATGAGCAACATGGAGCGGCGCGCCATCGTGCAGGGGGAGAAGAAGGTCTACCCGAGGATCGGGGACCTGCACACCGCGGTCACGGCGATCACGGGCAAGGTGGAGCTCGTGTACGAGGGTGAGCAGCAGGGCGCGGCCATCGTGGCGCGCAAGATCATCGGGGAGGCGGTGAAGGAGATGTTCCGCCGCTGGTTCCCGGACCCGGCCCCGAAGAAGAAGAAGAAGGATCGGGACTCCGGCGAGGATCAGCCGCCGGCGCGCCAGGAGCCTTCCCCGTTCCAGCCCATCCTCGCCTGGTTCTCCAAGGGCAACACGGTGGAGACCTCGGACGAGATGCTGCATGCGGACTACGTGAGGTGCCTGGAGAAGGTAACGGGCCTCAAGGAGATCGCAGCCAAGCACCTGGACCTGAAGGACGGGGACGGAATCGCGCTGGGCATGGAGTTCGTCCTGGAGGGGCTGCACCAGCACTCCATGGTCTCCAAGCGCGAGGAGGGCCTGAAGACGGCCTACCGCGACATGCTGAAGGCGATGTTCGACCACATGGCCGGCAGCGGGGACAACTAGCAACGGGGACAACTAGCAGCGGGGACAACCAGGAAGGAAGCGGGCCGCATGCGCTGGCAATACTCGGAATGGGATCAGACGCTCCAGGACCTGTTGAAGAGCTTCCAGGACCTCATGAGCCTGTTCAACTACCTCATGCTCATGGCCGGCGGGGACGTGGACAAGGTCTTCAAGTGGATGGAGTACCTGCAGGAGCGCGGGTCCCTGGACCCGGACGTCGACCTGGCCGAGTTCCGGCGGCAGCTGGAAGAGCAGCGGATCATCGAGAAGCTGAAGGAGGGCAGCTACGCCCTCACGGCGAAGGGCGAGCAGGTGATCCGCAAGGATTCGCTGAACCAGATCTTCAACGGCCTGCAGAAATCCGGCTTCGGGCAGCACCGGGT
>Ga0153915_10005046_pt1 | contig 12246 bp, 10 predicted proteins | sample Opewatmetagenome_2_FD_107003 | JGI IMG/M metagenome (GOLD analysis project Ga0153915, IMG submission 107003) | Freshwater wetland microbial communities from Ohio, USA - Open water 3 Core 3 Depth 3 metaG | ecosystem: Environmental > Aquatic > Freshwater > Wetlands | place: USA: Ohio, Lake Erie... | reverse complement strand
CGACCTGCGCAGGTCCGTGGACACGTGCCAAGGCATCGTGCTGGCGGATGTCGGTTTGACGGAGTTGTATTGAGGAATCGAACAAAGGAAGGGTAAAACCATGAAAGTATCCGAACTCGTGGCCAAGACCGGCCTCAAGTCCTTCAACGAGGCCGGCGACAAGGACATCAAGGGCGTCTATATTTCCGATATGGTCAGCGACATCATCGGTATCCAGGAAGGGAATCTCCTGATCACCCTGCAAACACACAAGAACCTGATTGCGGCCGCCAACCTTGTCGATGTGGCCGCCGTGGTGTTTTCCCGGGGAAAGGCGCCGGCCGAGGACGTGATCGCCCTGGCCAGCAAGGCGGGCATTCGCTTGCTCGGGTATGACGGAGACACTTGGACGCTGGCTAAAAAATTATACGAAAGCGGCGTTCGGTGAGCATGGCCTGTTTTGATCCTTGGCATTCATAAAGATGCGGGAAACCGCGGGCTTTATATTTTTTTTATAAGATCGTTGACCGAACGAGGGATGTGATCCCATGGCCAATGGCGGTCTCTCCGCAATCATGCAGGAGTTCAAGGGCGAACGGGGCGACCTGATCCCGATCCTGCAGCGCGCCCAGGGCCTCGACGGCTACCTGCGCCCCGACGCCATTCGGTGCATCTCAAGGTGGCTGAAGATATCCGAGAACGAGATCTACGGCGTCGCCACCTTCTACGCCCAATTCCGATTCCACCCGCCGGGGCGGCATCACATCAAGGTCTGCCTGGGAACAGCCTGCCACGTCAAAGGCGGGGAACAGATCCTGGCCATGACCAAGCAGCGTCTGGGCGTCGAGACGGGGCAAACAACCGTCGACGGAAATTATGATCTCGACCGCGTCGCCTGCCTGGGGTGCTGCGCCTTGGCCCCGGTGGTCGCCTTCGATGACAAAATCTATAGTCAAATGTCGGTCCTCAAGATACAAAGGTTTTTGGATGAGCAAAAACGAGATTGACAGCCGGCGCAGACAGGCCGTCGCCAAATGGGAAAAGCTCCGGAACAATCCCGTTCCGTTCATCTATATCGGAGCGGGATCCTGCGGGCTGGCCGCGGGGGCGGCCGAAACCCAGGCGGCCGTCGAGGACTATCTCAAGCGGAAGGGGATCGACGCCCGGATCATCCAAGTCGGATGCATCGGGCCATGCTACCTGGAGCCGCTCATGGACGTTCAGATGCCCGGCCGGGCGCGGATCAGCTACGGCAACGTTATGGCTAAAGACGTGGCCAGGATCCTTAATGCCTTCTTCGATGACGGCCAGATCCCCAAGGATCATCTGGCCGGGCACTTCGGGGACGGAGAGATCGACGGCATTCCCAGCTTTTATGATTTGCCAATGTTGAAACCGCAGGTCCGGATCGTCCTCCGCAACTGCGGGATCATCGATCCGGACGATATCGACCACTACCTGGCCCGAGACGGTTACAAGGGTTTCGAAAAGTGTCTGTCCATGAACTGGATGGACGTCCTGGATATCGTCAAGCGGTCCGGCATCCGGGGACGAGGGGGCGCCGGCTTTCCGACCTGGCGGAAGTGGGAGACGTGCCGGAACACAAAAAGCGACCAGCGCTTCCTCATCTGCAACGCCGATGAAGGCGACCCGGGCGCATTCATGAACAGATCCTTGATTGAAGGCGATCCTCACGCCGTCCTGGAAGGGATGCTCATCGCCGCCTATACGATCGGCGCTTCTCAAGGCTACGTTTACATCCGTGCCGAATACCCGCTGGCGATCAAGCGCTTGAGGACAGCCATCGGCCAAATGCGTGAACTCGGGCTTCTCGGCCCTTCGATCCTCGGCTCGGATTTCAGCTTCGACATCAAGATCAAGGAAGGGGCCGGCGCTTTTGTCTGCGGAGAGGAAACCGCCCTCATTGCCTCGATCGAGGGAAAGCGCGGCATGGCCCGGACCCGTCCGCCGTTTCCCGCCGTCGAGGGCCTTCATGGCAAGCCGACGATCATCAATAACGTGGAAACTTTGGGGACCCTGGCTAACATCCTCCGCAACGGCGCCGATTGGTACGCCGGCTTCGGGACGGAGACAAGCAAAGGCACCAAGACATTCTCGCTGGTTGGAAAAGTCCGGCGAACGGGGCTGATCGAAGTTCCGCTCGGCATCAAGCTCCGGGAAGTGATCTACGATATCGGGGGTGGAACCCAGAAGCCGTTTAAAGCCGTCCAGAGCGGCGGCCCGTCCGGGGGCTGTCTGTCCGAAGAATTCCTGGACCTGCCGATCGACTACGAGCATCTGGCCGCAGCGGGCGCGATCATGGGATCCGGGGGTTTGATCGTGGTGGATTCCGACACCTGCATTGTCGACATGGCCAAATATTTCATGTCGTTCACCCAGAAGGAGTCGTGCGGCAAGTGCGTTCCCTGCCGGGTGGGAACCCGGCACATGGTGGAGATCCTGGAAAAGATATGCGACGGAAAGGCGGAGCTTGCGGATTTGGACAAGCTGGAGAAGCTGGCCCTGACCGTCAAAAATGGGTCATTGTGCGCGCTGGGCGGGACTGCCCCCAATCCGGCTCTCTCGACGCTCAAATATTTTCGGCCCGAATTCATTTCTCATGTCAAGGATAAGCGCTGTCCGGCCGTGTCCTGTAAGAACCTCGTCATCTACCGGGTCATTGCCGGCAAGGGCACGGGCTGCCAGCGCTGCGTGAAGGTTTGCCCGACCGGCGCCATCAGTGGCCCGAGGTCCGAGCCGCACAATCTCGATCAATCGAAATGCATCAAGTGCCGTTCCTGCTACGAAATCTGCCGTTTCGACGCCATCGCCGGAGATGCCATCGTCATCGAATCTTAGGTGTCTTAATCATGGATAGACGATTGACACGAATCGACTTGGCTCAAGGCGGAGATAGGGAGAACCGAGGCTGAACCATGGCCCGGAAAGAACCTCGAACATTGTCGATGGAGATCAATCACCGGGCCGTGACCTTCCCGGAAGGCGCGACCGTCCATCGGGCCGCCGAGCTCGCCGGCGTCTATATTCCATCGCTCTGCTCCCACAAAGACCTTTCGCCCTTTGGCGGCTGCCGGCTGTGCATGGTGGAGATCGAAGGGATGCGTGGCTATCCCCTCTCCTGCAACACGCTCGCCCGGGAGGGAATGAAAGTCTTGACGGACACGGCCACGCTGCGGGAGTTGAGGCAGGAGATCTTGAAGCTCATCCTCAGCGAGCATCCTTCGAGCTGCCTGGTCTGTGATGAGAGGGCCGATTGCAAGGAATATCAGGGGACGATCCGGAAGACCGGCGTGACGACGGGCTGCCGGTTTTGCCCGAATGACGGCCAGTGTGAGTTGCAGGAGCTGGTGGAAAAAATCGGCGTCACGGAAATCGATTATCCCATCTATTATCATGGCTACGAAGCAGAACACGACGACCCCTTTTACGACAGGGATTACAACATTTGTATCCTCTGCGGCCGGTGCGTTCGGATGTGCCAGGAAGTCCGCGGCTCGAGCGTCCTGGCCTTCACCTACCGCGGCCCCCGGGTCAAGATCGGTCCGGCCTTCGGCCGAAGTCATGTCGAGGCGGGCTGCGAATTCTGCGGCGCCTGCGTGGACATCTGCCCGACAGGAGCCCTGGCGGACAAGGTCTCTAAGTGGGACGGCATGCCCGATGGGCACCATGTCTCGACATGCCCGTTCTGCGCGATCGGCTGCCAGATCGAACTGGACCACAAAAACGGAAAATTGTCCAAAGCCAGGGCCAACCTGGACCCGGAAGTCAATGACGGGCAGTTGTGCTTGAAGGGCCGCTTCTGCCTGCCGGAAGTGACCCATCACTTCGAGCGGGCGAGAAAGCCGATGCTCCAGAAAGGGGACTATTTCCGGGAGGTGTCGTGGCAGGAAGCGCTGGACAAGGTCGCCGGCGAGCTCAAGGGCGTTCCCTCCGACGATTTTATAATGCTGGTTTCGCCGGACCTGACCAACGAAAGCCTCTTCGCCGCCCAGAAGTTTGTCCGGGATTGCCTGGGATCCAATGGAATCGATTCAACCGCCCGCCTGGAGCTGGGCGGAGGATTAGCTCTCTGGTCTAAGCTTTTTTCCTTGCCTATATCCATCAAGGCCATCGCCAAGGCGGACGTCATTCTCGCCGTCGGGCTCGACAGCCGGTTTAATTTTTCTGTGGTCGGGACAAAGGTCCGCCGGGCGCTCGACGGAGGCGCCAAACTGGTCACCGTCGATCCCCGCGACAGCAATTTAGCCCGCTACACCGATGATTGGCTGCGGCCCGCGCCGGGGCAGGAAGGGCTCCTTCTCAAGTTCATCGCGGACAATCTCGTCGGCAAAAAGGGCGATGGCGCGCGAGTCGCTCAAAAAACATCGGTCGATAGCCAAAGGTTGGCCGGCGCCCTCCAAGTCCTTTCTTCAGGAAAGGAGCTGACGATTATCATCGGCCCGCAGATGTTCCAGTATGGAGCGCATCAAGACCTTGTCGACAGCCTGATGACTCTGGCCGAGCGAAAGAACGTCAATTTCATTCCCCTCTATTTCGGCGCCAATGGGCGGGGCGCGCTGGAGATGGGAGCCTTCGCGGAGCTGGGACCTGCCGGATTGCCCGGTCAAAGCCAAGGCCTGAGATTGGCGGATCTTGTCAACGGTTCCCGGCGGCCAAAAGTCGTTTATCTTGTCGGCGATATTCCCTTCTTTGACAGGCCGGAGTGTGATTTTCTGATCGTTCAAGATACCTATCTCCCCCCTTTCAAGGTCGATGCCTTTCTCCCTGCCGCCACGTTCGCCGAGGCCGGCGGCAGCCTGGTCAATATGGAAGGCCGGGTCCAGGAAATGGTCCGGATCGAAGATTTTCCGGAAAGCGCGGTGACCGGATTCATGAGGCCCGACTGGAGGATTTTTTCCGACCTGGCCCAAGCGCTGAAGTGCGGGACGATCAATTATCAGGATGTCAAGGATGTCAGGAAGGATATCCGGGCGGCCGTGCCTGATTTTCCGGAAAGGATCAACCGGAAACCCAGACGGATGAAAGCCGTCGATCACCTCACCATGGACCCGGCCGCGGACGGACACGCCTCGGAAGGGAATTTCCTTCTCGTGGCAGAGCCGGGAGGATACCGTCATCGGGGGATGGATATTTCGTCCAAGGTCGGGGGCCTGGCCGAATTGGGGCTTGAAGAAGGATTCCGGATGAACCCTGATGATGCCGAATCGCTCGGCCTTAAGAAGAGCGATCGGCTGACCCTCTCCTTTGACGACGGAAGGACGAGCGCCACGGACGCCGTCAAACCGGACATCGAATGCCCCACAGGCGTCATCTATTACACCCGTCCGGTGGTCATGGGCGGTCTGAAACACCGGCGGGAGCTCTGGCCATTCTACAACCTCAAGCAGAACCCGATCCGGGTGAACGCTTCTCGGGCCATCGAAGGGAAGAAATAAAGGCATGGACCCGAACACCCGTCGGCCCTGCCGGTTGAGAGAGGATGTGGATGTACAAAGTCATTGAACGGCGGATGATCGTTCCCAACCTCCACGAATTTACGGTCGAAGCCCCGGCCGTGGCCGAATCCGCGAAGCCCGGCAATTTCATCATCGTCCGGCCGGATCAATACGGTGAGCGGATTCCCTTGTCCGTCGCCGATTGGGATCGGGACACCGGCACGGTCACGACGATTTTCATGCAGGTCGGCGGCTCGACCGCCAGGCTGGCCCGTCTTAAACCCGGAGATACGATTCCGACGTTCGTCGGGCCGTTGGGCAAGGAAACCGTGATTGACAGGTTCGGCACGGTTCTTTGTGTCGGCGGATGCTATGGGATCGGGTCCATCTACCCGATCGCCCGTGCCCTCAAACAAGCCGGGAACAAAGTCTATACACTCCTTGAAGCCCGGAGCTCGTTCCTGCTTTATTGGGAAGACAAGCTGGCCAAGGTTTCGGACCGAACCTTTGTCATCACCCGGGATGGGACCAAGGGCCGCAAAGGGCATATCGACAAGATCCCGGAGATAATGCAACGGGCCGGGATCACCCCCAACTTGGTCATCGTCAACGGCTGCACGTTCCAGATGATGCGGGTGTCCATGATCACAAAACCTCTGGCCTGGAAAACCATCGTCAACATGAACCCGATCATGATCGACGGAACCGGAATGTGCGGCGTCTGCCGGCTGTCCGTCGGGGGGAAAACGAAATTTGCCTGTGTCGACGGCCCCGACTTTGACGGTCATGAGATCGATTGGGAGGAATTCCTGGCGCGGCGCAAGAGCTATAATCCCGAGGAGGTGGATCCGCTCCGCAGCAGCAGCTGCCGGTCTCATTATTAGCCCGCATCAGCGCGACTGCCGAGAGGAGGGTACCGAGAGTGGCTGACGAAAAACCGGAAAAGAAAAAGATCGACCTGAGCCGGCGGGCCATGCCCAAACAGAATCCCTGGGAGCGGATCAAGAACTTCGACGAAGTGGCCTTGGGATATCGGATCCAAACGGCCGTCGAGGAGGCCTCCCGGTGCCTGCAGTGCAAAAAGCCGCTCTGCAACCAGGGCTGTCCGGTCGGGATCAATATCCCCGGTTTCATCAAGCACATCGTCGAGGGCGACTATGCCTCCGGCGTCAGGAAGATCAAAGAGACAAACGCGCTTCCGGCCATCTGCGGCCGGGTCTGTCCCCAGGAAGAGCAATGCGAAAAAACCTGCGTCCTGGGCAAAAAGGAAGCTCCGATTGCCATCGGCCGGCTGGAGCGATTCCTGGCCGATTGGGAAGCCGCCGAGGGGAAGATCGAAGTTCCCCCCATGGCCGCCAAGACCGGGAAGAAAGTGGCGATTGTCGGCGCCGGCCCGGCCGGTATCACGGTGGCCAATGACCTGATCATACTCGGTCATGATGTGACTATTTTCGAAGCGCTCCACGAGTGCGGCGGCGTCCTGATCTACGGCATTCCGGAATTCAGGCTGCCCAAGGCGATCGTCAATCGCGAAGTGGAATATGTCAAGAGCCTGGGTGTCAAGATTTTTAGGGATTTCGTAGTCGGGAAAACCAAGACGGTCGACCGGCTCCTCGAGGAATTCGACGCCATTTTTGTCGGCTCCGGGGCGGGGCTGCCTTGGTTCATGGAAATCCCCGGCGAGAACCTCAACGGCGTCTATTCGGCCAACGAATATCTGACCCGGGTGAACCTGATGAAGGGCTTTCGCTTCCCCGAATTCAAGACGCCGGTGAAACGGCCCTCCCGGGTGGCCGTGGTCGGCGGCGGGAACGTGGCCATGGACTCGGCCCGAACGGCCATCCGGCTGGGCGCCGATGAAGTCCACCTCGTTTACCGCCGGAGCAAAGCGGAATTGCCCGCCCGGGCCGAGGAAGTGGAGAACGCCGAGGAAGAGGGCGTTATCCTGGATATCCTCACCCTGCCCGTCCGGCTCATCGGCGACGAGCATCGGTGGGTCCGTGAGATCGAATGCTTGAAGATGGAGTTGGGGGAGCCGGACGCGTCGGGGAGGCGGAGGCCGATCCCCATCGAAGGATCCAATTTTCGGATGGCGTTCGATGCCGTGGTCATGGCCATCGGCAACAGCCCCAACCCGCTCATCCCGATGACGACACCCGGCTTGGAGATCAACAAAAAAGGCGGGATTGTGACCAATCCCGAAACGGCGCGGTCGTCACGTCCTAATATCTGGGCCGGCGGGGATATCGTCCGGGGCGCGGCGACGGTCATCAGCGCCATGGGCGACGGGAGAATTGCCGCAGCTTCCATGCATAAATATCTGATGAATCAGGAGTGACGATGAAATTAGCCGAGATCAAGGAGATCCTCCAGTGCGAAGTCCTGACGGGAGAAGAAGATTTGCAGATCGACATCTATCAAGTCGTGGCCTCGGACGGGATGAGCGAAATCCTGGCTTTTGCCAAGTCCAAGGAATTGATGATCACCGGCCTGACCAACATCCAGTCCATCCGCACCGCGGATATCGCCGGGGTCAGCGCCGTCCTCTACTGCCGGGGAAAAAAGCCGGATAAGAAGGTCATCGAATTTGCCAAGCAGAAGCGGATCCCCGTCCTGGTGACTCCGATGGTCATGTTTGATATCTGCGGCATTCTTTATAACAAGGGGCTCAAGGGCGTGTCTTGATGGCCGCGGAATTGCTGCGGGAAAGCTTTGAGATCCAGGGCCGGAATTATGACAAGGCCGGCGAGGTGTCCGGGGAGATCAAGGTGATGCTCAGGGATTTGGGCATCGAAGCGGCCAGCCTCCGGCGCCTGGTGATCGTCGCCTTTGAAGCGGAGATGAATGTCGTCATGTACGCCCGGCGCGGCACCATGACGCTTATTCTGACTGATGAGGATGTCAACCTGGAAGTCCGGGATGAAGGCCCGGGCATTCCGGATATTGAATTGGCTTTTAGAGAGGGATATTCTACAGCCTCGGACGAGATGCGCGAAATGGGCTTCGGCTTCGGCATGGGCTTGTCGAACATGAAAAAGAATTCCGACGAGCTCACGGTCGAATCCGAGGTTGGAAAAGGCACTCAGGTGTTTGCCAAAATCAAGCTGAATTCCAATGCTTGAACTGAAGCACGGCTTTAAGATCGACGCGGACAGATGCGACGGCCGGATGAACTGTATGCGGGCCTGTCCGGTCCATGCCATCCGGGTGAAAAACGGCAAGGCCCGTTTGATTTCCGAGCTGTGCATCGACTGCGGGTCGTGCCTGGCCGTGTGTCCGACGGGGGCCATATCGGCGACGACGATCACCTTTGCCGAGCTGGACCGGTTCAAGTTCAAGGTCGCCGTGGCTTCCCCGGCGCTCTTTTCTCAGTTCGGCATGAAAGACTCCCCGGCCCAGGTGGGCCGGGCCCTCTTGGACCTCGGCTTCGATGCGGTCTGGGAATACGCCGTGGATATCGAGCTCATCGACCGGGCGATCATGGATTGCGTCAAGTCATGGCCCGGGCCATTTCCGTTGATATCCAATTCCTGTCCGGTCATCGTCCGGTTGATCCAGGTCGCCTATCCAAGTATGGTCGATCAATTGATCCCCGTCGAGGCGCCGCGGGAGATCGCTGGCCGGGAATTGAAGCGCCGGTATTCTCAGGAGCTCGGGATGAAGCCGGAAGAGATCGCCGCGATCTATATCACGCCCTGCCAGGCCAAGACAATTTCCATCCTTCAGCCGGCGGAGGGGGCGAAAAGCTATTTGGACGGGGCGGTCGGCATTTCTCAGGTTTACAATGACATTCTGACCAAAATGCGGAAGATCACCAGCGCCGGAGACACCCCCAAAGGGTTGGTGAGCTCGGGTGAATTGTTGCACTGGGGATCGCCGGAGGGGGAATTCCCGAAATTGTCCCGCGAACACTACCTTCCCTTGACCGGCCTGACGGATGTCATCAAGGTTTTTGATGATATCGAAAAGGGGAAGATCCGTAATATCGAATTTTTGGAGTGCCATGCCTGCCCGGGGGGCTGTATCGGGGGAAACCTGACCGTTGAGAACCTTTACGTGGCGCGCAGCAAGAACCTTCATCTGAGGGCCGATATGCCAAACCCGGGGCCTTCGTTCGAAAAAGAAGTGGAGAGACGCTATGCCGCGGAAGATTTTTCGCTGAGAAGCCCCGTCAAACCCCGCCGGATCGAAGGCGAAGTCGTCGACCTTCGCGAGCGGGTCAATCGAAAAAAACGGGCGGACGAGTTGCTTAAGGCGCTGCCCCTCCTCAACTGCGGCCTGTGCGGCGCTCCCACCTGCAAGAATCATGCTGAAGATGTGGCGGCCGGCCGGACCGAGATCGGCGATTGCGTTTTTCTATCCCTTCATCGCATCGACGTTCTAAGGACGTATTACAAGAAGTAAAGGGATCGACCCCGTTTTATTTCTCTCGCGTTCCGAATACAATAGAACATTCCATTTTTCTTGGCCGATCGAGGAGCCTATGATGACCGATTGGAAAAAGATCAGGCGTGATTTTCCCGTTACGAAGACCCATGCTTATTTTCTGAGCGCGGCGATGTCGCCCCTCCCGCTGCCCGTATATGAAGCCCTGGCTGGAGAATACCGGAAGGTGATGCTCGACGGGGACATTCACTATGGGGAGGATGTGCACAAATGTAATCTTTTGTCTGCCGACCTGGCGCATCTGGTTGGCACCGAGGCGGATAACCTGACTTTCGTAGCCAGTACATCAACCGCCATGTCGTTGATTGCCCTGGCCTTCCAGGACCGCGTCCACAAGCCGTTCAACGTCGTGTCTCTTGAAGAAGAATTTCCGTCCTCCACAATCAGCTTCGAACATCGGGGCATCGAGATGCGCTATGTGCGTCCGGTGGATGCCCGGTATACCGCCGATTCCATCATGGCCGTCGCAGACAAGGAAACCGTTGCCGTCGTCGCTTCCTTCGTCCAGTACGCCACGGGATTTCGCCTCGACCTCGAGGCGGTAGGCCACGGCCTCAAGGACAGGGGGATCCTGTTCATCGTCAATGCCACCCAAGGATTTCCCTATTTTCCGATCGATGTCGAGGCCATGAACATCGATGCCTTGTCCTGCTCTTTCCATAAATGGGGCCTGGCCGGCCACCTCGGAGCGATGTTCTATACTTCAGCCGCCTTCAGGACCCGATTTCCAACGCCTGTCGCGGGCTGGTTGTCCGTGAAGGGGGAGGGGGGAGATTCGATCCATACCGCGAAGAATGCGCCTTTGCGGCTTCGTCCCACGGCCAAGCAATACATGGCGGGCACATACAATCTTCAACCGCTGCTGGCCTTCCGCGTTGCCTTGGACTACATGAAGAGAATCGGTTTCGAGAACATCCGCCGCCGCCTTTTTGAGCTCACGGATTATCTCCTGGCGGGATTATGCCGCCGTGGCATTCGCGTCGTATCCCCCGTCGACCGGCCCGAGGAGCGCTCCGCCATCATCGCCTTTTCGCTGGGGGAGAGGAGCGGTCCTTGCGTCGAGGCGCTTGCCGCAAAAAATATCCATGTCTCTCTCCGTTTGGGACTCATCCGCGCCGCCTTGAATATTTTTAACGACGAAAGAGATATCGACCGCCTCCTTGAGGCAATCGACGGTTTCCGATAGGGCAGCACGCAGTATGCCCATTTCACCGCTCTTCCTTTCGCTTGACAGTCCCCCCGGTGGACGATATATTTGCCTCAAATTCGACTCCTAGATTCAAAAGCTGAGCGGAGGAAAATTGCCTGAGCGAAAAATTGCGATCCTTCCTTTCTTTTGCCTCGGGCTGTTTCTCATTTTGTTCAGTGCTGCTAAAAAACCGTTGATCCAAGAGGCGGCTCGGGTCCTCGTCGATCCCGTGAACGTCCCCTCTCCGCCGGCCTACGCCGTCGGCTTGCCTTCGCGCGACCCGAACTTGGACGTCCAGCCGGGATTCCAGTCCCCGCCGAAAGGCTACGGCGAGGTGGCTTTTTTCTGGTGGCTCGGCGACCCGCTGACTCGGGAGCGATTGACCTGGCAATTGGATCAGCTTTCCGGCAAAGGCATCATGGGGCTGCAGATCAATTACGCCCATACCGACCGGGGCGGAGTATCCTACGGTCTGTCGATGCCGAGCGAACCGCCGCTTTTCTCGCCGGCCTGGTGGGATCTGGTCCGATGGTTTGCCGGTGAGGCAAAAAAGAGGGGTATGTCGATTAGCCTGAGCGATTATACTCTGGGGCTGGGCCAAGGCTGGGCTATGGACGCGGCGGTGGCCGAACAGCCTGACCTCATCGGCTGGGAATTGCGGCATGAATGGAAAGATGTCACCGGCGGTCAAGACTGCGATTGGAATCTGCCCGAAGGCTGGGTATCCCTCATGGCCTATCGTTGGGCCGGAGATAAGGCCGAGCCCGGATCCGCAGCCGACCTCCGCGGCCGGGTCGTCGCCGGCCGGCTCCGCTGGCGCCCTCCGGAAGGCGATTGGCGCTTGGTTGCCGTTTTCGCCAAGCAGGTCAGACCGTCGTTGGACCCGACGCATCCGGACTCCGGCCCGGCCTATGTCAAGCACTTCTTCGAGCCGTTTGAAAAGCACCTCCCCGGCGAGTGCGGCCGGGCGCTCAACTTCTTTTTTTCCGATGAGATGGATTTCCGGCTGCAGGGACCGATCTGGAACGCCCGGCTGGCGGCCGAGTTCAAGAAGCGGAAAGGGTATGATATTGTGCCCGAGCTGCCGGCCCTGTTTATGAACGCCGGGCCGCGGACGTCGAAAGTCAGGCTGGACTATAGCGATGTGCGCGTCGCCTTGAGCGAAGAGGCGTTCTT
>Ga0153915_10005045_pt1 | contig 12247 bp, 14 predicted proteins | sample Opewatmetagenome_2_FD_107003 | JGI IMG/M metagenome (GOLD analysis project Ga0153915, IMG submission 107003) | Freshwater wetland microbial communities from Ohio, USA - Open water 3 Core 3 Depth 3 metaG | ecosystem: Environmental > Aquatic > Freshwater > Wetlands | place: USA: Ohio, Lake Erie... | reverse complement strand
CGGGCAAGGCTTCATGGATGGCCCATCCGGTGGTGGCATAGGAGGAGCCGGCCAGGGCAAAGCCGTTGGCCAGCAGGAAGGCGCGCGTGCCTGGATCGCCCACATCCCGGGCCGGGTTCGATGATCCCGGCGTTACGTATCCGTGGCTGTAGAGCAGCAGCGTGCCGTTCCAGTTGCCGGGAGATTCAATCAGATAAGTTGCACCGTCGGGGAGCGAGCCGGTGAGCGTGGTCTGCCCGAAGGCAGTGCAGGAAATCAATAGGATCGCGAGAACGAATAGAAAAGGGGTGTGTTTGACAAGACGCCTCATTGCAGATTTCTCCTGTGGACTGAAAATCGAGGGGCGCAATCGCGTCTGGGGCCGAACCTTAGAACCCTTGAACGCTGGTCAGAGGCGGCGCCGGCACGCGTTGTACCGGTTTCCGAGGGACAGCAGAGAACCCGCTGCTGTACGACAAAACTCAGACCGGAGAAGTCTCTTCCTCGGTGCGGCAATTGTCAAGGGCTGGAAATCAGCCGCGAATCAACGCGAATGATTCGCGTTCATTCGCGTAATTCGCGGCTAAACTGCTTTCAATTCGTGTTCATTCCTGTTAGTTCATGGCCGAATTGTTTTGCTTTTACCCGCAGGCGCAGCGCGTGGCCGAGCGTGGGCACGTCGCGTTGCCAGGTGGGCAGCACCATGGACATGGCGAAGCCTTCCACGTTGCACACGATGCCCCAGGCGAGCACGGCGTCGAGAAACCAGTTATCGAGTCCGAAGCCGAAGAAGGCGATGGTGGCGGCGGCCATCAGCAGACCCCAGGCTTTGGCCAGCAGGGAGTGGTAGCTGGCGTTGCGTCCGAATTTCACCCAGGCGAAGATATGCTGGCCGAGCTCCATGGCCACCAGCGCCACGAACAGCAGCGCATGGCGCTGGGCAGTCACCGGAAAGCGCAGCATCACCAAGGCCAGCACGCCCAGGTAGAAGACGGTATCGGCCAGCGTATCCCAGCGGCGCAGGCGGGGGGTATCGCAGCGCCAGCGCCGGGCGAGCACACCGTCGTAGATGTCGGAAATCAGCGCGGCCACGATGCAGCCCACGAGCATCCAGCGCTCGGGACGCGCCTGTCCGATCCACACGATGCCCGGCCCCAGGGACAGCCGGAAAAGCACCATCGCCCAGGGCAGCTTGGTTTTGAAAAATGATGGCCGTGCGGTGCTTCCCATGATTGCGCTTTGCATCAGCTCGGTTCCTTTCCTCAGCCAGCGGTTGATCCGCAGCGAGAGCGAGACATACCCGGTTCGCAGCAGGGCGGCGCGCATGATCAGAAACAACGTGATGGAGATGATCTTAAGAATAGTGAACTTCATCATGGCCGCTCAAGTCGCCGGGATGGTTCCCGGAGATCAGGCTATCCCCGGCCGTCGCGGCTCTCAAGCGGCAAGGCGCGGCGGGGGAGGGTGTCGCAGAATGTCGCGGGCGACGAAAATCAGGGGGGATGACCACGAACACCGCCGTAGAGACGGTGCTCCGCACCGTCTCTGGCTGCGCGCGGCCAAGCGCGCAGCCAAAGCCTTTGCTGGTTCACAAAACGAATCACGGTCCAAACATGATCGCGTCCAGATCCCGGCTGCCGTCGATGGGGCATGCGGTTTTACGTCACACTTGAAACTGATTTAGCGCTATCGTTTCCGGTGCCGAGTATCACCGTCGTCCAAAAACTGCGACGGCGTGACACCCAGAGCCCGGCTGATCTTTTCAATCGTGTAAAGCGTTACGTTTTGCGGTGAGTTTCTCAGCCGGGCAAGAGTTCCTATCGAAATGCCTAGCCTCTTCGCAAAGGCGCGGTGGGTTGATTCACCCTGCGCCTCAAGAAGCTTCCGCTGAACCGTTTTTGCCGCATTCATTTTCAACTTGCAGGTTTAGCAGAAATGATGTTCAATATATTGAACAAATACAGCTGGAGGCTGCTTGTGAAGCGTCGAACCCAGAAGAACTCACCCTCTACCCGCCCCCAACATCGAGTCCTCACCCGTCCCGGCCGAAAGCTGGTCCAATTTGCCAACATGAAAGGCCGGATGGTCGAGGCGATTGAGCTGGATACCTCCAGTGAGCATCACGCGGTTTCTGTCCGCTTTGCGGACAAGACCGAGTTGTGGCTGGTGCTGGAGACGGGGTTCACGGTGCGCGCCCAGCATGTGGACATGCAGACCGGCGACAGCCGCCTGCTGAAGCGCTGGCCGGAGATCAGGAGTGCGCGGTAGTCAGAGGCATCGTGAACGCAAGGTCCCTCGCGCCCTTCGGCAAGCTCAGGGCAGGCTCTACTCGCGCGCTGAAGAAAGCGCGCGCTCCTTACGCGCTCGGGATGACATCTTGTTTTTTTATGGTTTTCTGCGCCACCCTGCGATCTCTGCGCACCCTGCGGTGAATGGCTATGCTTGCGCTCTCGTTGCTTTGTATCGCTCACTTGCTCAGCGTCTGCTCAATCTCTTCCATATGTTCCTGAATATATCTGGCCGCCCGGTCGAGGGAATAGAAGTAGAGTCTGATGATGATGGCGAGAAGCACCAGACCGGCGGCCAGCGGAAGCCAGGGGATTTCCAGGAAATATGACGCCATTAGGACCGAGCCGACGATCATGCCTACCGGCAGTATGACCAGCATGGAGGCCAGGCCGGCGGCGGGGGAGACGGTGCGGGAGCTCATCTGGCTGAGGTCAACTTTCTTGGGCCACCAGACTGAGAACAGGTTGCCGGCGCCGAACTGGACTACCAGCACGGTGATGAATGAAACCGTGATGCCCGCGAATGGCAGCCAGGGCAGATGCGAGATGGCCAGCAGCAGACTGGCCACGATCGCGTACATGGCGACGAACAGGCTGGCCTGGGCCAGATTCTTGGCCAGCAGGATTTTTTGCAGCTTCACCGGGGCGAGCAGCCAGCGGCCGAAGCCTTCGCGGTCGAGGCCGAAGATGTTGTAGGCCATGTTGGCAACGCCGAGCAGCAGGAAGCCGGCCATCATGCCGAGCATGGCGGTGGAGCCCTGCCCTGCGGCGGGGAAGCCCTTGCGCAAGGCGCCGCGTCCGGAGAACAGCAGGGCAAAGATCACCAGCGGATACACCAGTTGCAGCAGCAGGCGCGCATTCTGGCGGAGATAGCGGAATTCCTTTTCTATGACAGCGCTGATGATTTCGTCGAAGCCGGGGATCTTCCATCCGGGTTCGGCTTTCAGTTCGCGGTGCGCCTTTGAGCCGTCGGAGTGCAGCTCGCCCAGATAGACGGCGCGGGCCTGGCGGCGCAGCAGCAGGGCGGCCACGCCCAGATAGCCGAAGAGCAGCAGCGCGGCGGCCAGTTGTTCGCCGCCCGTGCCGGTGATGGCGGCGAAGACCGAGCCGGGCGGCGACAGACGGTTCAGAGCGGCCACCTTGAACAGCAGCGTTTTGCCGGGCATCAGGGCGTTCATTCGTGTGATGCCGATCATCTGAATGAGCTGGGGCGTGACCATGAGCGCCAGCAGGATCACGGCCATGCGCTCGCGGCCCTTGCGCGTGCTCTGGAAGCGTTCGAGCAGGCCGATCAGCAGACGGTTGCAGAAGACGTTGAAGAGCGCGAAGGCCGCCAGAATTCCGGCCGCCGGCAACGACCAGGCGGGCCGGGCAAACAGCACTCCCAGCCACAGGCACAGCATCCACCACAGGCTGGCCAGGGCGGCCGGGTCGGAGAGGCCGTAGACGCAGTGGAGAACAAAGTAGAGCGGGAACGATACCGGATAGCGCGCAATCTCACGGAAGTTGAGGCCCGGCGAATAACCCTCAAACAGGATGGGCGTAAACTGCCACGCGAGAAAAACGACCCACAGCAGCATGCCGAGAATCCACGGCTGGGAAGAGCGCAGGCCCTCGAACGTTCCGAAGAAGAAACCGAAACCGGCGCCCAGCACGAACAGCGCGGCGAAGAAAATGCCCACGGATTGCACCAGCAATTCAATACGCCGATTCTGGCGGCGCAGGGAATTGACGAACAACTGCCAGCGCACCTGCAGCAGCAGGAGCAGGGGGGCGGTTTTGCCGCTCACAGCCATGAGAGCGACTCTTCGGCCTGGCGGGCGCCGCCGACGACCTGGAGAAAGATTTCCTCGAGGGTGAGGGGCGACTGGTCGTGCCCGGAGATCTTCACGCCGGCGCGCAGCTCATCGAGCGCGCCGCCGGCCACCAGCCGGCCATTCTGAATGATGCCGATGTGCGTGCACAGCCGCTCCACGACTTCGAGCACATGGGAGGTGAGGAAGACGGTGCCGCCGCGGCTGATGAATCTTTGCAGCAGCCGCTTCAGGGTGGTGGCGGCGATGGCGTCCACGCCTTCGAAGGGCTCATCGAGAAACAGGATTTCCGGGCCGTGGATCACGGCAGCCGCCAGCGCGGTCTTCTTCTGCATGCCGTGGGAGTAGTCGGCCACCAGCTTGTCGCCGGCGTCGGCCAGGTCCATGAATTCCAGCAGCTCTTTGGTGCGCTGGGCGGCGGTGTTGCGGTCCAGACCGTACATGCGGGCGGAGAAGTTCAGGAGCTGGGTTCCGGTCAGGCGCTCGAACAGCGCCAGACCCTCGGGCACCACGCCGATGCGGCGCTTCACCTCGACGCTGTCTTTTTCAAGATCGCGCCCGAGAATGCGGATCTCGCCGCTGGTGGGCCGCAGCAGCCCGGTGAGCATTTTGATGGTGGTGGATTTGCCGGCCCCATTGGGACCGAGGAATCCGTAAAACTGCTGGCGCTCGACCACCAGGTGCAGATTGTCAACGGCCGTAAATTCTCCAAAGGAGCGGCGCAGGGCGTGTGTTTCCAGGACGATTTCAGGCATCAGAGAATGACCACGGGCGCAGCCGGAAATTTGAGACCGCTTCCCCAGTGGAGAGTCTACCAATTCCCGGCTGAAAATGGCTTGGATCATAAGAATCAATAATTTAGGCGCAAAGTGAGCGCCATTGCGGGTGCAGGATGCTCCAAAAACTTTGATTTTTATGGATCGGAGTATTTCAGGTGGATCGAGCGACATTCCGGCCTGAACCGGGTTTCAATCCATGGATTTGCCTGGAAGCCTTACAGAAACGGGCTGGCCGGTTTAACATCTAATACAGCCTGTTGCCATCTATATTCTGGAGTTGCCATGAAGCCGCAGCTTAAGTTCCTGATCGGATTGTTAGTACTTCTTTATTCCGCTGTCGCAGCCCTGGCCGCCGACGGCTCTTCGCTCAAGCCGCCGCCGGGCGCCAAGGTGACGATTGTCGTGTTTGAGGACCTGGAGTGTCCCACCTGCGCCCGCACCTATCCGGTGGCGTGGGAGGTAGCCAAATCGCACAACGTTCCGCTGGTGCTCCACGATTTCCCGCTCCCCACTCACAAATGGTCGTTTGATGCGGCCGTGTATGCCCGCTTCTTTGACACTCATTCGCAGAAGCTGGGCGACGACTTCCGCGGATTCATTTATAAGAATCAGTCCAGCATCTACCCGCAGAACCTGCGGCAGTTCGCGCAGAAGTTCGCCGACGACAACAAGGTGCCGATGCCTTTCGTGATTGATCCGGAAGGCAAGCTCAAGGCCAAGGTGAAGGCGGACTACGATCTGGGCGTCAGCATCAGAGTCAATCAGACCCCGACAATCTTCGTGCTGGGCAGCGGAGGAACGGCCTCCACTCCGTTTGCCGAAGTCACCGATTTCACCAGGATTTCCGAGGCGGTGGAAGATATGCAGAAGAAGTACCCGGCCGCCGCGCCGGCGAAAAAGCCGGCAGTGAAGGCGGCGAAGAAGAAGTAAGGAAGAATCGGGACATCGGGATATCGGAAAATCGGGACATCGGAAAAACAAAAGCTCGCACCGCAAAGGGCGCAATGCACGCAAAGGTAATGTATTGCAAAACCGATTTCCCGATTCTCGGATGTCCCGATGTCCCGATCTTTCGTGCGGCTCTACTTCGGCAGCGCACGTAGCGCGGCCAGGCATTCTTCGTTGTCGGGTTCCTGGCCCAGTTCGTAGACGCGGGCAAAGACGATCTTGCCCTGTTTATCCACGATGAAGACGGCGCGATCGCAGATTCCGGGCAGCGGATCGCTCTCGCGCAGCACGCCGTACTTCCGGGCCACGCCGCCGTGGGGCCAGTAGTCGCTGGCCAGAGGGTATTCCTGCCAGCCGATGGAGTGTTCCTGCCAGGAAAGATGGCTGTAAATTGAATCGTTGCTGATGCCCAGAACCTGGGCATTCTGTTCGGCGAATTTAGCCAGATCGCGGCTATAGGCCGACATTTCCCTGGTTCACGTCGGGCTCCAGTCGAGCGGGTAAAAAGCCACCACCACGTTCTGTTTGCCCTGATAATCACTGAGCTTGACCTTGTGCTTCTGCTTGCCGGTGACCGCCGGCAGCTCAAAATCCGGGGCAGTATTCCCCACTTGCAACGCTGTCATTCAGACCTCCGCTTGGGATGATTGAAAACCGGTTCAAAAGGTTAGGAAGCCGGCAATTCGCCCGCCGGACCGCCGGACAGAAACAAACTCATATTGTAACTTTCTTCAGCGCGAAAAGTAACACTCCGGCGTTCGATCACATCAAAATAAAGGGGCAGGTTGTCCCCGAAAGGCCAGGCAGGAGGCGGGGGTATGCCGGGAGACAGAAAGCGCATCGGCGAGCACGCTGCCCGCAAAATCTCCTATTACGACGACGCGGATATCGGTTTTGCCATCACCCCTCTTGAGGTATCACCCGTGGAAGAGCTGCCCACAAACTGGTTTGATCCCGGCCAAGGCCGGGTTATTGTCTGGAGCGTCCTGGCCGGTATGGTGCTGGCCGCCGGCCTGTACGCCGGTTTCAAACTGCGCCGCCGGCGCTTCGAAGAAGATCCCCCAAGCCCCTACCATGCCTATCAGGGTTACGAAAACCAGGAGGCGGGGACAGATTATGGAGCGATGGGAATCTAGCCATTGCCAATATTGCCATCATCGCCGGTATTGCCAGAATTGGAAATCAGCAATTAGCAAATAGCAGTTGGCAATTAGCAAAACCAGCCCTACGGCAAAGCTCAACTCGGCGTTTGGTCTTTTGCAGCAACCGGAGTGGAAACACCGTTTCATGTCTGCGCCAATTGCCAATTGCTAATTGCTAATTGCTAACTTCAACACGCTGCCGGCAAAGTCCACAACGTACAGTTCGCCCGCCTGGTCCTGTCCGAAGGAGCTGATATTGCGGGCGGTGTTGAGCAGGACGGTGCGCGTCCAGGTGCTGGCGGGGGTTTCGGTAAGGCCCCAGATGGTCCCGCGTCCGAAATCGGCAAAGACGTAAGTGCCGCGCAATGATGGAATGTTCTGGCCGTGATAGACAAAACCGCCGATTACGGAATTGCCTTCGGCATGGCTGTATTCGCTGATGGGCAGCACCAGCCCGCTCTGGTTGCAGCCCGCGGGCGGGTTGAAACAGTGCAGGCCTTCCATGGTGTTCCATCCGTAGTTGCCGCCGCGCGTGACCAGGTCAATTTCTTCGAACGAATCCTGGCCGACGTCGGCCACGAACTGGCGGCCGGTCGCGGAATCGAAGGAAAAGCGCCAGGGATTGCGGAACCCGTAGGCCCAGATTTCCGGCAGCCCCCCGCCACTCACAAAGGGATTATCGGGCGGAATGCCGTACTGCAGTCCGGGACTCAGCGAATTGACATCTATACGCATCATCTTACCCAGCAGCGTGAAGGTGTTCTGAGCGTTGCCGAAAGGGTCGCCGCCGCTGCCGCCGTCTCCCAGGCCGAAATAGAGGAAGCCGTCGGGGCCAAAAGCCAGTTGCCCGGCCTTGTGGTTGGGAAAGTTGCCGGTCTGATTGACCGTGAGCAGAATGCGTTCGCTCGCCGGATCGGCCAGATTGGCATTGGCCGTTGACGCCAGATACTCGGCGATGACCGATTGAATCTGACCGGCGGAGGTGCGGACGTAATTCACAAAGAAACGCCGGTTGGCCGGGAAGGCGGGATGGAAGGCCATGCCCAGCAGTCCCATTTCGCCGCCGGTTGTAATTTTCGCGCTGATGTCGAGAAACGGCGCGGGAAGAACCTGGCCATTCTGAATGATGCTGATCACACCGCCCTGCTGCACAACGAACAGACGCTGCGTGCCGTCATTGGGTTGTTCCAGACCGAGAGGAGAAGAGAAGCCGCCGGCCACCGGTTGCAGCGTCATGAGCCGGGACGCAGGCGCAGGAGCATTCCCGCTCCCACCTCCGCAACCGTTGATCAACAGCAGCAAGCCTCCGATGACTCCCCGGAGAGCCCGAAACAAATTCGGCCTTGCCATACCTTTCCGTATCCTCGATCTTGAAAACGCCAGTATAGCGGGCGGGATTCGCCAGTACTGTTCAAAAGTGGCTTAGTCTGATGTTTTTCTTGCGGGTGGATTCTGAGGGGTTCCTAATTTTTCGGCATTGCAGTTCTTATTTTGGCGAATCTCCCAGCGGGTGCTCCAATTCCTGCCATGCTCGCCGCACAAACACATCGAGAAAATACGCGCGGAAGGCCGGTAGTTTCCGCGGATCGGTGATCCCCACGATGGCAGCCAGTTCTCCCGCCCGCTTTCCGGCGGAATCGATGGTTGCGGCAAGCGTTGCGCCTTGCGTCCGCGCTTCTTTCAATTGGCGCATGGTTTCCTGAAAGAGCCGGATGTTTTCCTGAAGCAGGTTTTTGCCTGGCACGGCTTCGCCATGGCCGGGAATGATGATGGCCGGATCGAGAGCCGCGAATTCTTCCAGCGTCGCCAGCCAGTCCGCCGGATACGTGCCCCCTACGGCGAACGGGTAAGGGTTGATCAGCGCGTCGCCGGTGACCAGGATTCTTTCCTTTGGAAGCCAGAGCCAGGTGTCTCCCGGGGTGATGGCGCGGGCATGCTGTACGCGGATTTCCCGCGTTCCTGAGAAAACGGTCAGGGCGCCGGAAAATGTGACATCCGGATGGGTCTTATGCAGCGAGGTCTTGGCCGCGAGAAAGCCGCGGTCAGCCCGCAACAGCTCTTCCAGGTTTCTGATCTGCTCTTCGGGGGCGTGGCCGGCCCGGTCCTTCTCCAGCTTCTTTTCCAGTTGCGCGATATAGCCGGGCAATCCCGTCTTCAGGCCTTCGTCGTTCCAGGCGGGTTCGACTTCCAGCATCTGGCGCAGCGTGTTTTCGTGGGTGATGATCTGCAGCGAGGGGAAGGCCTGCCGGTAGACCTCGTTTCCGCCCCAGTGGTCCCAGTGCCAGTGCGAGTTCACCAGATAGCGCACCGGCTTCGAGGTCAGTTTCCTGATTTCCGCGAGAATAATTTGCGCGGTCTCCGGAATGCCGCCCGAATCAAACACCAGCACGCTGTCGTCTGAAATGATCGCCACCGAGTTGCCGCACAGGCCGGCATCGCCGTATCCGGTGGTGGTAAAGAGATAGACGCCTTCGGCGAGTTTGTGCGTGGTGACCTTGCCTGCTTCACTTGCGCCCAAAACAGAACACAGCGCCGCGGCCACGGCCAGCACACGCAACGGGTAAAAACGCATGCAGTGGTAGACGGGTGAGCATGGAAGATGTAATCAGCGCAAAGGCTTTTTAGCCGCGAATGAACGCGAATCAGGAAGGATTTGGTAAGTGGGTAATTTGGTAAGTGGGTAATTTAAAACCTGCTTTATGGACAGTCGACAACTGTCGCCCTTTTCCAGGCAAACAATTACCAAATTACGAAATTACCCACTTACCAAATGTTCTTAATTCGCGTTCATTCGCGTTGATTCGCGGCTAAAGCGATTCTTTTGCCGCCGCCACGGTCTTTTCGATGTCTTTGTCGGAGTGCGCCGCACTCATGAAGATCGCTTCATACTGCGACGGCGGCAGATAGATGCCGCGTTCCAGCATGGCGCGGTGGAAGCGGCCGAAAGCTTCGGTGTCGCTGCGGGCGGCTGTTTCCCAGTCGTGGACTTCACCTTCCTGGAAGAACCATGTGAACATCGAGCCCACCTGGTTGGCGGTCATGGGCACGCCTTTTTCCCTGGCGGCTTCCAGGACCTTGCCGACCAGCTTCGTGGTGCGCTCTTCGAGCTGCTGGTAGATTTCGGGATTAGCTTTCAACTGGCGCAGCGTGGCCAGGCCGGCGGCCATGGCCAGCGGATTCCCGGAGAGCGTGCCGGCCTGGTAGACGGGGCCCAGAGGGGCGATCATGTCCATGATTTCGGCGCGCCCGCCGTAGGCGCCCACCGGCAGACCTCCGCCGATGATCTTGCCCAGGGTGGTCATGTCGGGCTTGATGCCGTAGAGCTGCTGCGCTCCGCCCAGGGAGAGGCGGAAGCCGGTCATGACCTCGTCGAAGATCAGGACCGTATGGTTGCGGAAGGTGATCTCGCGCAGAAATTCCAGATAGCCGGTGCGCGGCGGCACGCAGCCCATATTGCCCACCACCGGCTCGACAATCACGCAGGCGATTTCGGTGCGGAATTTCTCAAAGGCATCCACCACGGCCTGGCGGTCGTTGTAGGGCAGGGCCAGCGTGAACTGCGCCTGCTCTTCCAGCACGCCGGCCGAGCCGGGAATGCCCAGCGTGGCCACGCCCGAGCCGGCTTTCACCAGCAGGGAGTCGGCGTGCCCGTGATAGCAGCCTTCAAACTTGACGATGTACTTGCGCTTGGTAAACGCGCGGGCCACGCGGATGGCCGACATGGTGGCCTCGGTGCCGGAGCTCACAAACCGCACTTTGTCCATCGAAGGGAAGGCTTCGATCACGGCCTCGGCCAGTTCGGCTTCGGCGGGCGTGCAGGCGCCAAAGCTGGAACCGTTGCGGTTGGCCTTCTCCACGGCCTCGACGACCTGCGGATGGGCGTGGCCCAGGATGAGCGGCCCCCAGGAGCCGACGTAATCAATGTAGGTGTTACCGTCGGCGTCGGTGATTTGCGATCCTCTGCCTTTGACGATGTACGGCGGATCACCGCCCACCGACTTGAACGCCCGCACCGGCGAATTCACACCACCGGGGATGACCTGCGATGCGCGGGCATGCAGATTTCTTGATTTTTCGTGACGATCCATGCGCCTTCCAATATATCAGGAAGAAGGCGGCACGCAGGCCGCGGGCCGCGGGTACAACTGGGTCCAGCACAGCTCAAAGGCGGGGAGCATGACCTTCTGCCACCATTGATACTGAGGCAGCGCTCCGGGCAGATAGACGGGCAGGGCCTCGATCAGTGCGGACCAGCCGGCCATCTCTTCGTTGACCTCGGCGCATTCTGCGCCATTGAGTTCCAGAGTCATGCATATCAGGTCGACGGTGAAGCAATCCCGCTTGAAGACGCAGACACGGGTTACTTCCCCCCATCGGAATTGCGCCTTACGCTCGAAAGGTTTGCGCCGGAAAATGCCGGAAACACCCGAGGTGCGGATCTTCACGCCCTCGGACGAGATCAGGATTTCGGAATTGGATTTTCCGCTCACTGCCATATCGGATGTCGCACCCTGCCGGCGCGATTCTTGAGAACTGTATTGACCGGTAAAGTTTTCCAAAGCCTTCTTCAGTTTCGTTGTCGCACAATGCCGCACCTTGCCGCTGGCGGGTTTCGGCGTTGCTTGCCATACTGAGGCCAGTTAAGGAGAACTTTCATGCGCAAATTATTTTTCGTCATGCTTTTCACCCTGTGCAGCCTGTCCGGGCTGGCGCAGGATAAAACCGGTGAGGCCCCCAAAGGGCCGAGCAACAAAGAGATACTGGCCCGTGGAACAGTCTTCTTCGTGAAGACCGATACGGCCTTCGTTCTGAAAGAAGAGCTGGAAAAAGGGCTGATCAGGAACGAGAAGCTTGAACGCTGGGGTCTGCAGGTTACGCAGTACGAGCGCGATGCGGACTTCGTGCTCAACGTCAGACGCGCCCCCTTTACAACTTTCTTTCCCTACACCGTGACCGACAGGCATACAGGCAAGATCGTAATCGCCGGCGAACCCAATTCCCTGGGCGGCACCGTGCCAGGAAAGATTGCGGCCGATATCGCGGAAAAGTTGAAGAAGATCTATGAGCCAAAGACTAAGTGAGATCGGGACATCGGGAAATCGGGACATCTGGACATCGGGTTTTTGCTTTTCCGATTCCCCGATGTCCAGATGTTCCGATGTCCCGATCTCAGAAATGGCGTGCACTACGTTAGAATGTATTTGTGATCTTGCCTTTCGTCCGCGAAGTCCTGGCGGACGTGGAAAAGAGCCATGGTTTCAAGCAGGCGGCTCTATATCTTAAGCAGCGCAGGGGGG
>Ga0153915_10005044_pt1 | contig 12247 bp, 10 predicted proteins | sample Opewatmetagenome_2_FD_107003 | JGI IMG/M metagenome (GOLD analysis project Ga0153915, IMG submission 107003) | Freshwater wetland microbial communities from Ohio, USA - Open water 3 Core 3 Depth 3 metaG | ecosystem: Environmental > Aquatic > Freshwater > Wetlands | place: USA: Ohio, Lake Erie... | reverse complement strand
GGCTGTCAGCGTAAATGTCTCTTCTCCGCCGATCTTTTCGAAGACGCCGACGTCTGTCACCAGCGTTGTCACGTTTTTCCCGCTGAAGGTGATATAGGGCACTTTCTCCACTAGTCTCTGCTTACCCGAGTTGATTACCACTATCGTCTCTCTATTGCCGTTAGCTATATCGTTGGCTCCTCCCGACCCCACCAGATATCCTATGCCGGGGAGTTTTGTGGAGTTGCCATTGCCGTATTTGTCTATCTGCCCTCCTCCCTGAACTCCCAAACATTGATTCGACGAGCCACCAACGAAGACTCCCAGCATAGTCTCGTTGTTGTTCAATATTTTGCAGGTGTGCATGTTGTGATAGCTGAATATGAACGGGTCTGAGGCCCTGGGAAGATGGCCGAACATTCCGATCTCGGCCATCAGGTCCGCGTCGTAGCCTTGTTCTTTGAGCTTGTAGGTGGCGAGCCAGCACGCCAGATGCGACAGCCCGACGCCGGCAAGTATGGTCTTGTATGCTCCGGCAAGGAATCTGTCATTTATGACCTGGGCTGCGGTGACCACCATCTTCTCCAGCGAGTTCGGTTCTCTGTTAAAGTCCAGATTTGACATTTCAGCCACCGTCTCGTCCTTCCACGAGTCCGAATGGGCCTTGCCTTTGAGATAAAGAAGCCTGTCTCTGCCCAGTTTGGCGAGATAGTGGTTGTAGTCTCTGCAATCGAGTACCCAGTACTTGATCCACTCCGAGAACTTTTGCTCATCTCTCGATGCTTCCCTGCTTTCAGTGAGGAAGTCGTAGTCTTCGAAGTAGTGCTCAAATCCAGGCAGGCCGCAATCTGGCATCCCGGCGGGGTGCGCCCCGTAGGGGACTTCGCAGACCGCCTTGACCATGTAAGATGGAATTCGGACAAGATGCGAGTGTCGGCGTATATACTCCGTGGGAACGATTTTCTCTGCGCTGACGATCACTCCTTGTTGTGCCGCCCAGGCCCCGAAGGCGTCAGCCGCCAACGGATAGGTAATGATTGTGTTTCCACAGCGGTCGGCGGCGGTGCCGTGCACCAGCGCAATGTCCGGTCTCAGTGCCCTCATGAGGCCTATTTTCTCGCCGGGGACAAACGGGTCGTTGATGACCGCGAATGATTCCTTGTTCTCCTCCTCCATGGAGCTTCCCACAATCGACCTGGTGGGAATTACACTCCAACCCATTGCTCCAGCCAGGAGCCTCTGGGGAATGGTAAGCATCGTCCAGTTCTCAAACTCCACTGCACCGGACAGGTACGCTTTCTGAGCCACCGGATTCGGTCCTGGCGATGGATACACGTCACCGATGTAACTGGCTATGATTTTCCTGGCCAACCTTCCATGAATAAGAGCCAGCACGGTTGCCGTGATGCCATTGTTTATGATGACGAACTCGGGGTTCTTTCCCCAGAACTCCTTTACCAGCTGATTGATTAGAGCCCCCCCTCTGCCGGCAAAACTGATGGACATTCCTGTCTTGACGTGCTTCTTTATGGCTTCATCGAGGGAACAGGTCTTGTCTTCACCTTCAACTACGGGAAGGCGGAATCTCGAGTTCAGGAAAGCTTTTAGTTCTTCTGTCTCCATCGTTGTGCTCAAGCGTTTCAGGCAGATGGGGTCGGTCCTGCCCAAGGTACCAGCTCAGTTCTTCCGAAGTCTCAGTTTATACTATATCATCTTCCTGCATCTTCAAGCGCCGATCTCAGATTCTCACCAGATGGGCCGGGAAATCGGGCCGATAATCGTTCAGCTCCGCACTTGTATTGGTATTCAGCCGCCAGCGTTCGGGAGGCTTACTCACTATAGCTTCCGAGTTAGTCCGACGACCTGGCCCGGCCGAACAGGCCTACAAATCAACAATGTCCGGCCCTAGTCGACATCGTCGCGTCCGCAGCCACATCAAGCCGGAAAATCTGAAGGACGACTCGGTCCTCCGGGAAGAACTGATCTTCTTGCTTCGCCGCCGGAGTCCAGCAAACTACTGCGGCTGGCCTTTTCTGAGCAGCACCTGCAGCTTCTCATATTCGCCCTCGAGCATGCGGTAACAGTGCTTCTCTTCGGGGAATTTCCCGGTTCTCACATCTTCACCGAACTCGCGGAAAGCCTTGTCGATGATTTCAGCCAGATTCGCATATTTCTTGACAAACTTGGGAGTGAACGCCTCGAAGTATCCTAGCATGTCACCGATGATGAGTAACTGTCCATCCGCATACATGCCGGCTCCGATGCCCAGCACCGGTATCTCGAGCATGTCGGTGATGATTCTGCCCACTTCGGGAGGAACCGCCTCTAGCAGCAGGGCGAAGGCACCTGCTTTCTGGATAGCCAGGGCGTCTTCAATCAGCTCCCTGGCCGCGTCTGCGGTGCGACCCTGGGCCCTGAAGCCGCCGAGCTGACCCGAACTCTGTGGCGTGAGGCCGATGTGTCCCATCACAAGCATTCCACCCTCAACTATTCCCTCAATCTGCTTGATGACCCGCCGACCCCCCTCCAGCTTGATGGCGTCAACACTGGCCTCCTTGAAAAACCGGCCGGCGTTCTCGATGGCGCTTTCCCTGGAGACCTGATAGGAAAGGAACGGCATATCGCCGATAACAAAGGTATCGGGAGCGCCTCTCCTAACTGCCTGGGAATGTTGGATCATCTGGTCCATGGTCATGGGCACTGTTCCGGGCAGCCCGTGAACCACCATGGCAGCGCTGTCACCGACCAGAATCATATCCATGCCAGCTTTCTCACAGAAGCTGGCCATGGGGAAATCGTAGGCGGTGAGGAAGGTGATCTTGTCACCCTTTCTCTTCATCTCCCTGAAGTCGAGCACACTTTTCTTCGGCATCTGCTTCTCAGCCTCCTTGGTCATCCTGGCAAGGGCACTTTCAGGTCTTCCGGCCCCTCTTTCGATACCTTAAGTTCAGGATACACTTCACCGACCAATTCGATGATATTCTTGACGGAGCGGATTTTGTCTCTCGCCAATTCCGCCAGTCCGTCTTCAGATGTGCCCCAGGGCATATACATCACGAGTCCCGGCCCGGGCTCCATCTTGAAGTAGCAGGGCGAGGCCACCCGCGCTATTTCCGGTGTCTCATAAATCCGGTTATAGCCGCCCATGGAGGCCCAGAGCTGGATGTGAATATCCAGTGGCATGCTCACCACGCTCCGGATAGAGGCAAGTTGGGGAAGGGTGAGGTCAGCCACTGGGTTGCAGCTCCCTGCCCCCAGTGATTCCAGCAGCTTTACGCCGGCAGCATTGGCATGCCCGGCGAATATGGAGACCTTGAAGACGATATCCTGCGGCAGGTCGCCGTTTTGCTTCATGGTATTGAGCAGAGATAGCACGCCCTCGTCCCACACCAGGAAACCACGGAAGCCCATGTCAATGCATCGCTCGACATCCATGAGGTAATGTCGCACCGTGTCCATGCCCCTCATTCGCAGCCCGGAAATCGCTCCCTCTGGGGTGGCAATCTGACGGCCCGTATACCAGGTAGGCCTGGGGCCGGGAGTCATGATTACCTCCACCCGGTTGTCACGGGCTATTCGCGCAAATTCGTGGAGCTCTTCCCGGGTCAGCATGGAGGCGCCCCGCACCACCGAAACCGACCGGTGAAACGGCACCGCCTGCTTCTTCGCCTCGTCGATTGCGGCCAACAAGACTTTAGGCGTCTCTATCCCCGATAACTCCACTCGGTAGTGAGCACCATCCGGGAATGCCTTCGTTGAGGTGGGTAGGTCGTAGCCATCGCTGCTGGGGAAGCCGGCCCTTTCCATAGCCTGTGCGATCTTATCCATAGTCTTGCCTCCAGGGACCTATACCAGCAAATGACATGCTGGCTTCGTTTTCTCGGACTCCTGGCCTATACTATTATGATGCCTCTCGCAGTGTCAAGCGTTTTCGCCTGGATGCCACGGGGACCCAAATCATGGTCCTCTGAAGACTGAACAGAATAATCTAACCCTACGCCGCTGGGTCAGCAGCCTCCACAAATGTCATAGTTTTGTTATTCTTTCCTGCTTGGTTTTATGACTTTTCCATCATCTATCTCCTAAAATGAGATGAGATAAAAGCGGGAGTGTGTCATTTGACCCAACGACCAGATTGTTTTTGTTATCGGTCCCGGACTCAGTTATGCAGAGCGTGCCCATGGCTAAACGCTACGTTGGAATAACGAGAAATTGTGAAGATATACGGTAACCCGCTGGACATGTTAGGCACAGCCGCAGGAGCGCTCGTTCTCGGTGGATCGCTGTCTGTTGGCATCGTCATCGGTATTCTCCTGATGGTTTTGGGTATATTCGCTCCCGTAAGGAGGTAGGCAAATGCTAATTCCTGGATTACCCGCAATAAACGGTCTGATAATGGGAATAATTGCCGCGATTGCTGGCATAATTATCCTCATTTTCCCGCACATCCTCAACTATATTGTCGGCATTCTTATGATAGCCACCGGTGTAATCTCGATTGTCGGCGGCGGTCTGCTCCTCGGTATAGTCACTCTGGCTCTCGGAATCCTCGTCCTGATCTTCCCGCACATCCTCAACTACATTGTGGGTATCTATCTCATCCTGCTGGGTTTGTGGCTCATATTCGCCGCCGCGAGTCTGATTATCGGCATCATCACCATTGTCATCGGCATCATCATACTGGTTTTCCCCGACATCTTGAATTACGCATTCGGGATATACCTGCTCGTCGCCGGTTTTATTGCCATCGCGCGTTACTACCGCTGGTTCTAGGTGGACCGATAGTCTCTAACGGCCAGGGAAGAGAAGCTCGGCACTAGCCGGTGATACGAGTCCAGGCGACTCTGGCCAGACACTGGCTATTCCGCAGTAAGAAAGTCCTCCCTTTGAAGGTGATATGAAGGAAGGAGAGGCAGGCCAGATCATTTCACCCCTGCCATCAAGTATGGTATTGTATGATAGGGTGGGTCTATTCGCTCAGCATAGCTCAGTGCGATATTTAGTCCGGCGGTAGATAGAACATAATCGAGTTCGAGATGGAGATAATTCCAGCCATTGATATCAGGGGCGGCAGGTGCGTGAGGTTATACCAGGGCGATTATGACCAGGAGACTGTTTTTGATGAGGATCCTGTGACAGCAGCCTTGATGTGGTATTCACAGGGGGCACGATGGCTCCACGTTGTAGACCTGGACGGGGCGGTTGCCGGTGAACCAAAGAATACGGAGGCGATTGGGAAGATAATAAAAGAAAGTGGCCTGCTGACGGAGCTAGGGGGCGGCATCCGGCAAGAAGAGGTGGTGGAAAGATTGCTGGGGCAGGGAGTCCGCCGGATAATCCTGGGGACTGCTGCGATAGAGAACAGACAATTGGTTGAGAGACTATGCCGGCGATTCGGCCAGGCTATCGCAGTCAGCCTCGATGCACGGGACGGCAAGATAGCCACCCATGGCTGGCAGAAGAATACCGTTACAGAGGTTCTCCAGTTGAGCCAGGAGATGGTTGAAGCCGGCGTGACGCGCTTCGTTTATACCGACATAAGAAGGGACGGCACCCTTACCGAGCCCAACTTTGACATGATAAAAGGGGTGATCGCTGAAACAAATGTGCCTGTCGCGGTGGCCGGCGGCATTGCCAGGCTGGACCATTTACGGAGAATTAAGGAACTCGGGGCAGAGGGAGCCATCATAGGCAAGGCTCTATACACCGGGGACATCAGTTTGAGGGAAGCCATAATCAACTTCGGAACTTAAATAGGCCCAGAGAGATTTGGAGTCTCCGCAGCCGCCCGGTCAATACTTGAGAAAGGAACTCAGCGGATTTCTAGAAGGTTGTGGGATTTCTGGAGTTGGTTCAGGAGGCACATGCTAAAGTTCGACGATAAGGGCTTGGTCCCCGCCATTATTCAGGATGCCAGGAGTGGTGAGGTCCTGATGCTGGGCTATATGAGCAAAGAGTCGTTAAAGCGGACGTTGGCCAGCGGAGATGTGTGGTTCTACAGCCGCAGCCGGCAGGAATTGTGGCATAAGGGAGAGACTTCCGGCAATTTCCTTAGATTGAAGTCCGTCACAAAGGACTGCGATAGCGATGCCCTTCTTATCAAGGCTGAGCCGATGGGGCCTGTATGTCACACAGGCAACCGGACCTGCTTCTTCCAGCAACTGGGGAGCGAAGACACAGTTTAGTAACCCGAGACTGTTTCGCCCCGTCTGCTCTTGGATACTGGCGGGGTTCATTCCGATCTCTCTTGTGGGTACTAGATCCGCCTCTACAGTACCCCGTACAAGTCCGAAATCCTAGGCTCCAAACAGGTAAGGTAGTCGCGGTGCGAGTCTCCGCCTCATGTGTGGGTGGTTTCAAGGGAAATCCTGAATTGTGGCACCACATCGCTAACAAGTACCTCATGACAAAACCCAAATCCCCAATCAAGATCGAAATTCAGATGGAGACGGAAGGTGGTTTGGACATTCCAGCATTAAGGGTCCAATTGTCATCTGGATTTGGAATTTGGGTTTGTTTGAGATTTGGCACTTCCAGTCTGGGTCTTACCTGCAAAACGGAAGGGGGCAGCTTTACGCTGCCCCCTCTTCAGCGCTTAATCCGCTTCCCTCGCTGCCGGTCCAGATAACCTCTCCGCTGCCGGCTCCGGGAAATCAGCCTAGCATCCTCAAGGTTTCTCTGTCATCCGCCAGCAACCGAGCAAGAACATTGTGTGATTGTTAAGTTACTACGGAGCGCAGGGCACAAAGGGATCGCCAACTACGCAGTCGAAAGGCGTGAAGATGCTGCAGACAACTGCGTTGAGCAAATCACCTACCCACACAGGTACACCCATGTCCGCCGGCAACGCGCCCACTATGGCGGAAAGAATGCTGATGCCCCATCCCAGCATGTCAACCGTCCAGGAAAGGGGACCGCCTGCCCAACCAGCAACCGTGTCCAGGATGGGCGTTAAGAGACCCAGGTCCAGTGGCAACTCAATCCCAGCAGCAGCCAAGATAGGCCCCAAGTCACCCATCAAATCCCCTGTCATTTCCAGGCCACTCTGGATGATTGCGAACGGGATCTTAGCAAACGTTGTCGGATAGGTGTAGTTTGAGGATGGGCATTGCGCCGCTACGCCAATCGGCAACACCACCATGGCCAATACAGCCAGGGCTACACCGATACTGATTAGTTTTTTCACCTAAACCTCCTTTGTTATTTTGATATTTCAGTGCTGTCTCACATCCCAAGTTCCCGGTCTCGGGACGATACATGATTTCCTTCTTAGACTCCCCCTGAACACCTCCTTTCCGGGCTCTTAACCCATTGTGAGCGATTTAGAACTATTTGAAGACACCAGAGACAAAATGTTAAGATCTTGTTAATAAAGTATATTTTACGAGGGATGGCTTGTCAAGTCCCGCAAGACATAATACGTGGGCCGACACAGAATAATCTCCAGGGGATGTCTTGACAAACTTGTCACGATAACGATATTATGTTCCAGACGAGGCTGTTTAGGAGCGTAGTTGCCAATTCATCACACCCGTCGGTTGAGAGGAGTTGCAGGCAAGCGGCGCGAAGGATAGGCAACTACAAGAGTGCCTAGAATTGAACAGCGATTAAATGGCCTCTTTTAAGTAAAAGAGAGGTGGTAACAGTTTAGTTTTCCTGAGACAGCCGCAGGATTCTCGCTACTTCACAGCTTCGGCTACGTATCTTCTTGCGGGAAAACTTACTGCCACGAGAATTGAGAGTACGGATAAAGCAAATACGGGGCCCTGTCATAGCCGGACTACTGCTGTTGATGGTGTTGTCGCCCCAGGCCGTTCCGGTTGCCGCGGCAGATTTAGACGCTGATGTGTCGGTAGTTACCGGCACTACGGCCACCATCACCTGGACTACCAATTCCAGTCTCCCCAGCAAAGTATGCTACGGGACCAGCAAGCCGCCCGTCACCTGCGTGGAGGACGACACCGAGGTTACCAGCCACAACATGGTCCTCGATGATCTGGCACCCGAAACAGTGTACTACTACTATGTTCAGTCCGGAAATTTGACGGATGACAACGGCGGCGTATATCACTCCTTCGTCACGGGTCCCATTCCGGAGGGGTATTACAGCCTTACCCTTGAGCCGGCCTGCGGGGTCTGCGGTGAGCTGATTGAGGATGGAGTGTGTGGCGAGATAATCGGGGCGACAGCGGTCGTTTCAGCGCCCGGTACCTACTATATCACCTGGGATGCTCGCGCAGCGGCAAATGCCGTGGCCACATTCACAATTCTTGGAGCCGGAAGCCGCAGCCTGACATTCCATACCCCCGAGGCTAAGAAGGGTGCCCATACGGTTTATTTAACCGACGACGCGTTCGCCGAGAAGGATTCGGCCATTTTCACGGTCAACCCTTCGGTCAAGATTGACCTCGACCAGGGTCCAGTGGGCACCAGGATAACCCTCAATGGCTTCGGTTTTGATGCCAGCCAGCAGATCCAAATAAAATTCAACAACACCGTAGTATCACCAGCCACTACACCGCCCACAGCCAATAGCAAGGGCAGCTGGGAGTTCCCTTATATTATCCCGCCGACCCCGGCCGGCGGCTATACTTTCGATATCGGCCCGAAGTCAGACCCGAATGTCATATGGCTGAGCAAGTCCTTCAGGGTGGCTCCCGCAATTACCGTCACCGATGCCAATCCGAATGACGGCATTTATTCGGGAACGGTGGGACAGCAGATTGAGATAAACGGCACGGGGTTCAAAAACAGAGAGGAGGGCATCAAGGTTACCTTCGATGGGGAGCCGGTGAACATAAACAGCGCTGTCGTCGCTGATGAGAATGGCTCCTGGAGCGCTCCCATCAGCGTTCCTCCTCTTCAGCGCGGCACTTATGCTATCGGCGCTTCTGGCGAGCTGACCAGGGCTCGTGATGTACCTCCCGTTGACTTCATCGTGGGCGCGGGAATACTGCTTGAGCCGACCTCCGCTTACGTGGGCGACACCATTAGCGTGACCGGAGGGGGATTCGCTCCCAGCGAAACAGGCGTCAAGGTCCGCTTCGGGGGAGTAGTCGTTTCCACCGACACCATTACAGTTGAAGACGACGGCACCTGGGAATCTTCCTTTACTCTGCCTGCCAGTACGTACGGTCCCCAGCAAGTTTCGGCCTCCGGCGACATAACCCAGCCTGCCGTGACAAATACAGTCAGCGTTCAAGCCCAAATAACGGGACTAAGTCCCAATCAGGGAGCTCCCGGTGACTCTGTTAGTCTTACCGGCAATGGATTTCACGGTAATCAGCAACTGACGGTGACCATCGGGGGGGTTGCCGCGTCAGAACAGCCGAGCTCTCAAGGTAACGGCAATGTCGTCATTACCTTCCGGGTGCCCAAGGGAAGCGTTGAGGGCCAGCGGACGCTGGTGGTGACCGATGACAGCGGAGCTACCGACTCAGTTGACTTCACGGTGACAGAGAAAACCCTGTCTAACACTCCACTGCCCGTCTCGCCCAAAGATGCCAGGCTAAGGTCGGGAATGGTGACCTTTCGCTGGCAAGGGATAACGGGCGGTACCGGTTACAGTTATACTCTGGAGATAAGCGGAGAGGCAAGTACCTGGTCTAAATCAATTACGGAAAGCACTTACACACTTACGGAGGATGAGGCTCTGCCCAAAGGGACTTACCTCTGGCGTGTGAGGATGGTGGATGACTATGGTAACGAGAGTGCCTGGTCGGATTCAGTTGAGTTCAGGGTATCCCCAATTCCGACCTGGGTATGGATAGTAGTAGGACTCGTAGTGCTGGTCGTTCTCCTGGTTGTGGCCTACCGGGAGACAAAATTCAGGGTAACGGAATAGGTCGGACCGCAGACATTTCGCCGGTTCTATGGTAAGGCTGGCAGTGGCAAAGATTAGTGGGTCCACCAGGGAGTGTGGTGTCGCATGATAGGCTTCGTATTGCTCATGCCAATGATGTTTCTTGCCGCCGGCATGAGTATGTTTGCGGGAGTGGCGGCCGTGGTTTCCATGGCTCTCACTCTAGTCATGGGTATGTTTACCGGTGCTCTGACGATGGTTTCTACCGCATTGCTGGGTGCCCTTATGCTAATCTTGTCATGAGTCCGTGGGTGAACCCGGATGAGGCGTGATCAGAGACAGCAACATGAAATTCTCTCGGTGTGCGGAGGATAATAGGACGATATGAGTTGTCTGGCGCTCTTATTACTCACCGCGGTCATCATTTACTTCGGTGCAGCAATAGCCTTCTTCGTGGCTGTTGGGCAAACGGCATTAGCCCTATTGTCCTTGGTACTGATACCTTTAGCTCTTCTTTTCATATGGCGTATTGTCTATCCCTGGCTGGTGCGGATGGGGAGATGGTCGGCTCAAGTCAGGAACATCGTCTTCTTGGCTTTTTTGCTGCTGGCCTTAGGTATGGGCCTTGGTTATGTCATTGAGGTCCCCAGGGTCACAATACCACTCATAGAAATAAGGGTACCGGTCACAGTTCTGGCCTTCGGATTAGTCTTCCTCTTCCTGTTCTTGTTGGGACTGGTGGTCTGGCTGGTGAGGTTGTGGCGTCGCTTCTGGCCACTGACCAGAGACTTCTTCTGGGACATCTGGTTTCGCTTCGTTGCCCTGCTGGGGAAGGTATTACTGGGAATTCCTTTAGGTATAGCCTGGTTTCTCTACCACCCTCCGATACGCTGGCTGGTGGCAGCCCTCCTGTTTTACCTCAGAGGCATGGCAGCGGCAGCAGCCTGGCTCGTATACAACCCACCGTTGCGCAGCATACTGAAGGCCCTCGCCTGGGTTACCCGGTTAGTGGGCCGGGTCGTAGCCTGGGTGTTCTACAACCCGCCGATACGCTGGGTGATAGACTTTGGGATCTTTGTGCTCAGGCTCATAGCCCGCGCCATCAGTACAGTAATATATTGGATCGTCTCATGGTGGGCTATCACAGGCGTCAAGGGCAAGTTAAGCAAGGGGATAATCACCGAGAGTAGGTCCTATCAGGACTACAAGTACGCCTGAGAGGGCGAACTATACTCGGCGGGCAAGGGACATTTACACACAGAAAAAAGGAAGCAAACGGGGGTTTCCTGCCGAGGATCGCTAGTCAGAGGTCAAGCTAGCTTCCGATACTAAGTCCTATCAGGATTACCAGTATGCCCAGAATGACTATAGCCGCACCGCCCAGCAATCCGGCCACATCCATATGATTAAACACTCGGCCGAATATCTCCTTGCCGTAGGCTGCCATTCGCGGCGTCAAACCTCCCGGTTCTGCAGGAGAACCGGCTACCATGTCAGTGGATACGTTATCAAACATAGGCAATACCATCTTTTTCCACTCGCGCGATTCGCGATAGACTACGCCAGCTATTATTATGCCCACGATGGCAATAAAAACCCCTAATATTAGCACCAACGTAGCCAGGTTAATGTCAACTATTTCAGCAGGTGTAGGGGTAGCTGTACCCGGCTGCAGGAGCATTGTTGGCGAAGGGTTAGCTGCACCCATTCCTAGGAGCATTTTTCACCTCCTTTTCCCATTAGGTTCTTCAACAAGCTTCTTTGCCATTTTGAGGTCGGCTCGGGCACCCGAAGAGTCTGCGGACCCTTCATTGTCGCTCAAGGTGACAATGAGACAATTCTTGCGTGAATCGAGTCCCAATGTGTTTTAGCGTAGCATAGCTACCGCATGGTGTCAATAGTTCTCATTTGCGGCCAGAGTTGTGCTAGAATCCAACAACGGTCTATATGGTAGCATTATTAAGTATGTCACCCTGAGCAATAGCGAAGGGTCTGGATTCTTCACTTCGCTCAGAATGACAAGAAGGTGCTGGCGAGCGCGCTTCGTATGGTAAGTGTCGACGAGCTGGAATATTGGGTTGCCTTCTCCGGGATACCCGGGATTGGCCGGGTCCGCATTACCCAGCTAAAAGAGTACTTCGGCAGTCTACAGCACGCCTGGAAAGCTCCCGAGGGCAAGCTGAAGCAAGCAGGACTGGATGCACGAAGTGTAGATGCGCTGATGACCTTACGCCCGAGGGTCTCCGTGGAGGCCGAGATGGAGAAGCTGGAGCGCTACAAGGTGAACGTACTTGTCTGTGAGGCTCCCGATTATCCTTCCAGATTGAAAGAAATCTATGATTATCCGCCCGTGCTTTATGTGCGGGGCAACCTGCCAGCCGAGGACGAGCCCTGCCTGGCCATAGTCGGTACGCGTCGCCCCACCGTCTACGGGAGACAGGTGACCGAGGAAATTGTAGCCGACTT
>Ga0153915_10005043_pt1 | contig 12247 bp, 9 predicted proteins | sample Opewatmetagenome_2_FD_107003 | JGI IMG/M metagenome (GOLD analysis project Ga0153915, IMG submission 107003) | Freshwater wetland microbial communities from Ohio, USA - Open water 3 Core 3 Depth 3 metaG | ecosystem: Environmental > Aquatic > Freshwater > Wetlands | place: USA: Ohio, Lake Erie... | reverse complement strand
GCGTTTCACGCCGTCACCTCCGTGCCGCGTTCCACCCGTTGAACCCACCACCACAGTGCCAGCCCCATGACCGCGGTCGCCATGATCCCGCCCTCGGGACCGAACGGGCCGCCGGTCAGCCAGGCGTGCGCGCCGGGCGCGTACTCGAGCGTCGGCAGCCCGAACCGCAGGCCGCTCACCGGGGCGTCCGCCGCGAGCGCGAGTCCCGCGTTCCACCCGAAGTGCAGGCCGACCGCGCCCGGCAGTCCGGCCGGGGAAAAGAACACCGCGCTAAGCAGCAGGGACGCGAGCCCGATATTCGCGAGACCGAGCCACGACAGCGCCGGGTTGCCGAGATGCGCAGCCACGAACCCCGCCGCGAGCAGCAGGCTCGCCCCTGCCGGCCCGAGCGCCGCGGCCAGCCGGGCGAGCGGAAACCCGCGAAACAGCAGCTCCTCGAGCAGCGCCGCGGCCGCGAGGCCGGCCGCCGCCGGGAGCGCCACCGCGAGGTAGCTCTCCCCGGGGCCGGCCTGCGCCATCAGGCGCGCGCCCCCGGCAAGACCGAGCCCGAGCACCGCCAGCGCGAGCCCCACGCCCCACGCCACGCCGAGCGCCAGCCCGCGCGCCGCTGCGCGCCCGCGGGGCACGCGGAGCCGGCCGAGACCCCACGGCGTGAGCCACACGACGCCCGCATACACGGCAATCGCCGCGACCAATGGTGGGACCGCTTCCGCCAGCAGCCCACGACCCGTCTGCGCCCACCAGTCGCTCGGCCCGACCAGCGTCGTCTGCACCTTGCCGGCGAGCAGCGCGAGCGCCATCCATGCCGCGGCGAACGCGACCACGGCGAGCACGGCCCACGCGATGTCGCGCAGGCGCGCCCGAAACGAATCGCGCGCCCTCAGAGGAGCGCGCGCCGGATCGGCTGGCCCAGCCGTCCGATCACCACCGCCGCGACCAGGAGTTTCGCGAGGTCCCCCAGGAGGAACGGCAGCGAGCCCAGCCGCCACGCGATCCCGAGATCGCCATCCAGAATCGCGAGCTGCGCCACGCCGCCGGCGTGGATCAGGAGCACAGCGAGCGCGAGGCCGGCCACCAGACGCACCCCGCGGCGCGGAGGCAGCGCGGCGATCCCCGCCACGGCCGCCCCGAGCGGCAGCGCCAGGAGGTATCCCCCCGTGGGGCCGAACAGCCGCGCGAGGCCGGGCAGCCCCGCCGGCGCGAACACCGGCAGTCCCGCCGCGCCGAGCACCAGGTACAGGGCGAGGCTCCCCGCCCCGAGCGCCGGTCCGAGCAGGCCGCCCACCACCAGCACGGCAGCCACCTGCAGCGTGATCGGGACCGGCGTCCCGGGAACGGGCACGGCCACCTGGGCGGCGAGCGCCACCAGCAGGGTGCCCGCCACCAGCGCGAGAGTCCGGCGCGCCGCGCCGGACGCCACCCACCGCACGTCGATCGTCCGAGCTTCGCGCATCACACCCGCTCCACGCTGAGGGCCACGGCGTTGCCGCCACCGAGACAGAGTGTTGCCAGGCCCCGGCTCTTGCCGCGATCGGCGAGCGCGTAGAGCAGCGTCGTGAGGATGCGCGCTCCGCTCCCGCCGATCGGGTGACCGAGGGCCACCGCGCCACCATTGACGTTCACCCGGCTCCAGTCCCAGCCGAGCCCCTGGCCGTCAGCCAGCGCCTGCACGGCGAAGGCCTCGTTCGCCTCGATCAGGTCGTAGTCGCCGATCTTCGTGCCCGCCTGCTTCATCAGGTTGGAGACCGCCACGATCGGCGCGAAGAACAGGTCCTTGGGCTCCCCGCCGCCGGTGGCGTACCCCGTGATGCGGGCCAGCACGGTGAGCCCGTGGGCCCGGGCGAACGCCTCGGAGGTCACGACCAGCGCGCTCGCCCCGTCGTTGAGACCGGGCGCGTTGCCCGCCGTGACCGAGCCATCCTTCTGGAAGGCGGGCTTGAGCTTGGCGAGGCCCTCGAGCGTCGTGTCGCGCCGCGGGGCTTCGTCCGCCGCGATCACGGTCACGGTCTTGCCCGGGATCTCCACCGGCACGATCTCCGCCGTGAACTTCCCGGCGTCCATCGCGGCCACGGCCTTACGGTGGCTCTCCAGCGCGAACCGGTCCTGCTCCTCGCGCGTGATGCCCGCCTTGACGGCCGTGTACTCCGCGTGGCCCCCCATGTGGCAGTTCCCGAACGCGCACCACAGGCCGTCGTGGATCAGGCCGTCCACCAGGTTCTGGTTGCCGAACTTCACGCCGCCCCGGATCCCGAACAGGTAGAACGGCCCGTTCGACATGGACTCCATGCCGCCGGCCACGACGCACTGGGCGTCGCCCGCCTTGATCGCCTGAGCCGCGAGCATCACGGCCTTGAGGCCCGAGCCGCACACTTTATTGATCGTCATGGCGGGAACGGTGCCCGGGATGCCGGCGAAGATCGCCGCCTGGCGCGCCGGCGCCTGACCGACCCCACCCTGCACGACGAGGCCCATGATGACCTCGTCGATGGCCGCGGGCTCGACGCCCGCGCGCTTCACCGCCTCGCGGACGGCGACGGCGCCGAGCCGCGGCGCGGCGAGCGGGGCCAGACCGCCGAGGAACCTGCCGATGGGAGTGCGCGTGGCGCTGACGATGACGGGTACGCGAGATGTATCGGTCACGGCTGCAATCCTGCCGCTCAGGTGAGGGAACGTGCCGGCCGCGGCGTGCTCACGCGGGACCGCCATGGTAGTGCCGAAAGCTATGCCGCGGGGCTGGTCCCCTCAAGCCGATGTGCCGAGGGTCAGCGCGCGCCGCCGAATCTCGTCGATCACGCGCGCGAGGAACGCGTCGACGGCGACGATCTCCTGCTTCCTGCCCGCCCCCCGGACGCGCAGGGCGACCGTCCCCTGGTCCGCCTCGCGCTGGCCGATCACGGCCATGTAGGGGACCTTGAACAGCTCCGCGTCGCGGATCCGGTAGTTGAGCGTGTCGTTGCGGTCATCGATCGCGGCGCGCACGCCGGCGTCGCGCAGCCGGCGGTGGACGGCGCGCGCGGCCTCGTTCTGCGCGTCGGTGATCGGCAGAATGCGCACCTGCTCCGGCGCCAGCCACAGCGGGAACGCGCCGGCGAAGTGCTCGATCAGGCAGCCGACGAACCGCTCCAGCGTGCCGAAGATCGCGCGGTGCATCATCACCGGGCGGTGGGGCCGGTTGTCGGCGCCGGTGTACTCGAGCTGGAAGCGCTCCGGCATCTGGTAGTCGAGCTGGATCGTGGCGCCCTGCCACTCGCGCCCGATCGCGTCCTTGAGCTTGATGTCGATCTTCGGCCCGTAGAACGCGCCGCCCCCGGCGTCGAGCCCGTAACGCAGGTCCCGCCGGTCGAGCGCCTGCCGCAGGGCCGCCTCGGCGATGTCCCACGCCGCGTCGCCGCCGATCTTCTTGGCGGGCCGGGTGGCGAGATCGAGCCGGTACTCGAAGCCGAACGTCCGACGGAGCACGAGATCGGTGAGATCGAGCAGATCGTAGATCTCGTCCTCGATCTGGTCTTCGCGGCAGAAGATGTGCGCGTCGTCCATCGTGAGGCCGCGCACCCGCAGCAGCCCGTGCAGCGTGCCCGACAGCTCGTTGCGGTACACGTTGGCCACTTCGGCGAGCCTGAGCGGCAGGTCGCGATACGAGCGCTGCTGGGCCGCGTAGATCAGCGTGTGCATCGGGCAGTTCATCGGCTTGGTGCGGTAGCGCACGTTGGCCGCTTCGCCCTCGCCCGCCGCCATCGCCGGGAACTGGTTGTGGGCATACAGCGGCAGATGTCCCGACCGGATGAACAGATCTTCTCGCGTGACGTGCGGCGTGTACACCAGCTGGTAGCCGCGCCGCAGCACCTCGTCCTCGATGAACCGGCGCAGCTCGAACTGGATGGTCGCCCCACGCGGGTGCCACAGGATGAGCCCCGGGCCGACCTCCTCCTGGATGCTGAACAGGTCGAGCTGGCGGCCCAGGACGCGATGGTCGCGCTTCTCCGCTTCCGCGAGGCGGTGCAGGTAGGCGTCGAGATCGGCCTTGGTGAGCCACGCCGTGCCGTAGATGCGCTGCAGCATCTGCCGGCGGGAATCGCCGCGCCAGTAGGCGCCGGCGGCGTGCAGCAGGTGGAAGTGCTTCAGCCGGCCGGTGCTCGGCAGGTGCGGCCCGCGGCACAGGTCGGTGAACGGGCCGTCGCTGTAGACGGTGATGACCTCGTCGTCGCCCAGCTCCGCCAGCCGCTCCAGCTTCAGCGGATCGTCCCGGAACCGGCGGCCCGCCTCGGCGCGGTCCACCTCCTCCCGCACGAATCGGTAGTCGGCGGCGGCGACCTCGCGCATCCGCGCCTCGATCGTCTGCAGGTCATCCGGCGCGAACGGCCGCGGCACCTCGAAGTCGTAGTAGAACCCGTCCTCGATCGCCGGCCCAAAGCCGATCTTCGCCTCCGGGAACAGCTGCCGGACGGCCGTCGCGAGCACATGGGCGGCCGAATGCCGCAGCACCTCGAGCGCGGCCGGGTCCTGCTCCGTGATGATCTCCACACGACCATCCGCCCGCAGCGGACGATCGAGATCCCAGATCGCGTCGTTTACCCGCGCGGCCAGCGCCGCCTGCGCGAGCCGCGGCCCGATCCCCTCCGCAATCGCCCGCGCCGTCGTGCCGCTCGGCGCGGCGCGCTGCGTTCCATCGGGCAGTGTGATCCGAATATCCACCGGCATTCCACCTCGGTGTAGGCCGCGCGCGTCCGTTGCTTTAGCCTGGATGTTTGGCGATCCTTCTGGACGCGACGACCTCGAATTGTAGTCACCCCCGAGTGGGGATGCCACAGGAGAATGCGTGACGCAGCGTGACGAGCGGCCGGGCGCCCTGAGCTTGGCCCTCATGGGGACGGTGGGCTTCGCGCTCGGCGTGCTCGGCGGCATGCTGCTCGGCGGGTCGGTGGGGCCGCTGCACGCCGAGCGCGTGCGCGGCGCCCTCAGCCGGCTGCGGGGCAATCACGACCGGTCGGCCCAGCCGGAGAAGCTCGAACGCGCGGTGCGCGAGGCGCTGCGCGACGACGAGGCGACCCGCGACCTCGATCTCGAGGTGCACGTGGTCGGGCCGGGGCTGATCGAGCTCACGGGCGTGGCGTCCGATGCGCTCGTCCGGCGCGCCGCCGCCGACATCGCACGCGCCGTCCCGGGGACGGACGTGGTGGTGAACCGCATCCTCCTCCGCGGCACGGACTTCCCTCGGCAGCCGGTCCCCCCGGGACCCGCCCGCGGCTAGCAGCCCGCCGGCCCCCGAGTCCGACCGCATGCGCAGCCGACAACTCGCTCCGCAATTCGACCCGAGCGCCATCGAGGCCGCGATCTACCGTCGCTGGCTCGCGGCCGGCGTGTTCGCCCCCGACGAACGCGCGCCGGGGACGCCGTACGTCATCGTGATCCCGCCGCCCAACGTCACCGACCGGCTGCACATGGGCCATGGGCTCAACAACACGATCCAGGACGCGCTGATCCGGTTCCACCGGATGCGCGGGCGCCGGACCCTGTGGCTGCCGGGAACCGACCACGCCGGGATCGCCACCCAGAACGTCGTCGAGCGGTTGATCGGCCGGGAGGGCTCCGACCGGCACGCGCTCGGCCGCGACGCGTTCGTCGAGCGCACGTGGCAGTACGTCCGGGACACGGGCGGCACGATTCTCGAGCAGCTCAAGGCGCTGGGCGCGTCGTGCGACTGGACGCGCACCCGGTTCACGCTCGATGACAAGTACTCGGCGGCGGTACGCCTGGTGTTCGTGTCGCTGTATCGCGACGGGCTGATCTACCGCGGCCACCGGGTGATTCACTGGTGCCCGCGATGCCACACGTCGCTGTCCGACGAGGAAGCGGAGTTCGAGGACACGGACGGGAAGCTGTATTACATCCGGTACCGACTCATCCCCGCCGCAGAGGGGGTGGTGGTGGCGACCACCCGCCCCGAGACCATGTTCGGCGACATCGCGGTGGTGCATCACCCGGACGACGACCGGTTCGCGGGGCTCGCCGGACGATCGGTCGAGATTCCGCTGAGCGGCATCCACATCCCGATCGGGACCAACTCGGCGGTCGAGCGCGAGTTCGGCACCGGGCTGCTCAAGATCACGCCGGCGCACGACGCCAACGACTTCGAGATCGCCCGCGCCCTGGACCCGGACGGCGAGATGCCGGTCATCATGGAGCCCGACGGACGCATGGCGAGCACCGAGCGCGTGCCCGTGGCGCTGCGCGGGATGGACCGGTTCGCGGCCCGGGACCGGATCGTCGCGCTGCTCGAGGCCGGCGGCCAGCTGCTCAAGGTCGAGCCGCACCGGCACGCGGTGCGCCACTGCTACCGCTGCCACACCGTCGTCGAGCCGCGGCTCTCCGACCAGTGGTTCGTCCGGATGAAGCCGCTGGCGGCGCCGGCGCTCGCGGCGTATCGCGCCGGCGGGCTACGGTTCGTGCCTGAGCGCTGGGGCGCGGTGTACGAGCGCTGGCTCGTGGAGCTCAGGGACTGGAACATCTCGCGGCAGCTGTGGTGGGGCCATCGCATCCCGGCGTGGTACTGCATGCGCGAGGGCTGCGACCACATCACGGTCGCGGAGACCGACGTGACGGCGTGCGGCCGCTGCGGCGGCCCGGTCCGGCAGGACGAGGACGTGCTCGACACGTGGTTCTCGTCGTGGCTCTGGCCGTTCGCGACGCTGGGCTGGCCCGAGCGCACCCCCGACCTGGCGACGTTCTACCCCGGCCACACGCTGGTCACGGCTCCGGACATCATTTTCTTCTGGGTCTCGCGGATGGTGATGGCCGGGTATCACTTCTTGGGCGAGCGCCCGTTCGACACGGTGTTCCTGCACGGCGTCGTGCGCGACACGCAGCATCGCAAGATGTCCAAGTCGCTGGGGAACGGGATCGACCCGCTGGAGGTGGTCCGGCGGTTCGGCGCGGACGCGCTGCGCTACACCGTGCTGGCGGGCTCGGCAGTCGGCAGCGACGTGATGCTCGACCCGAATGATCTCGAGACGAGCTTCGCCGCCGGGCGCAACTTCGCCAACAAGGTGTGGAATATCGGCCGCTTTATCCTGGCGAGCCTGGGCGACACGACGCCCCGGCTCGGCACGGTCGATCCGGCGCGGCTCGAGCTGGCGGACCGGTGGATCCTGTCGCGCTGCCAGCGCGCCGTGGCCGAGACGACGGCGGCGCTGGACGACTTCCACCTGAGTGACGCCGCGACCGGCATCTACCATTTCGTCTGGGACGACCTGGCGGACTGGTACCTGGAGCAGGTGAAGCCGCGGCTCTACGGCGACGTGCCCGGCGGCGACGACGCGCGCGCGGTGCTCGCGCACGTGTTCGAGACGGTGCTGCGGCTGCTCCATCCCGCGATGCCGTTCCTGAGCGAGGAGCTGTGGTCCCACCTGCCCGGGGCGCGCGAGCCGCTGCTGGCGGCCGCGCGTTGGCCGGAGCCCGACGGCGCGTGGCTCGATCCCGAAGCGGAGGCGCGGTTCGCCAGCGTCCAGGCGCTGGTCGCCGCCGTGCGGAACATCCGCGCCGAATACGGCGTGGCGCCGGGGCGGACGGTGCGGACCTTCGTGGCGCCCGCCACGCTCGCCGCCGCCGAGGCGTTCAACGCCGAGGAGCGGACGATCGAGCGGCTGGCCAAGATCTCGGCGCTCGGCCGCGCGGTCCCGGACGCGGGAGTCGGCGCGCACGCCGTCCTGCCCGACGGGTCGGCGGTGTTCGTCCCGCTCGGCGACGCGATCGACGTCGCCAAGGAGTGCGGGCGGCTGCGTCAGGAACTCGAGCGCGTGGACCGCTTGCTGGCCGGCGTCGCCGGCCGCCTGCGCGACGCGCGGTTCATGAGCCAGGCCCCCGTGGACGTCGTCGAGCGGGAACGGGCAAAGGAGAGGACGTGGCGGGAGCAACGCGCAACGCTCGCCGACAAGCTCCGCGTCTTGGGCTGCTAGTCCTCGCGGCGGCGTGCGCGGCGGCCCAGGAACCGCCGGGCGGTCCTCCCGACGTCACGCCGCCGGCGTTGGTTGCCGTGCGGCCGGACTCGGCGGCCGTGTTGCCGGGCTACCGCGATCCCGCCGTGTTCACGTTCGACGAAGTGATCAACGAGCGCTCCGGCGGGCGGCTCGAGGACCTGTTCCTCATCTCTCCGCGCCCCGAGCGGGTCACCGCCTCGTGGAAGCGGACCCGCGTCGAGGTCCGACCCGCGGGGGGTTGGCGGCCGAACGCGGTGTACCGCGTCACCCTACTCCCCGGCATCACCGATCTCCGCAGCAACCGGATGCGCACCGGCAGCGAGCTGATCTTCTCCACCGGCATCCCGATTCCCCACACGCGGGTGGCCGGCACAGTGATCAACTGGGCCGCGGGACGCATCGGAATCGGCGCCCTGGTCGAAGCCATTGGACCGGACTCGGCGGTCTACTACACGAAGGCGGATTCCGCCGGCGACTTCGTGCTGCGCGCCCTTCCGGTGGGAAGCTACGCGCTGATCGCCACCATCGACGACAACAACAACCGCCAGCGCGACCGGCGTGAGGCGTTCGATTCCCTGCCGTTGCGGGTGGACACGACGGCCGCCGACTCGACGGCGCTGCTCGATCTCTGGGCGTTCGTCCACGACACCGTGGGGCCGGCCCTCACGACCGTATCGCGCCAAGACAGCATCACGGCACGCCTGGAGTTTGGCCAGAAGCTCCGTCCGGGTGAACCGGCGCCGGACGCGGTGACGGCGCGGCTGCTCCCCGACTCGACGCCCGTCGCCGTCGTGGCGGTGTGGACCCCGGCCACGTACGACTCGGTGCATGCGGCGGAGACGCCGCGCGACACGAGCGTGGCCCCCGGCGACACGACCCGGGCCCGACGCGACACCGCCGCCGCGCCACGCGATACGGCGGCCCGCCCGCCGCGGGGCGGCGTCGGGCCGCGGCGCGCGTTCGGGCAACCCGAGCCCAAGCCGGCGGCGGCGGATACGGGACGCAGCGCGCGGCTGCTCAAGCAGCGCCCGGCCCTGATCGACGTGTGGATGGTGCGACTCGCCGAGCCGCTCGCGCGGGGCGGGCGCTATCTGTTCGAGGCGCGCGCCGCCAACGTGAACGGCGTCACCGCCGTGGCGCGCGCCGTGCTGGCGGTCCCGGACTCGACCGCCGCGGCCGCCCGACGCCCGTGACCGATCCGCGCCGCCGCCTGCCCGCGGTTCACGTCCTGCTCGCGGACGCCGAGCGGGCGGGGCTCGGCACCACCGTGCCGCGCGTGGCGCTCGCCGACGCGGTGCGGGCGGCGCTGGACATGGCGCGGGCCGGCGGTGGCGTGCCGCCGGCCGACGGGTGGATCGCGGCGGTCCGCCACCACCTGACCACGCGCGAGCGTCCGTCCCTCGCCCGTGCGCTCAACGCGACCGGCGTGGTGCTTCACACCAATCTTGGCCGGGCCCCGCTCGCGGTGGCGGCGGTGCGGGCGGTGGAGCAGGCGTTGGGCTACAGCACGCTCGAGCTCGCGGTGGCGGACGGCGGGCGCGGCTCGCGGCAGGACCATACCCGCCGCCTCCTGACCGAGCTCACGGGTGCCGAGGAGGCGCTCGTCGTCAACAACGCGGCGGCGGCGGTGTTGCTCGCGCTCACTGCGCTCGGCGCGGGTGGCGAGACGATCGTCTCGCGCGGCGAGCTGGTGGAGATTGGCGGCGGGTTCCGCATCCCGGAGATCCTCGCCAAGAGTGGCAGCACGCTGGTCGAGGTCGGCACGACGAACCGCACGCGGCTGGCCGACTACACGCAGGCGCTCGGCGAGCGCACGCGCTGCGCGCTCAAGGTCCACCGGTCGAACTTCACGCTCACCGGCTTCGTGGCCGAGGTGGCGGTCGGCGACCTCGTCGCGGCGCTGGCGCCGCGCGGCCTGCCGGTGGTGCACGACGTGGGGAGCGGGCTGCTGCTGGATCTCGCCGCCTGGGGCCTCGACGGGGAGCCGCGGGTCGCGGACAGCGTCGCCGCGGGGGCGCTGGTGGTGTTCTCCGGCGACAAGCTGCTGGGAGGGCCACAGGCGGGGATCATCGTCGGGCCGCGCGCCCTGGTGGAGCGGCTGGCGCGCGACCCGCTGGCACGGGCGCTGCGCCCCGACAAGGTGACGTTCGCGGCGCTCGAAGCGACGCTGGCGCTCTATCGGGACCCGGCGCTGGCGCGGCGTGAGATCCCGGTGCTGCGGATGCTCACCGCCAGCCCGGCGGAGCTCAAGCGTCGGGCGCGCCGCCTCGCGCGGCGCATCCCGGGCGCGGCCACCGTGGCGGGCGAGTCGGCGGTGGGGGGGGGGCGCCTTCCCGCACGCCCGGCTTCCCACGACCCTGGTGGCGATCCCGGCGCCGTCCGCCGATACTTTGCTCGCGGCGCTGCGACAGCAGGAGCCGCCGGTCATCGCGCGGGCGGGTGACGGGTGCGTCCTGCTCGACGTGCGCACGCTGGCCGACGACGAGCTGCCGCTGGTCGCGGGCGCGGCGGCACGGGCACTGACGGGGGCGGCGACGATCACGGAGGAACGGACGTGATGCGCATTGCGGTGCTGGCGTCGGGGTCCGGAACCGACCTGCAATCGCTGCTCGACACCTGCCGCCCGCCGGCGGCGGCCGAAGTCGTGCTGGTGCTGAGCAACACGCCGGAGGCCGGCTCGTTCGCGCGGGCCGAGCGCGCGGGTGTGGCAACCCACCGGATCGCCGACCCGGCTGACGGGGCGGCACTGCGGGCGGCGCTCGCCGCCGGGCGGGTGGACCTGGTCGTGCTCGCGGGGTATCTCAAGCTCGTGCCGCGGGACGTGGTGGAGGCGTACGCCGGCCGCATGATCAACATCCACCCCGCCCTGCTGCCGTCGTTCGGCGGGCACGGGATGTACGGCATGCGGGTGCATCAGGCCGTGCTCGCCTCCGGCGCCCGCGTCTCGGGGCCGTCCGTGCACCTCGTCACCCTGGAATACGACCGCGGGCCGATCCTTGCCCAGTGGCCGGTACCGGTCCTGGCGGGCGATACGCCCGAGACGCTGCGCGACCGCGTGCTCGCGGTCGAGCACCAGATTCTGCCGGCGGTGGTGCTGGCGGCGGCGCGCGCCGGCCGGCCCGTCCCGCTCGTGCCCGCGGGCAGCAGCTTCCTGACCACTGATGCGGCGGCCCCGCTCGGCGACCAGCTGATCGCGGGCGCGCCGCGGGCTCCGTAGGGGGATTCATCGTGCCGCGTGCACTGATCTCGGTATACGACAAGTCGGGCATCGTGGAATTCGCGCGGGAGCTCGCCGCGCGCGGCTGGGAGATCGTCTCGACCGGGGGCACGGCCAGACTGCTGGCCGACGCCGGACTCGCCGTGATCCCGATCGAGCGGGTGACGGGGTTCCCCGAGATGATGGACGGGCGGGTGAAGACGCTGCATCCGGCCGTGCACGCGGGCCTGCTCGCGCGGCGTGACGTGCCGGCCCACATGGCGGCCCTCCGGCAGCACGGCATCGCGCCGATCGATCTGGTGGTGGTGAACCTCTATCCGTTCCGCGAGACGATCGCGAGGCCCGGGGTGACCTTCGCGGAGGCGATCGAGCAGATCGACATCGGCGGGCCGAGCATGCTGCGCTCGGCGGCGAAGAACCACGCGTCCGTGCTCGTGGTCGTCGACCCTGCCGACTACCGCCGCGTGATCGCGGCGCTGGACGCCGGCGCGCCCGATCCCGCGCTGCACCGCGACCTGGCCGCGAAAGTGTTCCTCCACACGTCGGCCTACGACGGCGCGATCGCGGGGTATCTCGGGGCGGGCGACGGCGACGCGCTGCCGCCGTACCTCTCCCTGCCGCTCACGCGCATGATGCCGCTCCGCTACGGCGAGAATCCGGCACAGCGCGCGGCGCTGTACCGCACCGGGGAGCCGGGCGGGATCGGCGACCTCAAGCAGCTCCACGGCAAGGAGCTGTCGTTCAACAACCTGCTCGACCTCGAGGGTGCGCTACTCGCGATCGAGCCGTGGCCCGACCGGCCGGTGTGCGCCATCCTCAAGCACACGACGCCGTGCGGCATCGCCCTCGCCAAGACCGCCGCCGAGGCGTACCGGCGGGCCCTCGCAACGGATCCCACATCGGCGTTCGGCTCGGCGATCGCCTTCAACACGGTGGTGGACGCGGAGACCGCGCAGGCGATGCACGAGCTGTTCGTCGAGCTGGTGGTGGCACCGCACATCCGCGCGGATGCGCTGGAGATCTTCCGCAAGAAGAAGAACCTGCGCGTGATCGAGCT
>Ga0153915_10005042_pt1 | contig 12249 bp, 7 predicted proteins | sample Opewatmetagenome_2_FD_107003 | JGI IMG/M metagenome (GOLD analysis project Ga0153915, IMG submission 107003) | Freshwater wetland microbial communities from Ohio, USA - Open water 3 Core 3 Depth 3 metaG | ecosystem: Environmental > Aquatic > Freshwater > Wetlands | place: USA: Ohio, Lake Erie... | reverse complement strand
TGGCCAGCGCCCTCTGCTTCGGGCTGCGCGCAGCGAGTCCGGCCGCCGCCGACCCTCCCGGGGCTGCCGCACGGGCCGCTGGACTCGCCCGTGCGGCAGCGGCCGCCGATGCAGCCGTTGCCGCGCTGGCGAGCATGGTTGCGTCAGCGGTCGAGGAGGCGCGCCAGGGTGCGGCGCTGGCGGTCTCGGGGACGGATCCGCCGGCGCCATTGCTGCAGGCCGCCGCCGATCGGCTGCAGAAGGGACTCGCCACGGTCGATGCCGCGCAGCAGGCGATGGCAACCCTGGCCGGGATGGCCTCCGCAGCTGACCCGGCCCTGCACGTCCCGGACCTTGCGGCAAACCGCTTCGCGATCATCAACTTGGTGTCCCAGCTGCGCGCGGCAGCTGACGCGGCCACCGTCTTCGTTGAGCGGCGAAAGGCCGCCGACGCGGTCCTGGGCGCTCTCCAGGACGCGATCGCCGCGCTCGAACGCCACGACCCGCATACCTGCCTTGATCGAGTCGACGCCGCGCGCTCATCCCTCGACATCCTGACTGCCTGGCAGCAGCCTCCTGCCGCGCTGATCGTCTGGTTGAGCACCACCGGAGACCTGGTCGATGCCACCGCGGCGATCGCTGCTGCGACCATCTCGGGGGATCGGCAGGCTCTCGCGACGGCCGCCAGCGAGTACGACGACGCGTCGGCTGCCGCTCGTCAGGCCGATTCCGCATTGGCGATCGCCATGGCCGAGGGCGGGTCGGCCACGACCTCGGCGCCGTTGCGCGGCATGGCGACGGTGCTTGCCTCCGCGGCCGAGGTGCGGGCAGCCCTGGCCAGCCTGCTGCCGCACGGCTGACGGCCGATAGCCGCTGTCTATACTGGCCTGACCGTCCGGTCGCCCCCTCACCCATCGCCGAATAGAGAGAGATAGGCATGCGCGTCCGCGCTGAATCGACCGCCCCGGCTGACGTGCAGGCCGATGTGCTCGCCATCCCGATCTACCGCGAGGATCGCGACTGGCCGGCCGACCTCGCTGCCCTCGATGCCGCCTGCGGAGGAGCGATCGCGCGAACCCTGTCCTGGGGCGAGTTCAACCTCATCGAAGATGAAACCGGGCTGTTCGAGGTGCAGGGCATCGGGGTCGGGCGGATCCTGCTGATCGCCTCGGGACGGCGGGGACGCGGCCCCTGGCGTGCGCGGCGAAGCGCGTCGAAGGCCACGCGCCGCCTCCAGGGACGCGGGGCGACGCGGATGGCCTTCTGGCTGCGGGACGGCGAAGATGCGGATGGCTTTGCGGCAGCCGCCATAGGTGCCAGCCAGGGCACCTTCCGTCCCTACGCGTACTACGGCCGCGTGCGCGACACTCCCGACATGCTGCGCAGCGTCGAGGAGCTCGTGCTGATCGGTGCCGAGACTCCCTCCGAGACAGCGCTCCAGTTCGCCATGGCCGCGGCTGACGGCGTGGAGTGGGCGCGGGTCCTTGCCAACCGGTCCGCGAATGACCTCAACCCGGAGGCGATGGCCGAGGTCGCGCGCGGGCTGGAGGCCGATGGCTGCACCGTCGAGATCCTGGGGCCCGCCGAGATGTCCGCACTGGGAATGGGAGCGCTGCTCGGGGTTGGCCAGGGTGCCGCCCACGAGCCACGCCTGATCGCGGTCAAGCTGCCCGGCTGGCAGCGCGGTGGAGACCGCCGCCTGGCGATCGTGGGAAAGGGGGTCTGCTTCGACTCCGGCGGGGTCAGCCTCAAGCCACCCGAGCGGATGGAGGAGATGAAGCACGACAAGTCCGGCGCGGCTGCTGTGATCGCCGCCGCCCGGACTGTTGCCCGGCTCGCCCCGCAGACCCCGCTGATGGCGGTGGCGCCGATGGTCGAGAACATGCCCGGCGGCAACGCGCAGCGCCCCGGTGACGTGGTCAGGGCGATGAACGGGATGACCATCGAGGTGATCAACACCGACGCCGAGGGTCGCCTGATCCTGGCCGATGCCCTGCACTGGGCAGAGACCCAGGGCGCCACCCACATCGTCGACGTGGCCACCCTGACCGGTGCCGCGGCGATCGCCTTCGGCGACCTGATCAGCGCCTACTTCGCACGACCCCGGGAATGGGGGCGTGCGGTCCAGGCGGCGGCCGATGCGACCGGCGAGTGGTTCTGGGAGATGCCGCTGGCGACCACCTATCGGGACCGCCTCGACTCGGCCCACGCTGACATCGTGAACTCGGCGTCGCGTGAGGGGTCGCTGATCAAGAGCGCGGTCTTCCTGTCCGAGTTCGTTACCGTTCCGTGGGTGCACGTCGATATCGGCGGATCGGCCTACCTCATCCACGACAGGGCGCACAACCCCAAGGGATCGCTGGGGACCACCGTTTCGACGCTCGTTCGGCTGGCGCTCGACTTCACGGCGACCCCACACAGCTGATCGTGGAGCAGCGCGGGATGCCCGCATGACGCTGGTCGTCTGGGCGGCGGCGATCGCATTCAGCGTGCTCGGGGCAGCTGCGGAGCGGCTCGCCAGCGTGTGGCCGACGGACGAGGCGTCACGGCGCGGGCCCGGCGTCCGGACCGCCCTTCTGGCGATCGCGGCGGCGGCGGCCGGTGGCGGCCTCGCCTGGCGGTCCAGCCTGCCTCCATGGGCAACCGCGGTTCACCTGCTGGTTCTCGCCCTCCTGGTCCTGCTCACCGCCACCGACCTGGATCAGCGGCGCCTGCCGCACCTCCTGCTTGATCCGCTGATCGTGGTGGCGGTCCTCTTCGTGCCCTTCAACCCGACGGTGGTCCCGCTCGACGCGCTGATCGGCGCAGCGGCGGCCGTTGCCTTCCTGGGTGTGCTGAGCCTCGTGATCCGGGGCGGCGTGGCGCTGGGAGACCTCTACCTGGTCGCCCCGCTCGGCCTGCTCCTGGGCTGGCCGGCCATCTTCGCGGCCATCTTCGTGGCCGCCCTGCTCTCGGCCGCGACGGCCATCGCGCTGCTGGCCATGCGCCGCGTGGGCATGAAGAGCTACATCCCGTTCGGGCCGTTCCTGGTCGCCGGTACGGTCATCACGCTGCTGCGCGAGCCCGCCCTGCTCGGTCAGCTTGCCGCCGCGACGGGGGCGTTGATCGGCCGCTGAGCCACGCCGCGGCGAGCGCCGGCCAGCGCCCGGCCAGTGCCCGGCCAGCGCACAAAAGGGCTGGCGCGCGGGGACACCATTGGGCTATCCTGTGGCCCCTTTCCCCCGCCAACAACGGGGGGCGCTCTGCACGCCGTCCTGACCTGCCCCGGGTCCGGCGATCAGGGCAGCGTTTGGTCCGGTTGTTGCACGGAGCCATGTCGATCGCCCGTCGTTCAGCAGCGCCATGGGTCGCCGTCCTCATTCTCCTGGCCCTCCTCGGGCCGGCGAGGTGGCAGCCCGTGGTGCGCGCCACCGATCCATCGACCGTCAACACCGCCATCAACGAGCAGCAGAAGATGGAGGACGAGCTGGCCCGGCAGCGGGCGCAGCTCGCCGACTTCCTGCGGGAGCAGGTCAATCTCGCGACGAGCCTGCGCGAGATGGCCACCGACATCGATACGGTTGGACTCCAGATCGACCTGGCCCTCAAGCGGCTCGAGGCGCTGACGCATCAGGTCGTGGCGGCGCAGGGCGAGCTTCGGCTCTACCAGATGGACATCAGCGACCTGGCCGGTAGCCTCGCCAGCGTCTCAGCCGAGATCGGCACCTCGACAACCGAGCTGGCGAGTCGCGAGGCCCTTCTCCAGGAGCACCTCCGAACCGCTTACGAGCAGAGCCAGTCCTCCATCCTCGAGGTGCTCCTGTCGACCGACTCATTCACACGGGCGACCAGTCAGCTCTCCTACATGCTGACCCTCACCGACGAGGATCGACTCCTGGCCGCCGAGATCCGTGACAGTCGAGAGGCGCTCGAGAAGCGGCGCGCGACCCTCAGCCTCGGCCGAGAGGCGCTTTCCGCGCTGCGCGACGCGGCAGCCGCGCGCAGCGCCTCCCTCGACCTCGAGCTGAAGCAGCTCAATGCCGTGCGTATCGCCTTGGAGGAGAAGCAGCAACAGCTCGCCGAGCTGCAGGACGCGCGCGAGCGAGACCTGCAGACCACGGCGCTCTCCGCCGAGCAGCAGCGTCAGCTGCTGGCCGCCCAGGAGCTGTTGCTGGCCGGCCAGCAGGCGCTGGTCGATCGGCTCAAGGCGGAGGCGAACGCGCTCGACATCGCCTATCGCGGCCGCTTCGAGTGGCCCGAGCACGGTAACGTCCTGATCACCCAGGAGTTCGGCCCGACCCCGTGGGAGTCCTTCCACACCGGGCTCGACATGGCCTACTTCACGCCGCGCTGCGGTGGCCCGGTCTACGCTGCCGGCGATGGCGTGGTGCTCGCGGACGGTCGCCCGCTGGCGCAGTACGGGGACTCCGCGATCGGGGTGGTGATCGGTCACTCGCAGCGCCTGCAGACCAACTACTGGCACTTGTCGCGGGAGATCGTCACGGTGGGGCAGCAGGTTCACGCCGGTGACCTGATTGGCTACGAGGGGATGACCGGCGTGGCCACCGGCTGCCACCTGCACTTTGCGGTCATCTTCGACGGCTCTCCGGTCAATCCCAGGCTGTACCTGCCCTGAGGCCTGAACCGGGGCACCGATTCGACCGCCGCAGCCGCATGCGCTACCGTTCCCGCTGATGCACCCCGTCATGCAGCGGCGCCGTCATCGGTTGATGATCCGTCGCACCACGCGCCGACGGTCGCCGCGGCGCGGCCTGACCACCTTCGTCGCCGTGATGGTGGGTCTCTTCGTGCTGTTCGTCGGGGCGACGGCTGCCGGGACGGCGGGAGGCCTGCTGGCCGCGTACAACTACTTCGCCGCCGGCCTTCCCGACCCGCACATCCTCGACGGGATCGAGCTGCCTGCCTCGACCTATGTCTATGACCGCACCGGGACCACGCTGCTGGCACGCTTCGAATGCGAGAACCGCCAGCAGGTGACCTTCGACCAGCTTCCCGACTTCGTGGTCAACGCCACGGTCGCGGGCGAGGACCGCACCTTCTGGACCAATGATGGGATCGACTACACCGCGGTGGCGCGCGCGGCGCTGGCGAACCTGCGGGCCGGCACCATCGTCCAGGGTGCCAGCACCATCACGCAGCAGGTCATCAAGTACGCGGGCTCCATCAAGGAGGCGGAGGCCGCCAAAGCGTCCGCGTCGGCCGCCCCGTCCGTCCAGCTCGACCCGGGCAGCCAGCCCGCGGAGTCCGATCCATGCGAACAGCCGCAGCTGACCTTCCTCGAGGGGCGCGGCTTCGCTGACAAGGTCCGCGAGCAGATCCTGGCCCGCGAGGTGACCGCCGCCTATCCCGGACGCACCGGCAAGGAGAAGATCCTCACGAGCTACCTCAACCTGATCTTCTACGGCAACCGCTCATATGGGATCAAGGCCGCGGCCGCCAACTTCTTCGGCGTGACGGATCTTGGGAAGCTCACTCTCTCCCAGTCAGCCTTCCTGGCCGGCCTCCCGCAGCTGCCCAGCTTCTATGACCCCTACCAGCCGGCTGACGCGCCGCGCGGCCCTGCGCGGGCCATGGCCCGGCGCGACGACGTGCTCGCCGCCATGCTGCGCGACCACTACATCACCCAGCGGCAGTACGACGAGGCCAAGGCGACCACCTGGGAGCAGATGAACCCAAGCAAGGTCACCTCGGTCCTCAACGAGCCCCTCTTCAGCTTCCGGGTGGAGCGCGAGGCGGAGCGCATCCTGGCCTCCATGGGGGTCGCCGACCCGGCCCAGGCGGTGCGCACCGGTGGCTATCGGATCATCACCACCCTCGACTACAAGCTCCAGCAGGAGGCTAAGGCACAGGTCGCCAAATACGTCAGGGCGCTCGCCAACAAGAACGTGCACAACGCCGCACTGGTGGCGATCAATTCCAAGACCGGTGAGATCGTGGCCTACGTCGGCAGCGTCGACTACTACAACCGCCAGGATCCCCGTGTGCAGGGGCAGTTCGATGTCGCTGGGCTCGGGCTCCGGCAGATCGGATCGGCCTTCAAGCCGATCACCTATACCTCAGCCTTCCGCGCCCGCGAGGCGACTCCGGCCACCTTCTTCGTGGACACCTCCACGCAATTCGGGAGCTACTATCCGGTCAACGCCGACCTGCAGGCGCATGGCCCGCTGCTGGCAATGGATGCCCTGCGCTATTCGCTGAACGTCCCGTCGGTGATGATGCAGTTCCTGGCCGGCGTGGACACCACGGCCACCTTCGCCGAGTCGATGGGCGTCGCCAGCAAGGCATACATCACCTCCCAGGATCCCGGCCTGACGCTGACCCTGGGCTCGGTGCCGGTCAACCTGACCAACGCGACGCAGGCCTACAGCGCCTTTGCCGATGAGGGGACGCTGCACCCGGCGACCACCATCCTCGAGATTCGCGACCGTACCGACAAGGTGATCTACACCCTGGCCGACAACGGCCCCAAGGCAACCCAGCCCATGACTCCGGCCGAGGCGTACCTGACGCACTGGATCATCCAGGGCAACACCGATCCGCGCCTGAACCTGTGGTGGGGCCAGCGGGCCATGATCAAGGACCAGCATGGCGTGCGGCGCGATGCGGCCGCCAAGACCGGCACCACCAACGACTTCAAGGACGTGACCGCCTTCGGCTACGTGGCCGACTCCCTGACCGCCGGAGTCTGGATGGGCAACAACAACCAGGAGCCGCTGGCGGCCGGCCTCTTCAGCGCCAACGGTCCGCTCTACCTGTGGCACGACTTCATGGCCGCCGCCGTCAACCAGCCGTGGGACTGGAACGGGCAGGCGCCGGTGCCCCAGACCAGCTTCAAGCAGCCTCCGGGCATCACGATGGCCAAGGTATGCAAGTTCAGTGGCATGGCGGCAACCTCGGCCTGCGGCGCAACCATCAGCGTGCCGTTCCTTGACGGCACCGTCCCGCCCCCGGACAACGTGCACGTCAACAAGGCCGGCGGGGGAGCTCCCGCGCCGACTCCTGGACCGAACGGCGAGGTCGTCGTGCCGGTCAGCGGGACCTGCTTCGACATCGTGGCGGAGACGCGCCAGGATCCGCGGCGGCCCGGGGAATGGGCGAAATCGGCTCAGCTGTGGGCCGACCGCCTGGTCAACGGAGAGACCGGCGCCAGGGGCAATGCCAACCTGCTGCCCAAGCTGGGGATCGACAAGGTCTGGGTGGGCATCTCGCCGGTCCCGGGCAAGGGCGGCTATGGCGCCCCGATCTGCGGCAACCTCAAGGTCACGCCCAGCCCGAGCCCAAGCCCGACCCCGACCGGTGGGGGCGGCGGGGGCGGCTGTCCGCCCGGCCAGCCAGGCAAGTGCACGCCGGCGCCGACACCGGGGGCTCCGGCGGCCATGGTCACCGACAACGGGACACCGACGGTCGCCGCGCTCATCCCGATCTTCGGCATCCCGATGCTGGGCGGGCTGATACCACTGGCCGCCCGCGCGGCAGGCTGGTCGCGGCGCAGGCCGAGGAGACGCTGAGCTTCCTCGCTTCGCGCGGCGGCCTCCGTGCGAGAATCTTCGCGTGTCGCAGTCGATCCTGACCCTGGTCCTCGCCGGTGGCGAGGGTGAGCGGCTCTCGATCCTGTCGCAGGTGCGCGCCAAGCCAGGCGTCCCGTTCGGCGGCAAGTACCGCATCATCGACTTCGCGCTGTCGAACGCGGTCAACTCCGGGCTGACCGACGTGGCCGTGCTGACCCAGTACGCGCCACGCTCGCTGATCGACCATATCGGGGTCGGCAGGCCCTGGGATCTCGACCGCAGCCGTGGCGGCGTCACGCTGCTGCAGCCCTACCTGGGGCGCGGTCGCACCCGCGATTGGTACGCCGGCACCGCCGATGCCGTCCGGCAGAACCTGGACTTTGTCGCCGATCGGGACCCAGAGCTGGTGCTGATCCTGGCCGGGGACCACATCTACAAGATGGACTACCGTCCCTTCATCGAGATGCACCGTGCGAGCGGGGCGGAGATCACGTGCGCGGTTCGCCGCGTGCCGATCACCGAGGCCCATCGCTTCGGCATCCTGAAGACCGATGCCAAGGGCCGTGTCACCGACTTCGTGGAGAAGCCCGCTCGCCCGACCGGCGACCTGGTCAGCATGGGCGTCTACGTCTTCTCCTGGCCCGGCCTGCGCGACCATCTCTCGGCGGAGCGGGTCGACTTCGGGCGCGACGTGCTACCCCACATGGTGGAGACGGGACGGCGGGTCTACGCCTACGAGTTCGATGGCTACTGGCAGGATGTCGGCACCGTGGAGGCCTACTGGCAGGCGAGCCTCGACCTGCTCTCCGACCAGCCGGGGATCGACCTGTACGACCGCTCGTGGCTCATCTACACGCGCAGCGAGGAGCGCGCGCCGGCGCTCGTCGGCGACGAGGCGGTGATTCGGCGATCGATGATCAGCCACGGCTGCGTCATCGAGGGCACGGTCGAGCACAGCATCCTGAGCCCCGGGGTGCGTGTGGGCCGCGGTGCGGTTGTTCGCGACTCGATCGTCATGTTCGACACCGTGATCGGTGAGGGCGCGGTCGTCGATCGCGCGATCATCGACAAGGGCTGCCATGTCGGGCCGCGGGCCCAGGTCGGGGTCGGCGATGACCTGCGCCCCAACCGGATCGAGCCGGAGCGCCTCTACGCGGGGATCACCATCGTCGGGAAGCGGGCGGAGATCCCCGGTCGCATGACCATCGGGCGCAACTGCCGCGTCGACCCGAGCGTCGTGAAGGGCGACTTCGGCGGGCGGCGCGCGGTGCGTTCCGGCGAGACGGTGGTTCACCCTGGCTGACCAGGGGCCGCCGCTCGACGAGTGGCTGGCGGCGCTCGGCCTCGAGGTGGTCGCCGCGGCCGGCCAGCCGGGTGAGTCCGCCTTCACCCGCGACCTGATCCTCGATGGCGAGCGACGCTTCGACCTGCGCACCACGGTGGCCTGGGTGGAGGGGGTCGGTCTGTCGGTGTGGGCTTACTACGGGCTCGAGGCCATGGAGGTGCCCAAGCGTGTCTTCCACCGCATGCTTCGCGCCAACTACGAGTACCCCTTCGTCAAGTTCGCGCTGACCGATGACGATCGGCCGATGCTGCTGGCCGAGCTGCCCGCCGCCGGCCTCGACCGCGACGCCCTGGGACGCGCCCTGACCGCGGTGACGGTGGTGGCCGACCGGCTGCTCGAGGAGACCGCCGCAGCGGTCTCCGATCGGGGCGAGCTGCCGGACTGGACCGGCCGGGTAACCCGCAACCCGCGGCTCCTGGAGACCTATGGCGCCGAGGTGGAGTCGGCGATGCCCGCGTTCGAGCCACCGATCCCGCGGCCGCGCCGCCGCTCGCGCCTGGCGCGCCTGTTCGACCGATTCCAGTGAGGCGCCTGATCGGAGTGCTCCTGGCGGGCCTGCTCGTCGGCGCGGTGTGCGCCGCGCCAGCATCGGCCGATGCCGGCTACACCATGCAGACCACCGCGCACTACGTGGTCGACGCCACCGCCCGACGCATCAACGTCACCGTCACGGTCGACTTCAAGAACACCACGCCCGATGCAGGGGGCCGCCTGAGCGTCTTCGACCGGATCGAGCTTCCGGTCCAGGAGGGTGCGTCCCAGCCCGGCGCCGCCGACAGCGAGGGCCAGCTGCCGGTGGCCATCTCGGTACGCGACGGCATCACCGTCGCGTCCGTGGGGCCGCGCACGCGCGTGCGCTTCGGGCAGGAGTCTCGCTTCACGCTCACCTTCGTGCTGGCCGACGCGGCGGCCACCGACCTGCACGTTCGCCCGGAGGTCGTGCAGTTCGCGGCCTGGGGCTTCGGCACGGCCAGCGACGTCACGATCGACCTGCCGCCGACCCTGGTGGTGCAGACGAGCGGGGATCCCCTGGCCACCGATGCCGGACCGGTGCGCATCCGGCTCACCAGCGGCCCGATTCCCGACCCCACCACGTGGCTGGTGCGGCTGACCGCCACGGGCCAGATCACCTTCACCACCGTGTCTCGGCGGGTGAGCCTGGCGAGCGCCACGGTCGACCTGCAGGTGCGCACCTGGACGACCGACCAGGCCTGGGGTGACCGCGTGATGGCCATCGCCTCCCAGGTGCTGCCACGGCTCGAGACCGAGGCCGGCCAGCCGTATCCGCGTGTCGGCCCGCTCGTCCTGGTCGAATCGGTCCCGATCTCCGACGCGCCTGAAGCGGAGGCAACCTCGTCCGCGATCCAGGTCGCCTACTCGGCCTCCGACTTCACGGTCATCCATCAGTTGGCGCACGTGTGGGCCGACCCGCAGCTGGCCGCCGAGCGGTGGCTGCGAGAGGGGCTGGCCTCGCACCTTGCCGAGCGAGTGGCCTCGGGGCTGGCGATCGAGCTGCCGTACGACCCGGCTGCCCGCACCAAGGCGCTGGCGACCGATGCCTTCCCGTTGGAGCAGTGGGGCACCGCCGCGGCCCCGACGGCCTCCGACGCCTACGGATATGCGGCCTCCTGGTCTCTTCTCGACCGCATCGCGGCCGTGGTGGGGGAGGCCAACCTGCGCCTGGCGTTCGAACGGGCGGCAGCCGGGGTGTCCGCCTACGACCCGGTGGCATCGAGCGGAGGCGGATCCGGCGCGACGCGGGTGCCGGTCGACACGCGACGCCTGCTCGACCAGCTGAGCGAGCTGAGTGGTACCGATCTCGGCGACCTGTTTGCCGGGCAGGTGTTCGGACCCGATGCTGTGGTCGAGCTGCACCAGCGGGCGATCGCGCGGCTGGCGTACCGATCGTTGCTGGCGCAGGCCGGCGAGTGGGGTGCGCCCCAGGCGATCCGCGACGCGCTCACCGCGTGGGCCTTCGATGAGGCGATCCCCCGGCTCAGTGACGCGCAAGCGTGGCTGACGCAGCGGGACCAGTTCGTGAAGGCGCTCGGTGGCATCGGGCTGGCGCCTCCGGAGCGCCTGCGCGACCGCTACGAGAGTGACGGAGGCGGGCCGGGCGCCCAGGCCGAGCTGGACGCCGAACGGGCGGTGGTCGACGCCCTGGTCGCCACCGAGCAACGCGTCGCGGCGCCGCGCGGGGTCCTTGCCGAGATCGGCCTCTTCGCCAGCGACGATGGTCCGCGCATGCTGGCCGCTGCACGCGCCAACTTCACCGCTGGCGACCTTCGCACCGCCTCGGACCTGATCGCCGCGGTCGAGCATCGACTCGACGGGGCGGTGGTGGACGGGCTGGTGCGGATTGGGGCCGCGGCGCTGGGTCTGCTCGTCGCGATCGTGCTCCTTGTCGTTCGGGCCAGGCGGGGACGGCGGACCCACTACACTGGCGCCCAATGACGCGCACGCCGCCGCAATTCCGCCCCGACGCCGCCGTCCTGTCCGGCGACACCGCCGACGTGTACTTCGATCGCGCGCATCGGATCCTGGCTGCCGAGCGGCTCGATCCGGTCGTCACCATGGAGGTCTTCGCGCGGGAGGAGGCGGTCCTCTGCGGGGCAGCCGAGGGGCTCGCCTACCTGCGCCAGATCCTTGGACCCGGCCTCGACCACGACCCCGCGCCGGCCGTCGAGTCGCTGGCCGACGGCGATCTGATCGCCCCCAAGGAGGTGGTGATGCGTATCACCGCGCGCTACTCCGCCTTCGGGCTGTACGAGACCGCGCTGCTGGGGATCCTCTCGCAGAGCACCGGCTGGGCCACCGCCGCGCGACGCATCGTCGAGGTTGCCGACCCGATCCCGGTGATCGGCTTCGGGGCCCGCCACGTGCACCCCAGCGTGGCCGACCAGATGGACTATGCCAGCGTCATCGGTGGCTGCGTGGGCGCCTCCACGCCGGCCGGCGCGCGGCTGGCCGGGCTGTCGCCGACCGGCACCATGCCCCACGCCCTGATCCTCATCTTCGGTGACACGGTCCGCGCCGCCGAGGCCTTCGACCGGCATATCGATCCCGAGGTTCCCCGAATCGTGCTGGTCGACACCTTCAAGGACGAGGCCGAGGAATCGCTGCGGGTGGCCGATGCCCTCGGCGATCGCCTGTGGGGCGTGCGCCTCGACACGCCATCGGAGCGCGGGCGGGTCACCGCCGACCTGGTCAAGGAGGTCCGCGCCCGGCTCGACCTGGCCGGGCATGCCCAGGTGAGGATCGTGGTGTCGGGTGGCGTGGATCCGGAGCGGATCGCCTACTTCAAGGAAGCCGGCGCCCCGGTCGACTCCTTCGCGGTCGGATCGGCCATCTCCGACGCCAGCCCGATCGACTTCACCGGCGACCTCAAGGAGATCGACGGCAGGCCGATCGCCAAGC